>ERZ772884.18-NODE-18-length-161679-cov-5.542345_pt1 | contig 161679 bp, 129 predicted proteins | sample MGYA00580574_ERZ772884 | MGnify/ENA primary metagenome ERZ772884 (study PRJEB29015, sample SAMEA2737690) | human gut metagenome | biome: human gut; feature: human-associated habitat; material: faeces | place: China | collected 2012 ... | reverse complement strand
TGCCTGGCGCTGCGGTGCCGGTGCAGCAGGGGCTGCCGGAACAACCTTTCTCAGCGGTTGCGGAGCGGTCGGAGCGGCTGTCTCTCCGCCAAAGAGTTGGCATATCTTGATAAGCGTAAGTTCGACAATGAAACGCTTGTTGGTTGCATTGATATAGTTCAGGTCGCACGTGTTGCAGAGATCCATAGCCTGATACAGCTTGCCGAGCGGACAGCGTGCCGCCTGCTGCTTGTAGCGTTCCGCTATCTCGCCTGTCACCTCCATCAGCGGCACCAATTCCGGCGAGTGGGCCACGACAAGTTCGCGCAGATGCGCCGCAACACCGTTGATAAACACCCTCGAGTCAAAACCGTGGTCGCGCACGTCTTTGTAGACGAGGAGCGACTGCTCGACATTGTTGTCGGCAAAAGCGTCGACAAGACGGAAATAATAGTCGTAGTCAAGGACGTTGAGATTGTCGATGGCGGCACGATAGGTGATGTTGCCCATCGATGCGGCTGCCACCTGGTCGAATATCGACAGGGCGTCGCGCATAGCGCCGTCGGCCTTCTGCGCTATCACGTTAAGAGCCTCCGGCTCGGTTGTGTAACCCTCATGGTCGGCAACATATTTCAGCTGCTCGGCGATGTCGGAGGGCGTGATGCGCTGGAAGTCATATTTCTGGCATCGAGAAAGAATCGTTGGCAGAATTTTCTGCCGTTCCGTGGTGGCAAGAATGAAAATCACGTATTTAGGCGGCTCCTCAAGCGTCTTCAAAAAGGCGTTGAACGCCGCAGCGGAAAGCATGTGGACCTCATCGACGATAAACACGCGGTAGCGGCCCGTGACTGGCGGCACCAACACTTGGTCGGTCAGCTGGCGGATGTCGTCGACGCTGTTGTTTGACGCGGCGTCGAGCTCAATGATGTTGAGCGACCGCTGCTCGTTGAACGCGCGACACGACTCACACTCGTTGCAAGGCTCGCCGTCGGCCGTCAGATGCTCACAGTTGATGGCTTTCGCAAAGATGCGCGCCATCGTTGTCTTGCCCACACCGCGCTGCCCACAGAACAGGTAGGAATGCGCCAGACGTCCCGACTTGACGGCGTTTTTCAGCGTGTTGACGAGAGCGTGTTGACCCACCACCGACTTGAACGTCGAAGGGCGGTATTTTCTTGCCGATACTATATAACTTTCCATATGACAAAGATAACTTTTTTTTCGCTTTCCACAGTCAAAATCAATTTAAAAACGACACGGCATTGCAGACAGTTGCGGAAAAATCGTTATTTTTGCACTTATGATACTGTCGAAACTGTCGATATTGAACTATAAGAACATCGCCGAGGCAACGCTCGAATTTTCCCCGAAGGTGAATTGCCTGCTGGGCAACAACGGTATGGGCAAAACCAACGTGCTCGACGCTATTTTCTATCTCAGTTTCTGTCAAAGCAGCCTCGCGCGAACCGACGCGACAACCGTGCGCTACGGCGAAGAGTTCATGCTGCTGCAGGGCGAGTATGTGCGGAGCGGAAAGACGGAGCAGATTTCGTGCGCGCTGCAGCGCGGAAAGAAGAAATCCGTGAAACGCAACGGGAAGGAATACCGCCGGCAGAGCGAACACATCGGGCTGCTCCCGCTTGTGATGGTCACTCCGAGCGACTGGAATCTTATCGCCGGCGGCAGCGAGGAGCGGCGACGACTGATCGACCGGATAATATCGCAGGGAAACCACGAATATCTGGAGCAGCTGATTGGCTACAACCGTGCGCTCGAACAGCGCAACGCGATGCTGAAACAGGGCATCGCCGACCCTCTGTTGCTCGAAACCGTCGACACTTTCCTTTGCCAGGCGGCGGCAGCCATCCACAAGGCTCGCCAGCAATGGATTGAAAGGTTCACTCCAATCTTCATGCGCTACTACAACACAATCTCCGACAGCAACGAGCAGGTGAGGCTCGACTACCGCAGCGTGCTCAACACTCAGACAATGGCGGAAGTGCTGCGTCAGAATCTAGAACGCGACCGCGTGCTTGGACACACGTCGATGGGCGTGCACCGCGACGACATCGAGCTGATGCTCGGCGACGAGCTGATGCGCCGCACGGGCTCGCAGGGACAGTGCAAGACCTACACAATCGCGCTGCGCCTCGCCCAGTTCGACTTTCTGAAAACGGAATGCGGACAGACTCCAATTCTGCTGCTTGACGATATTTTTGACAAACTTGACGCAAACCGCGTGGCAAACATTATGCGCATCGTGTCGGAACCGGCTTTCGGCCAGATTTTTGTGTCAGACACCAACCGCCAGCACCTCGACGAGACTGTGGAGGCGGTGGGTAGCGATTACCGCATTTTCACGGTCGACAACGGTGTGTGCCGACAGGAAGGAGGCTTGCAATGAAACGCCGCGACCCCGTGCTTTTAGGCGACGTGATGCGTCAGTTTCTCGACCCCGCGGCGCTCGACGACAACGCCAACCAACAACGCCTTATGGCGTTCTGGCCTGATGTGGTGGGCGAATACATCAACCGGCAGACGGTGCGCCGCTGGATTAAGGACCGCGTGCTGCATGTGGTCATCGTTTCCGCTCCGCTGCGCAACGAGCTGATGCTCAACCGCAGCCATTTGGTGAAACGCCTGAATGAAATCACAGGAGCCGACGTCATCTCCGACATCGTTTTCCACTGAAAACAAAAACGAGACGGCAGCCCGTAAAAATGAGCCTCCGCCTCGTTAAATTCTTTGTCACTTCCGCTTATTCCTGACGCATGCGGCGAGTGAAGTCAGCCATTTTTATAGCCACCTCGGCAGCCTCCGCGCCCTTGTTGCCAAGCGCACCGCCGGCACGCTCAAGAGCCTGCTCCTCATTGTCGGTGGTAAGCACGCCAAACACAACCGGCACCTCGCCGTTTGCATTCAACTGAGCCACGCCTTGAGTTACACTGTCGCAAACATAGTCGAAATGCGGTGTGCCGCCACGAATCACGCAGCCAATCACAATCACAGCCTCGACATTTACATTGTCGATCATGCACGCCGCGCCATAAGTAAGCTCCACCGTGCCCGGCACATGCTCAACGAGGATATTGTCGTCGGTGTAGCCCTCGGCGTGAAACACGTCGAGCGCGCCCTTCAACAAAGCCTCCGTCACTTGTGGATTCCACTCAGCCACGACAATTCCGACGCTGAAACCGTCCAATTTTGGCAAATTAGCCTTATGCCCTTCCTGGGCTCTCAATTCTGTTGACATAGTATGTACGTTTTTTTTGTTTCGCTCTACAAAGGTAATGCAAAATAAAATAACTCATTTATTGTGGGGAGAATTATTATACGGCGTTTCATCCTCGGCGGCAAGGGAAATGTCGGTTCGCTCCACTGCATTGTCGTCGAGATAGATGCCACAGAGCGTCTGCTCGATGCTGCGCAACGTAGCGGCTCGTTCGCGAGGCTTCAGCTGGCATTCCCACACCTGGATCACGTGCCAGCCCATACGCCTCAACTCCATCCGATCCCGGGCATCGCGCGCCTGATTGCGCTCAATCTTCTGCTGCCAGAAGCCGGCATTTGTCTTCGGCAGGCGGAAATAGCGGCACCCCTCATGCCCATGCCAGAAACATCCGTTTACGAAAATCACCGTACGGTAGCGGCCAAGCACAATGTCGGGCGTGCCCGGCAGAGCGCGCACGTTCTTGCGATAGCGGAATCCACGGGAAAACAGGTAGTGGCGCACCATCGTTTCCGGACGCGTGTCGCGGCTGCGGATGTGCGACATGCAGCGATGCCGTTGCTCGGCTGTCATTGTGTCAACCATACTAATCTTTTTTCATCCATTTTTCGTCCACGTAAGCACACCCTCCAATCCACACATAAACAAGCATTTACACGTTTTTACTTGGCAATTTGGCCATATTTTACTTGGCGATTTGGCCATGTTTTACTTGGCGATTTGGCCATGTTTCTGACAACATTACATTCTGTTTTTCAACACCAATGCAATATCCTCAACAATGCCCGTGACAAGAGCATTTCCCATCAGAAATGCCCGGCGCATATCACTTGCCCCAAACGTGTGATTGTCAGGGAACATATTCAAACGTTCCAATTCAACAGGTACAAGACGACGGTATCGCCCAGACTTTGTTTTTATAATATGCTTGAAGCGAGACGGCCCTGCACCGCCCTCTCCAGTTATTATTGTCCTCGATGCTTTGTCCAACGCATCTGGAAAAGCCATCGCACCTTCACTATAGTTATACTCATAACCCGTGGTTTTGTTTACCCGTTTCAAGGATTTTTGCCCTTTTTGATATTCCCATTTAGGAAGGTCTTCCTCTGAAATATAGAAGCTATCCGGAATGCTCTCATCATCGACCAGAACCTCTCCAAGAGAAATATAATGTCCGTTATAAATCGGGGTTGTATCTAAAGAGTAAACTTTTCTGCCACTCATTACTCCAGAATTTCCAAACGGACTTGTTTTCATTCCAACATTGAATGATTTTGAGACCTCAACCAAATCTCCTTTTATCTCAAATTCTGAAATTTGTGCGTTTTTTTGTTCACAAGCAAATGCCTGTGCCATAACTCCATCGTGCAAAACCCACAAGAATTTATTTTCAACAACATAAAACTGTCTATGCAAATTTGTATCGTCCTTATATGCCACTATATATGTGCGCCTACGGCGCTGAGGCATACCATACTCAGCTGCATTTATCACACGCCATTCCACCGTATATCCCAGATCCGACAATGACGCAAGTATGATTGCAAAATCACGACCCCTTTGTGTTGCAGGAGAATTTAGAAGTCTGTCAACGTTCTCCAGCATAAGATATTTTGGACGCTTCTCCCCTTTTTCTTCAAGAATTCTATATATCTGCCACCAAAGAACACCTTTTTTCCCATCAATTCCACCCGACCGACTTAATGTTGTTGCTACAGAATAATCCTGACAAGGAAATCCTCCACATAGTAAATCGCAGTCGGGTATCTCCGCTGTGGGAACTGCAGATATATCTTCATTCGAATGTCCATCAGACCCAAAACGGCGGCAATAAATCAAACTTGCGTCTTGTCGTTTTGTCGATGGTTCCCATTGATTACTCCAAACCACCTTATACGAGCGTGAAGCGCGTTCCATTCCAACCCGAAACCCTCCAACTCCAGCAAACAATTCAACAACCCGAATATCACCAGCCTCTGTACCACACGTTTGTGTATCGAACAAACCAAGCTGTCGGACCCGTTTATGCGCATCTCGCGAATAAGCCACAATCGGCTCTGCAAACATACACTCCTCTGGGAATTCTACATATTCTAATTCACTATATTTCATTATCTATGATTTTCTTAACATACTTGGCGTTAAACCAATAGCAATATTTATTGACGACTCCGCCGTTTGGATTTTGTGCCTTGTCAGAAGAATTGACTGCCTTCGGACGCACATGAAAACATTTGTTGTCGTTCTGCTTCCAAAAATATTCAGCCGAAATATGATTCTCAACCACACTCTTTCTAATATTCTCCCAATATTCCTCTGCTATTCTCAAATCCGACTGAGGCATTGTCCAAAATGCCACTTTCTCCAATTTGTATTCTGGCTCTTCTTTTCCTGATGGCAATAAAATTTTTCCGTCTGTTTCTTTAAACACGACAAACAAGAATCTGCTTGAAAACAATTCATACAACCTTGACTCGGTCCAATTCTCATTCGCAAAAACTTCTTGATAATCAATATTTTCAAAAGACATACTTTCTTTAAGTCTTCCATTTTTTGAAAGACGTATTGTCTTCATTGTCAGTCCTGCCTTTATAAATTCTTCCGAACGATTCACATTTGCCACTTTGCCACATCCTGCTATCGCATTGGCCAATTTAAAATACTTCGACTTGGATGTTGTTTCTTTTTCGCCTATCGCTTCCAAAATTTCAGAATACGTCTTGCCCAAGAATGGCTTAAATCGGGTCTGTACAATACTGTCTACCGTTTGACATCTGAGCTCTTGCACAGAAAACATTGCATCTTTTTGCGCATCAGGCAATTCAAAGTTGCAATAAGCGCCAGCCTTGTTCCTCTTTTTAACCTCTGCCAGCACTGTTCGCATATACGCGGTTTTCAAACTCCAAGCCCGACGAGGTGCACCCTGCTCATTCCCATGTTGTGGCATTAGGGAATCACCTTTCTGCCCTTTTCTGCATGCACCAAGATACATAGTGTCTCCTTCCGACAAGGTGTGTGCAAGACCTTTGCTTATCTTATTGATTATAACATCGTAATCCTGCTTGATTATAAGCAAGTCTTTTTCTGGAATCTTCCATAAAACAGCAAAAACAAATTCCAAATCAAGTTTTGGGACAGAAGGATTATGCAGATAAAACAACAGCAACATTATCAAGCACTTCTGATAGAAATGAGAGTTTTCGAACGCTTTGTCCCAGTCTTCCTGATAATTAATCATACTGCACACCAGACGCTCCTTTATAAGCAACTCATTTTCTCTCGACTTTTTCAGGGGTGTGCATTTCAATTCTGCATTGACAAAAGCAAAATCCGCCTCTTGTCGACTATTTATATCGTACTTAAAATACAATTTCTCCACAAGTTGACCAAATCCCCCTTTTCCCGACAAATCATGATATTCATGCACGAAATCCCGAAGGGTCTTGCCAACCAGTTTCTTGCTATAATTGAAGATCGACACTATGTCTTTCTCGTCATACGGCAACTTATGTATTCTTGTATTTTCCATATCAAACGACATAAATATTTTTTCTAACAGCCATATCTATTTTGACAGAGTGAGGCGCACTTTGTCGGGGGTTACGACAAGGCGGGCATTGGCGCCTTCGATGATTGGAAGGTTGTAGTCGACATGCCCCACCGGGAAGTTGTAAGCCACCGGGAAATCGTAGTCGGCAACCATCCGCTGCACCATATCGTACATATTGTCGAAGTCCTTCGACGGCTTGTATTCGGTGAACTGCCCAACAATCAACGCACGCGTAGAGGCAAGCGTGCCGTTAAGACGCAGATGGTAGAGCATGCGCTCTATGCTGTAGATTGCCTCGTCGATGTCCTCAATGAAGAGGATATGGTCCTTGCGGAGCAAGTTGAACGGTGTGGACAGCAGTCCGCTCAGCACGGCGATATTGCCTCCGTAAATTCTGCCTTCAGCCTCGCCAAGACGGTTGTGAGGGTCGGCCGCCACTTCATAGTCGGGCATGGTGCCGGTAAGGATGTCGCGGAGCGCGCGGCTGCACTCGTCGTCGGGACGCTCGGTCAGATGCTTGCACATCAGCGAGTGTATGCTTGCCACGCCATCGCGGGCCAACGCCGCATGGAAGGCCGAGATGTCGCTGAATCCCATCACCCATTTAGGATCGCGGCTCCACAATCCCGGCTCGAAATGCTCGAGCAGATGCACCACTCCGTATCCGCCACGGCTGCACATTATGGCACGCACCGACGGGTCGGCGAGCGCCTGACGGATGTCGGCTATACGCTCTTCCGCCGTTCCGCTGTACGAACCGTTCACGCCTTTGCAGTGCCGACTCACCACGGGGCGGAATCCCCAACTCTCGATTGTCCGGCATGCGCTGTCGACCAGCTCCGGTTTGATTGCACTTGCCGGCGAGAGAATCGCCACGGCATCGCCTTGTCTCAATGGCTTTGGATATATCATATTGTCTTAATTTACTTGTACTTTAATACCTTTCTGACGGAACACTTCTGCGATGCGCTCCAACTCGTCGCGCTCCACTTTCTGCAGGCGCTGCTCCGGTGTGGGGCGATCGAGCGAGTAGAGCATCACCTCTGCCGGATCAATCTCAAGATAAGCCTTCAGCAATGCCTGAATCTCGGCATCGGTGGTGTTGTCGATGCGCACGCCGTCGTGCTCGCCACGCACCATCATAGTCTGGACGATGCACTGATGGCGGAATTTTTTAAGATGTCCAACCACGTGCTCCACCGTAAACTCCTTGTTTGCCGGACGGTCGATAAGGCGCATCGTGGCGTCAACCGCCGAGTCAAGTTTCAGAATGTTGTTGTCCACCTTCAGAAGCGCCTCGGCAACAGCCGGACGGTCAATCATCGTGGAATTTGACAAAACGCTGATTTTCACCGAAGGGTAATACTTGTTGCGCAATGCTATCACATCGTCGACCACGCCTCCGAAGTCAGGGTGCAACGTTGGTTCGCCGTTGCCTGAGAAAGTGATTACGTCAAGACGGTCGCCGGCGGCATGCATCGCCTTCAGTTTGTCTTCCAGAGCCGCGCGCACCTCCTCGCGGGTGCTTATACCAGCCTTTCCCGCGCCCTGGGCATTGTAGCCAGCCTCGCAGTACAGGCAGTCAAACGAGCAGATTTTACCATCGTTTGGCATTAGGTTAACGCCGAGCGACGTGCCGAGCCTGCGGCTGTGGATTGGTCCGAAAATCGTGTCGTGAAACAGTATTGTCACCATATTTCTATTCCTTTCTCAATAATTCGTTGAACAAATCTATATACTTACGCGCCACCGCGCCGTATGAAAACCGCGCCGCCACGCTGTCGTGGAGAGCCTTGCGGTCGACACTCTGCGACACCGCCCACAAGATGCCCTCGGCAAGGCTGTCGGCGTCGGGATAGGCGGCGAGCCATCCGTCGCGCCGATGCGTGATTATGTCCGACTGGCCTCCGTGGTCAAACGCCACGGCAAGGCATCCGGCAGCCTGTCCCTCGGCAAGCGTCATGCCAAACGTCTCGAAATGTGACGACGACACAACCACATCGCCTGCCGCCATCAGGTCTGCCACCTTTTCAGGAGCCACCGCACCAACCCACCGGTAAGGCAGTCGTATCTGTCCGAGCAGCGACTCGTCGCGGATAGAGCCGAAAAGCTGCAGCTCGATGTTGCAGTCGGGATGACTGTCGGCTATGACGTTTGCCGCCTCGATGAGCAGTCCGAACCCTTTCACGGGGTCGTCAAGCCGCGCCGCGCCCATCGTCACCACCTTCTTGTCTTTGTTTCCTGTACGCTGCCAACTGTAGCTGTCGACCGCCATCGCATTGTGGATCACCGACACCGCCCTGCCCTCAAGCAGCGCGCTGCGGCGGCAACAGTCGGCAAGCCATCCGCTGACAGCCACAAAATGGATGTCGGCATTGTCGTATATGCGTTTTTTCCGCTTCCACACACGGTGCGACAGGTCGTTGCCATAAGGGAAACGCATAAACCTGCAATGTCCGCACTCGCGCTCATAGCCGTCGCAACCATAGGCATGGTGGCAGATTCCCGTCATGCACCACATATCGTGCAGCGTCCACACCAACCGCTTTCCCATTGCGGCAAGTCGCCCAACGTCGGTGAGCGACAGCATTCCCTGGTTTATCCAATTGAGACACACCACATCGGCTGAACGCAGCCACGGATGCGACAGCACATCGACACCATAGCGCGCCGTCGACACCTTAAACAGGTCGCGGCGGTTCAAGCCGTTTGCAGCAAAGATGCCTATGCGCTCGCGCAGGAAAGCCCAACGGCGCTGCTCCGCTGTTCCTGCCACATCGACAAGCGGGTCGGCCGTAGTGCGGTCAACAACAAGCATACGGGCATCAACACCCTCCCCGACAAGGGCGTGCAGAAGCCTCCAGCTGGCAATAGCCGCGCCGCCATGGGCGTCGGCAGTGTTGAGAATCACCACCTTCATTTGCGTCCCCTCCGCAGCATCGCACCGATGTTGAGATGCTCTTTTTTAACAATCATCATGGCAAACACACAAAGCATTGCGGTGTTGACCACAAGTTGCAGCATCGTGTTGCCAACTTTCAGATATTCAGCCACAAAATAAAGCACCGCAGCCACGGCTACGTATGAGAGAATCGACTTCAAATCGTAGTCGATAGGATTTTTCTTCTGTCCTACAATATAAGACATCACCATAGCCACGCCATAGCCGGCCACGCCAGCCCAGGCGCATGCCATATATCCGAACTTGGGCACAAGCAGCACATTCATGGCAATCAGCACGGCGCATCCCACAAAAGAGAACAACGCGCCCCAAAGCGTCTTGTCGATGAGCTTGTACCAGAACGACAAGTTGAAATAAACGCCCATCAGAATTTCCGCCGCCATCACAATCGGCACCACACGCAATCCAGCCCAATATTCTGGATTCGGGGCAATGACGTGTTTGAGCACATCGATGTAGAACACCACGCAAAGGAATGCCAACAGCGTGAAAATCACAAAATATTTCATCGCCTTGGCATAAAACTCCTTGCTGTCCTTGTCGCGGCTCTTGCTGAACACAATCGGCTCGTAGGCATAGCGGAAAGCCTGTGTCAGCAAAGCCATAATCATGGCAATCTTGCTCGCCGCGCCGTAGATGCCGAGCTGCATCTTTGCATCGCTGCCAACATAGACATGGCTGAATATAATCTTGTCAGCCACCTGATTAAGGATTCCGGCGATGCCAAGAATCAATATCGGATACGAGTAGTTGAGCATACGCTTCGCCAGCTGCCAGTCGAAACCGCCGCCAAGCTTTATGAGCGGCAGCATCAGCAGCATTATCGTGCCGGTGCAGACAAGGTTGAACAAGAAGGCATAAGCCACATCGCTGCCTCCGAGAAACACGTAGTAGACAATGTTTAACGCTATGTTGAGCACAATGAAGAGCAGCTTCAACGCCACGAAGTGAAACGGGCGCTTGCGGTAGCGCAGATAAGCAAACGGGATGCATTGGAAAGCATCCATCGCCACAACGCCCATCATCATGCCGATATACGAAGGATGGTCGGCATAGCCCATGGCACCTGCAATCTGCGGCAGAAACGCCAGTCCGAGCGCCACAAACAGCAGCGACGTGGACCCCACCATAATCAGCGTTGTTGAATAGACCCTGCGCGGATTCTCTTCCGCCTTGTTCACATAGCGGAAAAATGTGGTTTCCATTCCATAGGTGAGAATCACCATCAGCAACGCCACCCATGCATACACCTCGGTAACAACGCCATAGCCACCCGAACGTGCCGACATCGCCGTGACGTAGATAGGCACAAGAAGATAGTTTAGAAATCGCCCTACGATAGAACTGACACCATAGATGGCAGTGTCTTTTACCAATGATTTTAATCCAGCCATTATTCTCTGTTTTTTATCATTATTATGGTTGCAAAGGTATACATTATTACGAGCATAGACAACAAAAGCGTCCAAAGTCGACCAGCTAAAAACATCGGCGGCGAGACCCGCAATATGGAGCATCCGCCGCCGATTGTTTCTTTCGCAACCACCTATAGCGCCGCCGCTACCTTTCCTACCCTCGCCAGTTTCGCCATAAACGTTTTGTCTGTTTTAGCAGTCTGCAGATTATACCGCAATTGTATTTGCAACAACGGTTCCGCATTGACCCCGAGCGCCGCCTCAAACAGCAACGCTGTTTTCTCCGACAACGGTCTATGCCCATTCAAGATTTCGTTTAATGCCGAATAAGCAATACCCATCTTCTCTGCCAACTTTCGTTGTGACAGGCCTCGATATTCAATCTCATCTTTCAAAATTGTGCCTGGATGAGTAGGATATGCCGGCGTCATACTGTTTGCCGTCATATTTTCTTTTCGAAAGCACGACGGCGCTTGTGCTGGCGCGTCTCGAAATATTGCCACTGCGACTGCACCTTCGTGTTCAGCTCCAACTCCGGATTGCTCTCGGCATATTTGAAGCCATATTTTTGGAAATACGGAATCAAGTCGGTGAACAGCAATGCGTTTACGCCCTTACTCTGATATTCCGGCTTGATAGCCACAAGCAGAAGGTCGACCGTGTCGGTCACGTTGAAATACATGGCACGCATCAGATGCCACCATCCGAACGGCAACATTCGTCCATGCGACTTCTGCAGCGCCCGCGACAACGACGGCAAAGCCACGCCCACACCGACAACCTCGTTGTTGGAGTCTTTTATCACACAGAGCAGGTCGAGGCGCAACAGGCGCAGATAAATCTTCACATAATAGTCAATCTGACGGTCGGTCAGTTTGGTAAACTCAAACAGCTTGGCATAAGCCTCGTTGATAAGGTCGAAGAACGGACGTCCCACCTCTCGGATAACCTTCTTGCGGTTGGTGTATTTCTCCACGTGCAGCCCATATTTCTTCTTCACTATCTCGGCGATGCGCTGATGCTTCTCAGGGATAGCGTCGGGCACGGTCATCTGAAATTCCACCCAGTCGGCGCGTTTTTCAAATCCCATGCGCTCCATGTGCTTGGGATAGTATGGGTAGTTGTAGATGGTAGCCATCGTCGACAATTCATTGAAGCCCTCGATAAGCATTCCCTCATAGTCCATATCGGAGAATCCGAGCGGACCAACAATCGTTTCCATTCCGCGCTCCTTGCCCCATGCTATGGCAGCGTTGAAAAGCGCGTCGCACACCTCCTCATCATCAATAAACTCCACAAATCCGAAACGCATCTCCTTCTTGCCTCGCTGCTCGTTTGAGAGGCGATGGATGATTGCAGCGATGCGTCCCACAGGCTTGCCGTCGCGGAAAGCCATAAAATACTCGGCATCACACAACTCAAACGCAGGGTTCACGTCGGGCGACAGCGTGTTGACATCGTCCATGCGCAACGGCGGCACAAAGCAGTCGTTGCCTTTATACATATCCGTGCCAAACTGCACAAACTTTTTCAGTGACTTCTTATCCTTCGGTATAACTCTGATTTCTACAGACATATCTTTGTTCTATTTTTTCATTATATCTTCCCATTCGTCCGCGCCTGTCGTGTCAAGACCGTCGCGCGTAAGCCCGTGGCGCAGCATTCCCTCAACAAACCGAGCCACCAGACGCGCATCGCATTCCAGACGATGTGCGGCGTCGGGCGTCCCGTCTGACTCACGCGTCAGCACACCGCTTTTGGTGAACAGCGACACATTGTGCCGGCTGTCGGAAAAAAGGAAATTGTTGCAATAAAATTTTATATGCTCGTTGTAGCAGGCACGGGCGTCTGCCTTTCCGAATATTTTCATCATATCGCTCTCGCGGGCGATGACAACATCGGCGACCTCAAGATTTTCAACGATAGCCGGCATCACACGCGTTATGCGGCTGCACAGCTCAGGCTTGAAACCCGGCAGATAGACGATTATCGCCTTGCGGTCCTGAGCATACGCCAACAATTCAGAGAGCGGCTGGCGCACGCTTTCCTCCACAGAGAAAAACGATCCGAACACCACGATGTCGTTCTCCTCGATTTTCGGCCACAGCACGTCAAACCTCGAGTCGGGGTATTTCACATACTCCGAGAAACGCTCGTTGCCCTCCTTGTCGCGGAAAATCAGCGACACCTGCGACTGCCCTTCCGTAAACCGGTCGACCGACTTCACGCCCACACCGTTTTTCTTCAGCGTGTCAACAATCATGTCACCCACGCCGTCGGTGGCACATTCGCTTACGAATTCCACTTCCACGCCGTCGTGGCTCAATGCCATTGCCATGTTTGCAATGCGTCCGCCAACAAACGAACACACCTGCCTCCCCTCCTCATGCAGGATGTCGAGGCAAGCCTGTCCCACTGCAATAACCTTGCTCACCGTTGTTCCTCCTTTTCCTCACCACGGCTCTTCTTGCCGAGATACCCGCCATGATGGCGCAGCGCATACTGCTCCTTTGTGAATCCCGTGGTGCGCATCGTTCCCACAACGAGCACGTCGCCAATGACAGTCATCAGCGTTGTCGACGTGGTAGGAGTCAGCCCGAGCGGACAAACCTCCGGAGCGTTGCCCGTCCAAAGGCACACATCCGCCGACTGAGCCAGCTCACTGTCGGCATTTCCCGTAATCACGATAATCTGCAGCTGCGGATTCAACCGCTTTGCAAGCGTCACCAGCTCCACAATCTCGCGCGTCTTACCCGAATTCGAGAGCAGCAGCATGATGTCGTTCTCCTGCATCACGCCCAAGTCGCCATGCTGCGCCTCGCTCGGGTGCAGGAACACGGCAGGGATTCCCGTCGACGCAAAAGTCGTTGCAATGTTCATGGCAATCTGTCCAGCCTTGCCCATGCCCGATGTTATAAGTTTTCCGTGGCGGTTCCACACCTGCTCCACAATCATTCCTACAGCACGCTCATATCCGTCGGTCACCGGGATTTCCGCCACCGCACGGCTTTCGTGAGCGAGGATGTCGCGCATACACTGTTTGATGTCTGTCATATCTGTTGTCAGTCTTTTGATTCAATCAAGTTGCGTCCTTCATACTCGCAGATGGCTTTCACCCACGCAGCCGGAAGGCATTTCGATTCCTGCGTATCCACGTCGAACGCCACCATCACCGTCGCGCATTCGCTCTTCACCTCCTTCGTGACAGTGTTTACGATGCGCTGGTGCACTTTGAAACTCTTCTCGCGGATCGACTCCACACGGGTCACGACCGACACCGGCTCGCCGAATCGCATCGGGGCGTAGAAGTTGCTGTTCACGTTGGCAATCACCACGTCGGGCCGCGTCCAGTTCATCTGACCTTTGCGGATGGTGGTGAAATAAGCCGATTTACCGAGGTCGTAATAGGTGAAAAACACAGAGTTGTTGACGTGTCCGAGCACATCGATGTCGTTAAAACGCATCTGCACCGGGATAGAGTGCCTGAACGCCGGCTTTGACTCTACCTTTTCAAGATTTTTCTCTTCCATTTCTTTCCTCCTTTTTTGCTGCCGAGCAAGCCCGACATCAATATGCAAAATTACTCAGATTTCCTCAATATTCAAAGCGTAGCTTTTATAATGTCATTATTCAATGACAATAAACAAACTTTTTTCGTTCTATATTTGCAGAAATTTATGTTTTTTGTGTAAGTTTGCAAAAAACGTCTCGCAATGGATTTCAACAAGACAATCAACCGCTGGCACACCGGCTGCGTAAAATACGACGGTCTGCAGCAAAACTACGGTCGAAGCGACCTTTTGCCGCTTTGGGTGGCTGATATGGATTTCGAGGTGTGTCCCGCCATCACAGAAGCTCTGCGCCACAGGCTGGAGCACCAAGTGTTCGGCTATTCGATAGCACCCGACAGTTATTGGCAGTCGATACAGGATTGGCTGCTCAACCGCCATAGATTCAGCGTGGAACGCGACGAGCTGACATTCATTCCCGGCATTGTCCGCGGACTTGCGATGGCACTTCAGGTGTTTACCGACAAGGGCGACAAGGTGCTGATACAACAGCCCGTCTACCATCCGTTCCGCATCATCATCGAGGGCAACTGCCGCAAGGTGGTCAGAAATCCGCTGCGCTTCTGCGACGACGGACACGTAGAGATGGACTTCGAGCTGCTCGAGCGCCAGTTTGCCGAGGAGCGTCCGCGCATGATGATTCTCTGCAATCCGCACAACCCCGGCGGATTTGTATGGAGCCGCGAGGAGCTGGCACGTCTTGCCGACCTCTGCACCGAATACGGCGTGCTGGTGGCGAGCGACGAAATCCACGGCGACCTTGAGCTGTTTGGCAACCGCTACACCCCGTTTGCCTCCGTTTCCGACGCAGCGGCGCAATGCAGCGTCACGTTTGGCGCGCCGTCGAAGACATTCAACATCGCCGGCATCGTAAGTTCGTGGTGTGTGGTGAAAAATCCGGCACTCCGCCGCAAGTTCTTCACCTGGCTGACAGTCAATGAATACAACGTGCCCACATTCGTGCAGACCGTAGCCACCGAAGCCGCCTACACCAAAGCGGCGGGATGGCTCGACGAGGCGCTGCGCTACATCGAGGACAACATCCGCTACACGGAGCAATTTCTGGCAGAGCGGATACCGCAAATCCGCGCCATGCGCCCGCAGGCGTCGTTCCTCGTATGGCTCGACTGCTCGGCATTGGGACTGAAAGGCAAGGACTTGGTCGACCTGTTTGTCGACAAAGCACACCTGGCCCTCAACGACGGCGAGATGTTTGGCACCGGAGGCGAATGCCACATGCGGCTCAACGTGGGCTGCTGCCGCACAACGCTTGAAAAGGCGCTCCGCCAACTGGAGGACGCCGTCAATAAAAACTTAAAAAAAGGATGAAATATAACGACGAAGAAGACAAATGTTATGGCATCGCCGGAATGGCGATAGGTATTTCAATCTGGAACGGAGAGGACCTGCTCTACCAAATCGACATTGACGACGATGAGCACGGCTACATCTCGTTTACGCCCGACTATTATTTCTCAGGCAATCCCGCAGTGTCGCCCGTAGAGTCGTGGCACGCCACGCTCAAGCACTACCAGATGACCGTAGGCATGCTCATCGCCAACTTGTTCTGCCGCAATCTGCCGGCAGGCAAGCCGACGCAATACGCCGACGCCAAGAAAGCGATTTTCAGCACCGTGGCAGATGAGGGCAAACGCACCTGCCAATTGGAGGACGATGAGATAAGAAGCATGTTTCAGGAAACGTTCAACTATCTGGAGCAGGTGTTCCGCAACCCGTCGGTGCGCAAAATAGCACACGAGTTTGCACAACATCTGAAAGACAGCCGTCGGCTGTCGCACTATGAGGTGAAACAACTCCTCGGCATGATAAGCGAAGACTAAGATTCGGAACAAAAAAACAACGACTAAGATTATGAAAATAAGGAATTTACTTCTAACCGCCGCAGCCGTGACAACAGCTGCGGTGGCGATGACGTCGGGCGGCAGCGCCGACGAGGTGATGACACGTAGCGCCGACGGCACCTACGTGGTCAACACCACCACACTTGCGCCCACCGTCAAAGGCTATGCCGGCGCCACGCCTCTGAAAATCCATATCAAGAACGACCGCGTTGTGAAAATCGAGGCACTTCCCAACCGCGAGTCGCACAACGTGTTTCTGCGCGCCGAGAAAGGGCTGTTCGGCAAATGGACAGGCAAGCATGTCGGCGAGGCATCGAAACAGAAAGTAGACGCCGTCAGCGGCGCCACCTACTCGAGCAACGCCATAAAAGAAAACGTGAAACGCGGTCTTTCCTACTACCGCAAGCACAAGAAATAACCAAAAATCACACCTTTTTTTGCAGAACAAGCGGTTTATGCGTAACTTTGCAAACTGCAACCCTTTATAAGGTGTGCTTACAACGTTTGATAATAACAAATTGAAAGATATATGAACGTATTGGAGTTAAGCGAACAAGAGATTGTGAGACGCAACAGTCTCGCCGAACTCAGAAAGATGGGAATAGAGCCTTATCCCGCTGAGGAATATGTAGTTACAGGACACACAAAAGAGATTAAGGAAAACTTCAAAGACGACGCCGAGCCACGCGAAGTGAGAATCGCCGGCCGCATCATGAGCCGCCGCATCATGGGCAAAGCCTCGTTTATGGAACTGCAGGACTCCGAAGGCCGTATCCAGGTTTACATCAGCCGCGACGACCTTTGTCCGGGAGAAGACAAGGACACCTACAACATTTTCTTCAAGAAACTGCTCGACATCGGCGACATTGTCGGCATCGAGGGATTTGTGTTCCGCACACAGATGGGCGAAATCACCGTTCATGCCAAGAACATCAAGATGCTCAGCAAGTCGCTGCGCCCACTTCCAATCGTCAAGATGAAAGACGGCAAGGCATACGACGCCTTCGAAGATCCGGAGCTCCGCTACCGCCAGCGCTATGTTGACCTCATTGTCAACGACGGCATCAAGGACATTTTCCTTCAGCGCGCCACCGTGCTCCGCACCCTTCGCAGCGTGCTCGACGAGGCAGGCTACACCGAGGTTGAGACCCCGACCCTTCAGAGCATCGCCGGCGGAGCAAGCGCCCGTCCGTTCATCACCCATTTCAACGCACTCGACGTTGACATGTACATGCGCATCGCAACCGAGCTCTATCTGAAACGCCTCATCGTCGGCGGTTTCGAGGGCGTTTATGAAATCGGCAAGAACTTCCGCAACGAGGGAATGGACCGCAACCACAACCCGGAGTTCACCTGCATGGAGCTTTACGTTCAGTATAAAGACTACAACTGGATGATGTCGTTCACAGAGAAGCTGCTCGAGACTGTCTGCATCGCCGTAAACGGCTCTACAGAGCGCAAGGTAGGCGACAACGTCATCTCGTTCAAGGCGCCTTACCGCCGTCTGCCTATCCTCGACGCAATCAAGGAGAAGACAGGCTTCGACTGCAACGGCAAGAGCGAGGAGGAAATCCGCGCATTCTGCCTCGAAAAGGGACTAGAGGTTGACGAGACATTCGGCAAGGGCAAGCTCATCGACGAACTCTTTGGCGAGTTCTGCGAGGGCACATTCATTCAGCCTACATTCATCACCGACTATCCGGTCGAGATGTCGCCGCTTACAAAGATGCACCGTTCAAAGCCGGGACTCACAGAGCGTTTCGAGCTTATGGTCAACGGCAAGGAGCTTGCCAATGCCTACTCAGAGCTCAACGACCCAATTGATCAGGAAGAACGCTTCGTAGAGCAGATGCGTCTTGCCGACAAGGGCGACGACGAGGCGATGATTATCGACAAGGACTTCATCCGCGCGCTCCAGTACGGTATGCCTCCGACAAGCGGCATCGGCATCGGCATCGACCGTCTTGTGATGCTCATGACCGGACAGACCACAATCCAGGAAGTGCTGTTCTTCCCTCAGATGCGTCCGGAGAAAGTTGTGAAACGCGACCAGGAAGACGCCTACACCGAGCTCGGCATCCCAGCAGAATGGGTAGCACCGCTGCAGAAGGCAGGCTATCTCACCGTTGACAGCCTCGACGGCGCCAATCCAGGCAAAGTGCATCAGGAAATTTGCGGACTCAACAAGAAATTCAAACTCGGCCTCACCAATCCGTCGGTCGACAACGTCGCCGCTTGGATTGACGCCGTGAAGAAATAAACAATCCATAATGGCTTTTCCAGGAAAGATTGCAGTGATGGGCGGCGGCAGCTGGGCCACCGCCCTCGCCAAACTTCTGTTGCAGAACTGCGACAGCATATATTGGTATATGCGCCGCGACGACCGCATAGCCGACTTCAAGCGCACGGGGCACAACCCCGTCTATCTGTCAGACATCGTGTTTGACACTGCGCGCATCAACTTTTCATCGGACATCAACGAGGTGTGCGGCAAAGCCGACACCTTGCTGCTCGCCGTACCGTCGCCTTACCTCAAGGACCACTTGAAGAAAGTAACCGCCGACCTTTCTGACAAATATATGGTAAGCGCCATCAAAGGCATCGTGCCCGAGGACAACACCATCGTCACGACCTACATGTCCGACCGTTTCGGCATCAAGCCAGAGCGTCAGATAGTGATAGGCGGACCGTGCCACGCAGAAGAAGTGGCTCTCGGCCGCCGCTCCTACCTCACCGTTGGCAGCCTCGACCCGTCGCTTGCCGCCGCATTCGCCCCATGCCTTCAAGGTCCGGCGTTGCGCACCATCGTGTCGGGCGACGTAGCCGGCATTGAATACGGCGCCGTGCTTAAAAACGTTTACGGCATCTGCGGAGGCATAGTCTACGGCTTGAAAAACGGCGACAACTTCCTCGCCATGATCACAAGCAACGCCATCCGCGAGATGGAACGCTTCCTCGCCGCCACCAGCCCCGGCGAGCGCAACATCTGCGACTCCGTGTATCTTGGCGACCTTCTCGTCACGGCATACTCCAAATTCTCCCGCAACCACAATTTCGGCGCCTACATAGGCCGCGGCTATTCTGTCAAAGCGGCGATGATGGAGATGGAAATGGTTGCAGAAGGATACTACGGCACAAAGTGCATCTATGAAATAAACAAACGCTACGGCATCGACATGCCGATTCTCAACTGTGTCTACAGCATACTCTATGAGAAAGTGCCGGCACAGAAAGCCATCGACCGCCTCGCGTTTGAATTGAGATAACGACAACCAATCTATGATTAATAATAACGCTGATTATGAAGAATTTAGAACTAAACATCAAGCATGTGGCAGAATTTGTCACCAAGTCGCAGATTGACGCTTTCGACAACGCAGCTGCCAACGGACTTGAACAACTCGAAAAAGGCACAGGTGCCGGCAACGATTTCCTCGGATGGATGCATCTCCCCAGCGCAACACCGGAATCGCTTGTAGCCGACATCGAAAAGACCGCCGCCACCCTCCGCAACGACTGCGAATATGTAGTGGCAATCGGCATCGGCGGCAGCTATCTTGGCGCCAAAGCCGTTATTGAAGCCCTCAGCGACTCGTTTGCCGCCTACAAACCGGCAAGCGGCGCACGCGTGATTTTCGCCGGACAGAACATCGGCGAGGACTACACCCACGAGCTCATAAGCCTCTTGAAAGGCAAGAAGTTCGGCATCATCGTAATTTCCAAATCAGGCACAACGACAGAGCCGGCAATCGCATTCCGCATCCTCAAGGAAATGCTTGAGGCACAGGAAGGCAAGGAGTTTGCCTCGAAACACATCGTTGCCGTCACCGACGCCAAGCGCGGCGCGCTCCGCTCGCTCGCCACAGAGGAAGGCTACGCAACCTACGTAATTGAGGACAACGTCGGCGGACGCTTCTCCGTTCTCACACCGGTAGGCCTTCTGCCTATCGCCGTTGCAGGCTTCGACATCCGCGCCCTTCTCGACGGAGCAAAGGCAATGGAGGCAGCCACCGCGGCAGCCGACGACAGCAACCCCGCCTACCTCTACGCCAAGACCCGCAACGCACTCTATGCTGAAGGCAAGAAGACGGAGATTCTGGTGAACTACAATCCAAAACTCCACTACCTCGGCGAATGGTGGAAGCAGCTTTACGGCGAGAGCGAAGGCAAGGAGCACAAAGGCATCTTCCCAGCCGCTGTCGACAACTCCACCGACCTTCACTCAATGGGTCAGTGGATTCAGGAAGGCGAACGCACCATCTTCGAGACCGTAATCTCCGTAGCCGAGCAACAGCACGAAATGGTGATTCCGAGCGACACCGCCAACCTTGACGGACTCAACTACATCGCAGGCAAGCGCATCGACGAAGTGAACAAGATGGCAGAACTCGGCACCGTAATCGCCCACGTAGACGGCGGAGTGCCCAACATTCACATCACCCTCGGCTCGCTCACAGAGCGCTGCCTCGGCGAAATCATCTATTTCTTCGAGAAAGCGTGCGGCATCAGCGGCTACATCCTCGGTGTGAACCCATTCAACCAGCCGGGAGTAGAGGCCTACAAGAAGAATATGTTCGCACTGCTCAACAAGCCAGGCTACGAGGCAGAGAGCAAAGCCATCCAGGCGAAACTGAAATAACACGCAAACACCATAAGCAAAAGAGACCGTCACTTGGAATAAGTGGCGGTTTTTTTGTCTAAAGTTTTGCGAAATCAAGTATATTTTGTTTCTTTGTTGTTGCATCTCAGATGCGCCGAAAAAAGAGTATTAACTACAATTCCTACCGCTATGAACGCTTTCGTAGAGAAATGCAACAAGATTTTCGGAGAAACCACTCTCCACTATCATAAATTCGACAACATCGACGCAGTGCCGGAAAACCCATACGAGGCAGGCACCATCGACGATGTGCTGTTCAGAAAGAACTGGATCGACGCCGTGCAGTGGCACATGGAGGACATTATCCGCGACCCAGCCATCGACCCCGTCGAGGCACTCGCGCTGAAACGCCGCATCGACAAGTCGAACCAGGACCGCACCGACCTTGTGGAGGACATCGACACCTATTTCCGCGACCTTTACAGCAACGTCAAGCCCCTTGACGGCGCCACAATCAACACCGAAAGTCCGGCATGGGCAATCGACCGTCTGTCTATTCTCGCACTGAAAATCTACCACATGCGCCAAGAGGCAGAGCGCACCGACGCCACCGCCGAGCACATAGCCAAGTGCACAGCCAAACTGCGCGTGCTGCTGGAGCAGCAAGTAGACCTCTCAACCGCCATCGGCCAACTCCTTGACGACATCGCCGCCGGCCGCAAATATATGAAAGTCTACCGCCAGATGAAGATGTACAACGACGCAGACACCAATCCGGTGCTCTACGCCCAGAAAAAATAATCAAACCGGGAAGATAGAATTGACAAAAGAATACAAAAACGTACTCATAGCGCGATTTTCCGCCCTCGGTGATGTCGCGATGACCGTCCCGGTGGTCTACTCCGCCTGCGAGGCATACCCCACGGTACGGTTTGTCATCGCCACACAGCCCGTAGCGTCGTCGCTGTTTGTCAACCCGCCCCAAAACCTCACGGTTGTAGGAGTCGACGTCAAGCAACGCTACAAAGGCACGCACGGCATCTGGCGTCTTATGGGCGACCTGCGGCGCGAATACGCCATTGACGCGTTTATCGACCTTCACGACGTGATCCGCACCCACATCATGGGCGTCTACTGCCGTATGCACGGCATCCCGATGAGCCGCATCGACAAAGGTCGCAGCGAGAAGCGCGAGCTGACACGCGAGACGGGCAAGAATCTGCATCCGCTGATTTCCACCCGTCAACGCTACTTCGACGCATTCAAGCGAATGGGATTCGACTTCGGCGAGACATTTACGTCGGTCTATCCCACGGGAGCCGACACGACGCTGTTTGCCGACATCACGAAACCCAAATCCGGCGGCGATCGCTGGATTGCCATCGCCCCGTTTGCCAAGCACGAAGGAAAGATATATCCCCCCGGACTGATGTCGCTCGTTGTCGACACCTTGTCGCAGCGCGACGGGACACGCCTGTTTCTCTTCGGAGGCGGCGGCTATGAGCGCGACATCCTCGAAGAATGGGCGTGCGAGCACCCACACAACGTCACCTCGCTTGCCGGCAAGCGCTACGGCTTTGCCAAAGAGCTTGCGCTGCTGAGCCACTGCGACGTGATGCTCTCGATGGACTCCGCCAACATGCACCTCGCCTCGCTTGTCGAGCTTCCGGTGGTGTCGGTCTGGGGCGCCACACATCCATATTGCGGATTCACCGGATGGCATCAGAATCCAGCCAACGAAGTGCAGACCGACCTACCCTGCCGTCCATGTTCCGTGTTTGGCAACAAGCCGTGCCAACGCGGCGACTATGCCTGCCTCCGCGGCATTGACTACCACGCCATAGTGCAACGGCTTGACAACGTAATAAACCAACGATGAGTGAAGATTTCGACATAAGGACAAGCCGCACCGACGGCGACAATGAATTTGAGCGCGCGCTGCGTCCGCTGGCGTTCGATGATTTCAACGGACAGGAGAAAATCATCGAAAACCTGCGCGTGTTTGTCAAAGCGGCAAAAATGCGCGGAGAGTCGCTCGACCACACGTTGCTTTACGGTCCTCCCGGTCTTGGCAAGACCACCCTGTCAAACATAATGGCAAACGAGCTCGGCGTAGGCTTCAAGGTAACGTCAGGCCCAGTGCTCGACAAGCCCGGCGACCTTGCCGGCATCCTGACATCGCTCGAGGAGAACGACGTGCTGTTTATCGACGAGATACACCGCCTCAGCCCCGTTGTCGAAGAATATCTCTACTCCGCAATGGAGGATTTCCGCATCGACATCATGATTGACAAAGGTCCCGGCGCGAGAAGCGTTCAGCTCAACCTGTCGCCGTTCACCCTTGTCGGCGCCACCACCCGCAGCGGCCTGCTCACCCCGCCGCTCCGCGCGCGCTTCGGCATCAAATGTCATTTAGAATACTACGACCACGACGTTCTGAGCTCAATCGTGCTGCGCTCCGCCCGCCTGCTCAACGTCAGATGCACAACGGAAGCCGCCGGCGAGATAGCCATGCGCAGCCGCGGCACGCCACGTATCGCCAATGCCCTGCTTCGCCGAGTGCGCGACTTTGCCCAGGTGAAAGGCAACGGCTCCATCGACACCGAGATAGCCAAATTCGCGCTTGAGGCACTCAACATCGACAAGTTCGGACTCGACGAGGTGGACAACAAACTACTGCTCACGATTATCGACAAGTTCAACGGCGGCCCGGTTGGACTCACCACCATCGCCACCGCCCTCGGCGAGGATGCAGAAACCGTGGAGGAAGTCTACGAGCCTTTCCTCATCAAGGAAGGCTTCATCAAGCGCACCCCCCGCGGGCGCGAGGTTACAACGCTTGCCTACACCCACCTGCACAAGAATCCGCATGCCACCGAGGGAGGGTTGTTTGGATAGATAGAAGGAAAAAAACATATATATTATGACAACTTTTACAGAAGATGAGACACGGCGCTACAGCCGCCAGCTGCTGCTCGACGGCTTCGGCGTCGAGGGACAACGCCGGCTGCGCGACAGCCGTGTGATCGTTGTAGGTGCAGGGGGCCTCGGCTCGCCTGTGGCATACTATCTTGCCGCCGCCGGAGTAGGCACAATCGCCTTGGCCGACGGCGACCGCGTAGACCTTTCGAACCTGCAACGCCAGATACTCCACACCACCGCCGACCTCGGCCGCGCGAAGGTGGAGTCGGCCCGCGAGAAACTCATCCGCCTCAACCCAAACATCAAAATCGATACTTATCAAGAATTTCTCACGCCGGAAACCGCCCCTGAGATTTTCAATAACTACGACTTCGTTGTTGAATGCAGCGACAATTTTCAAACCAAATATCTTGTCAACGACGCCTGCATCGCTGTCGGCAAGCCATTCTCGCTCGGCGGCATCCGCATGCTCGGCGGTCAGACGATGACCCACATTCCCGGCACGGCATGCTACCGCTGCCTTTTCCCCATCGAGCCCGACCCTTCGACCGTGCCCAACAGCTCGTCGGTCGGCGTGCTTGGCTCCGCCGTTGGAATAATCGGCAGCATCCAAGCCACCGAGACAATAAAATACATTACCGGCATCGGCACTCTTCTCACCGACCGTCTGCTCGTTGCCGACGCATCGACAATGACATTCAACACCATTTCGCTGCCCCGCAATCCAAAATGTCCGCTATGCTCAGAGAAATGACAAAAACGACCTGGCACGCCACGCTGACGCTTCTGCTGGTCCTTTCCGCCGTGCTTTCAGCCGACGCCCAGTCTCTGTCGATGGACTATCTGAGATACATCGAGCAGTGGAGTCCATTGGCAGTGCGCCACCAACAGCAATACGGCATTCCGGCGAGCATCACCCTGTCGCAGGGACTGCTTGAGAGCTGTGCCGGACTGTCGCGTCTTGCCACAGAGGGCAACAACCATTTCGGCATCAAGTGCCACAAAGACTGGACCGGCGACGGCATCTATGCCGACGACGACGAGAAGAACGAATGTTTCCGCAAATACGCCGACGCGTCGGAATCGTTTGAAGACCACGCCCGCTTCCTCAAGCGCAAACGCTATCAGCCGCTTTTCCAGTTGAAAGAAACCGACTATGCCGGCTGGGCGGCAGGACTCAAACAGTGTGGCTATGCCACCGACCCGTCGTATGCCGCCAAACTGGTCAACATTATCGAAACTTATGAGTTATACAAGTATGACACCGGTCAACCGGTTGTAGCCCAGCGCCGCGAGCTCCGAGGCGACGAGACAATGGAGCACACCATCGACATGGCTATAGTCAACGAGTTCAAGATTATGCACAAAATCCGTCAGAAGTGGGGGCTCTACTATGTCACTGTCTATCCTGGCGACACCTACGACAGCATAGCGGAAGAGTTTGGCATGAAAAAGCGCAAGCTGCTTGACTTCAACGACCTTGACCGCAATTCCGAGATGCTCCATTCCGGAGCGATGCTCTACCTACAGGAGAAAAACGAGCGCATGCCGGATGGAATGCCCGAGGCACACAAGGTGAAACGCGGCGAGACAGCGTCGTCGATAGCCCGCGACTATGGGCTGAAACTGAAATCGCTACTGCACATCAACAACCTGCGCGAAAACGACACGCTGACCGTAGGCACATACCTGCGGCTCAGATAGAAAACAATGAATTATTCAAAACTCATAAAAAATAGGGACTTATGAAAAAACAATTCTTGACAATCGCTCTGTTGGCAGGCGCCCTAACGGCATCCGCCGGGGTCAACCTCGTGGTTGCCGGTCAGCAGCAACAGAGTTTCGCCGTCGGCGACATCGGCAAGATTACCTTCACCGAGTCGACGATGGACGTTTATGGCAAAGATTCCGGCAAGATAGGCACGTTCAGCCTGTCGGACATCACGAAATTGTTTTTCAGCGACAAAGAGGGAAATGTGACCGAGATCAATCCCGACGGCGCGCTGAAATTCGCGAAAACCGGCAATACACTCAAGGTTGACGGGCTGAGCGCTCCCGCCGACGCCTTCATTGTTTCAACCAGCGGCCGCATCGTCATGCAACAGAAACAATGGGACGGCAACAGCCTCGACATCTCGTCGCTGACAGACGGCGTTTATATCCTTGCCGTCGGCAATGCAGCATTCAAATTCATCAAACAGTAACACAAAAACACCAATAATATGAAAAAATTATTTTTTCCATTGATAGCCATCATAATGGCAGTGGCAGCCTATGCCGGACAAGACGTGCTTAAAATCCATCTGAAAGACGGCTCGACCCAGACCATCGCCGTTTCAGCCATCGACTCACTCACATTCGAGCAAATGCAGTCGGCAGGTACATTTTCAGTAGTCGACCTCACCACAAAGTCGGTAGAGCTCAAATTCGTTCCGGCGAAGACCCTCGGCACCTTCAACATCGGCGTCATCAAGGCGTCAGACCTCAACGCCTTCGCCAACGACGAAGCATTCTGCGCCGACCAAGCCAAGAAATTTGATGCCGACGCCAAGAGCTGGGACATGTCGCTGTCGGAATATCTCAACTTCTCCCTCTATAAAGGCAACGAAATCGACGAGACAAAGACATTCCCCTACAGCGACCTTGAGGTAGGCACCGAATATGTGGCATACGCCTACGGCGTCAACACCGCCGACGGCACCGCCAACACGACGGTGGAGAAATTCACGTTCACCACAGAGTCGCTTCTTGAGCTTGACTTCAAACTCAGCACCAGCGACCTTTCCGCCAAATCAGGCATCATCAACACCAACCCGACCGACGCCAATGCCACCTACTACATCGGCTACGTCACAGCCGACGCCTACACCAAAGATTTCGGCGGCGACGACCAGACCCTTCTCAACAATGCCGTAGGCACAATCAACACCAATCTTGCGATGGGCGGCACATTTGACGCCGTAGCCAAGAAAGGCGCCATGCGCTCGCTGATGTCAGGACTCACACCCAACACGGCATACTACGCCATTGCGTTCGGCATCAAGAAACATAAAGCCAACACCGTCTACAACACCACCCCGTTGCAGAAACTGGCATTCACCACACCAGGCTTCGAAGTGACCGACAACTGCACATTCGGCATCGCTACAGAAAACATCCAGGCAATGCTCTTCGATGTCAAGGTCACCCCAAGCAACGCCGACACCCGCTACTATGTAGCCATCAAGGCCGACAGCGAGACAGCCGGCAAGACAGCCGAGCAAATCGCCGACGAGCAAATCGTGTTTGAAGACGGCTTCAGCATCAACTGGGCAACGTCGAAACAAATCCACACCGGCACACAGACCCTCAACAGCCGCACCGACATCGGCGCCACCAACCTGAAGCCGGAAACCGACTACACCATCTACGTTTTCGGTATGGACACCAAGGGCTACCGCACAACAGCCGTATCGACAGCGAAAGTGCGCACATCGGAAGTCAAGAAATCAGACATGACAATCAGCTTTGAAGGCGTCACCGCCGGCGACGAGGCCGACTCACAGGACTTCTTCAAGCGCAACTACTACGTAAACTTCACTCCGGTACCGACGAAAAACGATGAGTACTACTTCGTAGGCCTCGTTTCGGCAACCGACTATGAGTTTGAGACAGCGTTCGGCAGCGACGAAGAGTTTATGAGCAGCGTTATTTCAGCCGCAGGCGAAAACATCATGCTCAACTGCTTCCTCGGCAAGCCGTCGGCACCACTCAAAGGTCAGCTCGACTACAAAGGCAACGCACTGAAACCAGGCACAAAATACTATATCATCGCATTCGGCTACCAGGGCAAAGCCACCACACCGCTGTTTAAACAGGAAGTGACCACCACCGGCGAGGCAGAGACCGGCGGCGGCAACGGGGGTTGGGGATTTTAACGAATCTCAGAAATTTGTCGTACCTTTGCACGGACTTCAAGATTTAAAACAACAAAAATCAACGATATGGACAAAATTGAAAAAGGAAAGTTTGTCGAGATGGCCTACGAACTCTATGAGGTGGGCGAAGACGGCAAGGAAGAACTCATGCTCGAGATGACCAAAGAGAAACCCGAACGTTTCGTCTATGGCGACGAGGACAATATGCTTCCAGCCATCTGCCAAGCCATCGGCGGCAAGACCGCAGGCGAAGGTTTCGACTTCACAGTCACACCGGAGAACGGCTTCGGCGAATATCAGGACGGACTGGTAAAGAAACTGTCGCGCAAGATGTTTGAGATGGACGGCGAGTTTGACAGCAAACACGTCTATGTAGGCGCAGCCATCACAATGATGACCGCCGAAGGCCGTCCGGCACCAGGCATGGTGCTCGACATCACCGACGAAGATGTTACTGTAGACTTCAACCACCCGATGGCAGGCATGACCATGCACTTCAAGGGAGAGATTGTCACCGTCCGCGACGCCACCGAGGCAGAACTCCACCCACAGTGCGGCGGTTGCTCAGGCGACTGCGGCGAGGGAGGCTGCTCCGGCTGCTCTGGCGGCTGCCATTAATCCTACTGGCGTTTTTTTCAACGTCTGAATAAAAAACCGACGGCGGCGAATGCTCCAAATTACGAGCATCGCCGCCGTCGCTGTATTATTTTTGCAGAAAAAAAAACGAGAAGCCATGAAAAACGAAAACATCAAAGACATCATCGCAGAAAACCGCCGCCGCACAGCCCGTCTTGCCGACAACTACGACCCAATCAGCGGTCAAGGATGCCTCGGCGAGCGAATCACCGTCAGGCGCCGCGGCGGCAAGGACGTGCTTGTGCCAGCCACCATGACCGCCGACCCCAGCTACCGCAAACAAATGTCGGCACACGACTTCAACCAGCTACGCCAACGCCACGACTTCGAGTATTGGTGTGCCACGTGTGTCACAGTCAAAGACAAATCAGGCTATGCCGACGTGCGCCTGCGCCTCAACCGTCCACAACGCATCATCGCCGGCGTCCTTGAGCGTCAGCGCACCGCCAACCAGCCCATCCGCGCCATCCTGCTCAAAGCGCGTCAGCTCGGCGGTTCCACCGTTGTTCAAGCCTACATGGCATGGCTCCAGCTCCTTCACCGCGACAACTGGCACAGCCTCATCTGCGCCCACGTCAAAGACGCCGCCCAGACCATCCGCGGCATGATGAGCAAACTGCTCGCCTCCTATCCCGAAGAATATCTACCCTCCGGCGAAAAAAGCCTCCGTCTCACGTCGTTTGAAGGCAGCCGCACCACGATGCGCCTCGGCCACCGCAACAACACCGTCACCATCACGTCGGCAGAGACCCCCGAGGCAGCGCGCGGCAAGGACATCGCCATGGCCCATCTGTCGGAAGTGGCATTCTGGCGCACCTCCGCCTGCCACGACCCCAACGACATCATCCGCTCAATAGCCGGTTCGGTAGCCCTTGCCAGCCACACCCTGCTCGTGATTGAAAGCACCGCCAACGGCGTTGGCAACTATTTCCACACCGAATGGCTCCGCGCCGAAGCCGGCGTGAGCGACAAGACCGCCATCTTCGTCCCGTGGTATGAATATGGCATCTACACCCTTCCTGTCGACGACTATGAAACACTTTGGAACAGCCTCGACCCCTACGAGCGCAGACTGTGGCAGCGCGGCTTGTCGCTTGAACAGATAGCGTGGTATCACGCCAAGCGCCGCGAATACACCACCCACCGCGCCATGCAGGCAGAATATCCGTCGACCGCCGACGAAGCGTTTACCGCCACCGACCGCGGCGTGTTTGACACCGACGGCATAGCGCGTCTGCGCACAGAATGCCGCCAACCGGCATCGACCGGCGAGATTTGCGGCAATGCCGTGAAAGGGCGCGAGGCACTCCGCAACGTGCATTTCACCGCCGACAGCGCCGGACGTCTGAAAATCTGGAAACACCCCGAGCAGAGCGTATCCACCGACCGTTATCTCACCATTGTGGACATAGGCGGCCGCAGCGACACAAGCGACTACAGCGTGATAGCCGTCGTTGACCGCCACGGCGACGGCAACCGTCCGGAAATCGTGGCCCAATGGCGCGGCCACACCGACCACGACCTTCTGGCGTGGAACGCCAGCCAGATAGCCACCTACTACCACAAAGCCCTGCTCATCGTTGAGAGCAACACCATAGAGACCGAGCGCACCGAGGGCGAGAATTCAGGATATATCCTCGACGAAATCGCCGACTACTATGACAACGTTTACTACCGCCGCAGCGGAGAAGGCAGCACGGCAATGCGTCCGGGATTCCACACCAACCGTCAGACCAAACCGCTGATTGTCAACAATCTTGTGGCAGCCGTGCGCGACGGCAGCTACACCGAGCGCGACAGCGGCGCCGTCGACGAGCTTCAGACCTACGAGCGCAAGCCCAACGGCACTTTCGGCGCCAAGGACGGCCATCACGACGACATTCTGATGACCCGCTGCATCGGACTCTTCATAGCCCAGGAAATGGCTCGCAACGGCGGATGCGACATCACTGCGCTTAAGCGACCAGTCTGCTGAGCGAAAAAAATTTAAAAAAATTTCACCCCGTCTTTAAACCTTTCGTGAAGAAGCAAGTCATAGTAGTACAAAAACAATTATATAAAACAATTTTTTGCAAGATATATTAGGGCTAATGCCCTGCACAGAGCATCAAAAAAATGTGTGGGAACACAGAAAGGGTTTTTACAAACAATTTTTTCATTGGTATGGATGGGCTTCGACAACGAAGCCCATTACTTTTTTTCGACAGACCTTCAGAGCCTCGAAAAAAAACAGAGTCCAAAAAGAGGGTCAGAGAAGCCCATCAGGGGCAAAAGTCGGATATTTTCTAAAAAAAAAGTGTTTTTTATGAACCAAAGTTAAGGTATTTTTGATTTCTATGCCTTAACTTTGTACCCTGTAAAAACTTACACCGAAGACCGATGAATTATTCTTTCTTGGATTTTCTATCGCTTATTGGAGCGGTAGGGTTGTTCCTCTACGGAATGAAAATAATGAGTGAAGGCCTGCAGAAGACTGCCGGCGACAGAATGCGCAACATCTTGTCGGCAATGACAAAGAACCGTTTCGCAGGTTTGATAACCGGTATCTTCATCACAGCGCTGATTCAATCCTCGTCGGCCTCGACAGTGATGGTTGTCAGTTTCGTGAACGCCGGACTGATGTCGCTCGCCGACTCCATGGCCGTCATCATGGGCGCCAACGTAGGCACCACCTTCACCGCTTGGATAATCTCCATCTTCGGCGGCCAGGTCAACGTCAACGCCTTCATCCTGCCTCTTATCGGTATCGCCACCCCCTTCCTGTTCTCAAGCAAAAGCAACTACAAGTCGATAGCCGAATTTCTTATCGGTTTCTCCTTCCTCTTTTTAGGCCTGCAACTCATCAGCGAGAACGTGCCCGAGCTTGACGCCAACGCGTTCGAATTCCTTGCCCATTACGCCGATATGGGCTTTGCGTCGGTGGTTATTTTCGTGCTTGTCGGCATCGTCATCACCATGATAATCCAATCGTCGGCAGCGTCGTTTGCCATCGTGATGATTATGTGTGGCAAGGGCTGGATAACGTTTGAGATGGGCTGCGCGATGGTGCTCGGAAGCAACATCGGCACCACAATCACCCCAATTCTCGCCTCCCTCGGCGGTAACTCCGCGGCAAAGAAAGCCGCCCTCGGGCATCTGCTTTTCAACTGCTTCGGCACCGTGTGGGCACTGATTTTCATCTACCCACTGATTTCGCTTGTAATCACCATCACAGCCAAGATAGGGCCAGGCAATCCCGACATCGCCGGCGCAGCCGCAATGTCGTTCGGACTGTCGGTTTTCCACACGATATTCAACCTTATCAACGTAGTCATCATGATTTGGCTGACCGAATACTACGTGAAAATCTGCAACATCCTCATCAAGCCCAAGCACAAAGAAGAGGACGAGTTCCAGCTCAAATACATCTCCCGAGGCATGCTCAACGCCGCCGAGCTCAACATTGCCCAGGCACAGCGAGAGATTGAGGTCTACGCCGACCGCGTCAACCGCATGTTCGGCATGGTCAAGTCGCTGCGCCACATCAAGCCCGAGACCGAGGAATTCAACAAGCTTTTTTCGCGCATCGGCAAATATGAGGAAATCTCCGACCGCATGGAGATAGAGATAGCCAACTACCTCAACCGCGTTGTCGACGGCCGACTGAGCTATGAAGGCAAAATGCGTATCTCGTCGATGCTCAACATTGTCAGCGAGATAGAGAGCATCGCCGACAGCTGCAACAACCTTGCGCGCACCATGGTGCGCCAGCACGAGGCAAAAGTCACATTCAACCAGATAGTCTCAGCCAACATCGACACGATGTTTAAATACACCTCCGAGGCCCTTGAGAACATGATACTGCTGCTCCGCGACATCGAAAACGCCGACGAGAAGCATATCATGATTTCCTACAACAAAGAGCGTGAAATCAACAACTACCGCAATGCCCTCCGTTCGGAGAATGTGGACAACATCAACCACAAGATCTACCCGTATGAGGAAGGCATCTACTATATGGACATCATCTGCGAGAGCGAGCGTCTGTGCGACTACATCGTCAACGTAGTTGACTGCGTTCGCGCCCAGACAGAAGCCGAGGCATAGAGCCGCATGGCTGACAATCTACAGGCGGCAAGCTGCAACGGGTGTGCAGCTTGCCGCCTGCCATTTTTCATAAAAAAACGGGGAAAGGGCAGCACATCAACAATCTTTAAGGTTTGTAGACGCAATTTTTGAGGATTTTTGCGTATGTTTGCACAGATAAAGCAAAGCGAACGCACAACGACGTCACCTATTGACGATTATGCCGAGCCCCAGCTTTCACAACGATTAAACACAAGAACCATAACCAAACCATTATGAAGTCCTTAAAATCAATCATCCTGACAGTCCTGACGGTTGCAATGAGCACCTTGACGGCACAGGCGGCAATCAGTGTCGGCGCAGAGCAGACAAGTGAATACATCCCATTGCTGAAAGGCAAGCGCGTAGCGCTTCTGAGCAACCACACCGGCATGGTTGGCAACGAGCACGTGCTCGACATCATGCTGCGCAAAGGCGTCAACGTCACAACAATCTTCTCTCCCGAACACGGCTTCCGCGGCAATGCCGACGCCGGCGAACACGTGAAGAGCAGCATCGACCCCAAGACCGGCATCCCCATCGCCTCCCTCTACGACGGCAACAAACGCGAGCCCAAGAAGGAAATAATGGCAAAATTCGACATCATCGTCACCGACATCCAGGATGTAGGCCTGCGGTTCTACACCTACTACTGCACTATGGTCGACCTTATGAACGCCGCCGTCAAATACGGCAAGGAGTTTATGGTTCTCGACCGTCCGAATCCCAACGGCATGTATGTCGACGGTCCGATCCTCGACATGAAATACGAATCAGGCGTAGGACGCCTTCCGATACCCATCGTGCACGGCCTCACAATGGGCGAGATTGCGACAATGGCAAACGGCGAAGGCTGGCTCAAGGGCGGCAAGAAAGTGCCGTTGACCGTGATAAAGTGCAAGGGCTACACCCATCAGAGCCGCTACGTGCTGCCTATCGCACCGTCGCCCAACCTCCCCAACATGCACGCCATCTATCTTTATCCGTCGATGTGCTATTTCGAAGCCACCCCGGTCAGCCTCGGGCGCGGCACGACGAAGCCATTCCAGATTTACGGGCATCCCAACATGAAGGGCTATTCGTTCTCGTTCACACCGCGCAGCATCAGCGGCGCCAAGAATCCGCCACAACTCAACAAGCTGTGCTACGGTGTTGACTTGTCAGGTCTGTCGGACGAAGAAGTCATCGCCAAAGGCATAAACCTCGAATACCTCATCGACGCCTACCGTAACCTCAATCTTGACGACCACTTCTTCCGTCCGTTCTTCGAGCTGCTCATAGGTCGCGGCGACATCCGCAAAATGATAAAGGAAGGTAAGAGCGCCGAAGAAATCAAAGCCACATGGCAGTCGGACGTCGAGAAGTTCAAGGCACAGCGCCGTCCATATCTTCTTTATGCAGAATAATCAACAATTCAATCACTTATAACAAAACACCGAAAAACTTATGTCAACTCCTTGGATAATCCTCGCGACAATCGCGTTTTATTTCCTACTGCTGTTTGTCATCTCATGGATAACCGGCCGCAAGGCCGACAACGCCGGCTTCTTCACCGGCAACCGCAAATCGCCGTGGTATCTTGTTGCGATAGCCATGATCGGCGCCCCGATTTCAGGCGTCACATTCATCTCCGTCCCCGGCGCCGTCGCCGCCAACGGCTACTCCTACATGCAGATGGTGCTCGGCTTCTTTGTCGGCGCACTGCTCGTCTCGCTTGTGCTGATACCGATGTTCTACCGCATGAACCTTGTCAGCATCTACGGCTACCTTGAAAACCGCTTCGGTCTTGCAAGCTACCGCACAGGCGCATGGTTCTTCTTCATCTCCAAGATGCTCGGCGCGTCGGTGCGCTTCTTCGTTGTCTGCGTTGTGCTCCAGTCGCTTGTTTTCGATTCGTTCGGCATACCGTTCTCCGTCAACGTCATTCTCACCGTGGCACTCATCTGGCTCTACTCCTACCAGGGCGGCGTCAAGTCGCTCATCTGGACCGACTCGCTTAAGACCATCTGCCTTGTAGGCTCTCTGATCTGCTGCGTTGTGGTCATCGCCGGCCGCCTCGACATGGGCATCGCCGACCTTCCCGGCGCCGTTATCGCCGACAAGACCAGCCAGATATTCTTCTTCGACAATCCATCGGACGCCCACTACTTCTGGAAGCAATTTCTCGCCGGAGTGTTTATGCTTGTCGCCATGACCGGCCTTGACCAAGACCTCATGCAACGCACAATGAGCTGCAAGAACTTCCGCGACTCACAGAAGAATATGATTGTTGCCAACTTCATGCAAATCTTCGTCATCGGGCTGTTTCTCGTGCTCGGCACCCTTCTCTACATGTATGCCGGCCGCAACGGCATCCACACCGAGAAGCCCGACGCCCTCTTCGGCGCAATTGCCTGGAGCGACGGCTTCCCGATAATAATCGGCATCCTGTTTATCCTCGGCCTCATCGCAGCGTCATACTCCGCCGCCGGCTCCGCCCTCACGGCCATGACCACTTCGTTTACCGTAGACATTCTCCAAGCCGACAAGAAGAAGGACGACGCCCATCTGACAAGCACCCGCAAGAAAGTGCACGTTGCCATGTCGGTGTTGATGATTGTCACCATCATCGTGTTCAACGCCCTCAACAACGACAGCGCCATCAACGCCGTCTACTCGCTGGCCTCCTACACCTACGGTCCGATTCTCGGAATGTTCGTGTTTGGCATGGCATGCAAGAAGCCTGTCAACGACAAGCTCGTCCCAGTGGTCTGCATCGCGGCACCGCTCATCAGCCTCGTGCTTCAGAAAAACAGCGAGGCATGGTTCAACGGCTATCAGATAGGCTTCGAGCTGCTGCTCATCAACGCAGCGCTCACCGTGGCAGGTCTGGCATTCTTAATCAAAAGAAACAAATAGTCAGGATGTCGCGCAACCTGCTGAACAAATACATCTGGCTGCTTGAAACCATAGAGCGCCACGGCCGCCTGTCGCGCGCCGAGCTCAACGACCTGTGGCTCGCCTCCGACATCTCCGGGGGGGAGCCGTTGGCGCGGCGCACATTCTACAACTACCGCAACGGCATAGAGGAGATTTTCGGCATCTCGATAGCCTACAACAGCGCCACCTACGAATATTTCATCGAAAACGCCGACGCCACCGGCGAGCTCAGCGGCTGGCTCATCAACTCAATGTCGATCAACGGAATGCTCAGCGACGCAGGCGACATCGCCGACCGCGTGATGCTGGAAGACGTGCCGTCGGCACGCCGCTATCTCGCCACGGTGATCGACGCCATCAAGAAATTTCGCAAGGTGAAGTTCTCCTACACTCCATTCTACCGCAGCAAAGCAAGCGAAGGCATCATCATAGAGCCCTACTTCCTGCGCATTTTCAAGCAACGGTGGTATGTGATAGGCTACAACTCCAAGGACCGTATGGTTAAGACCTATTCTCTCGACCGCGTTAACACCCTGACACTCACTGAGGAGCATTTCGAGGACCCCGGCATCAGCGTGAAAGAGTTTTTCAAGAACTTTTTCGGCATCATGACCACCAAAAGCGAGGCAAAGCACGTTGTGCTGCGCGCCGACAGCGAGCAGGCCAAATACCTGCGCGCCCTTCCGCTCCACCCCTCCCAGCGCGAGACCATGGGCGACGGCTACAGCGATTTCGACTACCATCTCTGCATCACCTACGACTTTATCCAGGAACTGTTGTCGAAAGGCAGCCGCATTATGGTCGTGGCACCCTCCGAACTGAAGGCCGCCGTGGTTGAAGAACTGCGCAAGTCGCTGTCGAACTATGAGCTATAGGACAATTAAGCCACAAAAAGCGATATTTTAAAAATTATTATCTTCTTCCAAGTTGCCGCAATGCTTGGGAAATGAGTATTTTTGCAATCGCAATGAGGCAGTTATTCATCACGTTACTAATCTGCGTGGTTTCAGCCATTGGAGCCGACGCACAAATTGTTGACCTTGGACAGGAAAAGATCAACACCGACAGTCTGCGCCGCGAACTTGACAATGGTCCGTACTTCACGCTCTACAAAGACAATTATTTCATCACCGGCACATCGATAGGACCGCAAACCCCGTCGCGCACCAACAGCGACGTGAAATTCCAAGTGAGCATCGCGCAGCGTCTCACAAAGAGTACGCTTCCTTTCAACACGTATCTCTTTCTCTTCTACTCGCAGAAGTGCATGTGGAACATCTACGAGGAGTCGCTTCCCATGCGCGACCTCAACTTCAACCCCGGAATCGGTCTGGCAAAGCATCTGTTTGTCAAAAACCGCTATATCGGCAAGGTCACGCTCCTCGTCGAGCATGAGTCAAACGGACGCGACGGCGTGGATTCCCGCAGCTGGAACAAGATTTCGCTTGCCTGCAACATCTTCATCGACCCGAATTTCATGATTCACGGCAAAGTGTGGATTCCCATCATCGACGGCATGAACAACAAAGACATCCTCGACTACAGCGGCATCTACCAGACCGGCATGACCTACACCACCCCCAACAAGCGGTTCGGCTTTGGGCTGACGCTCATCAAGCGCCGCGGATGGCGGCTGAGCTACAACACCATCTGGGAGTTCAACTACCGAGTGTTCAAGAAAGACAATCAATTTCTCTTCGTGCAATACTACAACGGATATGGAGAAAACCTGCTAGACTACAACAAGTTTCACTCGCGCCTGCGTGTGGGACTCGTGATAAAGCCAAAACTTTTCAGCGATTTCTAAGTTATGAAAATAGGATTCGACGCCAAGCGGGCGGCACAAAACCGCACAGGGCTGGGAAACTACAGCCGCTTCGTGCTGCGCATCCTCTCGCAGCAGCACCCCGAAAACGAATACCGCCTCTACATGCCCAACCCACGGCGCACGCCGTTTCTGCACGAGATACCCACCATTGCGAGCCTGCGACAATGCTTCCCTCCCAAAGGAGTGTGGAGCCGTCTGCGGCAACTGTGGCGCGTGTGGGGCGTGACATCCACGCTGCGCGACGACGGCATAGAGCTGTTTCACGGGCTCAGCAACGAGCTGCCCCTCAACATAGGCCGCGGCAATTGCCGCAGCGTGGTGACCATACACGACCTTATCTTCATCCACACTCCACAATACTACCACTGGATTGACCGGCAGATCTACAACTACAAGTTCCGCCACGCCTGCCATTCCGCCGACCGCGTTATTGCCGTGAGCCAATACACCAAACGCGAGATTATGCACTACTACGGCGTGGCAGAGGAGAAAATAGACGTGGTCTATCAGGGTTGCGACAAGGCGTTTGCCGCCGAGATTGCGCAATCCACGCTCGACGACGTGAAGGCGCGCTACGGCCTTCCCTCCGAGTTTGCACTGTTTGTGGGCAGCATAGAGGAGCGAAAGAATCTCGGTTTGCTCGTCGAGGCGCTGCGGCTGTCGGCCTCCGGCGGACGCGCGTTCCACATCGTTGCTGTAGGACGCTCCACAGCCTACTGCGAGTCGCTGAAACGCCGCATTGCAGAGCTCGGTCTTGCCGACTACTGCCATTTTCACCACAACGTGCCGTTTGCCGACCTGCCATCGTTTTATCGGCTCGCGTGCCTGTTTGTCTACCCTTCACGCATCGAGGGCTTCGGCATTCCTCTGCTCGAGGCGCTCACCAGCGGCGTGCCGGCGGTGGGCTGCACCGGCTCGTGTCTTGAGGAGGCCGGCGGACAGGGATCGATATATGTCGACCCCGACGACGCAGAGGGCATGAGAAAGGCTGTGGAGAGCGTGCTTGGCGACGAAACGCTGCGCCAGCGCATGATTGCCGACGGCAGGGAACACATCAAGCGCTTCACCGACGAGACGCTGTGCGCCGACTTGATGCGCGTGTATGAAAAAACGATGAGCCAGCCGTCTGCAACCCGCTGAAACGCCGCGCTGACGGATGACAACTACAAAACTCAATCTGTCGGCATTAAATTTCCGCCAAGCCGGAAAAAGTCTTATTTTTGCACATTATGAAGCATATACTTTCAATATTGCTCTTTGCTGCGCTCCTCGCAGTGGCCTCGTGCAGCCGCACCGACGACGCCCGCCTTGCCGTGGCAGAAAGACAGATGGCAGAACATCCCGACAGCGCACTCCAGATGCTGCGCAAGATCGACGCCACGTCGCTCAACCGTCACAACACCGCCCTGTATGCCCTGCTGCTGACGCAAGCCCTTGACAAGAACGATGTTGCAGTAAACAATGACTCTTCAATAAGAATTGCTGTCGATTATTATAGCCGATATAATGACAACGACAAAAAATTACGTTCTTTTTATTATTGGGGAAAAACGTTTGTCAATTCTGGAAATTTGAGGAAAGCGACCGCAGCTTTTGCTGAAGCAGAACAATATGTTGATGCCAAAACAGATTTATTAATGTTAGGGCTGTTGTATTCCCAATTGGGCGATTTGTATGAAAATTATGGAGACTATCAAAAAAGCCTTTCCTATTTTCAAAAAGCTTATAAAGCGTATTTGTCCAAAGGGGCAAAAAGACATTCAAATTTTGCTCTTTATGATATCGGATGCGCATACTATAATTTAATGGACCACAAAAACGCTTTGATTTATTGGGATAAAGCAAAAAATTTGGGAAAGGAAGAAGACGATACAATAGTCATAAAAGATTGTCTTGCTTCAGAATTAAAATATTACGTTGAACAAGAAAACTTTACCATCGCAGACTCTTTACTTCAAGAACTTACCAACAACTACAACACTGATGATTTTGCTACAACATTCTATTGCGCCGTAGCCGCAATCGCATCAACAAAAGGAGATGAAACACATGTCGACAAAATGCTTGATAAAGCAAAAAATGTAGCGGAAACACCCCTAGACTCGTTATCTGTGCTGCAGTTTAAATCAATTATCGATGCTAGATTAGGTGATTTTAAATCAGCATATTACAATATAAAAAATTGTTACAAAGCTGAGAATAAAGAAATTCGTAAACGATTGGCACAACCATTACTCACATTGCAACGAGATGAATTGGCAAAAGAAATCGAAATAACAACATTACAGCATAAATCCAAACAAATGAAACTTTGGTTGACAATGCTGGTAGTAGCCATTATTCTCGTTATTGTTGTTTTGTATCTTTGGATAATTATTAAGAAGAAAAACAGAGAAATCGAGAACTTTCAGGATCTACTTTTTGATTTAAAATCAACATTCGAATCCAACAACAATGCAAAAGACAATCTCCTTCGAGAACTTTTCAAGAAAAGATTCAAATATCTAAATGAAATTGGAAATTCCGTTTTTGATTTGACAGACGACCCCAAATGTCACAAGTTATTATATCGGGAAATGAAGAAACTTATCGAACGATTTAGAAAAGACAAAAATTTACAGAAAGAATTGGAAATTCTCGTTGATGAGTATTGCAATGGAGTTATATCAAAACTTCGGTTAGAACTACCAGAACTTGAGAACGATGAGATTATGCAACTGTGTTTTCACTGCGCTGGTTTTTCAGGCAAATTAATAGGTTTGATTTTCAAAAAAAGCCAAGCAAATATTTATATGAGAAAAACTCGATTGAAAAAGAAGATATTAGAATTTGGAGGTCAAAGTAAAGACCTTATTTTAGATTGCCTAGAGAAATAAACACATTCTTTTGAAAATCAGATACTTATGTTTAACGTGCTGATTTTTAAAGTATTAATACCCTGTTAGGCATATTGTTTTCTACCTTAAATCAACACCCTGATTTCTAGCAACATAAACCCTTATATTGTTATATTTTTTGTTTGGTTATTTCTAATTCTTAACAACTGAAATACAATATATTTGTAAATACATAACCAACAAAAAACATAAACATCATGAAATTAAGAAATTTACTTTTAGGATGCATTGTTGCAGCATCCGCTTTTAGTATTTATTCGGAAAACTCTCACGGCAACAATCAAATTACATTGGTTCCCCGTCCCAAGAAGCCCAACGACAGGCCCAACACAGAAATACCAATAGAGTGCTCAAAAGACAAAAACGCAATTGACATAACATTTTCTGAAGATTTAGGAATGGTTGATGTTGACGTAACAAATTTGAACAACAACCAGTCTGTTAAAACCAAACTGAATTCATCAACAGGAGAAGCTTGTATGGGAATTCCGACGCAAGAAGGAATGTACCGACTAATTATAAAAACAAAAGATTGTGACTATGAAGGGTATTATAACCAATAACCAAAAACCAATTATTATGAAAAAAACATTATTCCTGTCATTCCTTTTTTGCCTTTTAGGAATGTCGTTAACATTTGCGCAAGAAACAGACTTCAACGGCGATGCCGATTTCAGCGAAGAAGAATTTCGTCAAAAAGTAGATTCCGTGTTCCAATATATGGAATATCAGGGCGTTGACACCGGCATTCTGATTGAACACGGTTTCAATTTCCTAAACCCAAGAGTATTCAATGGACAAAACCCAGATTCCGTATATTCTAATAAGGATATACTAAAAACGCTGTATGCCGGATTGTATGACTCAAAAGTAAACAACGAATTTTCTTTGGGAGATACAGAAACCGTATTTTCAAAGGTTGACAACTCCCAAAACATTTCAATACTCTATTGCGGTTACAATTACCTTCCCGAGCGAGCATTCAAATCCGGTCAATTGTATTTTGAAAACGAACAAATCAAAATAGACGACACATATCATTGGAGTCCTTTTGACTATGATTTTTGCTTTGCCATAGCCCTTGGAAAGAACGAATTTGAAGGGACCGAAATAAGTATTCCTTTGAAGATAGACACTCTGATTACCAATATTATGTCAAAAGTGGCAACAATGGAGATAAAAGCAGATAACGAGGAGTATGAAAAAGTTAAAGTCAACAGTAATTGGACACATAGTTTTTCAGAACTTGGCGAACACTGGCTCACGTTCCGTATTCAGTTTGACGACGGCTATACAATGGAATGCCGCACACCAATAATGCTATATCAGTCGGATCGGCTACGCTCATATCTACCACAAAAGGCTATAGAAACGTTCAGCACAATTGCCCCTGACAGAGAACAGTCGGGAGGAAAACTTGAAGTAATTTATCTCAACAAGGAGAAAACCGATGGAAAATTTATCCGTCCATTGGTTATTGTCGGCGACATCAATCTGTCAAGCATTCTCTCTGGCGACGCAACTAAGTCAATCGACCTCAAATCCCTTTGTTCAAACAAAGAGATAAGCAATAAGATTGATCAATTGTCGCAAATATATGATATTATATATTTGAAATACAATGATGATATGGATGACTTGCTGCGCAATGGAAAGTTGCTGCGTAAGGCATTGCAGACAGTAAACGACAACCGGTTTTCGGTGTCGGATGATACCTACGTTGTTGGTCTTGGCGTTGGTGGCGTAATTGCACGCATCGGCATCAATATGATGGAGAGCGCAGGCGAGAATCATCGTGTTTGTAAGTTTATAGCAGTAAACTCCCCTTTTAGAGGAGTAAATATTCCGTTGTCATTGCAAGCGCTGATGAGACACATTCCTAAATTCCCTAAATTGGTAAAAAGAAACATCAGTAGTTTTATCAACAAAGCCGAAAGTTTTAATAATTTTATAAACATTGCTTTGATGAATTCTTTGATTATTCAACGACTTGATGAGCAAAACAATTGCTCAAATCTACTTAATACCAATTGGTTGACTATCAATCAAGAATATTTTTCAAAGCCACAGAAATGCCAATCAGTTACAATTGTGACAAATCCTATGACAGGAAAAAAGGAAGAAAATCTATTATCATAGCTAATTTTTCTGTAGATTTAAATGGATATGATTCAAAGCCAAGAAACGAAATCTATTCTGGGAAAACGGTTCTCTCTGTCGTTGGTTTTGGAAAAACAAGAAAATTCAAAATCAATGGCAATAATTTTGTTCTTCCTATAGATCAAGACCCGGGTTTAAGAATTTCAATAGCACCGTTAAAGAATCTAACATCTATCGTAGACATCAATATCATTTGCCCAAGCATCACCTACATTCCTTGCTATAGCGCATTGGATATACCAAAGTCGGAATTTGATGCAATTACTAATTTTGACGAGTTTGTTTCGAATAAGTTTGATAAATGCATATTGATTCGAACGTCTGACAATACCGACTACACGCCAATAATGTCAGCACTTGCCAGAGAATTGGTTCCACATATAGAGGGACAGACCCACAATGTGTTTGGCACAACAGAACTTACACTGGAAAACGTACCTAACATTTCGTTGATAAAATATGAGTGGACATCCAAAAGTGGCAATTTCAAAGTGATTTCATCCTCAAAAAATAAAGCCGTGCTGACACCAACAAATTACTTAGGAGCAACCGATTTTATTGACGTTACCCCAAAAATGCAACTTGTCAGCCTACCAGAAATAGAACGACTGAAAACAACTTTTAAAATTTCATCTGCTCAACTCTCTATCAAAGGAAACGATTATATATCTCCAGAACTTGGAATCTACAGCTTGTCGCGCATACCTGACGATGTTACTTCCATTACATGGACAGCATCCAACGGAGTGGAACTCACTCCCTATGAAGACATGACAGTTGGAGCAAAGCTAAAAAGAGCGACATCTGACCGTTGGATTCAGGCCTCTTTCACATCGTATGGAGTAACCCACAAGATTAGCAAAAGCCTCAATGTGGCAAAACTCGACTCCATAAGCATGAAGATGGTGAAACACTGGCGCAACAAGGAAGAAGAACTCGACAAATACTTTTTCCATATTGACATATACCCTTCATCGCCAATAGACGAGATGGATTTTTGTTGGTACAACACCGTGAATATTTACCCTAAAGAATCAGACAACGGTCATGGTATGATGAAATATTTTGGCGAAGCCAAAATAACAACAGAAGGCGATGTGGGACCATGCTATCAGATAAAAACAGATCCGATAATTCCAATAAAACCAATTATTCCACAATTCATTAACGAATTGGCAGATATTCCTGTAGAACCACTACTGAAAGGCAAAAATGAAGCAATTGTTTCGATGCCAAAAATCGGTGTTGATGAGACTGCAAAAGGAAAAGTTTTTTGTGATGTCAAAGATAAATTCGGCACAATTTATACTGTTTCGTATGAGGTTGAATCAAAATGGTCGACAATCTATTGCGCAACACCAAATCCGGCAAACAGTGTCATAACAATCACAAAATTGACAGACGGGCCCGATAACGGCTTAAACCTTTGCGCAGTCAACTATGTCACGGCACGTCTTTACAACGGACAGTCGCTTGTCAGAGAACAAGAAATTAGTGAAAACTGCAACCATATAGATGTTGAAGATTTACCAGAAGGTTCTTATTATCTTAACGTAGAAGAAAATGGTAGGATAGTTTTGAAACAGACGGTTATAATAAAACACTGATTATTCTACTAAAATGGGCGAAAAAATGGACAAAACAATGTCGCTAAGCACTTTTTCGCTCATTTTTTGTAAATAATTTTGCTTATCCACAAATTATAATTATTTTTACGCAAACTAATCTGATTTGATATGAAAAAGGCACTATTTTTTATGATTTTCATATTCGCGACTACGATTTGCGGATATGCACAAGAGACGCCGGCTGCAGAACAGAACGACGACTCAGAACTGATTTTACGCTATCAGAACCGCCGCACCATGCGCGGATATAAAATGCTGTTCGAGGCAGGCTACCAATGGGGGTTGCCCGACAAAGAAGGCTTCCTATGCGGCGTCTACGACCCCGACAAGTGGAGCGTCGGCGCGTCGGCAGGCTTCCAATTCAACAATTTCGTGTTTCTTGGCGGCGGCACCGATTTCCAATTGTACCGTAGCGGCGGCAACACCTATCTGACGGTTCCCGTTTTCGGCGAACTCAGAATAAATGTGTTAAACGACAAAAAGTTTACACCTTTTGGCGATGTCAGGTTTGGCTACGGCATCGGCGATATCCGCGGTGCGTATGTCGCATTCCAAGTGGGAGTGCGCTACTCACTTCCGAAGCACCATGCAATCTACCTGCTGTGCCAGTATGACAACCAATTGGGCGACGGTTCGGCAGACCACACCGACTTTGTCAACGACAATCTCGGATTTAAATTGGGTTATGAATTTTAAGCACAAAGATTATGAGACGATTCCTGGCTTTTATCACAATAGCGATGCTGGCACTTGCCGCCAACGCACAACAGTCGCCGACAAACACCGACGCCGTGCGCAGCAAGCTGACGATGCGCGGCTACAAAGCTTTTTACGATGTCAATTATCTGTTTACGATTTATCCCTCAGACACAGATACGGGCAACAGTCTCGGCTTCTCCACGTCGCATGGATTCCAATTCAACAACTATCTTTATTTTGGCGGCGGCATCGGATTTAACTCGTTTTTCTGCGACGGAACGACACGCCTTGTTGTACCGATATTCGGCGAGCTGCGATGCAATTTTCTCAACCGCCGCACCACCCCGTTTGTCTGCGGACGCTATGGCTACGGCTTCGGCAAGATTCACGGCTCATACGACAGTCTTGTGCTCGGCATGCGCCTCGCGCTTAAAAACAACCACTCGCTAACCGCCGGCGTCGAGTACAGTGTTCAATTAGACATCGGCGACAATGACTACTTCCAGACCAACATAGGCTTCCGTCTGGGCTACGAATTCTGACAAACCCGACAGACACAGAAGGACACAAACGCATTGCCGCGCCGCTGTTTTTTTTTGAGCCGTTAAAAAAGCCAAGACAGCGGCGCGTCTCCGCATTTTGACATTGATGATGTCCGTTTATAAAAAATATTTCTTACATTTGCATAAACGAGTCTTCATTGATATGAAAGAATTAAAGATCACTACCAACGTGCGGGTTTATCAGTATGATGAACTCGTTGAAGAGGACAAAATTTTAGTTGACAAGGCAAAGGCTATGACCGAAAATTCGTATGCGCCCTACAGCAAATTCCATGTAGGCGCCGCGGTGCTGCTGTCGAACGGCAAGATTGTTGGCGGCTCCAACCAGGAGAACGCCGCTTTCCCTTCGGGCACGTGCGCCGAGCGCACCACCGTATACTACGCGCATTCAAAATATCCGGAAGCCAAGTTTGAGAAACTCGCCATCGCCGCCAAAAAAGACGGAAAGTTTACGAGCTGCCCCGTGTCGCCCTGCGGCGCTTGCCGCCAGTCTATCCTTGAGTATGAGACCCTCGGCAAGCAACCGGTTAAGATTTATCTCTACGGCGATGACGGCATTTATGTTGTAGACCGGGTAGCAGACCTCCTGCCCCTGCATTTCGACAGTTTCTAACCGCCTGTGCCAATGATAAAAACAGTAATAAATCCGGAATTCGAGCATCTGCGCAAGGAGTTGTCGTCAATCCCGGAGACAATAGCCGTGTGCGGCACAAAGATTTTTCAGGGACGCAACCGCATCTACCGCGCCACCATCGGCGGCATCGACCTTACGGTGAAGGAATTCAGAGTTCCGTCGCTGGCAAACCGCATTGCCTACACTTTCTTCAGAAAGGGCAAGGCGCGCCGGTCGTATGACAACGCGATGACGCTCGGCAAGCTCGGCATCGGCACTCCGGAGCCCATAGCCTACATCGAGGAGCGCGCCGGCGGTCTGCTCCGCCACAGCTACTACGTGTGCCGCTACTGGGAAGGAGACGTTGTTGGCGGATGGGAACACAAAATGAGCGACTCGGGCGCGATGCTCGAATCGCTTGCCCGCTTCACACTGACACTCCACCAAAAAGGCGTTTACCACAAGGACTTCTCGCAGGGCAACATCCTCTATCGCCGCGACAAAGACGGCGGATTCGAGTTTGTGCTTGTCGACATAAACCGGATGCTGTTTGGCGTGCACGACACCGCACGGCTCTACCGCAACTTCCGCAGCATCAACATCCAAAGCGAGCATGAGACGGTGCGCTTCGCCGAGGCTTATGCCCGCGTGGCTGGACTCGATGAGGAAAAGATGCGCTCCGTTGCCATCGGGATGCTGCAACAATACAAGAAAGAAAAGGCGCTCCACCACCGACTGAAAAAACTTATAGGAAAATGATTTTTACAATGAGAAAAACGATATATCTGCTGTTTGCCGTCATAGCGGCTGCCGTATGCACGGCATGCGGCAACAGCGCGTTCAGCATCGAGGGCAAACTGACCGATGCTGGCACACAGAATCTGCGCATCGTATACCAGGCAGGCGACTCAATCGTGTCACAATGGGTGCCGGCAGTCAACGGCGAGTTTAAAGTGGACGGCAAGGCATCCGACCTGTCGGTGGTCTATCTCTACAGCGCGCAGATGCAACTGATTGCCCACCTTGCTGTGGAAGGCAGCGACCACATAAAGATTGAAGGTTCAATAGCCGACCGCTACAACCTGAAGGTGACGGGCTCGGAGATCAATGAGCAGTGGAACGACTTTATCCGGGCACATGCCGCCGACTTCAAGGCGATGCGCAACGACCGCACAGACAAGGCGATAGCCGACTATATAGGCAAGAATCCGAAAAATGTGGTAAGCACGCTGCTGCTCACGTGCGACTATTCCGACATTTCCAGCCCCAACGCACAGGCGTTGCTGAAGAAAATCGACAAGGCAGCCAAACCGGAGCAGCTGCTGTCGCTGTATTCGCAATTTTTAAACAACGGCGACCTGACATCGAAAAAAGTGGCCTCGCTGAAACTGCGCAACGACCAGGATTCGCTGGTGATTGTGCGCACTTACGACCATCCGGCGACCATCCTGTTTTTCTGGCGCAACGAGGACAGCGACCGCCAGGCTACGGTCAACTCGCTGAAGACACTGTGTCGTGGCAGCCGCCTGCAAATGGTCGACATCTGTCTTGACTCCGACACACTTGACTGGCGCCGCACCATTGATGGAGATTCCGTGAAATGGGGTCACTACAAAGCCATCGGCGGCGTTGTCGACAAGACCATCGTAGACCTCAACGTCAAGGGTTCGCCATACTTCATCGTCGCCGACTCTACCGGCACACAAATCTACCGCGGCACACAGTTTGATAAACTGCGCGACGTCCTGAACAAGAAAAAAATCAAATAACACAGATGTTTACCAAGACCAACGGAGCCGCCGTGCAAGGCATCGACGCCCTGATGATAAAGATAGAAGTGTCGGTGGAACAAGGATTCGGATTCTGCATTGTCGGACTCCCCGACACCGCCGTAAAGGAGAGCTACCAACGCATCCTCTCAGCCGTGAAGATGTGCGGCATCGAGTTTCCGCGCCGCAAGGTGGTGGTCAACATGTCGCCCGCCGACGTGAAAAAAGAAGGGTCGGCCTACGACCTTCCGCTTGCCATCGCGGTGCTTGCCGCCGATGAAAAGGTGACAGCCGACCGCCTGGAGCGCTTCATGCTAATGGGCGAACTGAGCCTTGACGGCTCGCTGCAACCCATCAAAGGCGTGCTTCCGATGGCAATAAAGGCACGCGAACACGGACTCGACGGCATCATCGTGCCAAAGGCCAACGTGATGGAGGCCGCCGTGGTCAATAACCTCAACGTCTATGGCGCCGACAACATCCTTGAGGTAATCGGCTTCTTCAACAACACCTACGACCTTCAGCCCACCGTGGTCGACACGCGCGAGATGTTTCGCCGCCAAGTGGACCATTTCGACTTCGACTTCTCGGAAGTCAAGGGTCAGGAAATCGTGAAACGCGCCTTCGAAGTGGCGTGCGCGGGCGGCCACAACATACTGCTCATCGGGTCGCCCGGCTCAGGAAAGTCGATGATGGCAAAACGCCTGCCGTCGATCCTTCCGCCGCTGACGTTGCAGGAAGCCCTCGAAACCACCAAAATACACTCCGTTGCAGGCAAACTGAAACAAGGGTCGATGCTGATGACTCAACGTCCTTTCCGCTCACCCCACCACACCATCTCTCCGGTGGCTCTCGTTGGCGGAGGCTCCTATCCCACACCTGGCGAAATCAGCCTTGCCCATAACGGAATCCTCTTTCTCGACGAGTTTCCGGAATTCAGCCGTCAGGTGCTCGAAGTGATGCGCCAACCGCTCGAAGACCGCCATATCACCATCTCGCGCGCAAAATACACCGTGGACTATCCCGCAGGGTTCATGCTTGTGGCATCGATGAACCCCTGTCCGTGCGGATACTACAACCATCCCACAAAGCAATGCATCTGCGCACCCGGCGCGGTGCAGCACTATCTCAACCGCATCTCCGGCCCGCTCCTCGACCGCATCGACCTGCAGGTGGAGGTGGCGCCAGTGGAATTTGACGACATCTCGTCGACCGCCCCGGCCGAGAGCAGCGCAGCCATACGCGAACGCGTGATCCGGGCGCGCGAAATACAGACACGCCGCTACGAAGGCATCAAAGGCGTGCACTGCAACGCCCAGATGACCACCGCACTGATGCACCAATATGCGCAGCCCGACGCTGCCGGACTCGAAAAACTGAAAGACGCCATGACACGGTTCAACATGTCGGCACGCGCCTACGACCGCATCCTCCGCGTGGCGCGCACCATCGCCGACCTTGAAGGCAGCGACCGCGTGCTCACCTACCACATCCAGGAGGCTATCGGCTACCGCAACCTCGACCGCGGCAACTGGGCAGAGCGCAGGATGTTCTGACAAAGGCTTTTTGCGATTGGTTTTTAACCCTACAAAAAGAAAACAAAAATGAACAATTCAATCGAAATATACCACTCGCAAGACGGAAGCGTACAGCTTAATGTAAAGCTGGAAAATGAGACAGTGTGGCTGAGTGCAAATCAAATGGCTATGCTTTTTGACCGCGATGCAAAGACAATACGCAAACATATAAACAATGTTTTTGCAGATGGAGAATTGGCAAAGGAAAGCAACACGCAAAAAATGCGTGTTGCTAATTCCGACAAACCTGTTCCGTTCTATAATCTTGATGTAATCATTTCTGTAGGATATAGAGTAAAGAGTAGGCAAGGCGTACAATTCCGCCAATGGGCAACCTCCATCCTCAAACAATACCTCATCAAGGGCTACGTTGTCAACCAACAGATAAAACTCGACCGCTACAACGAGCTTAAGGATGTTGTGCGCCTCATGTCGCGCTCCATTGTCTTGCAGGACAAGGTGACCACAGACGAGTATAGCGGGTTGTTCAACGTTATCTCCGACTATGTATATGCGCTCGACACACTCGACCAGTATGACTATCAGTCGCTCTCCATCTCAAAGACAACCAAGGAAGAGCCATTCCGCGCCACTTACGACAATGCAATGGAGGTTATCAACGCATTGAAAGAGAAGTTCGGTGGCAGCAAGTGGTTTGCCAATGAGAAGGACGACTCGTTCAAGAGCAGCATCGGACAAATCTATCAGACCTTCGGTGGAGAGGAACTCTATCCGTCGGTAGAAGAAAAAGCCGCAATGCTTTTGTATCTTGTTGTGAAGAACCACTCTTTCAGCGACGGCAACAAGCGTATCGCCGCAATGCTCTTTCTCTGGTTTCTCAACAACAACCGTGTGCTCTATGCAAAAGACGGACATAAGCGCATAGCCGACAACACTCTCGTAGCGCTCACTCTGATGATAGCCGAGAGCCGCACAGAAGAGAAGGACGTGATGGTGAAAGTTGTGGTTAATCTGATCAACAAAGAGAATCAGTAGAAGTCACAATCATAGGTTTGTATATGCATTTTTGAATATAAGTAGTTATATTTGTACAAATTTTATAAAAATCTGTGCTGCGGCAACTTGGCAGAGCGCAGGATGTTCTGACAACTATTTGAAAAAATATGCGCAAATAAAATATGATGAAACTTATTTCCGACAAAAGCCAAGAATTGATAAAAGGCGACAATTGCTTTGACATAATACGCTATTATCTATCCTTTATTGTGGTTTTTGCCCATTTTTCAATACTGTCTGGCGCAAATAATTTCAATTGGATAACAAGTAGCGGAGAAGCTGTTTCTGGATTCTTCATACTCAGTGGCTTTCTCGTATACTATAGTTTTATGAAGAAACCACAGTTAAATGATTATATAAAAAAACGGGCTCGGCGCATATTGCCACCATACATATTCATTGTTTTCTTATGCTTTATTGGAGGATTGTTTTTGTCGACAATGACAGTTTCTGAATATTTTACCTCTCCACAATTGTATAAGTACATTGTCTCCAATGTATGTTTCTTGAATTTTTTAGAACCGTGTCTTCCCGGTGTATTTACAGACAACATAATGCCAGCAGTCAATGGCTCATTATGGACAATGAAAGTTGAAGTTATGCTATATGCTTCAGTCCCCATTTCTTTTTATTTTTTCAAACGATGGAACAAAAAAATCGTTCTTTTACTGATTTTTGCCATATCAATCTCTTATCGTGAATGTTTTGAATATCTTTACGACATAACAAACAACGATTTTTATTTAATTTTAGGCAGACAAATGGTAAGTCAACTGGTTTATTTTTATTCAGGGACTGCCATTCTAATGTTTTTTGACAAATTTCAGAGAAATATAAAGATTCTCCTTCCCTGCGCTTTGCTTATATATTTATTCAAATCAGAATTCATCGTATTTGAATATCTTTCACCATTTGCATTCGCCATCATTATAATAGGGATTGCATATAACTTCAGATATCTAAATTTTATTGGAAAATACAGCAATGTGGCATATGGCATCTATTTGTTCCATTTTCCTGTCATACAAACAATTCTACATTATAAAATACACGAATACAGCTTTTCGTTGGCACTTGCGCTCTCTGTATTTTTGACAATAGCACTTGCCATCTTCTCTTGGAACTTTATAGAAAAACCATTTATGCGTTTCTCAGCACAAAGACAGCCTCGCGGCCTACGTTGAAAAGCAAATCGAGAATGCTCTGATTGGACTGAAATCCAAATTTTGACGACCATATCTGATAATATGGCTCGAGTGTTTGCTCCGTCAGCACACCGTCGCGTAGATTGAGGGCGTCAGAGACCGCCAAATCGTTTTTATTGTCAATAACGGTTGTTTCTATATCCAAGTCGAGAAAATCGATTACAGCGGCGTGCAACGTCAAATTAAGCGATGCTATTGTTTGTATCGACTCGTCTGTATAGATTTGCTTCAAATCATCTGCAAAATAGTCGAAGAACGGAGTGCGTCCGTAAGCCGAGAACAACGCACCCCAATGCGTATGTCGCCAATTGCCGTGACTGGAAAGCGCCACCTCTCCCACCGCCATCCGCCTGTTTGGCTTTTGCAGCGACGCCGACAGCTGCTGGCATCCGTTTGTGCCAACAATGTCCATACGGTTAAGATGCTTGTGGTGCTTGTCGAAAGGCTCCGACAAATCTATCGCCACCTTGCCATAACGAAGCATGGCAGCGTAATAGTCTACGCTGCCCGCATATCTGGAGCTGAACACTGCTTTCAATGTGTCCATCTTATTCTACTTGTCGGGATTTGCATCCTTGAAGATTCTGTTCCAACGGATTCCAGAGAATAACGGTTTATCCTCGTCGAATGATATGATGACAAACATCGGCGTGCCTACTATGTGGTCTTCAGGCACAAACCCCCAATAGCGCGAATCGAGCGAATTGTCGCGGTTGTCGCCCATCATCCAATAGTAATCCATCTTGAACGTATAAGAGTCGGTCTGTTTGCCGTTGATAAATATTTTGCCGTCGCGCACCTGCAAGTCGTTTCGCTCATAGTTGCGGATGCATCGCTCATAAACAGGCAGATTGAACATGTTAAGCTTCAGCGTCACACCCTTTTTAGGTATCCACATTCCGCCCTGAGCTATATTTGTGGCATAGTTGGCACGCGTCCATCCGTAATAGCGCGTAATAGGATAAGGCGGACACGGCTCCATCACTTCCGAGCGCTCCACAGCCGTGACATAAGGCAACGATTTGAAATAAGCCACCCCCTTTTTTGTCAGAGGCACACCTCCGGAATAGAAAGATCCGTCGCGGTTCATCTTCTTGTCGTAGACCATCTCACCATCGGCATTGGCAACCGGAGCATTGCGGTCGGCAAGACTGATGCCTGCCTTTTCCCAATCCTCATCGCTGATCGACTGTCCGTTGGTATAGATGTCATAGTTGAACTGCAAATTTTCCGGTTCATCAAGCGGCTTGCCGTTGATATACACCGTTTGGTCGACAATCTTCAGATAGTCGCCAGGCAAACCGATGCAACGCTTCACGTAGTTCTCGCGACGGTCCACCGGACGATACATCACCTTTCCGAAATATTCCGGATGCTGGTTTACCACACGGCGTCCCAGCTCAATGCAACGCTTGCCGAACTCGTAGCTGTAATATTCATGCAGCGATGTTGGATTCTGCTGCTTGAAACCTTCAATGTAGCAACTTGTATAGTAATCCGGATTCTGCACATTGTAGGCAATAGTGTCGCCAGCCGGGAAGTTGAACACAACGATGTCATTGCGTTCAACCTTACGGAATCCTTTCAGACGACGGTATTCGTTTTCCGGATGGTCGAGATAGCTCTTTGTGTTGATTATAGGAAACGTGTTCTGACAAAGAGGAAAGTGGATTGGAGTGATAGGCACACGCGGCCCGTAGCACATCTTGTTGACCCACAGATAGTCGCCCACAAGAAGCGTTTTCTCCAATGAAGAAGACGGAATCTTGTAGTTCTGACCAATGAATGTGAAAATTATATATACAAGCACAAGGGCATAGACAATAGCGTCTATCCAGCTCATCACTGTACGCACTACCGACGATTTCGACGTGCGCCACCAGTCCCAACGCACATAGCGCGTCAGATAGATGTCGACCAAAACGGGATAAACCATCAGAAACCACCAGTTGCCAAGCCATGTCAAAAATGCGAAAAACAGCACTGAGACAATAGCAAAACGTATCTTCTGTGACCTTTTTGCCGATAATATCCGCTTCTTTATACTTTTACCCTTTTTGTTTGATTCCGTCATATATTCTTAAAAACTTACTTTACTACCAAAATTTTAGTGACACAGCCGCTCGATTTATCGTTTTCATTCTGCGATGCAAATACATAGTATACACCCGTGTTCACGCGTGAACCTTCGCTGTTGAGTCCGTTCCAAACAAACATACCTCCTGTGGAGCGTCCTGAATAAACAAGGTTGCCCATAGAGTCTGTAATCTTCACGAGAGAATTGTCCATAAGTCCTGCCACTGTGATATGTCCGCTATAGTCAGGACGCACTGGATTAGGATAAGCATAGACATCACTGTAGTCATCTTGAGACGGCGCAGCGTCACTTTCATAGACAAGTGTACCTTTCTTTGTTCCTATAAACACGCGATTATCATCTGTGCTGCATACAACAGATGTTATCTCATCACTTGTCAACGGGCTGTTTTCCGTAGAAAAATGCTCCAATATCTCACTGCCTTCAGCATTTACCAAATATAAACCTGAAGTAGTAGTTCCTATCCATTTTCTATTAGCACCATCTACAGCTATAGATGAAACATTAACACCATCCAAAAGATAATCAGCCAAATTGGTTCCATCGTTACGAGGCACTTTTATTCTGTTAACTATATTATTTCCTTTAAAAACAGCCTCCAGATTATTTATTACACAAACACCCGTATTTGTTCCTAACCAAATTTTACCATTTTTGTCCTCCACTATATTAAAAATATAGCCAATATCAATAGATTTACCATCTTGATCAACAAATGTAGATATTATTTTTATATCATCATCTGACTTATCTGTAAAAGTTCCTTTTGTGTCAAGTATTGTCAGCTTTGTTTTCCATTCATTATCAGCATATACAATAAAATTATCCTTTATAATAAACCTTACACCAAATTCTGTTTTCATATTACCGAAACTGTAAGTAATCCAATCAGATTCTTTTACATCTTTATTGAATTTTTTTTCTGCAGGAAGCATATGAAGTTGAGGATATCCAACATTTACTATATAATTTAAGAAACCAGCCCATAAGTTTCCAAATTTATCCATTTTTACATCCGGAACACAGCAAACACTTTTAAAAGTAAGAGTAGAATTGTCTCCATCAAATTTTTGTATTTGCTCATTATTTTTTATTCCATATATTCCTTCCCACCATGTTCCAAACCATATAACATCCTTATCATTTACATCAACTGTCAATCCATATGAATCTGTAAGATAATTCTTTGCACTGTGTTTTAATGTCAAATTTTCAGGTAAAAGATTATTCCATACTCCATCTTTTAAAGATGATACCGCAACTCTATTATTCATACCAGCTCCTATAAAAGAATATCCCGAATTCATCGAATACAGCGTGCCGTTTTGATAAGAGAGGTAGTAAGGCTCGCTGACGGTAGAGGTGTTTGGACGGTAAGTGTCGTGAAGAATTGTGACAGAGCCGTCGGATATTGAAAATTCCTTCAATCCGTTGCTGTCGAGATTCCACAATCCTTTTCCATCGATTGTTGACAGATGGCTACCGTCGATTTCCGAAGGCATAGCCACTGTCTGCAACGTTCCATCCGGGCTTACAACAACGTATTTTTCTTTATACGAAGCCACCATGTTGCTGCCCGACATCGACACATTCGACGGCGCCGACTTCTCTATCACCGACATTGCAAGGTTTGTAGGATCTTCTCCAATTTTTATATAATAAAACCAACCAGTCGTGGTCAACATACTGTTGTTGTCAATTTTCACCAACTTCATTTCCTTCTTTATGTTGGTTTCCCTGAAACTGCTCAGTTCGTAATGACTCTCACCTACCGACGACACACAGATTTTTTTGTCGAACGTGGCAAATATGTTTTTGTCAGTCACAACGATTGATTTGAAAGCCTTTCCATAGTTGAACGACTCTTTCACAACACATTTTTTGCAGTCTACCACCATATATCCGAAATCAGTGGCAATGTATGCATAATCGCCGCTGAAATCCACGCTGTTGATTGCTTTCGACACTGTGAGAATAACGCTTTTGAGGTCAGGCACATTGTCAACACGTCCGTTTTCGCGCACAATGTCGATGTTTGAGTTGCTGTATGCCACAAGCAAAAATTTCTTGTCGTAGTTATAGTATATGCCCGAAATGTCAGTGTCCGACATTCCGTTCATCTTCGTATAGAACATCGACTCATCGTTTTTCTTGTCGTAGGAGTACAACCAGCCGTCGGCGAGATAGAACACCTTGTTGTCGGTGTCTACAAGCGAATTGTTGTTGTTGCCCGAAAATACGGGATAAATGCTCCAACTGCCAACTTGCTGGGACTTCGCCGGCACAACAGCCATCACAATCAGTAATGCAACTGCCAAACATATTCTCTTTATCATAGTGTCTTTTTTAAATAGTCTATAAGTTTTTTTGTAGCCCTTGCGCGATGGCTGATGGCATTTTTTTCTACCGACTCCATTTCTGCGAAAGTGCGGTCGCTGCCTTCCGGCAGAAACACTTTGTCGTATCCGAATCCACCTTCTCCATGACGCTCTGTGGCAATTGTTCCCTCTATTTTTCCCTCAAATTCAATGCTTTCACTGCCTTCAATAAGTGCTATCACCGTGCGGAAACGCGCTGTGCGGTCGGTTTTGTCAGCCAATTCACCGAGCAGCTTGTCTATGTTGCGCTCCGAATCGCAGTCCTCGCCTGCATAACGTGCGGAGTAGACACCCGGACGTCCGTCAAGCGCCGTCACCTCCAAACCGGTGTCGTCGGAAAAGCAGTCGTATCCGTATTTGTCCTTCACCCAACGCGCCTTAAGCATGGCGTTGCCTTCGATTGTAGCCTCCGTTTCCGGAATATCGTCGTGACAGTCTATTTCAGAAAGACTGAGAATATTGTACTCTCCTCCTGCAATAGCCCTTATTTCCTGAAGCTTGTTTTTATTATTTGTAGCGAATACAATATTCTTCATATCTTTCTAATATTTTCAGCTTTTCTATTTAATAAAACGTTGTTTTACACGCTTTATTTCACAACGATGTTGACAATCTTGTTAGGCACAACAATCACTTTAACCACAGTCTTGCCTTCAAGCCAGCGTGCGGCATTCTCATTTTCGAGTGCCAGACGTTCAACTTCAGCCTTGTCTGTGCCGTTTGCCACTTGAATGTTGAAACGTGCCTTTCCGTTGAACGACACAGCATAGTTAACGTTTGCCTCCACAAGATATGCCTCGTTGAATTCAGGCCAAGCAGCGTCGCACACAGTGGTGTCGTTGCCTACAGCATGCCACAATTCCTCTGCAATGTGAGGAGCGAACGGTGCGAGAAGCACCACAAGTTCACCAAGCACTTCGCGCGAATGACACTTGGCCGATGCGAGCTCGTTTACGCAAATCATAAACGCGCTGACCGATGTGTTGTAAGAGAAATGCTCAATGTCCCATGTCACTTTCTTTATCAGTTTATGAAGTGATTTGAGCGCCTCTGCCGAAGCTTTTTCATCGTCGACGAGCAATGTGTCGCCTTTGTAGAACAAATTCCACAATTTCTTCAAGAAGCGGTTCACACCGTCGATACCGTTGGTGTCCCACGGCTTGCTCTGCTCCAACGGACCGAGGAACATCTCGTAAAGACGCAATGTGTCGGCACCATAAGTTTCTACAATATCGTCTGGATTCACAACATTGAACATTGACTTTGACATCTTCTCAACAGCATATCCACAAACATATTTGCCATCCTCAAGCACAAACTGTGCGTCGGCAAACTCCGGACGCCACGCCTTGAATTTCTCAATATCGAGCACGTCGTTGCTAACGATGTTGACATCAACGTGGATAGGTGTTGTGTCGTAGTCCTTCTTCAATCCGTATGAAACGAATGTGTTGGTATCCTTTATGCGGTAAACAAAGTTGGAGCGTCCCTGAATCATACCCTGATTTATGAGCTTCTTGAACGGTTCTTCCTCGCATACAACACCGTTGTCAAACAAGAATTTGTTCCAGAAACGGCTATAAATCAAGTGACCTGTGGCATGCTCCGTACCACCGATGTAAAGGTCAACGTTGCGCCAATATTCGTCTGCCTCTTTAGACACAAGAGCATTGTTGTTGCGCGGATCCATATAGCGCAGATAATATGCCGACGAGCCAGCGAAACCAGGCATTGTGCAAAGTTCGTAAGGATAGCCTTCGGCTGTGTGCCAGTTTTTGGCACGTCCCAATGGAGGCTCGCCAGTCTCCGTAGGCAGGAATTTGTCAACTTCAGGCAGTTCAAGAGGCAACTGGTCCTCATCGAGCACATGAGGAATGCCGTCTTTGTAATACACAGGGAACGGCTCGCCCCAATAGCGCTGACGACTGAAGATAGCATCGCGCAGACGATAGTTCACTTTTACCTTGCCTATGCCTTTTTCTTTGATAAACTTCTTTGTCGCGGCAATGGCTTCTTTCACTTCCATTCCGTTGAGATTCAACTCCGCACCCTCAGAATTTATCATTTTGCCCTCTTTTGCGTCAAAACTTTGTTCCGACACGTCGCAACCCTCGATAAGAGGCACTACGGGCAGATTGAAATGACGAGCGAAAGCATAGTCGCGGCTGTCGTGGGCTGGCACTGCCATGATTGCGCCCGTGCCGTAGCCTGCAAGCACATAGTCGCTTATCCACACAGGTATTTCCTTTCCGGTAAGCGGATTCACGGCATACGATCCTGAGAACACACCGCTGACCTGCTTGTCAATCAGACGCTCACGCTCTGTCTTATGCTTTATTTCAGCCAAATATTTATCTACTGCTTCACGCTGTTCGGCAGTAACGAGTTTTTCAACATATTCGCTTTCCGGTGCGAGCACCATGAATGTCACACCAAAGATTGTATCGGCACGGGTTGTGAAGATTTCAAGATTGAGATCTTGTCCCACTACCTTGAAATTCATTTCAGCACCCTCCGAACGTCCAATCCAGTTGCGCTGTGTTTCTTTAAGAGAGTCGGTCCAGTCGATGGTGTCAAGACCGTCGAGAAGACGTTGTGCATAGGCCGACACACGCAGACACCATTGGTTCATCACCTTCTGCTCCACCGGATATCCACCACGTATCGACACACCCTCGCTCACCTCATCGTTGGCAAGCACAGTGCCGAGTTTCGCACACCAGTTGACCATTGTCTTGCCACGATAGGCAATACGGTAGTTCATCAGCACGTCGCTCTGCTCCTTTTCGCTCATTGCGTTCCATTCGGCAGCCGTGAAGTGCATTTCCTCGCCACATGCAGCCTCCACGCCTTCCGTGCCGTTCTGCTTGAACGCATCTATAAGTTTGTCGATGCACTCAGACTTGTTTGTCTTCAAGTCATAGTAACTCTTGAACATTTTTACAAATGCCCACTGTGTCCATTTGTAATATTGCGGATCGCACGTCTTGAGCTCGCGGCTCCAATCGTAGCAGAAACCAATCTTGTTCAGCTGCTCACGGTAACGGTTGATGTTGTTTACGGTTGTCACCTCAGGATGCTGACCAGTCTGAATGGCATATTGCTCGGCAGGCAAACCATATGCGTCGTAGCCCATCGGATGAAGCACATTGAATCCCTGCAGACGCTTGTAGCGTGAGAATATGTCGGACGCAATGTAACCGAGCGGATGGCCTACGTGAAGTCCCGCACCCGAAGGATAAGGAAACATGTCGAGGACGTAGAACTTCGGACGCTTTGCATCGATGTCGGTTTTATAAACGTTGTTGTCTTTCCAATACTGTTGCCAGCGTTTTTCTATTTCTTTGTGATTATATTCCATATTTCTTTTCTTATTTTATCAAACCAAGTTGTTTAGAAATGTCGAGCATCTTGTTTATCGGACGCACTGCGCGCTCGCAAAGATCCTCGCTTATCTTTATTTCCGGAGCCTCGTATTTAAGGCAGTTGTAGATTTTCTCAAGTGTGTTTAGACGCATATAGAAGCACTCGTTGCACGCACATGTGCTGTCGTCGGGAGGCGCAGGAATGAATTCCTTGTCCGGACAAGCCTTCTTCATCTCGTAAAGTATGCCCGACTCCGTCACTACAATAAACTGACGGGCGTCTGACTTTACAGCATAGTCGAGCAAGCCTTTTGTCGAGCCCACCTTGTCGGCAAGAACAAGCAGACTCTTCTTGCATTCAGGATGCGCCAGCACTTTCGCTTCAGGATATTGCTTCTTCAATCCTATGAGTTTATCAAGCGAGAATTTCTCATGCACCATGCACGCTCCGTCCCACAGTTTCATCTGACGTCCTGTAAGACTGTTGATATAATTGCCGAGGTTGCGGTCTGGTCCGAAAATCATTTTCTGATCTTTCGGGAAACTCTCCACTATCTGGCACGCGTTGGAAGATGTGACAACCACGTCGGTCAGCGCCTTCACCTCTGCCGTCGTGTTGGCATAACTTATAACGATGTGGCCGGGATTCTCGTCGATGAACCGCTGCAAGTCGGCGGCCTTGCAACTGTCGGCAAGCGAACATCCGGCATTGAAATCGGGCACAAGCACCTTCTTCCGCGGCGACAGAATTTTCGCCGTCTCGCCCATGAAGTTCACTCCGCAGCTGACAATCACGTCGGCATCCGTCTGCGCAGCCTTCTGTGCCAACGCCAGACTGTCGCCGATGAAATCGGCTATAGCCTGCACCTCGTCGCGCTGATAGTAGTGAGCCAGGATGACTGCATTCTTCTCTTTCTTCAGTTTGGCAATCTCTTCCACCAGATTCAAACCCTCCTCTACAGGAGCGTCAACGTAACCTTTATCCACAGTCATTATTTTATATATTTTCTTTTTATTTTTTTAAAAAAGGAATTTTATGTTGTTACTATTAGCGCGTTGATAACTGTAGTAACTTTTTGGCTGTTTTCTTGCTTTTTAAGTTATTGATATAATTGTCTACGTTATCAATATGCTGTCAACACGCAATATCCTTATATTTCAGTTTCATATAAGTTTTATCAACACCTTGTCAATAATCCGCAAAGTTAGTAAATTCTTACGATTTCAAGGCTTGATTTATGTCGAAAACCTGTTTAATCAGCGATTATTATTTTATGCTAACTTTTTTTGAAAGTTGAAAACTATTTACATACGTTGTTGATTCTTAGATTGCAAGAAAAAAGTTTCAATTGTTGTTGTTGGGTTTTCAACTGTTATCAACCATTTATTCACATATTGTGGACAACTCCTGTAAGTTAAATTCATTACCTTTGCATTCAAATAATTAACTTCTGAACAAACAATGAAAAAGAAATCAATGCAGGAACTTGCTCGACTGTCGTGTGAGGAATATCATAAAGTGGAGAAACTCCACATTGTAGTGGTGCTCGACGACGTGCGCAGCCTTAACAATATAGGCTCTATATTCCGCACGGCTGACGCCTTTCTGATAGAGAAAATCTACCTTTGCGGAATCACTGCCACTCCTCCAAGTCCGGATATTCACAAAACGGCGCTCGGTGCGGAGGACTCTGTGGAATGGGAATATGTTGATAATGTTGTAAACCTTGTTGAAAACCTTCAGGAGAATGGCTATCAAGTATGTGCCATTGAGCAAGTTAACGGTAGCGTCAACTTGTTGGACTTTGTTGTTGATAAGTCTGCCAAATATGCCGTGGTGCTGGGTAATGAAGTGAAAGGTGTGAAGCAGGAGGTGGTAGACAAGGCTGACTGCTGCATTGAGTTGCCCCAATATGGCACCAAGCACTCGCTGAACGTGTCGATCACTGCCGGCATTGTGATGTGGCAACTATTTTCAACAATGCGTTGACAAGTAGTTGTTAACATAGTGTGGATAAACAGAGCATCACGCTGACATTCAGCGTGATGCTCTGTTTATAACTTGTTTAAAGTTGTGTCAAAATGTGATAACGTATCTATCCGTATTTACAGCTCCAACTATACCCCACCCATCAGTGACATTGCTATAAATTTGAATGGCTTCGGTGTACTCATCTTGTGGAGTGATGCTATATACCATCAGTGACTTCAGGTAGAAATAAAGTTCTTTGGTGATGCTTTGCAGTTCTACAATAAGTTTGGTTTGTTCGCGAGGAGCCACAAGGTCAACGCTGATGGTAAATTCATGTTGCGTGCCATTGAAACGCTGGTCAGAGAAGATGTTGCTGAAGTAGCGAGGCCAGTTGCCACGCTTGGCATAGATGTCGGTATCTTTGAATAAAGTCTCATCATCGGAAGTGAAAACGTCATTGTAGTTTTCATCATTGCGCTTCTCCTTGCAGAATGTAACTGTAAGTGTCCACTTGAGGAAGCATCCATTGGTATGCACCTTTAATGCCCCATCGGATGTCGTGTTTAGACTCCATTTTAAGGCGAAAATCTGTACTTAAGGAAGCTTCATTTATTTCAGAGTTGAAACTTGCATATGAATCTTCTTTAATCTCTTTCTCTGTTCTTTCTAATGAAGATAGTTTGAGATAATATAGATAATGACTAATGTTAGCGTTGACATTTAAAGAAAAAGAGTTGTTGAAAAGATGCGTCCAGTACGCACTACCCATCACGTTGTCCCAGTGATTGATAGTGGAATGCTTGATAAGAAGATGGTCTGATTTGTCATTATCATCACCTTTGTAAATTTTATAACTATCGGATGGCGATGCATCGCTCACGTCCTTACCCCAATAGACAACTGCCGTAAGTTTGTCTCTATCGGAAAATTTATGGACAAACTTAGCATTCAAGTCGTAATAATTCATCTTTGAATAAGGCTTTAGAGCGTTGGTATTATCGTAAACCTTATCAAGTAGAGGTTGCATAATCCAGTTGAAGTAGGAGGCTCGAGCGGCAATGTTGAAACTTGTATGCCCTTTCCATATCGGACCTTCGGCGTGAATTGCTGACAAGAGCATACCAACGTTAAAGTTTCCGTGGTAATTGCTTGATTTGTGTGGCTGACAAAGTCTGAGCCGACATCTGCGACGACTGCACGCCGAAGTTTGTGCGAGAACCGTAGACATTGACGTCGCGCAGCTCCGTGCTGCGTTGCAACCTTACCTCTATCGCTTTATTGCCACTTTCTGCGGTGAAATAAGAAGGCGTGTAGCCAACGTATGCTGCGGTAAGCTCTGTCCCATCAGCAACGTTAATCTCAAAATAGCCTCTTACATCAGCCGTTGTTCCCGCGCTGGAGCCTTTCACAAACTGGCGGCAGCCAATGCCTCTCCAGTATCAGCGTCGACCACATATCCTCGGATAATATCAGCTTTCGCCGCCACGACCATCGCAAAAGATAAAGCTGTCAAAATTAAGCTTTTCATAATATTATGGTCTTTAGTTTTCTACAAGTGGTTGGTACATAGCATCGCCTAATACTTCACTCGTAGTTGATAAATAAATTTCACAATTAATAGTATATAAACCTGGCTGCTTTATATTTATGATAGCAGACGGATTTTTTTCGTTATAGTCCAAAGTTGCTTTATCATTACCTGTAGCATCATCCTCTTTTCCGTCAATAATGCTCCAACGATATCTGACATAGTTGCCTGTAGGTATATCTTTTATTATAGAATAAGTATAGTCTATATTGGTTTTTATAATACCATTATTAGTACCTTCACAACTAATTAAATCAGAACGGTAAAAATGTTTGTAATATTTTCTTTTTTCCATATTTTCGTATGGGCCATAATTAGGTGCATGACGCATTAAAGGACAAGAACCCCATTTAGATTCATACATATCTTTAACCGACGAAACCACAGCAGAATGGTCAGAATCATAGTAATAAATTTTAAAAGCATTATCTTCTGTCGTTTCGGAGTAATAGTCATCAGTCCAATATTTACTTATGGAGCTTTCATTTATCCAATATTTTTTTCCACCATCAGACACATTCCAAGCATAACTATGACAATTGTATGTAGCAGAAGAGTTGGATAAGAACGTTGCATTTGGATATGTTTTTATTGTGAATGAATTTAATTCAGCAATTTCTTGGGATGTCATTTCACTTATGCTATATGCTATAAGGGGTTTGCCACATTTGGTAAAAATACGAACCTTTAAAGAAACTTTTGCATTACTTTCTTGAATTTTATTTTGTAATAATTCTGAATGTCTTAAAGAAAAGAAGGAATTATTATTTGATATTCTCTTTTCATTGAATTTTTTCTCATGAAGAATATTCAAGCGTTGTAATAAATTGCCTTGATAGAGAGATTCAAATTCTCCAGAACTTAAAATTAATTCAAGGTATCCTAATTTTATATTTGGATATGTTTCTATATTTTCTTTATCACTATTTAATGTTGCAACATTGACATTTTCATATAAGTCAAGAAGTTTTTCAGCTGCATCAGTGCGTTTTTTTAGTTCAGTAAAACCATTGAATCCATCCATTACTTTTTTGATGCCGACTAATTCATCATTATATGCAGAGAAGTTTCCAAACAGAGGGTAGTCCATACATATTTGTACCAACTCCTCTGTGCTGAGATTGGGCAAGACGTCATCGGGAATCTGACATGCAGACTGCATTTCTTCCAATGTTTGGAATGTTTTCCATATTTCTGGTTTTGTTACAGAGTCGAAAGAAAATGTTTGGGATGTAAAAGCTCTTGTTTTATTGTCAATAGTTGGTTGTTTGGTATCAATTTGTAATTCTTCATTACAAGCAACTAAGAGAAAGAGTAAGGCAATTATATAAATAAACTTTTTCATAATTAACAATTTAAAGTTAATAAAATGTTTTTATTAAGATTTGATTAAGGTAATCGGTTGCAAGTTATGTATTTATACGTATAAATACAAATTTTATTGAAGGAAAATTACAAAAAAAGTAGAGAGAGCGTTTCTAATAGAGTCAGGCTTGTCAACAGCGTGTTTATATAGTTATTGACATAGATGTTGATAACTTGTTAAGTATTTGTTTTTCAACAAGAATATGTGTTGATAATATGTTGAGAGTATTGTCGATGATAAAAAATAGCAAAATTTTAGGTCTGTAAATTTGGAGGGAAAAAAACTTTGGCGTATCTTTGCACCGCATTTAGCGCAAGGGCGAATACCAGAGTGGCCAAATGGGGCAGACTGTAAATCTGCTGGTTTATACCTTCGGTGGTTCGAATCCATCTTCGCCCACAAAGCTTGCGGAAGTAGCTCAGTTGATAGAGCATCAGCCTTCCAAGCTGAGGGTCGCGAGTTTGAGCCTCGTCTTCCGCTCAAAATCTATGAAAGAGTTCCTTTTTTAGGGACTCTTTTTTTGTGCATTCTTGAAAATAGTGATAACTTCGCATCATTATGAAACCGATTTTTCTAATAGGATACATGGGTTCCGGCAAGTCGACTCTCGGACGGGTGTTGTCGGAAATGCTTGAATGCGAGTTTACCGATCTTGACGCATATATTGAAAACCGTTACCACAAGACTGTGAAGCAGATTTTTGCGGAGCACGGTGAGGCGGGTTTCCGTGAGCTTGAGCGGAGGATGCTTCTCGAGGTGTGCGAGTTTCAAGACATCGTGATAGCCTGTGGCGGCGGCACGCCATGTTTCGGCGACAATATGGATTTGATGAACAGCCATGGGGTGGCGGTTTATCTTAAGGTGCCTGTGGAGAGACTGTTTCAGCGCTTGTCGCGTCCGCGGTCGAAGGCTAAGCGTCCGGTTATAGCCGACAAGAGCGATGATGAGTTGATGCAGTTTATCGCCGACAATCTTCGTCAGCGCGATCCATTCTATTCTCGTGCCTCCATCAAGTTTGATACCACAGAAATAGAAACAGCCGCAGAGACGCGTGTCACGGCGGCGCGCCTTGCCGACATTCTCAAGCCTGTTTTGAGTAATTGAGAAACACTTTGTGTGCATAAATTCCACACTTTTTCCACATATCAACAGGTTGTTGATAAATATGTTGATAATACAAATACTTGAAAAACAAATCTTTATGTAGAAACTGCGAATATTGGCACAGCGATTGATGTATTATAAGACAACAAGGCAACAGAAGTTTAACAGATAAAAATTTACAGTTATGAAAACATTGGTATTTGCAATCGCAGCAGTAATGGTATCGGGATCAATGGCATTCGCCGCAATTAACGACCAGTCAGTATCACAGCAGCCAGTGAATGAACCGGACACCACCCAGGTGGCACAGCCGGAGGAGCCAGACTCCACGGCACAGACACCGGAAACTCCCGCTCAGCCAGCCGCTGAATAATAAAAAGGCATCACGGTCTGTATTTTCTCATAAAAAACATTTGGTCCGCATACTCGTCACCGAGTATGCGGTTTTTTTATGGAAAAGTAGACAGCCATTAAAGGAAAAACAGTAAATTTGCGGTTCAAGTAAATGTCAAAAAAACAGATTATGAACCAAACGGATGCCATGGCGCGCGCCGCGCGTGCCAAAAAGGTTACATGGGTAGGATTTTGGGTAAATGTGGTGCTGTCGGTGGCAAAGATAATCGCGGGCATCGTAGGACGTTCGGGAGCAATGATTGCCGACGGCGTGCATTCAATATCGGATTTCGTTACCGACATCATAGTAATTGTGTTTATAGGAGTCTCGGCAAAAGGCGAGAACACCCGCTTCCGTTATGGACACGGCAAGTTTGAAACCTTTGCTACGATGCTTATAAGTTTCGCACTTTTTGCCGTTGCGGTAGGATTGTTCTGGACATCGTTCAGCCAGATTGTCGACGCGCTCAACGGCAAGGTGCTGCCTCGTCCGGAGATGGTTGCGCTTGTAATGGCATTTGTCTCGGTGGTTGCGAAAGAGTGGCTGTTTCACTACACCCGTGTGGCTGGCGAGCAGATGAACTCCATGGCGCTTGTCGCCAATGCCTGGCATCATCGCAGCGACGCTTTTTCGAGCATCGCCGTGCTTGTAGGCATCGGTTGTGCGATGTTTCTTGGCGAGCGCTGGCGTGTGCTCGATCCTATTGCCGCAGCCACAGTCAGCGTCTTTATAGCTTTGGTGGCATACCGTCTTGCCATGCCGTCTATCCGCGAGCTTCTCGAGGTTGCTTTGCCCGACGATGTGACGGCCGAGATGGGCGGGGTTATAGGCAGAGTCGACGGTGTCTGCGCCTACCATCATCTGCGTACACGCAAGAACGGCAACGTCTACATTATGGATTTCCATATAAAGGTTGATCCGCGGCTCACAATCGTTGCGGCACACGACATCTCCAAACGTGCCGAGGCTGCGCTGAAGGCAAAATATGGCGAGCAGTCGATTGTTAACATCCACATAGAACCCTATCAGGGTGAGACTGTCGACAGCAGCAAGTCATGCACTGACTGATTCCTTACTTTTTATATTTGCGCATTGCTTCGAAATTGCGCATCAGCCCGGCGTATTTGGCGCGTTTTACGGCAGAGCGGCGAAACAGGCGGCGGAAGTCGTCTTCCGTCATTCCTGCCATTGTTTCGTCGTTGAGGGCGAGAAACTCATCAGAAGGGCTGAATTCCTCAATCTCTGTAGGTGACGAGAAGCGGTTGTGCGGACACGCCTTCTGGCATTCATCACATCCGTAGACGCGGTTTCCGAGCCGCTGAGCCACGATGTCGGGCAATGTGCCGCGATGTTCGATTGTCATGCACGAAATGCATATACGGGCGTCCAGACAGCCTCCATCGCGGCTCAGCGCGCCCATGGGGCAGGCATCGACGCAACGGTGGCAGTCGCCGCATCCGATGTTGAGCCTGTGGTCGGGGGCAACAGGCAGAGTGGTCAGTATTTCGCCGAGAAAGAAAAACGATCCGTGGCTGGGAATGATGAGATGGTTGTTGCGGCCGATGAAGCCTATTCCGGCGCGCTGTGCCCAATATCGCTCGCGCAGGGGAGCGGTGTCGACGCAGCACCGGCATTCACCGCCTAATTCCGTGCGTATGAAATCAGCCACCGTCTGCAGCCGATGGCGCACAACGTCGTGATAGTCGTTGCCGTAGGCGTAATATGCGAATTGGGGCGCGTCTGGCTGTTGCAGACGCTTGGGATAGTAGTTTATCGCCATGCTTATCACGGTGCGCGCTCCATCGAGCAGCGTGCGCGGGTCGAGTCGCAGGTCGGGATAGTTTTCCATATATGCCATCGAGCCGTTTTTTTCGGCGGCAATCCAGTTGGCGTAGCGCGTGGCGGCTTCTGAGTCGACAGGCATAGCCTCGGCAAAGCCACAGACAGAGAAACCGGCCTCGAGGGCTTTCCGCCTTATGGCTTCCTTACATTGGGATGGGCAGAAACTGGTATCCATTTTCTTTAAGCCATTCGATGGCGCGTGGCAAGGCATAGCGCAGGTTGCTCTCGGATTTAAGAGAGTCGTGAAACACGATGATAGACCCGTTGCGCACGTAGCGTCGCACGTTGTCGAGCACCTGTTCGCCTGTAAGTTTTTTAGAGTAGTCGCGCGTGACGAGGTCGTACATGATGATTCTCATGTTGTCTTTGATGGCAGCCGCCTGTTTCCAGCGTATCAGTCCGTGCGGCGGCCGAAACAAAGGGCTGTCGATGAGGGCGTGCGCTTCCATTATGTCGGCCACATAGCGCGCCGTTGTCACCTTTGCTCCCTGCAGATGGTGCATAGTGTGGTTGCCCACGCTGTGACCGCGTTCCACCACCATTCGGAATGTCTCCGGATGTTTTCTCACGTTGTCGCCCACGCAGAAGAATGTGGCCTTTATGCCGTAATGGTCAAGCAAATCGAGTACCCAAGGAGTGACCTCGGGTATAGGGCCGTCGTCAAACGTAAGAAACACAGCCTTGTGCTTCATCGGTATGCGCCACACCGTTTCGGGAAACAGCATGCGGTAGGGTATGGGTGGTTGCTCTATCAGCATAGGTTTTTATTTTATTAATGTTCGGCATGGTGCAATTGTTCACTGGCGAGCCTCTGATTGCGGTTGTGGAAGTCGTTGGCTTTTTCAACAGCGATGGCAAACGACTCGTTTTTCTTCAGCACAGAGGCGTATTTCTTAGGATTGTAGGTGCAGAGAGTGCGCGCCGCCTCGTATGTGTAATCCCAAACGCGTGATTTACCAACCGATGGAGGCTCTTTTCCGCGCACAATGTTGAGGTTGCGCTCCAAAGCCGCCCAGATGTCCACACCGCGGCGCTCCACGTCGGCAATCTTGCGGCGTGCGGCGTCGGGATTGCCGTTGGCATACGACGCGAGGAGGCTGAGGAAGCCGCCATCGTTGTATATCAGGCGGTTGCCCGGCGACATTGGTTGCCAGAAGGTGAGCGTCTGGAAATAAACCATGTGTTGCGAGAAGCGGTCGATAGCCGCAGAGATGGTGGCGTCGGCTTTCCGGCGGTCGGCAGCGTTGCCCGTAGCGCGCCACAGATGGTAATAGGCATCGGCGGTGCGGCGGTAGAACTCATAGTTGCTCAGAGCCACAAATTCAGGCAGTTTCGACTCTTTCAGCATCAGGATGTCGCGAGCCTTGGCATAGCGGTCGGCGGCAAAAGCCTCCGAGCGCACGCGTTGCGGCAGCAGAGGGAATGCCGATGGATTGGCGGCGGCTTCTTTAGCCACGTCGCCCTCCTTTATCAGTCGGTCGGTGAGGTCGAGCATTGCCAGACGCATATAAGCGAGCATGTCGCGGTTCACCTCGTCGAGATAAGGCTTATTGTCGGGAGAGGCTTTGTCAAGTCCGCCCCACAGGAAGTGGTGCATCATATTGTCGTATGCGCGGTCGCTGTAGCCCGTTCCGATACTTGTGTAGCTGTCCTGTCGGAATGGTGTAAGCTCGATTGTAAGGCCGGTTTGCGCCAGATACGGTGAGATGAACGCATAGTTGTTTGCGCTCATGCATTTCACAAACGCTATGTTGCGTTGCCATCCGTTTGCGGCGTTTGTGGCAGCCATGTCGACCATCACCATGCGTGTTGCGTTGACCGCCGTGTTTGGAGTGGGTTTGAACGGATTGACACGCAGGTCCATAATTATCTTTCTGGAGGCAAGCGGTGCGCAGTCGTGGTGGAATTTGCCTTGGCGCAACAGTGCCGTTGTGTCGACATCGATGGTGAGCAACGGGCTGATTTTGCCGTATGTCGTAGAATTTTTGTCGTAGAATGCCTTTAGCTGGTCAATGGCGTCGACGGCGGTTGTGTCGGCGAGCAGGGTGTTGCCGCGGTGGTAGTTGTAGGCATAGAAATCCACATTGCCGGTCAGCGGTATGCGCTTACTGTCGAAGTAGGGATAGCACGATTGAGCGATGTACCAATGCGAGTTGAGGTAGTCGGTGTTGAGAGTGCGCACGTCGGTGCGGAAATCTTCAACATCCTGGGTGTACCACAACGGAAACGACAGGTTGTCGCCGCTGTTGAACAGAATGGCGTCGCGGTCGCAGCTGACGAGCAGGTCGTGGCCGTAGTCGCGGCAAAGGAGACGCCCGCTGCGGTCGTGGTCGTCCCATGTCTGGCTCACCATCTGCAGCGGCACGATTATGCCTGCGGCGAGGCCTATATATGTGGCTATACGCTCAAAACGGCGGTGTGCGTTGTCGAAAAGACGGCGGTAGATTTTAAACAGCATCCGCGCCAAGCCTATCACGCCGAGTCCTATCCAGATGGCGTAGGCATAGAACGAGCCGACAAACGAGTAGTCGCGTTCGCGGCACTGTCCAGGAGTCTGGTTGAGATAAAGCACTATGGCTATTCCCGTCATGAACCACAACATGAAAATCACCCAAGCCTGGCGTTTGCCTTCGTGTCCGCCGCGCGCCTGCCAAGCCAAGCCTATCAGTCCGAGCAGCAGAGGAATGCCGTAGTAAAGGTTGTGACCCTCGTTGTCGGTGCCGAATTCTGCCGGCAGCAACCGCTGGTCGCCGAGTCGCAGATTGTCGACAATGGGCACTCCCGACAGCCAGTTGCCCTGGGTCACCTCGCCGTTGCCGTTGATGTCGTTCTGGCGGCCGACGAAGTTGAACATCATATAGCGCCAGTACATTTGGCTGAACTGATAGATGGCAAAGTATTTGATGTTGTCCCAATACGACGGCATCTGCACTTTGACGGTCTTCACCGAGTCGCCGTGCTGCACGTGGGCATCGATTTCGGTAGGCGTGATGCCGCCCACCCAGCTGCTGTATTCATCGGCGCACGACGGGGCGTAGATGCGCGGAAGGAACATATATATTTCCGGTGCGTACTTTGTTTCCCTTACCGGAGAAATCTCGATATAACTGTCTGGTTCATAAGGGTTGGATTTTACCTTCTGCTTATAGCGGTGTTTCTTGATTTTTGTTATTGCCCTGCCGTTCTTGTCGCGCTGCATAAGGTCGGAAGACGCAGTGTAGACCGGGCCGTAGAACAGTGGCGCCGAGCCAAACTGGTCGCGGGAGATGTAGGATTCAAGGTCGAACGGGTTGTTCGGACGGTTCACGTTCATCGGCGTGTCGGCGTTGGAGCGAATGGGCACGATGGCGTAGCAGGAGAATCCTATCATGATGGCGACAATGTAGAGCGCGATGTTGTTCATCACACGCACCGGAAGGGTGGGGCAATAGAAGAAGAAATAAACCACGGCGACCACAAGCATTGTGGCTGGCACGTAGAGATTTTCTCCGGCAATCATAAGCACGCCCGACACAGCCACAAGCAGTAGGAATGAAACCTTCATTCTCAGCGCGTTGCGCTGCTGATGAAGCTCGATGATTGCCCAGACGGCAATGGCGGCGAATGTGGCTATGTAAATGAGCCATCCGCTGTTGAAACTCATTCCAAGACGGTTGACAAACAGAAGTTCGGCATATTGAGCCAGATGGAGCGAGCCGGGAACAAGGCCGTAGAGGATAAACATGACGATGGCGAGCGACAGCACGAGCACGGGCAGAGTGGTCCACCAGTGTGTGCGGTCAACTTTGCGGTAGTACACCACAAGCGCTATTGCCGGAACGCAGAGCAGGTTGAGCAGATGCACGCCTATCGACAGACCTACAACATAGGCTATAGCCACAAGCCAACGGTCGCTGCCGGGCTGGTTGATGCGGTTTTCCCATTTCAGCACGAGCCACAGGGTGAGGGCGGTGCAGAAAGAAGAGTAGGCATAAACTTCCGCCTCCACGGCTGAAAACCAGAATGTGTCGCTCCATGTGAACGCGAGGGCGCCGCAGATGCCGCTGCCAACGATGAGTGCCATCTGGCGTCGTGTCCTGACGGGTTTGCCCACACCGCACAGCAGCCGCCGTGCGAAGTGGGTTATGGTCCAGAACAGCAGCATGACCGTGGCGGCGCTGAGCAGTGCCGACATAGCGTTGATGCACACAGCCACCTTGTCGGGCGACGATGCGAAATTGCTGAAGAAGCGTGCTGTCAGCGCAAAAAACGGATTGCCGGGAGCGTGTCCCACCTCGAGTGCATAGCTTTGCGCTATGTATTCAGGACAGTCCCAGAAACTTGCCGACGGTTCAAGTGTGAGGAGGTAGGTGACCGCCGCTATGGCAAAGGTCACCCACCCCGTCAGATTGTTTATGTAGTTATAGCTTCTTTCTGTCATTCAGTGTTTTATGAGTTGCTTTGTTCCATCAGCTGTGTCATCACTGTGTAGAAATTGTCGTGTTTCATCAGGAAATCCTGTGCCTCTTTCGGGAACATTCTCGCATAGGTCGGGAATGAGTACACGATGTTTTGGGCGGCGCTTGCCGAGCGGCTGTGCAGCACTCTCAGCGCGGCGCGCTCGAAACCGTACCACAGGTTCAGTCCCTGCTTGTCGAGCTTCACAAACAGTTTCTTGGCGGCAGATGGGTTGGCGAGCATATATGTCTCAAACAATTTCAGATAGCCGGCGTCTTGATAGAGATAGTCGTCGATGTTGGTCAGACATCCTTTCAAGTCGGCAGACAGACTGTTGTAGTAGCGCATATACTGGGCGTAGTTGGTGAGCAGTTGCTCCATCAGCTGCAATCCGCGCTTCATGTCGTCGCTGTTGCCGGTGGCATGTGCGATGGTGAAGTATGCGCTTGCTGTGTCTTCAATTATTGAGAAACTTGCATTCACGGCAAACCACGGCAACTTCTGTTCCATCAGGTGGAGCAGTGTGCGCGCCTTGTTGTAGCGGTCGGCGATAAATCCGTCGGTCATCACGCGTGCCGGAACGTCGACTTTCAACGAGTCGTTGTGTTCCTTCAGGTCTGCTGCCATCTCAGCCTCTTTTATGAGGTTTTGTGCGGCTTCGACAATCGAAATACGCGTGGAGTTGACCATCCGCGCTGCCGTCTCGTCGTAGTAAGGCACGTTGCCGGGAGTGGCTTTGTCGAGTCCGCCCCAGCGGTAGTGCTCGGTGATGTTGCGGTATGCCTTGTCGGTGTAGCCCGATCCTACGCTCTTGTATGCCAACATGTTGATAGGAGTAAGAGCGTATGCCATACCTGCCGATGTCGTGAATTTGTAGCCGCCGTCTTGATTCTCGAAGTAAGAGTAGTACTCATCAGGAATCGTGATTGCGAAATATGCCGGGCGTTTCCATCCATGAGCCACCATCGACGAGATTATGTCGAGCTGCATAGCCTTCGCCGACGACAGAGTGTATCCGTCTTTGCTCGTAATGTATTGATCCTTGAGCAGATTGACGGGAATGTTGCTGTCCACATTGTTTCTCATGTCGGCGGGAACCACACCGTTGGCAACAATCTTGGCGCGGTCAACAGGGATAAACATGTTCGGGTAGTTGAAGCTTGTGTCGCCCGAACCTTCGGCCGACGGCAGGCTGTAGTAGTTGGCTATTGAAGTCAGCGCCGAAACCTGGCGGTTTGGATTGTTGAACGACGGGTTGCCGTCGACGTCGTATGTGTAGAGCAGTCCGAACAAATGCTGGTCGTAGGCGAATGTCTGAGCGTTTGCCTGCATTGGCAGAGGAGCCGATTCGTAGGCAGGACGGCGCATCTGTGCCATATACCAGTCAGTGGCGAGATACGACATGTTGACCACTCTGACGTCGGTGCGGTAGCCTTCCACTTCCTGTGCATACCAGAGCGGGAAGGTGTCGTTGTCGCCGGAGGTGAAGATGATGCCGTCTTTGTCTACGCTCGACAGGTAGTTCATGCCGAAGTCGCGGCAGGCATAGCGTCCGCTGCGGTCGTGGTCGTCCCATGTCTGGCTTACCATCTGGAGCGGAACGAATATGCCGAATGCCACTGCTGCAACGACAAGAGCCGGACGGACTTTCTTTTCAGCGTCGGTCTCCTCAAAGCCGTTTTTGCCTTCTTTTTTGCAAGAAACCTTGCGCACGGCATACGACAGCAGTTTGTAAAGACCAGTCACGCCCATGCCTATCCAGATGGCGAAGGCATAGAAAGAGCCGGCGTATGCGTAGTCGCGTTCGCGTGGCTGCTCAGGTGTCTGGTTGAGATACAACACAATGGCAATGCCCGTCATGAAGAACAGGAAGAACACCACCCAGAATTGCTCGATGCCGCGCTTGCCGCAGTATGCCTGCCAAAGCAAGCCGATGAGTCCGAGCAGCAGCGGAAGCATGTAGAACACGTTGCGTCCGGGGTTGTTTTTCAAGTCGTCGGGGAGCATATCCTGGTCGCCGAGACGGGCGTTGTCGATAAACGGAATGCCGCTGATCCAGTTGCCGTGGTTGATTTCGCCTTGACCCTGCAGGTCGTTCTGACGGCCGGCAAAATTCCAGAGGAAGTAGCGCCAATACATGTAATTGAGCTGGTACTGGAAGAAGTAGCGTATATTCTCAGAGAATGTAGGCACGTCGACAACGCTGCTGCCTGTTTCCACAGGATGCGTGTCGATAGAGCCCATGCAGCGTAGGTATTTGTCTTTGGCGCTGCTGTCGTAAAGGCGTGGGAACAGCATCTTTGTCGACGACGGATAAGAATATTCGGTGTTGTAGTTGTCGTCGATTTCTTTGTAGCGGTCTGGCTCGTCGGGCGATGCCTTTACCTCCTTCACGTATTTGCTGGCTTTTGTCATCACCGCCGCGCCGGTGTCGTCGCGTTCTACGGGCGACGCGTAGGTTGGGCCATAGAGCAGCGGAGTCTTGCCATACTGCTCGCGGTTAAGGTAGCTGCCGAGGGCAAACACGTTGTCGGGGGAGTTCTGGTCCATCGGCGTCTGCGCGTTGGAACGGATAAGAATGAGGGCATAAGAAGAGTAGCCCACAAATATCACAGCGATGTAGAGCACTGTGTTGTAGAGTATTCTTACCGGTATTTTTTTGCATACTCCGAAGAGATAGAACGCAAGTGCCGCTGTGAGCACAATCGGGATGAGCATGCTGCTGCCAATGAACAGGATGCCCGAGAAGAATGTGGTGAGCAGGAACGACCAACGCATCTGGTTGGCGCTGCTTTGCTTGTGGAAGGAGTAGACCGTCCACACGAGCAAGCCTACGAATATCAGCGCGTAGGCAATCACACCGGTGTTGAACGGCATGCCTAATTTGTTGACAAACAGCAGTTCGGAGTATTGTGCAATCTCAACGAAGCCCGGAACGAGTCCGAAGAGGATAAACACGATGATGCCGAACGAGATGAGCAGTGCGATGAGCGATCCTTTGGCGGTGGTTTCCTTGAATTTCTTGTAGTAGATGACCAGGATAATCGCCGGAATACACAACAGGTTGAGCAGGTGGACTGCCACCGAAACGCCTATCACGTAGGCAATTGCCACGAGATAGCGGTCGCTGTGGGGCTCTTCGCTGCGGTTTTCCCATTTAAGAATAAGCCAGAACGTCAGTGCGGTGCAGAACGAAGAGAAGGCGTAGACTTCGCCCTCTACGGCTGAAAACCAGAACGTGTCGCTCCAGGCATAGGCGAGGGCGCCACAGACGCCGCTGCCCATAATCAGTGCTATCTGCATCCACGAATATTCCTCTTGACCGTCTTTGGTGATTAGACGGCGCACAAGGTGGGTTACTGTCCAGAACAGCAGCAGGATACATCCGGCGCTGAGCAGTCCTGACATGGCGTTGACACACAGTGCCACCTGTGAAGGGCTGGAGGCAAAGTGCGTGAAGAAGTTGGCTGTGAGCATGAAAATCGGGTTGCCGGGCGGGTGTCCCACTTCGAGTTTGTAGCCTTGCGAGATAAACTCGCCGCAGTCCCAGAAACTTGCGGTCGGCTCAAGCGTCAGCATATAGGTGACGGTGGCGATTGCGAAAATCACCCAGCCGAGCGAGTTGTTGATTAGATTGTATCTTTTCATTGTTTTGATATTGTCGACAATTTCAATTTGCAAAGATAATATCTTGATGTCGTTAATCGTAAATATTTGTGCTTAAACCCTGTTAATTCGGCGGAAAAATCAGAGATTGGCAACGGCGTCCATCAAATCCTCAACAATAAATTCCCAGTATTTATTTTTAAGGCATATCACATCGGTATTGTCAGTCGTTTGATTGCACCGTTCTATTGATTTTAAAATGTTGTTTCTGTCGTGTCCCCACGGGTAGCGCTTTTCATGGAAATTCAGCAGGTCCTCAAGAGTGTATGTCTCAAGCAAATCGTGGATATCCCAAAAGTCTTTTTTCCGTTGGTTCGTTTGGGTTATGGCTTCGATTTTCATTGCGGCAATGTCGCGTTCGTCAGCCATCCGTATGCCGTTTTTGTTAATCGGGTTGAATATAGGGTGCTCATCGTAACATAAGTCTAACTTGATCATTTCATCTGGCTCGTTTCCGACATACATTGAGTAGACCATTTGCCGTTGTGTTAATTCTTCTACTCTGTCTACTCTTGCAAATAGATGGAGCAACGCATCGGATAATCCTGTTGTGTTGAGTGTGCCGTATTCAATGTCTGTAAACAAATCGATGTCAATGGATTGGCGATGCCCTCTTTGTAATGACAAGGCTGTCCCTCCTGCTAAATAGAAAGGGTTGAAAGCATTTGTCTGCATGATTTTTACAAGGGCATCTCCAAGAGGGCTGGAGATGGTGTTTAGGTGGAGTTTGCTCATTCCAGAAATTTTTTGATGTTAGCCAATCTTGTCTCTTTTTTCCACTCTGACTTTATGTCTCTGAGTGTTTTTAATGTGGTCGCTTTGCCGTAGAATTCTATTGTGGCAAGAATTTCTTTGTCGTTTCCATATTCAAAAACGCGTTGTATTATCCATTGGCGGTTGGATACCCAATCAAGGCCGCTTTTGTCTGTGTCCCAAAACAGTTCTTTTCTGAATGTATTCGCTATAGGGTGTGTCTGCAATTGCTTTTCAACAAGATAAACGTCGTGGTTGGCTTGTATAATATAAAAGTAGCCCGTGTGTGGTATTCCTAAAGCCTTTTCTAATTTGATAGACATGTCTGCCGTTATGCGCCTGCGTTCGGAAAGTAGGTCGTTTATTCGTTGTGGCACGATGCCGGAGCGCCTTGCCAGCTCTCGTTGGCTTAGTCGCTCTTTTTGCATAATGCGTTTTAAAACGGCATTGCAAGGAATGTGCGGATAATTTAGGTATTGTTCATACATAGCGTTGCAAATATAGCAATTTTGAGCAATGTAACCAAATTTGGTTACATTTTTTGTGCTTAAACCCTGTTAATTCGGCGGAAAAATCAACATAATGGGCATAAAGGTTGTTGTTTAAAGAAAAATGGTTAAGTTTGTATTCTGATAAAACTAAAAAGGCAAACAATGAAAACGGATAAACTGAAACTTAAGTTATTGGCTATTATGCTGGTTGTCGCTGTCGGCGTGTCGGTGTCGTCGTGCGATGATGAAGAATACTATTTCAGCGACCTTGTGGGCAGCTGGCAGTTGGTGGAGTCGGGCGGACAGCCGGTCTACGACTACCAGGTGGACTACTATACGTTCTATTCCGACGGAACGGGCTGTTACTCTTACTACGACCGGCGCGGCCATTTGTGGGATGAGCCTTTCTTGTGGGACATCCGTTCGGGCGGCAGGCTGTATCTGTCGTACGAAAATCCGGAATACGGCAACACGATGTGTTATTATCGCTATGACGGACGCTATATGTATTTCTCCACGAGTCCGACGTTCTACGACTACACGGTGTATGCCACGGCGCGCTGAAGATTTTCAGAGGCGAGGGCAATGACTTCGGGCAAAGATATGTGGCGGCACGCGGCGATGCGTGCCGCTGTTTCGTTTATGCCTGCCGTCGACTCGTCGGTCTCGACGAGCAGTTTGTCTGCCGGAATCGACGCCGCGGCGTCGGTGTTGAAATGGCTGCCGAGCGAGAGAAGGATGCCGTTGTCGGCAAGCTGCTTTGCCATAGCGGCGTTGCCGCGGAATCCGTGCCAGATCCATGGCATCGCCGGGCGGCATTCCTTTTTGACGGCGAGGATTATGTCGAGGGCCTTGACCACATGCAGTATCAATGGTTTGCGCAGCGATTCCGACAGGGCGATGTGGCGGCGGAAAACGTCGGTTTGCGTGTCGATGCCGGCTCCGCGCAGACGGTCTACGCCCGTCTCGCCTATGGCTGCGACCGACGGATGTGCTGCGGCGCGCTCAAGCAGCTCGAAATCAGGTGTCGCGCCGGTCTCCCACGGATGTATGCCCACGGAATAATGCTTGCCTTCTTCTGGACGGAAGAGGGCTGGACTCACGCTGATGATTGCGTCGGTGCGTGTGGTGTCGTGTGTGTGGCAGTCGATGAGCATGGGCTATGGTACAGGGTCATAGCCGCTTCCGCCCCACGGATGGCAGCGGCAGATGCGCTTCACGGCAAGCCACGTCCCTTTCAGCGGTCCGTGTTTGCGTATGGCTTCTATGGCATATTGCGAGCAGGTGGGCGTGTAGCGGCATGCCGGTGGAAACATCGGGGAGATGGCGGTCTGATAGAATCGTATCAACGCCGTCAGAAGCCGTGTGAGCAGCTTTCGCATCATTGGCGGTCTGTTTGTTGTTCTTGCGAGATTCCGGCAGCTACGGCACTTAAAATGGCTTGTACGCGCTTCTCAATTGAATGGTACGACTTCGCTTCGTCGCTGACGTAGATAAAGGCGATGTCCACTTTCTTGCCGGTTGACTCAAGGGCCGGCATCAGCAGGTGGCGGTTGAGACGGTATGCCTCACGCACACGGCGGCGCAGAAGCACGCGTCCCACGGCTTTGCGGATTTTCTTTTTCGGAATCGTTATCATGAATTGTGCCGCTGCGCCGTATGTGCGGTTGCTTTCGTTGTAGACGGCGCGCAAAGGATAGGCTTTCGCCGGTTTGCCCTCGGCGAAAAGTCGGTTGACAGCCGTGCGGCTGCAGAGTTTTTCCGTTTTGTGAAGACTGAGTTCCGACATATCCGTTTTGAAATCAGCAATCCCACCCTCTGAGGTGGGATTGCCGCTTGATTATTTGTTGTTTTCCTTCAAATATTGTTCAAGGGCGGCGGTCATCGACGGGGCGTTGGCTGTTGGAGCCTCGATGTCGAGGCGCAACCCGGCGTCGGTCACGGCTTTGGCGGTCTGTGCGCCGAAGCAGCCGATTTTGATGTCACCCTGCTCGAAGTTGGGGAAGTTTTTCTGCAGCGACTTGATGCCTGTCGGGCTGAAGAAGATGAGCATATCGTAGTCGAAAGCCTCGCCTTCCTGAAAGTCGTTGCTGACGGTGCGGTACATCACGGCGCGCGTGTAGTTCACCTTGTTTTTCTCCAAAACGCTTTCTCCGTCGTTTTTCTGCACTTCCGACACTACGTATAGGTATTTCTCTCCGTTGTGCTTGGTGATTTGAGGAATCAAATCGTCGAGTTTGCCCGATTTTCCGAAGAAAATCTTGCGTTTGCGGTAGATGGTGTATTTCTGCAGATAGAGGGCGATTGCCTCCGTGGTGCAGAAGTATTTCATTGTCTCAGGCACGTTGAAGCGGGTTTCTTCTGCGATGCGGAAGAAATGGTCGATTGCGGATTTTGCGGTGAAAATGACAGCGGTGTGCTCCGGGAGCGATATTTTCTGCTGTCTGAATTCTTTTGATGTCAACCCCTCCACTTTGATAAACGGTCTGAATACGATTTCGACGCCATACTTCTTCTCAATGTCGAAATATGGGGATTTATCTGAAGATGGTCTGGGCTGAGATACTAATATTTTGTTGACTTTAACCATTTTGTTGCGTTTGACCTTTAAAACAGACTCCAATTGTAAAAGAAAGTTAATGGAGCAATTTCCACGGCGCAAAGGTACGAAATAAAATAGACGTACTGAAACAAATTGGCATAAAAAATTCTAATGCTCTTAATGAAGAACACTCCTTTTGCAATGATGTATAAGTATACCGCCAAAGTTATGGAGATTTCGTTATGCTCTGGTGCAAAGAGCATAACGAGAGCCAGCGGAGTGAGTGCGAGCCCGAGGAAAATCTGTGTTGAGTTGTAGCCTTGCAGCCATAGTCGGGTGTCTACGCGGCTTGCGAAAACGTAGCCTGTGAATGACACGCAAATAAGCTGGAACAGGTAGAAACCGGCGGCCACGGCAACCGACAGCGAGGTGAGGAGCGGCATCGACATCGACTGTGCCTGCGGCAGCCATTGCAGGGCGGCGGAATAGACCACGATGCCTTCCATAATCACGGCTACGGCGATAAGTGCCGTTAGCAGCAGCGTCTCGTTCGACGTATGCTCGTCGAGGTGGTTCTCGGTGCGCTTCACGGAGTAGAGTCCGTGGCGTATTTTCTGGAAGAAGTTGGAGCCTTTCTTGTAGCAGTAGGCTATGAGCAGGAACGACACCACAAGCAGCGTGATCATTATCGACGAGTCGGCTGGTGTCTGGTGGTACTCTTCGGGCATCTCGCCCTGACGGTCGTCGACAAGAGGATAGGTGGCAAGGGGTTTCAGACCGGTTGCCGCCGCGGGCAGCGAATCGGTCAGCCCGCCGGGATGGGCAGGCTTGTAGACATGGTGGTGGTGGAAACTGTGGTTTCCCACGGTTTCCACCATGTCGGCCGTGTGCTGCTGACTTGCTATGTTCAGACTGTCGGGCATACTGTTCTATCTTTTTGGTTCAACAATTGATTTGTCGGCAGCGAGAGCTTCCGACGATGCTTTCTCCGGAGTTTCCGCCACCGTCCACAGCGTTTTGTGCGACTGTTTCATGAATCCCTCGTCCACGCAGCGCTGCAGCATCTGCAGCAGAGGCGTGAAGAATCCTTCGGTGTTTACAATCACGATTTTGCCTTTGTATAGGCCGAGCTGCTTCCAAGTTATGATTTCGAGGAGTTCCTCAAGGGTGCCGCATCCTCCGGGAAGGGCGACAACAGCGTCGGCCATAGCCGCCATCCGCTCTTTGCGGGTGTGGATGTCGGGAGTCACGACGGTTTGTGTCAGAGCGTCGTATCCCCATCCGTTGTCGGCCATGAATTTCGGAATCACGCCCACCGCCTTGCCACCGTTGTCGAGACATCCGTCGGCAAGATTGCGCATCAGTCCCTGGTTGCCTGCGCCGCACACAACGGTCGCTCCCTCACGGGCAAGAGCCGCGCCGAGGCGATAGGCGGCGTCAAGATACCGGAAGTCGACATCCTGGCTCGAAGCGCAATATACACAGACGGTCGTAGGCATAGGCTGGTTAGAAATGGCTGCTGCCGTCGAAGCAGTGTGTGCACACCTTGCATTTCGGCAGACCGATTGCTTTTATCAATGTCTCTATCGTGTTGAACCGCAGAGATGTGAGGTTGAACCGACGGCGTATTTCCTCCACCAGACGCTTGTATTCGGGAGAGTCGGTGGTGGCATATTTGTCGAGGTTCTTGCTTCCGTCGCCCTCAAATTCCTCGATGATACGCCGCGTTATCAGTTCCATGTCGCTCTTCGACGACGTGAATCCGATAAAAGGGCATCCGTAGATTAGCGGCGGACAGGCGATGCGCATGTGCACCTCCTTGGCACCGTAGTCGTAGAGCACCTTGACGTTGTCGCGCAACTGAGTGCCTCTCACAATCGAGTCGTCGCAGAAGAGCAGGCGTTTGCCGTCGAGCATCGCGCGGTTGGGGATGAGTTTCATTTTTGCCACGAGCGAGCGCATTGACTGGTCGCTCGGTGTGAAGCTGCGGGGCCATGTGGGGGTATACTTGGCGATGGCGCGATGGTAGGGCACACCTTTGCCTTCGGCATATCCCAGCGCCATGCCAACGCCGCTGTCGGGGATGCCGCAGGCGCAGTCCACGTCGCTGTTGTCAGAGCGTCCCATCTCCACGCCGCTGTCGAAGCGCACTTTCTCCACGTTGACTCCTTCATAGCACGATGTGGGGAAGCCGTAGTAGACCCAGAGGAACGAGCATATCTGCATATCCTCGTTGGGCTTGCGCAGCTGCTCCACGCCGTCGGCTGTGATGCGCACAATCTCGCCCGGACCGATGTAGCGGTCGATTTGGTAGTCGAGATTCGGAAAACATGTCGACTCGCTCGAAGCGGCGTATGCTCCGTCTTTCTTGCCTATTACTATCGGCGTGCGTCCCAGTTTGTCGCGTGCGGCGATAATGCCGTTTTCTGTGAGCAGCAGCATTGAGCAAGAGCCTTTCACGCTGTTGTAGACGTTTTCAATGCCTTCCACGAAGTCGCGTCCCTCGGTGATGAGCAGTGCCACGAGTTCGGTCTGGTTGATTTTGCCCGAGCTGAGTTCGGCGAAGTGGTGGTTTGCAGCGAGCATTCTTTTCTCCAGCTCGTCGATGTTTGCAATTTTAGCCACTGTGACGATGGCGAATTTGCCGAGGTGGGAGTTGAAGATGATGGGTTGCGGGTCGGTGTCGCTGATTACACCAATGCCCGAGTTGCCTTCAAAGAAAGGCAACTCGCATTCAAACTTGGTGCGGAAATATGTGCTTTCGAGACTGTGGATTTTGCGGATGAATCCGCGTTGCGGGTCGTAGGTAGCCATTCCGGCGCGCCTCGTGCCCAGATGTGAGTTGTAGTCGGTCCCGTAGAACAGGTCTGCTTTGCATGCCTGTCGCGAGATTGTTCCAAAAAATCCTCCCATTATGTCGCTTTTTTCTTTCTTTTTCTATTTCAATCGTGCAAGTGTTTGGGCAATGCGGCGCGCAGCCTCGCGGATGTTGTCGTCGCTGGTGGCGTAGCTGAGTCGGATATAGCCTGGTGCGCAGAACGCGTCGCCACTGACTGTTGCCACGTGTCCCACCTCAAGCAGATACATCGCCAAGTCGTTGGCGTCGTTGATGCGGCGGTCGCCGTCGGCTTTGCCGAAGTATGCCGACACTTCTGGGAAAATGTAGAACGCGCCCTGCGGATGGTTGATGCGCAGACCCGGGATTTCTTTGAGCAGGCTCACCACGAGGTCGCGGCGGCGTTCGAATGCCTGGCGCATTGTCTCGACGCACTCCTGCGAGCCGGTGTAGGCGGCCTCGGCTGCCTTCTGGGCGATTGACGAAGGGTTTGACGTGTATTGACCCTGAAGCTTTGTTGTGGCTTTTGCCACCCACAGAGGCGCGGCGATGAAGCCGATGCGCCATCCTGTCATGGCGTATGCCTTCGACACACCGTTGACGATGATTGTGCGGTCGCGCACGGCGTCAAATTCCGAGATCGACGCGAATTTGCCGGTGAAGTTGATATGCTCGTAGATTTCGTCCGACAGCACGAGGATGTCGGGATGTTTTGCAAGCACGTCGGCAAGGGCTTTCAGCTCGTCGTGTGTGTAGACGCTGCCCGTAGGGTTCGACGGCGAGCAGAGCAGCAGCATGCGTGTGCGCGGTGTGATTGCTGCCTCAAGTTGCTCGGGCGTGATTTTGAAGTCCTGTTCCACACCGGCTGGCACAGTCACTGTCTTGCCCTCGGCGAGTTTCACCATTTCCACATAGCTTACCCATGCTGGAGTGGGGATGACCACCTCGTCGCCGGGGTTGATTGTGGCGAGGATCACATTGCACAAAGACTGTTTTGCGCCGCCCGACACCACAATCTGTTCGGGAGCGAAGTTGAGACCGTTCTCGTTTTTCATCTTTGCGGCAATGGCCTTGCGAAGGGTCATGTAGCCGGCAACCGGTGTGTAGAACGTGAAGTTTTCGTCGATGGCTTTCTTGGCGGCTTCCTTGATGTGGTCAGGGGTGTGGAAGTCGGGTTCGCCCACAGAAAGGTTGATCACGTCGACTCCTTGAGCCTTCAGTTCGTTACTCTTTTGCGACATCGCCAATGTTGCTGATGGCGACAAAGCTTGGATTCTTTGAGAAATGTGTTCCATTACGATTGAAGAAATAGTTTTATAAAAAACAGGACTGCTTTGTATTTCTGCATCGCAGCCCCACAATCTTTCTGCAAAGTTACGCATTATATCTTGAATTTTGAGCAAAATGCCAAAGGATAATCATCTGCGTTTTTTATTGGATTTGTTGGATAAATGCTTCGTGAGATTGTTTTAATGATTATAAAATGATTAAATTTGCGGATGTTTTTGTAATAAATATAAGCCGTGATAACGTTTTTAGTATCGATTTGCCTGCTTGTGGCGGGCTATTTTACCTATGGGCGCTTTGTGGAGCGCTATTTCGGTGTGTCGGCCGAGCGCGACACGCCTGTTAAGCGTCTTGCCGACGGTGTCGACTATCAGGAGCTGAAGCCGTGGCGCATGTACGTGATTCAGTTTCTCAATATTGCCGGACTGGGTCCGATATTCGGCGCCATTATGGGTGCCGCCTACGGACCGATGGCCTATCTGTGGATTGTGGTGGGCTGCATTTTTATGGGCGCCGCGCACGACTTTTTCTCGGGTATGCTTTCGCTGCGCAATGATGGCAAGGATTTGCCCGAGATTGTTGGCACATACCTCGGCAAGAGGATGCGGCAGGTGCTGATTGTGTTTGCCGCATTTTTGCTGCTGGCTGTCGGGGTATCGTTTGTCAACGGTCCGGCGGAACTGCTGGCGCGGCTCACGGGCTGTGACATGACGCTGTGGTTGTGGGTTATCTTCGCATACTATGTTTTTGCCACGCTGTTGCCCATCGACAAGATTATCGGCAAGGTGTATCCGTTTATGGGCGGTGCTTTGCTGTTTATGGCGCTCGGCGTAGGTGCATATCTGATTTATGGCGATGCTACGGGCGCTGTCGAGATGAAGGAGCTGACGGCGGATTCGCTGCGCAACTTCCATAGCAACCCGGATGCCAACATTCTGTTTCCAATGCTTTTTGTGGTGATTTCTTGTGGCGCGATTTCCGGATTCCACGCCACGCAGTCGCCGCTGATGGCAAGGTGTATGGCGAATGAGAAATATGCACGTCCGGTGTTCTACGGCGCTATGGTCAGCGAGGGCGTGGTGGCTCTGATTTGGGCTACTGCCGCCATTGCTTATTTCGGTGGGCCTGAGGGGCTCAACGCCGCTGCCGATGCAGGCAAGACTCCGGCGGTTATGGTCAACGAAATCTGCAATTCATGGCTCGGTCGCGTTGGTGCGGTGCTCGCAATCCTTGGCGTGGTGGCATGTCCGATAACGTCGGGCGACACGGCGTTCCGCAGCATGCGTCTTATCGTGGCGCAGGCGTTCCGCTTCAGCCAGAAGAAGCTGGTCAGCCGCCTGATGGTGTCGGTGCCGATTTTTGTGGTGGCTTATGTGTGCTGCTTTATGGATTTCTCGACGATATGGAAATATGTGGGCATCTCCAATCAGATTCTTGCCACGGTGACGCTCTGGACGGCGGCGGCATTCCTTGCGCGCAGCGGCAAGGTGCATTGGATTATGACGGTGCCGGCGATGTTTCTCACCGATGTGTGTGTCTGCTATCTGTGTGTGGCTCCGTACAAGGTTGGCGGACTGGCGATGCCGCAGGTTGTTGGCAACGTTGCCGGCATTGTGGCGGCGTTTGCGCTGTTGGCGTTGTTCCTTTACAAAATGCGCCGTCGTTGAATCAGCGGCGGCGCGAGTGGCGGCTATAAAGGCGCGTGTGTCATTTCTGTCGGGCTACTGACGTCACCCAACTGTCGATGTTGTCGGATAGCGTTTCTGGATATGGCAAATCGATTTTCACGTCGGGTCGTATTCCTGATGCTCCGTTGTGATGCTTGTCGCTCAGAAAAGTGGACGACACAGTGACCGGATAGAACACTTGGATTCGGCTGTGGGGAAGATGAAACGGTATGAGATTGCCTGTATATGCCGCTCCGGCGCTGTTTTCCTTGCCGTAGATCGTGTATCGTTCACGCGAGGTGAAATTCTGTGCCACCCTCAGTATGGTCTCTGCCGCGCTGGCTGTTCGTCGGTCGATGATGAATGATATGTGGATCTTTGCGTCGTGTGCCGGAATTTCTTCATCATCGTTGTCATCTTCATCGGAGCCGAGCAGCAGAAACGACTTGTCGGCATTGTCGTCAGTGATTAGCTGACTCACCCAATCCTTCATGGAATTGTCGGAACGGTTGGCATACGTGTTTCTAAACCAATATTCTTCCGGGACGAGTGCCTTGTGGTCTATCAGCAGCGGGATTAAAGGAGCCCAAAAGGCGTCGGCGCCGCCCATGTTTCCACGGATGTCGATTATTAGATTCTTGCATTTGCTGTTTTGGAAGTCGTTAACAGCATTCGCCATCCATTCAAACGAAGGGTCGTTGCCGGCACACGACGGCACACGGATCAAGTACGACCGCTTGTCGACGCGGGTGCTTAATTTCTGCGGTTCATATTTCATCAAGCCTTTGTAGTCGGGAGTGTCTTTTCTTTTATAGACCTGCCAGAATAGGTGGGCGTCAACATAATAGTGGGCGTCAAACATGGAATTAAACCAGAAAGCATACTCGCAGGCGGCTTGCCTGATTCCCATGCTGCCCGAACCTACAGCTTCTTTCAGCGATGTTTTCATGGCGTTGTATTGTGAGCCGAAGCCATTGCTTATTATGGCCGGGAATGCCGCATAGTTTGCCTCTGTGTATGATGTCAGATAGTTGAAGTCCTGCATATTGTCGGTGATGCTGTCGGCCTCGATGTAGGAATGAGGCGAGGCGTATGCGCTTGCGCATAGGGCTACCGTCGCGCACAAGCTCAAAATAAGTCTTTCCATAAGATGCTGTTTTAGTTTGGAATAAAAAGAAAAAGCGGAACACCATGGAGGAGCTCCGCTTTGTTTTGCTATGACGTATAGTCGGATTAACCGTTAACCTTAGCCATGTGAGCGATGAGCTCAAGAACTTTGTTAGAGTAACCGATCTCGTTGTCGTACCAAGAGATAACCTTAACGAAAGTGTCAGTCAAGTAAACACCTGCGTTTGCGTCGAAGATAGAAGTGTGAGTGTTGCCCAAGAAGTCTGAAGAAACAACTGCATCCTCAGTGTAAGCAAGTACACCCTTCAATTCGCCTTCTGCAGCTTCCTTCATAGCAGCGCAGATAGCTTCCTTAGATGCTGGCTTAGCCAAGTTGGCTGTCAGGTCAACAACAGAAACGTCCAAAGTAGGAACGCGCATAGAGATACCAGTCAATTTGCCGTTCAACTCAGGGATTACTTTACCTACAGCCTTAGCAGCACCAGTAGTTGAAGGGATGATGTTGCCAGAAGCGGCACGGCCACCACGCCAGTCTTTCAAAGAAGGACCGTCTACTGTCTTCTGAGTAGCAGTAGTTGAGTGAACTGTAGTCATCAAACCGTTAACGATACCGAACTTGTCGTTCAAAACCTTAGCGATAGGAGCCAAGCAGTTTGTTGTACAAGAAGCGTTAGAAACGAATTGTGTTCCCTTTTCGTATTTGTCGAAGTTTACGCCGCAAACAAACATTGGGGTGTCGTCCTTTGAAGGAGCTGACATAACAACGTATTTAGCGCCAGCCTCGATGTGAGCCTGAGCTTTTTCCTTTGTCAAGAAAAGACCAGTAGATTCTACTACGTATTCTGCACCAACCTCGTTCCACTTCAAGTCAGCTGGGTTGCGCTCTGCAGTTACGCGGATTTCCTTACCGTTGACGATAAGTTTGCTGTTCTCAACGTCAGCCTCGATAGTGCCGTTGAATTGACCGTGCATTGTATCATATTTGAGCATGTATGCCAAATAGTCAACCGGGCAAAGGTCGTTGATACCTACGATTTGAATGTCATTTCTGTTTTGAGCTGCACGGAAAACGAAACGTCCGATACGGCCAAATCCGTTAATACCTACTTTAATCATTTTTGTTAATATTTTGGGTTAAAAAATTGTCTCTAAATTTCTTATTGCAAAAAGAGTGCCAATTCAAGAGGCACTGACAAACCTGTCATTTATACAATCTTCTTTCTGCCTTTTTAAAATTCTGTGCAAAAGTATATATTTTTTCGCTAATAGCGACAAAATCACGGAATTTTTTCTGTAATTTAATCTTTATAAACTGTTGGATGTGTGCTTTTTCATCTCCATATAGTGTTTCTTCTGCTCTGGGGCAAGCCGTTCGACGGCATAGCGCAGCGTTGTGCGGGGCATTGTGGCTGCGTGGAGGTCGAGAAAACGCAACAGCGTGGAAATGTCGCGTTTGCCCGTTTCGCGGAGCATCCAGCCGTTGGCTTTCCGCATCAGGTCGTGGGGGTGTTGGAGCAGATGGCCGACGTTGCGGAGGGCGGTGTCGAACTGGCGGTTGCGGATGGGCAGCATTGTCGACACGACGGCTATGCGTTGTTCCCACAGGTTGGCGCTGTCGAGAAGGCGTGGCGTGGGGTCGTTGCCTTCCATTATCTTGTCGCCTATAATATATGGTGCGCTGAGGTCTACAAGATCCCAGTTGTTGATGCCGTTGGTGTGGGTGAGGTAGAACTGGGCTATCCGGTGTTTCTCTGCGGGGTCTTTGCGTGCCTTCCGGTAGCGCTCCACGAGCGACAGAAGTGCCGACAGCCGGTGCTCGTGGATTTCGCTGGCGAGCATCTCGGCTACGGTTTGCAGCGGGGCGTCGAGGGTTTGTTTGGCTATATGCCTGTTGGCGGGCACCATCACTCCGATAAATTTGTCACCTTCGCCATATTCGCCTTTGCCGGTCTTGAAAAAGCGGCAAAGTATGTCGGCCTTGCCTGGTGTCGTTGCGGCGCTTAGCGCTGCCTGCCATTCTGCGGCGGTCGTTATTTTGTTTTCCATATTGTCGCACGTTTCTTATGTGCAAATATAGCGGAAAAATAAAAAAGGCGGAACAGAAAAATTGTTCCGCCTCCAAGCAAGGGTCTTATCAGTCGATTTTTTCAAAGTCTTCTTTTCCCACTCCGCAGAGGGGGCATACCCAATCGTCGGGAATGTCTTCAAATTTTGTACCTGGAGCGATGCCGTGTTCCGGGTCGCCAATCTCTGGGTCGTAAACCCAATCGCATACTGTGCAAATGTATTTGTCCATATTCTTAGAATTTAGTTTAATGTTATAACAATTACAATGTTGATTTTGTTTCCAACTTCGTAGTTAAACTTTTATGGGTTTATCTACTAAAACGCCAAGAATTTATAAAAATGTGTGGTTTGTGCGGAAAGTGTTGATAAAAGTCCACTTGTTGTGCCTTTTTAAAATTCTGAAATTGCTGACAATCTGTGGGGTAGTTTGTGGATTTCAAATTCTCAGAAACTTGTTTTTGGTTTAGTTTGCTGATTTACAACGCAATGCGTTGATTTTTGCGTGTTTTGAAAAAGTCGCGGAAAAATTGCGGGTGTCAAAATGCTTGCAAAAAAGCTGATTCTATGGAATTTATTTCTAAATTTGCACATATTTTTATTCAGGAAAAAGAAATTTATGGCTCTAAACTATATTTGGATAGGATTTTTCGCCCTGACTTTTGTTTTTGCTCTTTTTGAATCGATTGTCAACGGAGATATCGACATTTGGTCGCGCGTCATGAGTTCGTCGTTCGACTCGGCGAAGACGGCTTTTGAGCTGTCGTTGGGTTTGACGGGCGTACTGTCGTTGTGGATGGGCATAATGAAGATAGGGGAGAAGGGGGGAGTTATTCCTTTCTTCGGACGTCTGGTGAGCCCGTTGTTCACACGCCTGTTTCCGGGCATTCCGAAAAACCATCCCGCGATGGGGTCTATTTTCATGAACATCTCGGCCAACATGCTCGGTCTCGACAATGCCGCAACGCCGCTCGGCCTGAAGGCTATGCAGCACATGCAGGAGCTGAACCCGAAGAAAGACACCGCCACCGATGCGATGCTGATGTTTCTGGTGCTCAACGCTTCCGGACTCGTGCTGATTCCTATCGGCATCATGACGTATCGTGCAAGTTGCGGCGCGGCAAACCCCACCGACGTGTTTGTGCCAATACTGATAGCCACCTTCGTGTCGACGCTTTTCGGCATCGTGTCGCTGTGCCTCAAACAGCGCATCAAGATCTTCGACCGCGTGATTCTCACGTGGCTTTTAGGTCTGCTTGCCGTGGTGGTCGGCGTGGTGTGGTATTTCTCCACTCTGACGCCAGAGCAGATGCAGCGCTACAGCTCGTTTGTCGCAAACATTATCCTTTTCGGCGTGATACTGATGTTTATAGGCGCCGGGGTGAGAAAACGCATCAATGTCTACGAAAACTTCATAGAAGGGGCAAAGGATGGCTTTAAAACGGCTGTGATGATTATTCCTTATCTTGTGGCGATACTTGTGGCAATCGGGATGTTCCGTGCCTCGGGCGCCATGGGCGTGATGACGGGCGCGGTGTCCGAGCTGGTGAAGGCGATGGGATTCGACTCCACCTGGGTGGAGGCTCTGCCCACAGCGTTGATGAAGCCGTTGAGCGGCACGGGAAGCCGTGGCTTGATGGTCGATGTGATAAATCATTTCGGCGTCGACTCGCTCGTGGCGCGTATCGCCGGATGCATCCAGGGCAGCACCGACACTACGTTCTATATTCTTGCCGTGTACTTCGGCAGCGTGGGTGTGAAAAAGACGCGCTATGCAGTCCCGTTCGCGCTGATGGCTGATGTGGTGGGCTCGATTACGGGTGTCGCCGTGGCTTATTTCTTCTTCGGATAGGATAAAAACGGTGTTGGATTTTGAGTTTTAGGCACTTTGCACTATCTTTGTCGGTGCTTCTGAACAGAAAATGGCAGAATTAACTATACTTACAGACGGCGTTGAGATGCCTCGCGTCGACAAATCGTTGATGCATGAATGGATTGAGGCGGTGGCCCGTGGTTTTGGAAAATCTCTGGGCGACATTTCGTATATCTTTTGCAACGATGCTAAAATCCTGGAGGTCAATCGCCAATTTCTAAATCACGATTATTTTACGGATGTCATAACGTTTGATTATAGCCGCCCGCACAGAATTTCGGGCGACATTTTCATCTCGCTCGACACGGTGGCTTCAAATGCCGAAATGGTTGGCGCCACATACGAGAGGGAGTTCTATCGGGTGTTTATCCATGGCATTCTCCACTTGTGCGGGGTCAACGACAAGGGTCCGGGCGAGCGCGAGATTATGGAGCGCCACGAGGACGAATCGCTTGATATCCTGACTAATATGATTGCTCGCAAAAAATGAAATTTGAATATGATGTCATAGTGGTCGGTGCCGGTCATGCAGGCTGTGAGGCGGCGTGTGCTTCAGCCAATTTGGGCTCGGAGACGCTGCTCGTCACGATGGATATGAACAAGATTGCCCAAATGAGTTGCAATCCTGCTGTAGGCGGTATTGCTAAAGGTCAGATAGTCAGAGAGATAGATGCTCTTGGCGGACAGATGGGCATTGTCACCGACGAGGCTTCGATACAATTCAGGATGCTGAACCGGTCGAAGGGCCCGGCGATGTGGAGTCCGCGTGCGCAGGCCGACCGCGTGAAGTTTATCGAGGCTTGGAGAAGCCGCATTGAGAACACCGACCGTCTTTACATGTGGCAGGACTCTGTTGTGGAACTTGTCATCGAGGACGGCAGGGTAGGAGGTGTGCGCACGGCTATGGGGGTCACGTTCAGGGCGAAGTCGGTGGTGCTGACCGCTGGTACGTTTCTCGATGGTCTGATGCATATAGGCCGCGTGAAAATCGGTGGCGGACGCATCTCTGAGCCTGCGTCGCACGGCATCTCTGAGCAACTGCGCCGGCTTGGTTTCGAGGTGGGCAGAATGAAGACGGGAACGCCTGTGCGCATTGACGGCCGCACGGTGCATTTCGACAAGGCGGTGCGCCAGGACGGCGACTCCGATTTCCATAAGTTCTCATATCTGCCGGATGTGAAACGCCGGTTGAAGCAGCGTCCGTGCTGGATTGTCTACACTAATACGGAGGTGCACGACGTGCTGCGTGAGGGATTGCCCGACTCGCCGCTTTTCAATGGTCAGATCCAAAGTGTGGGGCCGCGCTATTGCCCGAGCATCGAAACGAAGATTGTCACGTTTGCCGACAAGGACCAGCATCAGCTTTTCCTTGAGCCGGAGGGCGAGACTACCCAGGAATATTATCTCAACGGCTACTCTTCGTCGTTGCCGCTGATGGTGCAGGTGAATGCTATGCAGAAGATTCCGGCTCTTGCCGACGCGCAGATTTATCGCCCTGGATATGCGATAGAATACGATTATTTCGACCCTACGCAGTTGCGCCACACGCTTGAGACGAAGCTTGTGTCCGGACTGTTTTTCGCCGGTCAGGTGAACGGCACGACGGGCTATGAGGAGGCTGCCGGACAGGGGCTGGTGGCTGGAATCAACGCGCATCAGAAGGCTGAGGGAAAAGACCCGTTTGTGCTTGGCCGCGACGAGTCGTATATCGGTGTGCTTATCGATGACTTGGTGACAAAGGGGGTCGACGAGCCGTACCGTATGTTTACGTCGCGCGCCGAATACCGCATCCTCCTTCGTCAGGATGATGCCGACATGCGCCTTACGCCGCGTGGCTTTGAAATCGGACTGGCTTCGCGCGAACGCTATGATTTGATGCTCGGGAAGAAACGCCAGCGCGACGCGCTTATCGATTTCGCACGCAATTTCTCTGTAAAGGCTGCGCGCATAAATCCTTTCCTGGAGGGGAAGGGGCTGTCGCCGCTGAGACAGTCTGTGAAACTTTACGACCTCATACTGCGTCCGCAGCTCGACATCTTTATGCTTGCCGAGGCGATCGGCCCGCTTGCCGAACATATAGCCGGCATTGAGGAACAGCGTCGCGAGGAAATTGTTGAATCGGCTGAAATCTTGATAAAATATCAGGGATATATCGACCGCGAACGACTTATAGCCGAAAAAATTTCGCGCCTCGAACACGTGAAGTTGCGTGGAAAAATTGTCTATGCCGACGTGAAGGCTATTTCAACCGAGGCTCGGCAGAAACTGACGAAAATCGACCCGGAAACTGTGGCGCAGGCTTCGCGTATACCAGGTATATCGCCGAGCGACATCAATATTCTGTTGCTGCTTTTGGGAAGATAAAAAACCGTGTTCCACGTGGAACAAATTGAAGCGAATAATCAATACACAAAATAACAATGAAACTCGAAGAAGTTAAAAAAACAATCCGCGACATCTATGATTTCCCTCAGAAGGGAATCATTTTCCGCGACCTTACTACCGCATTCAAGGATGCGGATGCCCTCTGCACTATTTCGGAGGAGTTGAAAAAGCGTTATGAAGGACTCGGAGTGACCAAAGTGGTCGGCATCGAGTCGCGTGGCTTTATCGGTGGCGCTGTGCTTGCCCGTGATTTGGGCGCTGGCTTCGTGCCTGTGCGCAAGCCTGGAAAACTGCCTGCCGACACTATCAGCAAGTCGTACAGCAAGGAGTATGGTGTGGACACTATCGAAATCCACCGCGACGCTATCTCTGAGGGCGACGTTGTGGTGCTTCACGATGATTTGCTCGCTACTGGTGGCACGATGGCTGCGGCTTATGATTTGGTGAAATCAATGAATCCTAAGAAAATCTACATCAGCTTTATTGTCGAACTCTCTGATCTCGACGGACGCAAGGCTTTCCCTGAGGATGTTCAGGTGGATTCGCTGATTGTTTATTAGTCTGCGGAAATTATTTCGTATATTTGCAGGCGTATGGATTCCCCATACGCCTGTTTTTTTATTGTATGCTCCGATGAACGATATCCTGAAAAATAAAATCAGTATGTTGCCCGACAAGCCGGGATGTTATCTCTACTACGACAAGGTGGGGACGGTTATATATGTAGGCAAGGCGAAGAGGCTGAAACGGCGTGTGTCGTCTTATTTCAACCGTGTACACGACTCGGTGAAGACAAACGTGCTGGTGAGCAACATCGCTGATATGCGCTACATTGTGGTGGGCAGCGAGGACGATGCCTTGCATCTTGAAAACAGTCTTATCAAGGAATATAAGCCGCGCTACAACATCCTGCTTAAGGACGACAAGTCGTATCCTTGGATATGCGTCACAAACGAGTTGTATCCTCGTGTGTTTCTCACACGCAACGTTATGCCGAAGGGCGGACGTTATTATGGCCCGTATGCGAGCACCGCGGTGGTGCGCACGCTGCTCGAGCTTCTTAAGGAGCTTTATCCGCTGCGGTCGTGCCGCTGGCCGATTACGGCTGAAAGCGTGGAGAAGCGGTCGGTGCGCGTCTGTCTGGACTATCACATCCACAATTGTCTGGGGTGCTGCGAGGGCAGGGTGTCGCCGGAGGAATACGGGGAATATATCGGTCAGGTGAAGCGCATTCTGAGCGGCGACACGCAGGCGGTTGCCGACTATCTCGTGTCGGAGATGCAGCGGCTTGCCGCCGAGCTGCGGTTTGAGGAGGCGCAGGAGTTGAAGCGGAAATATCAGTTGATTGAACGCTACAGGGCGAAGTCGGTCGTAGTGAGCGCCACGGAAACCGACATCGATGTCTATTCGTATGAGCCGGGCGACAATTTCGCTTACGTCAATTATATGCACGTGCGCCATGGCTCGGTGGTGCAGTGTGTGACGTTTGAGTTCCGTAAGAAGCTCGACGAGTCGCCTGAGCAGATTCTGTCGTATGCTGTTGCCGAGGCGGAGGCTCAGTTCCACAATGCGGCGCGGACGGTTGTTGTGCCGTTCTTGCCCGACTGCGCTTCGGAGAGCCGCTCGTTTGTGGTGCCGCAACGGGGCGACAAGCGACGTCTGCTTGAGATTTCGTTGCAGAACGCGCGCCAGTATAAGCACGACAAAGTGAAGAATGCCGAGAAGCTTAATCCTGAGCAGCGGGTCACTCGTCTGCTGACGAGGATGCAGAAGGATTTCAGGCTGACGGAGCTGCCGCGCCACATTGAGTGCTTCGACAATTCCAACATTCAAGGCACTAATCCTGTGGCGTCGTGCGTGGTGTTTAAAAACGGAAAGCCGTCGAAGCGCGACTACCGCCATTTCAACATAAAGACGGTCGAGGGTCCCGACGATTTCGCCTCGATGATTGAGGTGCTGACTCGCCGCTACAGCCGGTTGTTGGAGGAGGGGCAGCCGTTGCCGCAGCTGGTGGTTGTCGATGGCGGAAAAGGGCAGCTGAGTTCTGCGGTGGAGGCTTTCGACCGACTTGGAATCCGAGGCAAGGTGGCGCTTGTGGGCATTGCGAAACGGCTTGAGGAAATCTATTTCCCGGGCGACAGTGTGCCGCTGTATATCGACAAGAATTCTGAGTCGCTGCGTGTGATTCAGCAGCTGCGCGACGAGGCTCACCGATTCGGAATCACTCACCATCGCAACCGCAGAAGCAAGGGGCAGACGGTCTCTGCGCTCGACTCGATAAAGGGTATCGGCGAAAAGACGCGCACGGCGTTGCTCGCGCATTTCAAGAGTTTGAAACGCCTGCGCGAGGCATCGGAAGCCGAGGTGGCGGCTGTGGTCGGACCGGCGAAGGCGAGGATTGTTGTGGCTGCGCTTTCTGATGCCGCAGAAAACGGCAGTAATGGAGATAAGTAATTGATAATCAGTAAAATAATGCGTTCCGAGTGGTCAAGAGTCTGAAATTTCGCTAAAAGAAGTGTGCCAATAGCCGATAATCGAGGATTTTTCTTAAATTTGCACTATTATGAGAATTGTTATACAAAGAGTTCGCGAGGCGTCTGTCACGATTGGCGGGGTGCTTAAGTCTGCCGTAGGAGCGGGCATGATGATACTTGTCGGCGTGGAGCACGACGACACTGCCGACGATGTGGAATGGTTGGTGAAAAAAACGCTCAGTCTGCGCATATTCGACGATGATGCGGGGGTGATGAACCGTTCGGTTCTCGACGTTGGCGGCGAGATTCTTGTCGTCAGCCAGTTCACGCTCCATGCGTCTACACGCAAGGGAAATCGCCCGTCCTACATCCGTGCGGCGCGTCCAGAAACGGCGGTGCCGCTCTATCGTGATTTCATAGACCGTCTCAACGAGGCTTTGCCGAAGCCTTGCGGTGAAGGGGAGTTTGGCGCCGACATGCAGGTGGCACTTGTCAACGACGGCCCTGTGACTATAATCATTGACTCGCATCTAAAAGAATGACGCTATGACCATCGAGGAAGCTCAAAAGAAAGTGGACGGCTGGATACGCAAATACGGAGTGCGCTATTTCAGCGAACTGACAAATATGGCGGTGCTCACGGAAGAGGTGGGTGAGGTGGCGCGCATAATGTCGCGGCGCTACGGCGACCAATCGTTCAAGGAGGGTGAGGATCCCGACGCTCTCGCCGACGAGCTTGCCGATGTGTTTTGGGTGCTTGTGTGCATCGCAAACCAGACGGGGGTCGACCTGACTGTGGCGTTTGAGAAGAATCTCGCCAAGAAAACCGCGCGCGACAGCCACCGGCATCTCGAAAATCCGAAATTGTCCAAATAAAAAATACAAATCTTATGGAACAAAACAATCAAGACCGTTACAAAATGGTGATTGGCGAAAGCCATGTGACCACCGACGATGCTTTTGTCGCTGCCGACGTGAAGGCGATTCTCGACAAGCATTTCGATGAGAACAACAATGTGGAGGTTTACAAGCGTTGCTTCAACGCCATCGACCTTACCACTCTCAACTCTACCGACACTGTTTCGTCGGTTACGAAATTCGTTACACGTGTGAATGATTTCGAGACTGAGTATCCTGAGTTGCCAAACGTGGCGGCTATCTGCGTATATCCTAATTTCGCGATGGTGGTCAGCGGTGCGCTTGAGGTGAGCGGGGTGCAGAAGGCTGTCGTTGCCGGATCGTTCCCTTCGTCGCAGACTTTCCTTGAAATCAAAACCACTGAGGCGGCGCTCGCTGTGGCTGACGGTGCTACGGAGGTCGACATCGTGTTCAACCTCGGTCTGTATTACGACGGACAGTATGAGGAGCTTGCCGACGAGATTTCTGAGATAAAGCATTCTGTGCGCGACGCCCACTTGAAGGTGATTCTTGAGACAGGCGCGCTGAAGACGGCTCTCGACATACGCAACGCGGCTATCCTGTCGATGTACTCGGGCGCGGATTTCATCAAGACGTCGACCGGCAAGGTTTATCCTGGCGCCACTCTCGAGGCTGCTTACGTGATGCTCCATGCCATTAAGGAATATTACGAGAAGACGGGACGCAAGGTGGGATTCAAGGTGTCTGGCGGCGTGTCGTCGACCGATGATGCCGTTCGCTACTATACGCTCGTCCGCGAGATTCTTGGAGAGGAATGGCTCACAAACGAGTTGTTCCGCATCGGCACGTCGCGTGCTGCAAACTATATCCTTTCGTCTATCGTTGGCAAGGAGGTGAAATTCTTCTAAGGCGCGACAGATTGCAGGAAACATTGGAATCCCGGCCGGCTTGTCCCGGTTGGGATTTTTTTTGCGCATGGAGGGTCGCGGGTCTGCATCCGCGACGGATGCGACAGGGGCGGCTCTGACGCGTTTTCACCGCTCAGGCGACAAATTGGTTGTCTGCGGCGGCAGAAGCCGTCAGAAGCCGTTAAAACAGCCCTGGAGCGTGACGCCTTTGTCGTGTCGTTCTTCAGTGTGATAAACAAACAACGAGGCTGCGTTCAAAAAAACGCAGCCTCGTTGTTGTTATGTCGGGTTTCTTAGAACTTGAAAGCCGTTGGTTGTGTCATACCCGGAATTTTGTAGACAGTCGAGATTGTGCCTTTTACAGTCACTTTCTTGCCAAGATTCTCAGGATGATTCTTCAAGTTGAGCGCAGCGCGCACGTCGCCAGCCGGAAGACCGATGGCAATACATTTCTTCACGTCTTTTTCCGATGCTTTGTCGGCGATGAGCACATTCAGGTTGTTGGCGCCTTCGGCGGTGAATTTAGCCGATGTGTTGGCGTCGATGCTGCTTGAGAAGCCCACGATGTAGCCGCTCACCCATTTGTCGGAGCCTGTGATGCCGCCGAGCACGTCAGATGCAGTGTAAGGCTTTGTCTCCGAGCCGTCGTTGCCGCTGTCGGCAGCGCCGCTTCTCTTACCTACGAGAAGGTTGTCGAAGCACCATGTTGCATAGTTGGCGTCGGTTCCTGCTGTGTAGCGGAAGCCGATATAGAGTTTGCCGCTGAACTTGCTGAGGTCAACGTCGCCGCTCTTCTCCCATGAGCTGTAGCCGCTTGCCGGCGCAGTGGCGATGTTGCAGTCCAATTTGGTGAGTTTTGCCTCTGCCGGATTGTTGGATGTCATCACATAAACCTCAAAATTGGATTTTGTGCTGCCATAGCCGTTCACCTGTGTGTCGAAGCTCATCACCTTGGCTGCCATCTTGTCGAAGTCAACGAGCGGAGTGATAAGCCATGCGTCAAATGGGGCTTTGCCTTTGTAGCCTGAGAATGTGGCGTAGACGTTGCCGCTGAATGCGCGCATTGACCAGTTCTTGTTGCCCGATGCGGTCACCGAGGTCCATCCGTCGCCGAGAAGGTTGCTGTCGGCGAGGTCTACATAGCCGTCAGAGCCGGGGTTGAACGACTCGAAGTTTTGGTCGATGAGGTTCACTGCGGCTGTCGACACGAATACAAATTCGTTGGCGGCTCCGCTGTTGCCGGTGATGGCTGTAATGCCGTATTGCTTGCCGATTGTGCCGTGGAGCGTGATTGGTGCGCCGAAGTTGTCGGGGTTGTCGGCAAGGTTGGCTTTTGTGCGGAGTGCCGAACCTTGTGGAAGGTCGATTACAACGCATTTCTTATAGTCGCGTTCCGAAGCGTTGTCGGCGATGACGAGTGTGTTGGGCAGTGTGGCCTTTGTCCACTCGATGTCGGCGTTGCTCTTCACCTCTGATACGCCAGGGGCTACAGCGCCTACGATATAGCCTTTCACCCAAAGCGCGCGGGTGTAGTTCTCGTTGCCGAGGCTGATGGCTTTTGCCACATCGACAGGATTGTTCTGTGTGCCGATTTGCTCCTCATAGATGCAGTCGCTGAGGCTGCGGAGCGTGAGCTGCCATGAGTTGTTGAAGTAGCCGAGGATACCAACCACTGAAATCTCGCCCTCCGGAAGGGTCTCGTAGTAGAAGTTTGAGTATCCGCTTGTGCGCACGGCGATGGTTGAATTGCCGTCGGTGAGGTTCTGCGACACGGTGGTCTGGTAAGAGGCAAATGTCTCTTTGCCGCCGTTCACGAATTTAACGCCGTCGAAACGTACAAGCTGGCTCTGATATTTGCGTATGCCGGCAGCGTCGGTCGGGAGCGAGGAGATTGATGGCACACGGAGTGTGTCGATTTTCTCCGGCTCCGGGAATCCGTTGAGCTGTGCGTGCTTCTTGAAGAATTCAAGTGGCATGAATGTTGTCTGCCAGCCGAACGAGCTGCTGTATTCGGGCAAGCCGAATTGCTGGAGTCCTGAATATTTGCCGATATACATGTTTGTTGCGTCGATTACCACTTCCTGACCGGGACGGTATGATGCGTAAAGGCTGTTGGCGTTGATGCTGAACGTGATGCACGATGGTGTCTCGCCGGCTTTGCTGTAGGTGTCCTGGATCACGAGATTCTTGTAGATGTTGCCCGACTCGTCCGACGACACGACGCGGCCCTTGATGATGTAGTGGGTCTTGCCGTCTTCTTTATAGCCGATGGTGTCAACACAGTTGTTGGCTTCCTGCCAGTATTTGGTTTTGAGTTCTTCGATGCTGGTATTGGCTTCGATAGTGGCAACGGGAGCTACCATTGGCGGGGTGTCCCAATTGTCATCGCAGCTCGTTGCGGCGAGGGCTGCGAAAAGCATTGCCGAGATATATAACTTTGAATGTTTCATCTTTATATCGTATTTTTTATTGTTGTAAATCTGTTTTTTAGAATCGTATTCCTACGTTGGCGAAGATGCGGATACCCTGCGCGTAGTAGTAACGGTTCGGATATTTGTCCGCGCTGTAGTTCTTGTAGTCAAAACGGCTCTGCTGATAACCTCCGGTCTGGATGTCGGTCTTGTTGAGCAGGTTGTTGACGTTGACGTTGAAATTGAGCGAAAGGCTGCGGTTGATGTAAACCAGCTTGCCGATGCTGAGGTTCAGAAGGAATGCGTCGCGGAGTTTCTCCTGATTGGTGATTTCCTTGACCTTTGCCTCATATTGCTCGCGGTTCTCGCAGAACGAGAGCAGTCCGGGCATGTATTCGTGGCGGATTGGCGACAAGTCGACGTAGGCGTCGCCGAGCCATGTGCCGTTGATTTCAAAGAACCACTGATGAGGGGCGTTGTAGTTGATCGAGAGGCTGCCTGCGGTTTGCGGTGTGCCGCCTACGTAGAAGTTCTTGAGATAGACAATCTGCGTGGTGTCGGCTTTGGCGCCGTTCTCGAAGCTGCGGGTGCCGCGCGGACGGTTCTTGTACTGGTAGCGCGAGAACGTGCCGGCAAACGAAACGGTCAAGTCGGGGGTGATTTTTACTGCCAGTCCAACCTCTACGCCTTTGTAGGTCTTGTTGACTCCGGTAAGTACGTAGTTGGTGAATGTCGAGAAGTTGTCATCGTAGAACGAGCTGCGGGTGGTGCCGTCATAGCTGTTGGTCCAGAATCCGGTGATTTTACCACGCACGCGGCTGTAGTTGAAGATGTAGCTCAGGTCGCCGCTCAGGATGCGTTCGCTCTTGAGGCCGAGGATGGTGTTGTCTTTGATTCTCGGTGAGATATACACGTTGTCGGCGAGCGGTGCGCGCGTACCGTAAGTGGCGTTGAGCGTGAAGAAGTTGTGGCCGTCCAACTTGTAGGTGGCGCCGGCCTTGAGCATTGCGTTGTCAAACGAATGGGTCTTGCCCTTGCCGAGAGAGTTCTTCGGCGCGCGTCCGTTGCGCATCTTTCCGTCGCGCTGATACTGCGTGTAGCTGATTTTCAAACCATAGTTGAAGTCCCAGTGGCTGCGGTTGATCATGTTCTGCAACCAGGCGGTGGCGATGATTGAGTTGATGTCATAGTTGTAGCCGAACTTGTCGCCCTTGTAGACTTTCGCCATCGGGTTATCAAGGTCGTTGATGAGCATCGTTGGATCGTCGGGATAGTCGCGCTCGGTAAACTTGTCGGTATCGGTCCAGTATTCGCCGCCGAGAAGGTCGCGCATTGTCTTGTAGTAGGTGGCTTTGGTATAGTTGAAGCCCACGCCGCCCTGAAGGGTCATATATTCGTTCAAGCGGTGGTTGAGTGTCGAGTTGAAGGCGAAACTCAGCTGGTTGCTGTGACGGTTTTCAAGAATGTAGGTCGAACCGTTGTAGTTCGGATTGGCTCCTTCGGCAAAGAGTCTCTTTGCGTTGTAGTTCGACAGATAAAGTCCGTCCCAGTTGAGTTGGCGCATGTCTTCGTCGTTGCGCCAGCGCTCGGTGTAGAGGTTGAACGCTTCCTCGTTGCTCTTGTAGTACGAAGGCAGGTAGCGGTAGTAGTCCGGACGCGGGTCTGCGGCTTTGTCCCAGTTGAGTGCCGATGACGAATAGAGTGAGTAGCGGAGGGCGGCGCCGGTGTTGAGGGTGGTGCCGGCCTTCTTGTTCCATACCCAGTTGATGATGGCTGTCGGGTCAAACGACTCTATCACTTTGGCATTGCGCTTCTTGCCGTCCTGCCAGCCCCAGTTGGGGTTGTACATGTGGGTGCCGGCAAGGTCGTAGGCTTCCTCGTAGGTTGCCGACGAGCCGCCGCGGCGTGTCGGCGCGCCGTAGAGCGAGATGCCGAGGCTGTGGTTGGCGTTAAACACTTTCTGCAGCGACAGAAACAGTCCGGCTGAGTTGTAGAACGTGCCTTCTGTGATGCCTTCCTTGCTGTAGCGGCCTACGGCTGAGAGCGTAAACGCCCATCCGTTTTCTTTAAGACCGGTGGAGTAGGTGACCATGCCGCGCATTGTGTAGGCGCCGTTGGTATACGAAACGCTGCCTCGGAAGCCGGGGGCATAGTTGGATGCCAGAGTGTTGACGTTGGTAGAGCCGCCGATCTCGCCGAGGGTGTAGTTTGACGGGGTTAACCCGATGCTTGCTGCCTTGCTCTTGAATGCCTGGTTCATGCCGCCGAACGAGGAGTAGTTGAAGCGGCCGCGGATTGCGTCGGTGAGATGCACGCCGTTGACATACATCTGCGAGTATTCCTGGGCATAGCCGCGCAGACGGAATCGCATTACGGAGAAGTCGTAGCTTGCGGCGTTGTAGTAGACGTCGTCCGACGCGCCGGCAAGCATGCCGATTGACTGGTCGTTGCCTTCCTCGTCTTCAATCTGGTTCTCGTCGAGAACCGCCATGTCGGTGCTGGAGGCAATGTTCTTGTCCACAGTCATCTTGAGCGTACCGAGATTGGTGACGCTGTGGCTGTCGATTGCCACGCTGGTCACAATGTCCTTGTAGCCATAGGCAATCACTGTCAGTGTCTCGTCGCCGGTATGGGCGGCTGAGATGCGGAAGTCGCCGTTCGGGCCGGTAAAGGCGCTGCTTCCCTGTTGGAGAAGTACGGTGGCACCTGCTATCGGCTGTCCGCTGTCGGCGTCAACCACCACTCCGCTCACGCCTGTGTTCTGTGCGAACGCGGGCATCACGGCGAGCAGGAGCAGCGTGATAAACAGTTTTAGTTTCATAAATTAGTTGGTTTATTTTTGTTTGTTTGATTTCGGTTATTTGAGTTCCCGGGTCAGGAATATCTGTGTGGGGAAGTGGTCGCTGTAGCCGTTGAGATAAACGCCGCTGGCAAACGTGCGGAGCGGATAGCCGGTGCGGTCGCCTTCCTCGGTGCGGATGCCGGGAATGTCGTTGTGAACCTTGCACTTGAAGTATTTGAGCGTCGACCGGTCCTTGCCGACGAGGTTGTAGTTGATGATTATCTGGTCGAAGAGGTTCCACTGACCACGGTAGGCGAGGGTGCCTACGCCGCTGGCAAGAACATCCCACCAGGGGTTGTACCAGCCGCCGTCCTTTACGTCTTTGACGTTGCGTTTGGCGCCGAGCACTTCTGCGCAGCTGGGGTCCATAGGGTCGTCGTTCAAGTCGCCCATTATGATGATTTTCTGCTTAGGATTTATGGCAAGCACGGAGTCGGCGATATGTTTCGATAACGCTGCGGCTGCCTCGCGGAGATAGCTCGACTGCTTTTGTCCGCCAAGACGTGACGGCCAGTGGTTGACAATCACACTTACCGGCTCGCCGAGAAGAAGGCCGCTGACACACGATTGGTCGCGGGTGCGGAAATTGGGGTTCGACTCGACGACAAGGGTGTGGTGGGTCACGTTGAGCGGGCGGAACAAGCGTGGGTTGAACAGGAAGCCTACGTCGATGCCGCGGCGGTCTGGTGAGTCGTGGTGTAGCACTTGCAGATTCCAGGCCTTGAGCTGCTCGTCGCGGGCGAGATCCTGCATGACGGTGATGTTCTCAACCTCGGAAACGCCGATGATGGCTGGTCCCATAGGTGTGAGGTCGGTCTTCATGTTGCTGATAGCGTAGGCAAGATTGTGGATTTTGTTCCAATAGCGTTTGCCTGTCCACTTGCGCGCGCCGTTGGGGGTATACTCTGCGTCGCGCCCCAGCGGGTTGTTGGGGATGGTATCAAAAAGGTTCTCCAAATTGTAGAACGCAACGCCTGCCACTTGGTAGCGTTTTCCCTGTCCTTGAATCGGCAATGTTGCCAACAGAACAATCGCAATAGCGAGAGATAGAATCCGTTTCATATCGTTTTTTGTTTTTCGTTTGCAAATGTACATTAAAAAGAAATTCCAAAAATAACAAAAAAATGTCATATACAAGGAAATACATCTCTAAAATTGACTCCCTCCGATGGTTTTTTGTCTTTTATTGCCATAAAAAACACAGTTATTGCCTTTCTGCAATCTGTTTACGCATAACGAGCATTGTCTAACGGGTGAAAGTCCCGAGCAAGCCCTAATGGCGGGAATTGCATAGTCAAAGGCAAGGGTGTCCATCGTGAGGTGGAATCTGAAAGAAGCCGGCGGCAAACATCTTCCCAAGTCAATGGCTGCCACCAAAAAGATAGGTCGGAAAACGAAAGTAGGGCTGTGTCAAAATAGACGCAACCTCTTTGTGTAATATGTTGTAAAACACGAGGATGAAGAGCTGTATTGGTTGAATTACATTCGATAATTTCGATGCAAAATTAGATAAAATCTATTTTGTAGAACAAAATCGTTTGACTAATTTTGCAAAAAATGAACTATGATACAAGTAAACAAGGGTATATGTCCTCACGACCATATTTGTCCGCTGATTAAGGCGTGTCCGGTCGGGGCAATTCCACAGGATTCCGAAGGTTTTCCGGTGATAGATTTCAACCTTTGCATCGAGTGCGACAAATGCGTGAGAAAATGCCCTATGAAGGCAATGGACAAATAGAAGGAGACAATCGATAAATCGTTTAAAAAAATTGTTTTAATTGTTATGTCACCTACTTTCATTCGACTCAAACAATGGCTTGGCAGGCTGTCGTTTCGTACAGGCATAGTAGTGGCAACACTCTGTGTAATCAGCTATATAGTTTCATTTACTCAGATGTTGCTTCCCGTATCGGCAACAACGAAAGGTGTATTATGGGTGGTGTTTTTCGGACTTGCCAAAACATTTCAATATGCAGCACTGCTCATTTTAGGAACTGCTGGTTTGACTCGCATTAAAGCCATATTCAAATACCGAAAATAAATCAGACAGCCATTAATAAACACGGATCATGGTTAATCACAAAAGAAAATATTATCGGGCAGCCCTCGAAAAGGAGGTGATTTTTATCATTATACCGTAGGTTAAAAAAAAGAAAGCAACCGGCGGGCATTTCTGCCCGTCGGTTGCTTTGTTATGGATTTCAAATATCAGCGCACCACCTTGATTGTCTTTGCGCCGATGCGCACAAGGAATATGCCGTGGTTGCCGAGCGCTACGTTGTGTTCTGTAGCTGCCGTGTTGTCTTGATGCAGGAGTCTGCCGTCGAGGCTGTAAACTGCCACCGGAGCGGCTTCGGCGAGGGTGATGCGGATGCCGTCGGCTGTTGTGGCAACCGTAGCGCCGTCATTGCCGGCGGTTATGCTCTCCACAGCGTCGCTGCGTTTCACTTCCTGCGGTTCCGAGCGGTCGGACGTTGCCTCTTCGATGATTTTGCTGCTTGAATCAAGACGGAATGCCTGAACGGTGTAGGCATAGACGTCGCCGGCTGAATAGTCGGGGGTGTCGATTCTGCGACTTGTGTCGGAGGTCTCGTCGTATTTGTATTTCAGCTCCGTGCTTTCGCCTTTGTTGAGGTTCTGGCTTAATTGCAGGTCATCAAACAGCACATAGCCTGTTCCTTCAGCGATTGAAATCTCGACGTAGGTGTCTTTCTCGCCTTTCTCAAGCGTGATGACTTGTTCGGCGAGGTCGGTGGTGACGGGGCATTCTGTCTTGAACAGTTCGTCGGCCTTGCCGTCAGCCCTGTCTTTAAGCACACAGATTCTCAATTTCGTGACGTTGCGGCCGAGCACATTGAAGCGGAGTGTGGATTTGCCTCCGTCGTGGCCGAGGTCGAGAATCGGCGAATAGATGGTGCCGGGAACGTTGTAGTCAAGGAACATGTTTGAGACGCCAAACATACCTTGTGCTGCCATCGGTGCGAATGCTATCCAGTCGCAGCGTGGGGCGAGGTCGTCGAGAAACACGCGGATTCCGCCGAGGCGGGAGTAGTCCCATGGGCTGTCGATTGTGCCCACTTTCACTGCGCTGAAGTCGGATTTGAACAGGTTGAACGGTTCGTTGTCGGCTTGGGCGGTGTGGGTGAGGATTGTGTAGACGGCATAGGCTGTGGCTTGCGGCACGCTTTGCCAGTTGGCGGTGAAGCCGTAGCTTGCCACGTTGGTGGCGGGAAGGGTGACTGGCGTCTTGAGTTTGCGTATCACGGTTATTGTGTTCGACGTGTTTGAGGTCTCTCCGTTGCGTTTCGAGCAGACGGTGTAGTAATAGTCGATATTTGCCTCGATGCCGGTGACGTCGTAGCTTGTGCCGCTCACTTCCTTGTCCTTGAAGAGATATTGCTCTGTGGCGTTTTTCAGCGTGTAGACGCTGAGCAGATAGCCTTCGGCGCCTTCAACAGCCTGCCAGTTGGCGGTGAATTGGGTGTCGCTTACGTTGGTGGCGGCTTGTGCCAATGGCGCGCCGGGCTTGCCGTTGTCGATTTGGGTGATGGTTATGTCGTCAATGAAGATTGGATAACTTTTTGCCGTTATCTGGATATCGTCTTTTGAGTTGCCGTCGGTGAATGTCAGCGTGTACTCTTTCCATTTTGTGGTGCCCTCGATGGTCTGAGAGCTGGTCACGGAGTTGCTGTATTCGCCCAGAAGGCAGTTCTGCACATAGATTTCATCGGTGGTGCTCGACTTTGACGAAGCTACACGCGCGCGGAATTTGATGGTGAACGAACCGCCGTAGTTCGACAGGTTGAGGGTAGGGGTGATGAGCCAGCCGGTGCCTTCTTCGGTGTCTACGTCAAGATAGGCGCAGCCGCCGGCTTGGTATACGAATCCGCCGCGCCAGCCTGGTTGTTGTGTGTACTTGGCGTCGATCGTGCCGTCGTTCCAGTCGGAAAGTTCGGTGCCGTCGGGGTCGTCCTCGCTTCCTGCCGTGAATTTGGCGAAGTCTTCGGAAACGAGCACAATCTCCGAACCTATTTCGCGGAGCGATGGCGAGTGGGGTTTTGCGGTGAGTGCCTCGAGTTTGGCGTCAAGGGCGGCGGGGGCTTTCTGTGTGTGGCGCAGTCCCGCCATTGCGGTTGCCGCTGTGACAATCGCAAGTGAATAGAAAAGTAGAGTCTTTTTCATAAAACTGATGGTTTATTGCTGTTTGGGGTGTTTGCCCTTTACAAATGTTTCTATTATTACCGCAAAAGTATTGATTTGTTTTTGTCTGGGCAAGATATTTAGCGAAAAAAAACCGGACATCTGTGTGGATGCCCGGTTTTTGTGGGTGTGGGTGCGTTGTGGTTAGCGCGCCACTTTTGTCGTCTTGTTACCTACTTTGACCAAGTATATGCCGTGGTTGTCAAGCGCCACGGTGTGGCTCAACGCGCCGCTGGCTGCGTTGTAGAGGCATTTGCCGTCAACGCTGTAGACTGCCACCGGAGCGGCCTCTGCAAGGCTGATTTCGATGCCGTTGGCTGTAGTCGCAATATTTGCGTTGCCTGCTGCGATGTTGTCAACGCTGCCTTCGCCTACGGCTACGATGTTTGAATCACCGGAAACGTTGCCGTTGTTTATGGCGCAGACGTAATAGTAGTACTTCTCACCTTCTGTCAAGCCTGTGACGTCAAACGAAGTGCCTTCAACGGTTTTGTCCTCAAGCAGGAGTGTGGCTATGTTGTAGACGCCGCCATAGGTGTATGAAACGTCGTCGATGGCGCAATTGCCCACTTCCTTTGTGTACGACAGACGGAGTTTCACGATGCCTTCATCGTCAATGTCCAAGTCTACAAAGTCGGCGAAGTTGGAATCAACGTCGGCGAAGTTGAGTTTGCCGAGGTCAATCCATTCTGTGCCGTTAAATCCGGAAACAGTTATGATGCTGCCTGCGCCGGCTCCCTGGTTTTTTACCCAGAAACTGAATTTTTTGATAGGAGCCGGAGCCTCCGGGGTCTCGATGAAGTCGCCGGTTGCGTCAAAGGCAAGGGCTATCTTCTCTGAATGGTAGTTGCCGCTTGAAGCGTAGATTTCGCGGCTTGTGCCGTTATCGCTGACGCTGATTGTCCAGCCTTCCGGCAATTTTGAGTTCTCAGTGTCGATGAATTTGTCTTTCTTGCCGGTAGCGACGATGCCGTCGAATCCTTCAGTGACTGTAGCCTCTTCCACATCGCTTTTGATGGTCTTGAACGAGAACACTGTGAGCATGTAGCTGGTGGCGCCTTCCACTGCGCTCCAGTTGGCTGTGAAGCTTGTCGGGGTCACGTTGGTGGCTGCCAGTGCCTCTGGTGCCGGAACGTCGATTTTGACTGTCTGGGTAACCTTGATGTCGTCAATGTAGATAGGCGACTGGTAGGCGTACAGCTGGATGGAGGCGTTGGCTGCGCCCGATTTGAGCTCTACCTCATACTCTGCCCACTGGTCGGTGATGGCCACTTGTTTGTAGTCAACAACGCCCGACATAGGATCGCTTTCGTTGATGTCGTCCTCGTCGATGCTGACGAATTCAACGGCGTCGGTCGCTCCTTCCTCTGCCACGCGTGCGCGGAATGTCACCACGATATATCCGCCGTTGCCCGAACCGTCAAATGTCGATGTGTTGAGAAAACCGGTGTCTTCGTTGTCGGTGCCTTCATCTACGATGCCGATATATGCGCATCCGCCGGCTTGAAACACGCCGTCTCCGCTCCAGCCCGGAGTGTTTGTCAACTCGTCGGCGATATATCCGGTTGTTGCGTTAGCCACGTCGGTGGCGTCGGGAGTGGCTTCACTTCCGGCGGTGAATTTGGAGAAGTCCTCTTCGAGAAGCACTTGGAGATTCGGAGTCTCGTCAGCGGCCTCGCCAGCTTTGCTGATGGCTTTCAATGACTTTACTGTGGTGGATTTCTGAATGTTGTCCACCGTGAATTTTTTCACTTTGTGAGTGCCTGCCAGTGCAACTATGGCGCAGAAGGCTACGGCAAGTGTTGAAACAAGTAGAGATTTTTTCATAAAAACGTTGATTTATAGGGTTAAACAAGCCACTCTCGCGCATAGTCTCGAGAGTGGCTTGCAGATATGTTTGTCGCTTAGTCGATGATGTCGAAGCCAGTGTAAGGCACGAGTGCCTTCGGAATGCGGATGCCTTCCGGGGTCTGGTTGTTCTCGAGCAGCGCAGCCATGATGCGCGGCAGGGCGAGAGCGGAGCCGTTGAGCGTGTGGCAGAGCGTCATTTTCTTGTTGGCGTCGCGGTAGCGGCAGTGCAGACGGTTGGCTTGGTAGCTTTCGAAGTTTGAAACCGAGCTTACCTCAAGCCAGCGTTTCTGTGCGGCTGAGAACACCTCGAAGTCGAATGTGATTGCCGATGTGAAGCTCATGTCGCCGCCGCAGAGACGAAGAATGTGCCATGGCAACTCGAGTTTCTCAAGCAGCCCCTGCACGTGGTCTTTCATCTCTTCCAACGCTGCGTATGAGTTTTCAGGCTTCTCGATGCGCACAATCTCCACCTTGTCAAACTGGTGCAGACGGTTCAGTCCGCGCACGTCCTTGCCGTAGCTGCCGGCTTCGCGGCGGAAGCATGCTGAGTATGCGCAGTTCTTTTTCGGCAGGTCTTTCTCATCGAAAATCACATCGCGGTAGATGTTGGTGACAGGCACTTCGGCTGTCGGGATGAGATACAGGTTGTCAAGGTTGCAGTGATACATCTGTCCCTCTTTGTCGGGCAATTGACCTGTGCCGATGCCCGATGCCTCGTTGACCACGTAAGGTGGCTGTGTCTCGAGATAGCCTGCCTTTGAGGCTTCGTCGAGGAAGAATTGGATGAGCGCGCGCTGAAGTTTCGCTCCCTTGCCGAAATAGACTGGGAAACCAGCGCCGGTGATTTTCACACCGAGCTCGAAGTCAATCAGATTGTATTTCTTTGCGAGTTCCCAGTGGGGAAGGGCGTCTTCCGGAAGGTCGGGCATCTGACCGCCTGTCTTTTCTACCACGTTGTCCTCGGCTGTCTTGCCTTCCGGCACCATTGCGCACGGGGTGTTTGGAATGGAGAGAAGAATCTCGGTGATTTTGTCGGCGGCGCTTTTCACCTCTTCCTCAATGGCTTTGTTGGCGGCTTTGAGTTCTGCCACCTGTGCCTTTACGCCTTCTGCCTCGTCTTTCTTGCCCGACTTCATCAACGCTCCGATCTGTGCGGCGAGTTTGTTGAGGTCGGCGCCGTTCTGGTCAAAACGGGCTTGCGCCGTGCGGCGTGCCTGGTCGAGTTCGAGAATCTCGTTTATGAGTTTTTCCGCATCGAAATGTTTCACCGCAAGGCGGCGCACAATTTCTTGTGGATTTTCTTTGATTGCAGCTAATGTAAGCATCTTTTTTCGTTCTTATAAAGTTCTTATATCTTGTTGATTATGCGAGCAGTTCGCGCACTTTTGCCGAGATGGCCTTGCCTTCTGCCTTTCCTGCCAGCTCTTTGGTGGCTGTGCCCATCACCTTGCCCATCTCTTTGGCTGATGTGGCGCCGACACGGGCGATGATTTCCTTCAGGGCGGCGGTCAGTTCCTCTTCGGAGAGTTGTTTGGGCAGATACTCTTCGATGATTGCCGCCTGTGCCAATTCTTCACCGGCAAGGTCTTCGCGGTTCTGTTCTGTGTAGATCGATGCGCTTTCCTTGCGCTGTTTCACCATCTTGGCGAGAATCTTCAGAGCGGCGTCGTCGCTCAGTTCGCCATCGCCGCCTTTGGCGGTCTTGGCCTCAAGAAATTCTTTTTTGATGCCGCGAAGCGCCTCGAGGCGCACTTTGTCGCGTGCCAACATTGCGGTTTTGATGTCGCCGCTTACTTTATCAAACAGGTTCATAATTGTATATGTTGTTTTAAAGTTTTTTAATCAAATTCAATCTCGCGCATTCCGTGCCCCGTTGTTTCTTGTGCGGGCTTCGGCGCTATGTGTGTCGGCTCGGCTATTTCAGTCTGCGACTCGGCAAGCGTGCGCCATTCTTCGCGCAGGCGGCTGTCGGAGCCGCGGCGGAAGGTCGGCGTTTTCTCGATAAAGTTGATCAGCGTGTCGTTGTCCATCTGTTGCGGAGTGAGCAGGATGTAGGTTGCGCTCGCTTTCTGGCGGTTGCGCTCTGCCACTTTCTCCTCGCCGTATTCCACGGCGATGCGTGAGTCGTTGTCGGCTGCTACCGGCTCTTGTTTCGGCTTGCCGAAAATCCGGGGTTTTGGCTTGTAGGTGGTCTCGTTGCTGAGGCTGATTTCGAAGCCGGAGGCAAGGATTGTGATTTTCACCTTGTCGCCGAGAGTGTCGTCGACCGACGTTCCCCAAATCACGTCGACATCCTTAGCGAAATTGTTCATAAACGCTGTAATCTCGTTGGCCTCGCCCATCATGAACGGATGCTCGGATTTCTTCGAGTAGTACAGGTTGAAGAGGAAACGCTTTGACGTCTGCACGTCGCGGTTTTTCAGCAACGGAGAGTTGAGAGCGTCCTCGATGGCTTTGGTCACTCGGTTTTCGCCTTCACCGTATCCGGTGCTGATGATTGCCGTGCCGCCGTCTTTGAGCGTCGTGTTGACGTCCTCGAAGTCAAGGTTGATTTTTCCCTTGAAGTTTATCAGTTCGGAGATGCTTCGGGCTGCGTCGGTAAGCGTTTCATCCGCTTTGTCGAATGCGTTGTCAAACTCCAGGTCGCTGTAGATTTCTGTCAGACGCTCGTTGTTGATAATCAGCATAGCGTCTACATATTTGCCCATCTCGTCGGCGCCTTCAAGCGCCTTGATGATTTTTTTCTCGCCCTCGAAGAGGAATGGTATCGTGACAATGCCCACGGTCAGCATGCCGCGTTCGCGTGCGATGCGTGCCACTACAGGTGATGCTCCCGTACCGGTTCCTCCGCCCATACCGGCGGTGACAAACACCATTTTTGTGTCCTCGTCGAAGAGTTCGGCGAGCTCCTCTGCGCTTTCCTCGGCTGCTGCTTTGGCTTTTTCTGGCTTGTTGCCCGCGCCGAGACCGCGGGATGTGTTCGGTCCGAGAAGCACCTGCTCCGGCACCGGGGAATTAAGCAGAGCCTGGCGGTCGGTGTTGGTCACAACAAACGACACTCCCGGGATATTTTGCTTATACATATAGTTGACAGCGTTGTTGCCGCCGCCGCCCACACCGACAACTTTGATGATTGCCGAGCCGTTTTCGTTGAAACTGCTCACTTGGCGTTCGTCGGTAGGGAAAATCGTTGATTTGGTTGCTATATCTTCGCCACTCATAGTCGTTCGTTTTTATTGTTCGTCTTCTGCATCTTCGAATGTTTTTTCAACGCCGTCGCTCATTTGCTTGATGATGCGTGAGAAGAAGCTTGGCTTTTTCGGTTTCTTCGGTTGCTCGTCGTGAGTCTCTTGAGGCTTATGGGTCGGTTGCGCTGGCTCGTTGGCGTCGGGATACTTGGGCATCGCCGGTATCGACATGCAGTTTGCCGCCTGCGGCTGGTTGGAAATCCACTCTACCACCGACAGAAGCTGCGGTATCTTGGAGAGCTCCTTGCCTTCGTCAACTCCCGGATACAAGCCGGTGCGCACTTTCATGTCGGAGATGTTGTTGAGAAGGTCTGCCATGCGCTTCAAGTGCATGCCGCGGCCTGTGGTGACAAAGCCGGCGGCAAGGTCGCCAGGGGTCATCTGGGCAAACTGCAGCTGGTTGAACACGTTCGCCATGATTTCACCTGCGCGCGCCGAAACGTAGTTTGACACGTCGAGAGCCGATGCGCCCGAGATGTCGGCGTTGGGCAGGTCTACGCCAACCGACATTGCGTCGCCGTAGCTGCGTTTTATCTTGTCGGCCTGCTCCTCAAGAAGGTTGAGCGAGCAGAGGTCGCGGGTGATGTTGCGTGAACCCATCGGCAGCACGTTGAGATACAGAAGGCTGTTGTTTTTGTAGACGGCAACGGTCGTTGTCTCTGCTCCGTGGTCAACGTAGACGCTGCCAAGACGGCGCTCTTCGCTGGTGAGCATCGACTGTGCGGCGGCTATCGGGGTGATGATGAAGTCGTTGATGCGGATTTTCATACGGTCGAACACCATCTGGAGGTTGCGGCGCATCTGCGGACGGCACAGCACAACGTTCATCACGGCGTGCAGATGTTGTCCAATCGAGCCAATGGGGTTTGCCACGGTGCTGCCGTCGAGCTCATACTCGCGCGGAAGCACTGCGACAATATTTTTGCTGTCGAGCCCCGCCGAAGCCTCTTTTTTCAGCAAATCGATGAATTCGCGGCTGATGGGGACATCTTCGTTGAGGTCGCGGTCAATCTCTATTTTCTCTGTGTGGAGCGAGCGTCCGCCAAAGGCGAGATACACGCTGTCTATCTGGCGTGGAGCCACTCGGCTGTCGTTCTTGATACGGTAGAGCAGGTCGTTTGTCTTGCTGCACACCTCGTCGACGTTGACGATGCTGCCGTATCTGACACAGTCCAGAATCGGCACTTCGTGATAGCACACAATTGTCGCATTGCCGGGCGCTGTGACGCTTGCCACCACTCCGGCGATGTGTGAACTGCCAATCTCAAGGGCTACTATGTATTTCTTGTCTTCCATATCTTTATGGCTGTTTTGGTGTAATCGTATGTTTGCGTGTGGTGTCGGAAACTTCGCTGACTGCTACCGACACCAGCGGGTCGGGCGACTCCTCGTGGCCGAGGCTTACGTCCTGCTGTATCTTCAGGCGTGGCGTGTTGATGCGTTTGCTTGCCACAATCTGTCCGTGCCATTTCAGCGTGATGGTGTCGTAGAAGTCCCATCCTTTCACCGGCAGCACTTCTTGATAGAACCGCTTCAGCTTGGCGAATTTCTTGTCAAGGTCGGTCAGGTCGCCGAGGTTCACGGTGATTCCTGCCATCTGGGGGATGATGTAGACGTTGCGCGGGTTGGCGGCGTTGATTGCCGAAACCATTTCGTCTGCCTCGGGATGGCTGGAGAGGAAGTCGATGAGCGGCAGAAGCTGTGTGGGCTGAAACCGCTTGCTGAAATGTCCGCTTACGACGGGCACGTCGAGGAAGAATCCTTCGTTGGCTGGGACGTGCTTGCCGGCGCGGTTGATGTAGTACGACTGGTTGCCGTCAAAAACCCGCATCACGGGCTGTATCGGCTCCAGGTCGATGCACAGGCTGTTGTCGCTGCGGGTGTAGCACTGCACGTGCTCCACGTAGTATTGCTTGTTGAACGTGCGTTCAATCTGCTCCTCGCTGATGTTGACGAGGCGTTTGCCCTTGACATTGAAGCCGAGGCGGTTCATTTCCGACAGGATAAACTTGTCGGTGATGAATCGGATGGAGTCGTTGGGGTTTTCCACAGTCACGACAATGCCGCTGCACGTGGCGTCGCGCCGCGCGGCACTGGTCCAGAAGAATGAGCCTATGACGTAGGCAACAACCAGGATTGTCGATATGTAGAACAGTAACTTTTTCAATGTTTTTGCTTTACCACTTCACAAATTTGGGGCAGATAGTTGCAGATGTCGCCTGCACCAACTGTCAAAAGTACGTCAAAATTATAATTTTTTATTGTTTCTACCAAAGAATTTTTATTGCAAAGTGCTTTGTTTTTGCATTTTATATCTTTAAGTATGATTTCTGACGTCACTCCGGGTATCGGAAGCTCGCGGGCTGGGTAGATGTCGAGCAGCAGAACGTCGTCGGCGAGCGACAGGGCTTCGGCGAATTGCGGAGCGAAATCGCGGGTACGGGTGTAGAGGTGCGGCTGGAAAACTACGGTCAGTCGGCGGTTGGGGTATAAGTCTTTGACGGAGCGGATGCTTGCCTTGAGTTCGTCGGGGTGGTGGGCGTAGTCGTCGATAATCACTTTGCCGTTTTTGCCGGACTCTTTGAGCCAGAACTCGAAGCGGCGCTTTGGACCGAGGAATGTGCCTACGGCATTGCGCATCACGTCGTCGGGCACACCTACCAGCTGGCATACTGCCATTGCTGCTACTGCGTTCTCGATGTTGATATCGACAGGCACGCCGAGTTTGACGTCTTTGATTGTGCCTTTGGGGCTTACGAAGTCAAACACGATTTCGCCGTCGCCCTTGCGCACGTTTTCTGCGTGGAAGTCGCCCTCGTTGCGCGAGTAGTGGTAGACGGCGACGCCCTGCTGTGGGCGCGGACGCAGTTTCAGTCCGGTGTGGCAGATGAGTGTGCCGCCGGGCTGGATTAGCTCGGTGAAGTGGGCGAAACTTTCCAGATATGCCTCCTCTGTGCCGTAGATGTCGAGGTGGTCGGGGTCGGTGGCTGTAACCACTGCAATGTAGGGGTTGAGCCAGTGGAATGAGCGGTCGAACTCGTCGGCCTCGATGACGGTGTAGGGGCTTGTCGGGCTGAGCATGAAGTTGCTGTCGTAGTTGCGCAGGATGCCGCCGAGGAAGGCGTTGCAGCCTATCTCGGAGGAGTGCAGTATGTGTGCCGCCATGCTCGATGTGGTGGTCTTGCCGTGTGTGCCTGAGAAGCAGAGCCCCTTGGAGTCGTGGGTGAGCAGTCCGAGCACCTGGGCGCGTTTCATCACGTCAAATCCGCCGTCGCGGAAATATGTGAGCCCGGGATGGGTCGACGGCACCGCGGGGGTGTAGACCACGAGTGTGGTCGCCTTGTCGCGGCAATAGCCGGGAATCAGCTCTGCCGCATCGTCGTAGGTGATTTCGGCGCCTTCGGCTGTCAGTTCGTCGGTGAGGGCAGTGCGTGTGCGGTCGTAGCCAGCCACTTTAAGCCCTTTTGATAGATAGTATCTGACGAGAGCCGCCATGCCTATGCCTCCGGCTCCCACAAAATATACGCTTTTATATTGTTTTTTTTCTGCCATAGTCTTTGTTTGGTTTTATTGTTCAACGATTTGCATTACGCGGTCAACGATGTCGCCGACGGCGTTGCGCAATGCCATTTTGGAGATGTTGGCCGACAATTTCTGCAGCTTGGCGTCGTCTTTCACAAGGGCGAGCGCCTCGGGCATAAGCTTGTCGGCGGCTTCGGCGTCGCGCACCATCACTGCCGCGCCGTGGTCGACGAGTGCCATCGCATTTTTTGTCTGATGGTCCTCGGCTACGTTGGGCGACGGCACAAGGAGTGAGGCTTTGCCGAGCAACTGCAGTTCGGAAATGGAGCTTGCTCCCGCACGCGACACCACAAGGTCGGCGGCGCGGTATGCCTCGTCCATATTCGACACGAAAGCCTGCTGCACCACGTTGCCGGGTTGTTTCTCCTGCATTGTGGCGCGTGCCTGCTCATCGTAGATTTTGCCGGTCTGCCAGATCAGTTGCACCTCGGGGTCGGCTTTTATCGTGTCGAGAGCCGCGGCGATGCAGTTGTTGACGGTGCGGGCGCCGAGCGAGCCTCCCACCACGAGGATTGTGCGTCGGTCGGGGTCGAGTCCGAATTTCTGCCTTGCCTGTTGCGGCGTGAGCGTGCAGTTGAGGATGTTCTGTCTCACGGGGTTGCCAGTGACGAGGATTTTGTCGGCAGGGAAGAAGCGTTCCATGCCTTCGTATGCTACGCATATAGCGTTGGCTTTCTGTGCGAGCAGCTTGTTGGTCACTCCGGCGTAGGAGTTCTGCTCCTGTATGAGCGTCGGGATGCCTTTCTTTTGTGCCTCCTTAAGCATTGGTCCGCTGGCATATCCGCCCACGCCGATGGCGATGTCGGGCTTGAAGTCGCGGAGAATCTTTTTTGCCAGATGCATACTTTTCAGCAGCCGGGCAACGACTTTGACGTTGCGCAGCAGATGCTTGCGGTCGAAACCGCTGACGGGCAGACCAACAATTTTGTAGCCTGCCGCCGGCACCTTCTCCATCTCCATACGGTTTTCTGCACCGACAAAGAGGATGTTGGCATCCGGACGGCGTTCCTTGATGCCATTGGCTATCGACAGCGCCGGGAAGATGTGTCCGCCGGTGCCGCCACCGCTGATAAGTACATTCAATTGTTTTTTCATATCTTGATAAAACGTCTTGTTGTTCAATAGTTTATAAAAGCCGTCAGTCGTTGCGTGTCGGGTTGGCTGCGCGCATGCTTTCAGGCAGTGCCTCCTTCTCCTTGCGCACGTCTTTCTCGGCGCTTGTCTGTGTTGCCGTGCGGCTTACGCTGAGCATCACTCCGAAGGCGATGCTTATCACCAGCACCGACGTGCCGCCTTTAGAAATCAACGGCAGCGGCTGTCCCGACACGGGAAACACTCCTGTGTTGATTGCCATGTGGAAGTAGGCCTGAAGCACCACCATCACTGCCATTCCCATCACGAGGAAGGCTGGGTAGGCACGGTTGCACTTGCGCGCGATGTTTCCGGCGCGCATCAGCAGGGTGAAGAACAGTCCGATCAGAAACAGGCCGCCGAACAGTCCGAGTTCCTCCACGATGATAGAGAACACATAGTCGGAAAACGCCAGAGGCAGACGGCTGCACTCGCGGGAGTTGCCCGGCAACACGCCTGTGATGCCTCCGTGGGCCTGTGCCATGTATGAGTACATCTCCTGGTCGTTCTTATCGGTTATCTTCTGCTCATAGAGCGGGGTGCGGAATCGCTCGAAGAAGCGGTCCATGCGGGCGTCCCATGTGCTGGCGCGCGGCGTGGTGGCCTTGGCTGCCTGTTCTGTCTGCTCCGTTTCCGCTTTTTCCGGGTCGGAGAGGGTGTTTGCCTCGGCGCAGCTTTTTATGCCGAACAGAATGGCGACCACAACGCTGAATAAAAGCACGGCGCGCATGAAAGCCTTTCCGCTCACCTTGCCTATGATGATAAGTGACAGGCTGATAAGGACGAACAGCAATGTGTTGGTCATGCCCTGCATCACGAGGAGGCTGCCGAACATTCCGACGATTACCGCCGATATCCATAGTCCCCTGTCCTTGATGCGTCCTTGTTTGTGGTCGATGTTGGTTGCCATCACCAGCGACAGCAGAAACACGATTGCAACCTTGGCGAGTTCCGCCGGTTGTATAGTGAAGCCGGGAAGGTGCACGGCACGTTGCGCCCCGTTGATGTTTTTGCCGAAGAATGCTGCAAACAGCATCAAGCCGATGGCAATGAGGCTGAACACATTGCCGTAGTTGACATATTTGGTGTAGTTTATGCGCGAGCAGGCAATCATCGTCACCACACCGATGGCAAGATACGTAAGCTGTCTGACCATTGGTTCCATCAAGTCGTTTTTTATCTCGCGGCTCGACGCACTGTAACTTTCCACCACCGATATCACCAACAGTGTGATATAGATGCCGAGGATGTAGGTGTCGGGTTTGCCGACTTTGGTGTTTGTCGTTGCTTCAGCCATAACGTGATGCCTCCGTTTCTGTTATTTCTTAAGTTTTCTGACTTCGTCTTTGAATTGACGTCCGCGGTCTTCGTAGCTCTTGAAGAGGTCGAAACTTGCGCAGCATGGCGACAACAGCACAGTGTCGCCGCTCTTGGCAAGGCGTGTAGCCTCGCTCACCGCGTCGCCGATGCTGTGGGTGTCGGCTATTACGGGGACTTTCCCGGCGAAGAATGTCTTGATTTTCTCGTTGTCCTTGCCCATGCACACGATGGCTGAAACTTTGTCGGTGACAAATTTTTCGATTTCCGAGTAGTCGTTGCCTTTGTCTTTGCCTCCAAGAATCAGAACCACAGGTGTTTTCATACTCTCAAGCGCATACCAGCAAGAGTTTACGTTGGTGGCTTTGGAGTCGTTAACGTAGCGGATGCCGTTGATGGTGTCAACGTATTCCAGACGATGCTCAACCGACTGGAAGTCGGACAAGGCTTTGCGGATTACGTCCTTCTTGATGTTGAGCAGCGATGCCGACAGACCTGCGGCCATAGAGTTGTAGAGGTTGTGCAGACCGTTGAGGGCGAGCTCGTCGACAGGCATCTCGAAGTCGGTGCCTTCGGCAGCATTGAACACCAGAGTGTCGCCGTCGCAGTATGCGCGTGCGCCTTCCTCGTTGTGCTCAGAGAACGGCAGCATCTGAGCCTCCACGTTGATGTGGTTGAGCTGCTCTGCAATCACAGGGTCGTCTTCCCAATAGATGAACGAGTCGTCTTTTGTCTGGTTCTGGAGAATGCGGAACTTTGCGTTTACATAATTCTGCATCTCATAGTTGTAGCGGTCAAGATGGTCGGGAGTGATGTTGAGCAGCACGGCGATGTTGGCTTTGAAGTCATACATGTTGTCGAGTTGGAAACTGCTCAGCTCAATCACATAGACATCGTGGTTGGCTGTCGCCACCTGATATGCGAGGCTTGTCCCCACGTTTCCAGCCAGGCCCACGTTCAAGCCGGCGTCCTTGAGGATGTGGTAGGTAAGCATTGTGGTTGTTGTCTTGCCGTTACTACCCGTGATACATACCATTTTCGCATCGGTATAGCGTCCGGCAAATTCGATTTCCGAAATCACCGGGATGTTTTTAGCCTTTATTTTCTGGATGATAGGCGCTGTGTCGGGGATGCCCGGACTTTTCACCACCTCGTCGGCGGCAAGGATGCGCTCCTCGGTGTGGTGGCCTTCTTCCCAGTTGATAGAGTACTCGTCAAGACGTGCCTTGTATTTGTCGGCAATGTTTCCAAAATCGGAAAGCCAAACGTCCATTCCTTTTACTTTTGCGAGGACCGCGGCGCCTACGCCGCTTTCTCCTCCGCCAAGCACTGCAATTCTTCGAGTCATTATCGTATTTTTAAAGTTATAAATGTCAATATTGCAAGAAATATGCCAATAATCCAGAATCTTACGGTGATTTTCGACTCAGGGATGGCATTGAACGGATGTTGCCAAAGCACGCCCTTGTCGCCTGTGCCTTGTTTCTGGAAATGGTGGTGGAGCGGAGCCATCTTGAAGATGCGCCGTCCGGTGCCGGTCTTGTGCCGGGTGTATTTGAAATATGCTGTCTGAAGGATCACCGACAGGTTTTCAACAAGGAAGATTCCGCAGAGGATTGGGATGAGCAGCTCCTTGCGGATCAGGATTGAGAACACGGCGATGATGCCACCGAGCGTAAGGCTGCCGGTGTCGCCCATAAACACTTGTGCAGGGTAGGCGTTGTACCACAGGAAGCCCACCAGTGCGCCGATGAATGCCGCTGCGTAGACCATCAGCTCACCGCTGCCTGGGATATACATTATGTTGAGGTAGGACGAGTAGATGATGTTGCCTCCGAGATAGCACATGATGGCGAGCGCCACTCCGATGATTGCCGATGTGCCGGTTGCGAGTCCGTCGATGCCGTCGGTTAGGTTGGCTCCGTTTGACACAGCCGCCACCACGAAGATTGTCACGAGGACAAACAATATCCAGCCGCCGGTCTCGGCGTTGTCGCCCATCCATTTGGTGAACCACGCATAGTTCATGTTGTTGCCTTTCACAAACGGGATTGTGGTGATTGGCTGCTTCTCTTCCTGCGATTTGTAGGTCACCTCAATCTGGTGGTTGGCAGTGTTTTGAGTCTCGATGTTCTCGCGCACCACGATGTCGGGGCTGAGATACATTGTCAGTCCGACCATCAGCCCCACTCCCACTTGACCTACAATCTTGAACTTGCCAGCCAAGCCGTCCTTGTTGTGCTTGGCGAGTTTCTTGTAGTCGTCGAGGAAGCCGAGCAGTCCGAAGAGCAGTGTTGACACCACCATCAGAATCATGTAGACGTTTGTGAAGTCGCCAAGCAGCAGGCATGGCACGATAATGGCGATGATGATGATCACGCCGCCCATTGTCGGTGTGCCGGTCTTGCTCATCTGTCCCTCAAGTCCGAGGTTGCGCACAATTTCGCCCACCTGCATCATTTGCAGACGGTCGATGATGTGCCGACCCACGATTGTGGCGATGAGGATTGACAATATCAACGCCATACCCGACCTGAAGGTCAGATATTCAAACAGGCGTGCGCCGGGCACGTTGAATTGCTGTAGATAATCGAATAAATGATAAAGCATTGTTTATTGTTGTAATTCTTTTTCTTCGTTAAAAATCTCCTGTACCACTTCCTTGTCGTCGAAATGGTGCTTCACTCCGCAGATTTCCTGATAGTTCTCGTGTCCTTTGCCGGCAATTACGACCACGTCGCCCTTTTGGGCAAACTGAGCCGCGGTGCGGATAGCCTCGCGACGGTCGGCGATGCGCAGCATGCGCCTGCGGTCTTCGGCGTCAAGCCCCTCTACCATATCGTTGAGGATGTCGTCGGGATTCTCGAAGCGTGGGTTGTCGGAAGTGAGTATCAACTTGTCGCTCAGTCGTGAAGCCTCTTTCGCCATAATTGGACGCTTGCCACGGTCGCGGTTTCCGCCGGCGCCGACAACGGTGATTATGTTGCCTCGAGTTCCCACCACGTCGCGCACGGTCGAAAGCACGTTGACCAAAGCGTCGGGAGTGTGGGCATAGTCGACGATTGCCGTGTAGCCGCGCGGCGACTCAAAAGTCTGGAATCGTCCGGCAACAGGCACCAGCCGGCTCATGTCGACCAATGTGCGCTCCTCGTCGAAACCGAGCAGGCGAGTGGCTCCGTAGACGGCAAGCAGGTTGTAGGCGTTGAATCGTCCGGTGAACAGCACCTCCACTTCGTGGCGGTCAATGTTGAGCAGCGTTCCGTTGAGTCGGCTCTCGATGATTTTGCAACGGAAGTCGGCCTGCGAGCGCAGCGAATATGTGTATTTCTTTGCGGCGGTGTTCTGCAGCATGAACTGTCCAGCCTTGTCGTCGGCGTTTACCAGAGCGAACGCGTCGGCAGGGAGGATGTCGAAAAACCGTTTTTTCGCCCTCATATATGCGTCGACAGTCTTGTGGTAGTCGAGGTGGTCGCGCGTCAGGTTGGTGAAGATTGCACCGCGGAAACGCAGACCGTCGATGCGGTGCTGGTCGGCAGCGTGCGAGCTCACTTCCATAAACGCATATTCGCAACCTTCCTCCACCATTTCGTGCATCAAGCGGTTGAGCGTCAGCTGGTCGGGAGTGGTCTGTGTGGCAGGCACCGCACGTCCGTCAACATAGTTGCAGACGGTTGAAAACAGACCGGTCTTGTAGCCCATCATCCGCAGCATCTCGTAGAGCAGCGTGGCGGTGGTGGTCTTTCCGTTTGTTCCGGTTACGCCGACAAGCTTCAGCTTGTCGGTAGGGTTGTCGTACCATTCCGAGGCGAGGAAGCCCAGCGCCGAGGCGCAGCATTCCACCTTTATATATGTCACATCGCTGTCGAGCACATCGGGCAGCGTCTGGCATACCACAGCCGTCGCTCCAGCCTTCACCACGTCGGGGATGAATTTATGTCCGTCGACGGTGACGCCCGGCACGGCTACAAACAAGGCGCCCGGCGTAATCTTCCGCGAGTCGCTCTCGATGCCTGAGATTTCCTTGTCGGTAGCACCGGTGATGCTGACCGCTTTAATTCTTGACAATAATTGAGATAAAATCTTGCTCATATATAATCAATTATTTAAATGCAAAGTTGCTTTAGTTCCTTTTCTTAGCGGAGAGCCGGCGGCAGGAATCTGCTGGGCCACATAGCCCGATCCGCTTATTTTTGTCACAGTCACACCGCAGCGTTCAAGAGTTGCCACGGCATCGCGCAGTCCCATTCCTAAAACGTTGGGCACCATTCCTTTCTCGTTTCCCTTGCTTTTCATCTGGGAATATGACTTAGCCTTCATCTGGCTCAGCACTCTTGTGGTCTTGTCGCTGCTCATCGCCATCAGGGTAGGTGCGCGGTGGGTGTTGTCGTCCTCTTTTCGGAAGTCGGATTTGTTGCCGAGCATCCCCCGTGCATACATCTTCAAGGCCGTGTTCATCAGCACCCGTCCGCTCACCAGCTGCGCGCTGCGTATGCGGGGAGCGTTGAACACCACGATGCATGAATACATCGGTTTGTCGTAAGGGAAGAAGCCGGTAAACGTCACCCGGAGTTTGTTTGTGTATCCCACGCCCGGCTCCATGATGCGTGCGGTTCCGGTTTTTCCGGCAATCTCCACGAAGTTGTTTTGCAGCCGCGGTGCCGTAGGCACACCCTTGCGGTCGCTCCACACCACAGCTCGCAGCATTGACCGCACCTCGCTTGCCGTCTTCGGGCTGAATGCCTGTTTCCGCACGTATGACACCGGGTTTGATTTTATCAGCGAGTCGTTTCGCCACAGCTCCTTAACAAGCCGCGGGCGCACAAACTTTCCGTCGTTTGCGATGGCGTTGATGATTGCAAGGTTGGTGACCGGCGACTGTTGCACGGCATATCCGTAGCAGCAACGCGACAGATTGATGCGCCAAGGGTTCTCCATCCTCTTGTCGGGGCTTCCGAGCGGTTGTATTGTGGGTTTGCTCTCGCCGGAGATTCCGATGTTGAGCGATTCGAAGAAACCGATTTCCTCAAGGCGTTTACGGAATTCCCATGGCTTTTCTCCATAGTGGCTCGTGATTATCCGCGCAGTTCCGATGTTGCTTGATCCGGCGAGCACCTCGGTCACCGTCGGGTTCGCTCCGATGGAGTGGGTGTCGGTGATAGGCCTTGCCTGGGCGTATGGGAAGCTCGCACCGATTGTGACGGGAGTGCTTGCATGCACAAAACCGTCTTCGATTGCGATGGCAAGCGATATTGGCTTCATCACCGAGCCAAGCTCCCATGAGCGCACAGCGTGGTTTACGGTCTCGATATAGTCGTGTGCGGTTTCGTTCCACGACAGGTTGGAAATGGCTTTGATGTCGCCCGTCTTCACGTCCATCAGCACAGCAGTCGCCCATTCCGGTTCCTGCTCGACGCACATGTTGTAAAGCTCCGTTTCGAGGATGTCCTGAATCTGCACGTCGATAGTGGTCAGAATGTCGTATCCGTTGATGGCGGCGATGTCCTCCCACTCCTTTATCGCAGTGGTCAGCTGCACCTTCTTCTTGACGCCAGGCTTGCCGTATAGCAGCGAGTCAAGCTCCTTCTCCAGACCCGACGTCCCGTGCTTCAAATCGTTGATGTTGCCGATGCTTCGAGCCGCCATGCGTCCGAACGGCTTCTCGCGGCAGTCGAGCGACTGCGCGGTTATGATTGTCCTGCCGTTTCGGGAGTTCAGATAAGCGAACGTGCGGAGCGTGTCGAGCTCGGCTTTTGTCATTTTCTTTGAAATGAGGAAAGTGCGCGACCGGTTGCTCTTTTCCTTTTTTATTTCATTGTCAAACAGTGCCTTCCATTGAGCAGCCGTGCGTTGGGGTTGTGTGTGCAGCGATTCGAGCTGAGAGCACAGCCGCGGCAGCAGCGAGTCGATGGCCTCAGGCTTGAAGTTTGGCGAGCGCAAGTCGAGTCTCACCATATAGTATCTCACGCTCACTGACAGAATCGACCCGTCGGAAGCAAGAATCTTTCCACGTTCGGGCGTGATGGAGTCGCCGCTCACAAGCGTTCCCGCAGCCTTCTCGTTCCAGAGAGGAGCGTCGACAACCGTTGTTTTGAAAAGCATAGTGGCAATGAGGATTGCAAAAAGCGCAATGATAATGAATATCATGCGATAGCGGTTGAGCATGCCCTGCTGTATTTTACTTTTCTTTTTCTTCTCCATCGTCAGTGTCGTTTGAAGAGTCCAGATAATATGGCGGTTGCTCGGCAACTTTCAGGTACATGTGAAGAGTGTCGAGCTTTTGGGTCAGCTCGCTCTCGCGGATTTTGCTGCTGTATTCCGAAGAAGCGTTGACCATGTTTGTCTTGGCGTTTGCGAGCACCTCGCTCAGGTGTATTATTTGGGCGATTTTCATCTGCACATCGAATTTGAAAGAGATGTAGATGATGAACATGGCCACAACAACCACAACGCCGATGATGTTGCGTTTGTAGTCTTTTACGGAAAGCCACTGCCCGCGGTATATGCGCTTCAGCAGACTGGACGATTTCTTGGGTTTCTGCTCGTCGGCCATCACTCGTCCTCCTTTCCAATTATCGCCACACGCAGTTTTGCGCTGCGTGCGCGCGGATTGCGTTCCACCTCCTCGTCAGACGGAACAATCGGTTTTCCCGACAGCGGCGCTATAGGCGACAGCCGGCGTCCGAAGAAGTCGGTTTCCACTTTGCCGTCGATGCGTCCGCTGCGCATGAAATTTTTCACCATGCGGTCCTCGATGCTGTGGTATGTTATTATGGCGAGTCGTCCGCCCGGGCGTATAGCCGTTAGCGTCTGCTCGAGAAACTCCTGAAGCGCGTCGACTTCGTGGTTCACCTCCATACGCAAAGCCTGGAACACTTGCGCCAGTTCTTTTTTCTCCTGACGAGGGTTTATAAGCGGTCGTACCACGTTCAGCAGGTCGGCGATAGTGACAATGTCCTTCGAAGCCCTTGCTTTCACTATGCAGTCAGCCATTCGTTTGGCATTCTTCAGCTCGCCGTAAAGGCGGAAAATCGTGGTCAGCCGTTCGGCGTCGTATTCGTTTACCACGCGTCGCGCGTCAAGGTCGTTGTCGCGGTTCATGCGCATGTCGAGAACGCCGTCGCTGTATCTGAACGAGAAACCGCGCTCTCCGTCGTCGAAGTGATGGAACGACACGCCGAGGTCGGCGAGGATGCCGTCGGCAGGCAGCGCATTGTAGAAACGAAGGAAATTACGCAGGTATCGGAAGTTTCCATGCACAAACGTGAACCGGTTGTCGTCAATCCGGTTTGCATAAGCGTCCATGTCCTGGTCGAAACTGAACAGCCGACCATTAGGTCCGAGACACGACATGATGGCGCGCGAGTGACCTCCTCCTCCGAATGTCACGTCGACGTATGTGCCGTCGGGCTTTATGTCGAGCCCTTGGATTGTTTCCGGCGCCAATGCAGGGATATGATACACAGGTAGTTCCTCTTTCATTACCATAAAAAATCTTCTTCCATACCTAATTAGGTGGTAAAGGTAGACATTATTTATAAAAGTAGCGTAATAGATTGAAAAAAAGTTATTAACAACCGTTTAAAATGGTGTGTTTGGCATCGGAATTACGGTTTGGGAAGGTTCTTATAGAAAAAATTAACCAGAAAGGCGATTTTTGTAAAAAAAAGATTGCGAATGAAGAAATAATGTGTAACTTTGTTGCTGTCTGGAAACGATAACCTAAAAATTAAAACAGATGAAGAAGAATTTACTATTTGGATTTCTCGCAGCCTCAGCGCTGCTTGGAGCGGCGCCGCTGGCAAATGCCGGAGTGGTGCTTGAGGAAGATTTCAACCAGTTTACGGATGGCACAACAAGCAAACCAGGGAATGTGGACATCGCAGCGAGCGGAAAGCTCGGCGATGTGTTGCTTGGATGGACGGGTGATGCAATCTACGAAGCGGGCGGTTCACTGTTTGTCGGCACAACCGATGTGCTTGATTTCGACCCGCATTCGATTTCTACTCCCGATTTGGACCTGGATGCAAAGGATGGTAATATCCGCATCACATTGCGTGTGAAATCGTGGACAGAGTACGGCAACATGATCAACATCAAGGCCGGCGACACGAAATTGAGTTCCCCTTATTTCGAGGACGGAGAATGGCATGATTTTGTTATTGTAACAGACAAGGGACTTCCCGGAGCATTGTCGATTTCTTCAGCGAGCCTTTATTCCACCCCGTTCTTTATTGATTATCTGAAGATTGAACAGGGCGATGAAGTGGTGCCTTCACCAACATCCCTGCGTCCGACAGACTATGACGGCACAACATTCTCGGCACGCTGGCTTTCTGTGCCAAACGCAACAGGCTACACCGTGTCGGTCTACAACAAGGATGCCAAAGGCAACCGAATCAACGTCAAGACCTACGACGCAGAGCCGCTTCCGGAAGGCGACACATCGGGCAACCGCGTGATTGTCACAGTGGACGACAACACGTTGAAATATTACTTTGTGGTTGTTGCCAAGAGAGGCACAAACGTTTCTACAGAGTCGAACGAGTCGGAAGTTATCAAGCACGTTGAAAGCCTGGCAGCTCCGACCGCACTCGCGGCAACCGACGTGACCACCAACAGCTTCACAGCCAACTGGACAGCCGTTCCCGACGCAGACACCTACACAGCAACTCTTTATAAGACCATAACTCTTACGGAGGACAGCGACACAGAGATTCTCAACGAAGATTTCGCGGGCATCACGAAAGGATCGTTTGATTTGATTGATCTTCCATCAAAAGACCCAGACAACCTCGACGCCTACACTCACACACCAGGTTGGTATGCATCGACATACGCTTTCGGTGGCGGAAGCCTTGTGCTTTGGCCGATGTTTGGAAGTGCGTTCTTTGTAACGCCGTCTCTTGACCTCAGCGGCAATGGCGGGGTGGTGTTTGTAGACTTTACCGCAGCCGCAGGCGACAGCGGAAAATACAAGACCGGAGAAAAAGTTACAGTAGACCTTCTGACACAGGCAAACAACGAGACCACAGTGCTTGAGAGCGCGGAAATCGAACTCGACGAGGGCGCGTTCAAGAACTACGGCACAATGTTTACCAAAGGCGCGAAAGGCACGTTTATCCGCTTCTCTTACGGAGGTACCAGCGAGGTGCATTTTGACGATGTAGTGATTACTCAGAAGACCAAGGCAGGCGACAAGGTGCGCACCGTGGCCCAGCAGGTTGAGACAACCGGACTGTCGGCGAAATTCACTTATGAGCCGGCGGCCAACACGGAATATTCTTACAAAGTGTATGCAAGCGTGAACACAATCACAGCCGTTGGTATGGACGATGTGGTTTATTCTGGTGCATCCAACGAAATTGTAGTTGGTGGAGCAGACGGTGTAGCCGATGTTGCATCCGCAGGATTCAAAGTGTTTGCCCGCAACGGACGTCTCGTTGTCGATGCGGCAGAGGCAGCCCCAGTCACCGTTGTTGACGCATACGGCCGTGTAATCGCTGCATTTGAGGCACATCAGGGCGAGAACGCTGTTGATTGCCAAGGATTTGTAATTGTCCGCGTAGGCGACAAGGTGGTAAAGACCATTGTAAGATAGAAAAAAACGGAATTGCATATTTGACGAGTGTGCCGGACGGATTGTTCCGGCACACTTTTTTTAAAAAAAAGTATTGGAATGCCAATGTTTTGTGTAATTTTGTAATTGTAATAGGAAAAATATTTAGGCAACATAACAAAAACCGCTTTATGAATAAAATTTACTTGTTAACAGCGATGCTTCTCGTTGCCGCGGCTGCGATGGCAGGAGTGTCCGCGCCTCAGCGTGGGCCTCAGAAGCTGGCGCATGGATTGCCAGTGCCTATTGTCAAGCCGGCAACCAACGTCAGCGATGCCGGGTTTACCGCCAATTGGGAAAAGGTCTCAGGAGCCAACTGCTATACCGTCTACACATATATCCGCCACAAAGCGCCGGCTGATGAAACCTACTATTTCTACAACGATGATTTCAGCGGATTCAAATACGGCTCCATCGAGAGCCCGTTCGACATAGGTTGGGGATGGCTCGACGGCTACACCAACCGCAGCAACTGGTATGTCTATGGCGCATATTCATGCCATGGTGTTTTTGGCCTTTACAACAAAAAGTCGGCAGAGCAGAACGGAATGCTCATGTCGCCGATGTACAGCCTGCAGAACAACAACGGCAAGTTTACGGTGACGTTCCGCGCGAAGACCACCGGCACAGCCACTGTAGCCGTCTTCGCCACTGAATATCTGATGGCAGGACCCTCATACGCACTCGGCAAGGTGGGCAAGGTGGAGCTGACCAAGGAGTGGGCAGACTATACGCTTGAGCTTGACGGCGGAATCCAGGGCTGCTATGTGGAGCTGGATATGGTTGGCGGCGACAGCAACGCATATTTTGACAATATGACAATCAGCCAGCCTATGAAGGCAGGCGACGAGGCTATGCTCGTCTACGACTTTGTGGAAACAGGCGACGTGTCGAGCCACGACGTCGCAACAGGCGACAAGGTGGCAGGCGACGTGTATTGGTATCAGGTGGCCTCGCTGAAGCGGTTGTCGTCAGGGTCGGAACTCGATGATTCTAACTACAGCGACCTCGTTGAGGTGAAGCAGGAAGGCGCAGTGTGCGCATTGAAGGCCTCTGCGGCGCGCGCTTATGCCACAGCCGACGGCGTGGTGGTTGAAAATCCGGAAGGCGCCGATGTGGCGGTCTACGATGTCGGCGGAAGAGAGGTTTATGCAAGCCGCGACGGAGCGGAGAAGCAGATGGTTGTCCTGCCTTCTGGGGTCTACGTAGTGAAGGTGGGCTACAAGGTGATGAAAGTGATGAAATAACTTAATAAAAAAAGAACTATGAAGAAAATTCTAATGAGTGCTGCCGCTTTGTTGTTGTCGGCAGTTGGAGCGTATGCCGCTCAACAAAAGTATTATTTCCTTTATGAAGAGGGACATGAGGATCAGCCTGAAACCAGTTGGTTTATCCTTGACCGTGAGGCTAAAAAATACATTCCTGACTCTTGTGGAGATGATGAGCTGACAGTGAAAAACTATAAGAAATCGGGAAATACGGAAACGTTTGACTGCTATGATAATTCGTCTTTTACTCACAGTGTGATAATGAAGAAGAACGACAAGGGACAGACTGTGGTGCAGATTTCTTACGAGAAAGGTAAAGCAAACGGACGGAAAATCGTTTGTGGAACCGAGGCTGAACAGAGTAAATACTGGGAAGAGTATGAAGCTAAAAACGGAGACGGCAGATCGACGTCGACATCGGACAATCCTGTGGACAAAGCCACAAAAAAGGTTAAGTCAGGATTAAAAAGCGGCTTGAACAAGCTTAAAAAGAAAAAATAAGACAAAAAAATAGTGGCGGGAGGCGGTATGCCTCCCGTTTTTTTGTGCCACGCCGCGTCTGCTGTGCGACTGAGTATAAGAGATTTAGGAAATTTATTGGTAAAAAACCAATAAAATATTTGCAAATCGCCATTTTGTGTATTATCTTCGCATCAGATTTCCAAGAAAAACACACAAATCAAAACCGAGAATTATGTTTGAGCACAAAATCATGAGAAACCAAGAACTGATGGCAAACTGGCAACGCAGTCTGAAGAAAGCCATCGAAACCAACCGCTACGACAGCCGTTACAACGTGATAGACCGTGCGCTCCGCGGCGGCACACCACGCTACGACGTGAGTTACGACTACGCGTTGCGAATGATGTATCAGATGGTGCGCGACGGCAAGCCATGCTCCCGCCGGAGTAAACTGAAGCGTCAGATGTGGGAGGAGATAAGCCTCCACGTCAGGCGCGTCATGCACAGGCGCAAATGCACGATTGCCGAAGCCGTGGCGACAGTGCTTGCCGAGCAAAAAGCGTCACGCTACTTCCTGTCGAAAAAACAAGCTTCAAAAATCATCTACCATGAAATACACAACCGCAGCAATCATCGTAGCCTCACTGTTTAGCCTATCCTCGTGCCACAGCCATAGGGCAGTGGAGAGCACTGCGGGATTGCAGACACACACGGAAACGGCCGACAGCGTCGCCGCCACACGCCGCACCACAGCATCGGCGAAAGAGGCATCGGAAACCGTTGAGATAAACTTCTTTGCCCCCGACTCGACAGGCCGTCAAGCCGTGAGAAGCATAAGCCGGCACCGCCGGCTTGCAGCCGAGGAGCGCACCGACACAGTGACGGTGGCAGCCACAGGCGTGAGCATCGGTACGACAGAGCAGACCTCATCGACGCGCCGGCTGCCTACGCGCTACCGACTTTCGCTTGCCGCATTGCTTGCGGCTGCAACAACACTAATCTTGATAACCTTTACAATTAAAAAAAGACAATGAACAACACACGAAAAATCACAATCTCAATCGACATTGAGCAAGTGCTTAAAACGGTTTATGCCGAGAGTGCGTGCCTCGCCTTGATGAGCGGCCGCGACAGCCGTCCGGCAGTAATCTCGTCCGACAACCGCCGGTTGCTCGGCGTTTATTGCCTCAACGCCTGGCTATGTCTTGCCGGCGAACTCGCGAGCATCGTAGACAGCCAATCGTTTTCGATTCCCTCCGACAACGACACCACCTACACGCTGTCGCTGACCGTTGACGGCGTCGGCACCGCCCAGAGCCTGCGCCGCTATGCAGAGCGCTACGTCGCACAGTCGGTGCTTGCCAGCTGCTATGCCGCCCGCGAGAGTCTTGCCATGCAATTCCGCGACAACGCCGCCCGGACGCTATCCGGTCTGCGCCTTGCCGCCACGCTCTCCGGCAGGGTTGATTGTTGGCTGTAAAGCGTTGACAGACTGCCTTGTTATCAAATTTTCACAAAATGATAGGTATGCCGCAGCTGTCAAATTACGCTGATTTAGGTATTGCGGAAGGCAATGCGCCGACGTAATTTTACGACCAGAAAAACAACAATGAACAATTAAACTACACGAAGATGAAAATTGGTATTTTTTATGGCTCAACAACAGGCGTTACCGAGGCTGTTGCAGAGCGAATAGCGAAGAAACTCGGCGTAGCCTCAGCCGACGTGCACAATGTAGGGTCGGCCACAGCCGCCGATGCCGTGGGCTACGACGCGTTGCTGCTCGGCACCTCCACATGGGGCGCCGGCGAGCTACAAGACGACTGGTACGACTTTCTCGACCAGCTGAAGAGTCAGGACTTGACAGGCAAGAAAGTAGCATTGTTCGGCTGCGGCGACTCCTCGTCGTTCAGCGACACGTTTTGCAGCGCCATGGGCGAAATCCACGACGGTCTGGCAGCCACCGGCTGCACGTTTGTCGGTCAGGTCGATGCCTCCGGCTATACCTACGATGATTCGGCGGCAGAGAGCGGCGGCAAGTTTGTCGGTCTGGCACTCGACGAAGTCAACGAAGACGACAAGACCGACGGACGCATCGACGCCTGGGCCGCACAGCTGAAGAACGAGGGCGTGGAATAACCGAGAGACAGAAACAAACGTCAATGACAAAATAAAAAACGACCAACGACAATGATGGAAATAGCCAACACGATGCTGTCGAGCGAGCTTCAGGTGTTTCTCAACTATGTGTACGAATATAAGAAAGGCGTGCGCAACATGGTGCTATGCACGCTGAACCGTCGCTATCTAGCGGCAGCCGTGGCGCGACTCGACGATCAAGGCATCTGCCACTTCGAGCAGTCGGCCAACGAGAACAACGTCAATCTGTATTTCGGCAAGCCGGAATGCATTGCGGCGGTAAGGCAGTTTATCGTGCGCCCGCTCCATCAGTTGTCGCCCGAGGAGGATTTCATCCTCGGAGCACTGCTTGGCTACGACATCTGCCTGCAGTGCGAGCGGTTTTGCACGCGCAAGAAGCGAGCCGACGCTATGGCGCAGTGCGCCGGATGAAAGAATTAACGAAGTGTCTTTTCAAGCCGTCCCGGCGAGGACGGCGAAAAAGAAAGGCGAGTCCCGAAAGAGACTCGCCTTTTTAGATTTATTGAGGTGAAATGTTATTTCACGAGGACCTTAGTAGCCTTGCCATCGACAACAACTACGTAGATGCCGCTTGCAACGAAGAACTGAGCGTCCTTGCTGTTTACAGCGACAGCCTGTCCGGCAGCGTTGAAGATAGAAACAGCGTTAGCCTCACCGATGATGCGGATTTCGCCGATACCAGCAACAACCTTAGCCGCTTCAACGGCAGCGTCGTTAACGTTGTCGCCCAGACGGACAGCATAGATAGTGTTGAGACCGAGGTCGACAGTGATGCTGTATGCACCGCTCTTGATCTTGTAAGAAGTGTCGCCGTTCAAGCCGATAGCAGACATAGTCTTGTCGGCAAGCTCAGTATCCTTTACAGCCGGACCGTAGCGATGAGCGTTGACATCGGCCCAAGTGCCAGGAGTTGAAGTGAATGCGAAGTAGCCATAGTCGTTTTCATCGGCAGCGAGAATCGAGACGTTATCAATCTGATAGATGCCCTCAGATATTTGGTTGGCAACGTGAGTCTCGTCGGCAGGATCCCAAGCGTTAGGCTCAACAGAGCCAAGGAGGTAAAGCTTCTCAGGATAAACCACCGGAGCTTCGCCAGCAACGAGGACAGTCATGTTCTTGAGGTCGACAGTGAGTTCGAATTCGCCTTCCTCAGCCACGCGGATAGCGCCGACAGCCTTCACGATAGGCATAGCCTGGTTGAGAGTTACGGCAGCGTTGTCGGTCTCAAAACCGTAGCGGTTTGCATTGACAACATCCCAGTCAGCGTTAAGCACTGTAGTGATACCGAAGTTGCAAGGACCTGTTAAAGTGCCAGTGTAGACACCGTTTTCCCCCTTGGTCAATTTCACGCCGTCTTCAGGGTTCCATACATTATTAGAACCGATGATGTAAACAGAAGCAGGATACTCGTCGCTTGAGATGTTGATGTCGTATTTGCTTGGAGCGGCAACGACAACTTCACCGTTTTCGCGAGGAAGAGCGACAGTTTTCAACAACTCACCGCTGTTGCTGACAATGTAGAGGTTGTTTGCGCAGTCCCAAGCGATGTCGTTGAGGTTGCGGCCGATAGTAGTGGCGAATTTGTATTTCTCAGTCAAAACAGGAGCGCCATTGTCGTCCTTAGAAACCTCGAATACTGTGAGAGTCTTGTCAGAAGTACCGATGGCGAGGAGAGAGAAGTCGGCGTTGAAGCGGATGCCGCCACCGCCGTAGAAACCGCCCTTGTCGTTAGAGTCAACCTTGTAGTCCTCTACGCCCTCAGCGTTGATGTGGACCAAAGTAGGTTCCGCTTCCGTAGCTTTAGAGCGAGAGTTGGCATACCATATACCGCCCTCGTTGTCGTAGATAGCAGTAGAGTTTGTGTGAGTGATTGTGTATTGACCAGTCAACGCGTCGATAGCCTTTGAAGGAGCACTGTCCCAAGTAGAGGCCTTGCCGAGGAGGTACTCGTCAGTGCGGTAGCCAGAGTAAGAAGAGAAGCTGGTGCCGCTTGCGTTTGTAGAAAGCATCAACAGCTTGAGACCATAGCCAGAGCCTTGGAGGTCCATACTTACGTTAGGCGCAGCGATAAATTCGCCGGCTTCGTTAGTGATTTCGTAAGTGTCAGGGTTTGCAGTGCCCTTGATTACCGGCTTGAACGCAGCGTTGAGGTCGGTTGGGTCAACCTGCCAGAGCGCGATGCCGTTAGAGTTCTGACCGCTCAGGAAGATACGGCCGTCGGCAGCGATGCGCACTTTTCGAGGGTCGTAAGAAGTTTTTCCATTAGGGAATGTAGTCTGGAACGTCTGACCGCCCTTGAACGCATATTTGCCTTCCGAATTCTTGATAGGGTTCATAGTCGGGTCGAAAGCATACAGACCGTTGTTTTCGCCAGAAGAGTGGTAGCCGGTAGGTTTCGCCGCCATAGCCTCGGCAACAAGGATTCGTCCGAAGTTAGGGCTGTCGGTGTTGTTGTCTACGTCCACGCTTGACGGGTGGTAGAAGCTGTATTTCTTAGTGTTTACAGTAGGTTCTGCAACAGTTGCGCTTGTAACGGCAACCTTGAATTGCACCAATGCGTCTTTAGGAACGTCGGCACCCGGAACTTCAACAGAGTTGAGGTTTTTGAGGGTTGTCATTTCGTAGTCACCGTAAGTAGCTACAGTAGTACCTTCGTATTCCTTTGTCATTTCGCCGTCGACAAACATCTGAACCTTTACAGATTCAGCAGGAGCGTTCAAGCGATAAGAAACAGTGTAGTTTCCAGCGGCTGGTTCCACCTTGATGTCGTAAGCGTAAGCGTTGCGGGCCTCAAGAGCAGGAAGCGGCTTAGGAATAGAGAATGTGTACTTTGCAGCTATCTGACCAGGAACGTATTGGTAGATTGCAGCAGTGTATTCGTCTACCTTCTCTACAGAAATCGCGTTCTGGTTAGGAGCGGCGGCAGATTTCGAGAATTCGTTTTCGTGAGTTGCAACCACCTCGTTTGTTGTGCGGTTCACAACCTGGAAACCGTCAACGTAGTTTGTTCCGCAAGGCTCGAATGTGAACAAAGTTCCGTCGAGAGTGACAGCGTCGCCACCAGCGGTAAGGTTTGCCGTTCCGACCTTTGTCAAGCCGTCAAAGAAAGCTTGCGCGCGTGCCGGACGCACAAAAATGTTGTCGGTTTCAGGATTGTTGTCGGCAGGTTGAACATGTCCGTCGGAAGCGCATGTGATGCCAGCAGCGATAGCTTTTGACTTTTCAGCGACCTGAACACCCTTTGCAACAAAGATTTTTGCAATTTTCCCAGAGTTGGCAGGAGTGATGTAGAAAGCACCGCCTGTTTCCGACATAACATTGCCGACAGCGCGACCCAATAAGTCCATACGGCCGGCTGTCACGCCTTCAGGAAGAGTGACTGTCAAATCAATCATCTCCGTTGTTCCAGCAGGGAGAATCTTGAACGTTGTTGAAGAAGCGGCGTTAGGAAAACCATCGTTTACGATGAAGTTTCCAGCTCCATCGACAGTGATTGCTGTACCTGCAGCGCTCGTTGCTACAGTGGTTTTCCCCTCGGCATTAATAGCGATGATTTGAGGCACGCTTTTGTCGTTGGTGTAGACTTTTCCGTCGAAACCAATGCCCCAACGGGCATTGCCGGCTGTAGGCAGACCCTCGGTCACCTTCCAGTCCTGCGTCAAAGTCTGTGCATTCATAACCATGGCTGTCGATGCAATGGTCAAGCCAGCCAACAGAATGTGTTTAAAAGACTTTCTCATAAAAAAGATTTTAAGTTAATAAATGATGTGTATTCTGTATTTTTCTTTGTTCTTTTTCGGTTAGGTTATTACTAAACTGCGTAAAGATATGAAATTTCTTTGAGAAACAAGCATCGGGAACAAGTTTTTAACTTATTTAACCCACAGAATGAGCGGCAACTGCCGCGGTAACGGAACAGGCATCCCAGGCGAACGTCAAAAAAAAGCGCGTTGAGGATGCTAAAAAAACGTATAATTTGCTTGACAGTGTTAAATATCGCTAATTATAAGACAGTTTTTGAGCCGTTGAAACCAAATGTTTGTGCATTTGTCTATTAATAAGTATATTTGCAGACGGAAATGGAGGGGGCGGAAGTCTTCTCCATTGTTTTATTAATACATCAACAATTGAAGAATGATTGACAAAAGCGCGCTGACAGCAGTCTTGGAGCGAGGAATGGAAGGCACCGACCTTTTTCTCGTCGACGTCAGAATCAGCAAGGACAACAACATCGTGGTGGAAATCGACAGCGACACAAGTGTGGACATAGATGAGTGTATCCGCCTTAACCGACTTGTTGAGAGCGAGTTTGACCGCGACGAGGAAGATTATGAACTTGAAATCGGCTCAGCCGGACTGACATCGCCACTGCGCGTAGAGCGCCAGTATCACAAGAACGAAGGCAACGAGGTTGAAGTGCTTACCGCCGACGGTCGCAAGCTCAAAGGCATCCTCAAGAGTGCCGACGCCGACGGCTTCGTGCTTACGGTGGTCAAGAAAGTGAAACCCGAAGGCGCCAAGCGTCCGGTGGAGCAGGAGGAAGACCTCCGCTTCGGTTATAACGAAATAAAATATACAAAATACGTAATCCAGTTTTAAGACATTATGGCAAAGAAAGAGGAAACCATAAGCATGGTAGACAGCTTTTCGGAGTTTAAAGAGCTGAAGAATATCGACAAGACCACAATGATCAGCGTGTTGGAGGAATCGTTCCGCAACGTGCTGGCAAAGATGTTTGGATCGGACGAGAATTTCGTCGTAATCATGAACCCAGACAAGGGCGACTGCGAGATTTATCAAAACCTCACAGTAGTGGCCGACGGCGCTGTAGAGAATCCGAGCATGCAGATCGGTCTTACCGACGCCCGCGAGATTGACCCGGAATGCGAGATCGGCGAGGACGTTACGAAAGAAATCGTGTTTGAGAAATTCGGCCGCCGCGCCATCCTGACACTCCGTCAGACGCTCGCATCCAAGATACTCGATCTTCAGAAAGACGCCATCTATACCAAGTTCAAGGCAATGGAAGGCGAGATTGTAGTAGGCGAGGTCTACCAAATCTGGAAACGCGAAGTGCTTGTTCTTGACGAGGAGCACAACGAGCTCATCCTCCCGAAGGAAGAGCAGATTCCGAGCGACCGTTACCGCAAGGGCGAAACCATCCGCGCCGTCATCAAGGAAGTGCAGAACGCCAACAACAACCCGAAGGTGATAATTTCGCGCACAAGCCCTGAATTCCTCCGCCGTCTGTTTGAAATTGAGGTGCCGGAGATTCACGACGGACTCATCCTGCTTAAAGGCATCGCCCGCATCCCTGGTGAGCGCGCCAAGATAGCCGTAGAGTCGTATGACGACCGCATCGACCCGGTCGGCGCATGCGTCGGTGTGAAAGGCTCTCGTATCCACGGCATTGTGCGCGAGTTGCGCAACGAGAACATCGACGTGATCAACTACACAACGAATCCCGAACTCTACATCCGCCGCGCCCTCAGCCCCGCCAAGGTGTCGTCAATCCGCATCAACGAGGAAGAGAAGTGCGCCGAGGTGATGCTGCTTCCGGAAGAGGTGTCGCTTGCCATCGGAAAAGGCGGTTTGAACATCAAGCTTGCCACAATGCTGACCGGCTACCAGATCGACGTTTACCGCTTCACAGAGGACAGCGACGACATTTATCTTGATGAATTCAGCGACGAAATCGACAGCTGGGTTATCGAAGCCCTCAAAGGCATCGGCTGCACCACGGCAAAAGCCGTCCTCAACATGCCACGCGAGCAGATAATCGACAAAGCCGACCTTGAGGAAAGCACCGTCGACCAAGTGCTCGATATATTGAAAGCGGAATTTGAGGATTAACAACAGGAAACTTAACAAGCAATATGCCAATAAAGATAAGCAAAGTAGCAAACGATTTGAATGTGGGGATTCCTACGCTGGTGGAATTTCTGCAGAAACACAATCAGGAGGTCGGCGATCCCGGCAACCTGAACCTTCGCATCTCCGACGAGCAGCACGAAATGCTGGTGCGCGCGTTTAAAAACGACAAAGACTTGAAGTCGAAGTCGGAGCGCTATGCCTCGGAGCGTCAGAAGGACAAAGTGAAAAACAAGGCATCGCAAGAGCCTAAAAAGCCGGAGCAGATAAAGACTGTTGTGGAAACCGTGCAGAAGCCGAAGATTCTCGGCAAAATCGAACTCGACAAGCACAACAACCCTGTCGTTGAAGAGAAGAAGCCAGAGCCCAAGCCAGCACCTGCGCCCGCACCCGCACCGAAGCCTGCGCCGAAGCCGGAACCTAAACCAGAGGTAAAGAAAGAGGTAAAGGAAGAGGTTAAGAAGGCGGAGGTGAAAGAGGAGGCAAAGCCAGCTCCGCAGCCGGCGCCACAGCCACAGAGCGCGCAGAAAGCCGCAGCGCCTGAGGTTTCGGAATCCAACGAAATCAAGACTGTCGTGGCAACAATCGCCGCTCCTAAGATTCTCGGCAAAATCGACCTTGACGCCATCAACCAGTCGACCCGTCCGAAGAAGAAGTCGAAGGAGGAAAAGCGTAAAGAGCGCATCGCCAAGGAAAAACAAGCCAACGGAGGCGCAAACGCCGACAGCGAGAAGCGCAAGCGCAAACGCATCGGCAAGGAGAAAGTCGACATTGAGCATCCGGGCGGACAGCAAGCCGGCGGACAGAAGCAAGGTGGAGGCAACAACGACAGCCGCCGCAACAAGAACAAGAACGCCGACCGTCCGAACAACAAGGCCAAGCGCCACATAAAGGCAGAGGTCAGCGAAGAAGACGTGCAGAAGCAGGTTAAGGAAACACTTGCGCGCCTCACCAACAAGCCTCAGAAGAAGAGTGCTAAATGGAGAAAAGAGAAGCGCGAGGCTTTTGAAGAGCGCGAGCGCGAGGAAGCCGCATTGGAGGCAAAGGAAAGCAAGACGCTGCGCATCACAGAATTCGTGACAGCCAACGACTTGGCACTGATGATGGATGTGCCGGTCAACAAGGTTATCGCCACATGTATGAATATCGGCGTGATGGTTTCCATCAACCAGCGACTCGATGCTGAGACCATCAACCTTGTAGCAGAAGAATTCGGTTTCAAGACAGAATATATCAGTGCGGAAGTGTCGGAGGCAATCAACGAGGAGGCCGACTCCGAGGAAGATTTGCTGCCGCGTCCGCCGATTGTGACCGTGATGGGACACGTAGACCACGGTAAGACATCGCTGCTCGACTACATCCGCAACGCCAACGTTATTGCCGGCGAGGCTGGTGGCATCACGCAGCATATCGGAGCCTACAACGTGAAGCTTGAGGACGGCCGCCGCATCACGTTCCTCGACACCCCGGGCCACGAGGCATTTACGGCGATGCGTGCCCGCGGAGCCAAGGTGACGGATATCGCCATCATCATCGTTGCCGCCGACGACAACGTGATGCCGCAGACCATCGAGGCAATCAACCACGCCTCGGCAGCCGGTGTGCCAATCGTGTTTGCAATCAACAAGATAGACAAGCCTGCCGCCAACCCGGACAAAATCAAGGAGGAGCTCGCCAACATGAACTACCTCGTGGAAGACTGGGGTGGAAAATATCAGTCGCAGGAAATTTCAGCCAAGAAGGGTATCGGCGTTAAAGAACTGCTCGACAAGGTGCTTCTCGAGGCAGAGATGCTCGACCTTAAAGCCAACCCCAACCGCAAGGCAACAGGCTCGATTATCGAGTCGTCGCTCGACAAGGGTCGCGGCTATGTGGCAACCGTGCTTGTGAGCAACGGAACGCTGCGTGTGGGCGACATCATGGTGGCAGGAACAAGCTATGGCAAGATCCGCGCCATGTTCAACGAGCGCAACCAGCGCATCACGGAGGCAGGCCCTGCGGCACCGGCATTGGTGCTCGGTCTGAACGGTGCGCCGACCGCCGGCGACACTTTCAACATACTTGACACCGACCGTGAGGCACGCGAGATAGCCACGCGCCGCGAGCAATTGCAGCGCGAGGTCAAGGAGCGCACCCGCCGTATGCCTGGCCTCGACGACATTGCCCGCCGCCGCGCGTTGGGCGAGTTCCACGAGTTGAACCTTATCGTCAAAGGTGACGTTGACGGCTCAATCGAGGCGTTGAGCGACTCGCTTATCAAGCTGTCGACACCAGAGGTTCAGGTCAACGTAATCCACAAGGCCGTGGGTGCGATTTCGGAGAGCGACGTTACGCTTGCCGCCGCATCCGATGCCGTAATCATCGGCTTCCAGGTGCGTCCGTCGGTAGCCGCCCGCCGTCTGGCAGAGAACGATGGCGTCGACATCCGTCTCTACTCAATCATCTACGATGCTATTGAAGAGGTTAAAGACGCAATGGCAGGAATGCTCTCTCCGGAGCTCAAAGAAGAGGTTACCGGTACGGCAGAAGTGCTTCAAACCTACAAGATATCGAAGGTTGGCACGATTGCAGGCTGTATGGTGCGCGAGGGCAAGGTGAAACGCACGAGCAAAGTGCGCCTTATCCGCGACGGCATTGTCATCTACACGGGCGAGCTCGGCTCTCTGAAGCGTTTCAAGGACGATGTCAAGGAAGTGTCGTCGGGCTACGACTGCGGTCTTAACATCGCCAACTACAACGACGTGAAGGAAGGCGACATGATTGAAGCCTACGAAGAAGTAGAGGTTTCAAAAACGCTGTAAACGCAGGCAATGCGGACAGTGAGTGTCAACATCGGAACTAATCTCGGCGACCGCGAGGCAAACTTGCGCCGCGCCGTTGACGAGATAGCCCGCAGCGTTGGCAGCACCCCGCGAGTCTCAAGCATATACGAATCTGAAGCATGGGGTTATCAGTCTGATAACCCCTTTTTCAATATCGCTGTCGAGTTTGAGAGCGACTTGCCCGTCGGGCGTCTGCTCGACATCTTCCAGCGCATCGAGCGCGAGGCGGGAAGCTCCAGCCACCGCAATGCCGACGGCAGTTATGCCGACCGTCAGCTTGACATCGACATCGTGTATGCCGGCGATGAGGTTGTCGACACCGCCACTGTCGTCCTGCCTCATCCACGGATGGACAAACGCGAGTTTGTGCTGGCACCGCTCTGCGAGTTGTCGCCCGGGTGGCGGCATCCCGTCAGCGGACTTACAGCGGCGGAAATGCTTGCCCGTCTGCGTGCAACCGACAAAACAGAGAAAAAATAGGACATTAAGAATGAACATTTCAATTTCCGGCAATGTTGGAAAGACAGATAAAAATGCGTAACTTGCGCACACAAAACGAAAGAAGCGAATGAAGATAGGAACAATTGACTTGGGAGAGCGCCCGGTGCTGCTGGCACCGATGGAAGACGTGACTGATCCGTCGTTCCGTCTCATCTGCAAAGAGCAGGGAGCCGATATGGTCTACACGGAATTCGTGTCGGCCGACGCTCTTGTGCGCAACATCAACAGCACCACCCGCAAACTCCACACCAACGCCGCCGAGCGGCCTGTGGCGATACAAATCTACGGCAAGGAGGTGGAACCGATGGTGGAGGCTGCAAAAATCGCCGAGGCAGCCGGTCCCGACGTCATCGACATCAATTTCGGATGTCCGGTGAAGAAGGTGGCGTCGAAAGGCGCTGGGGCAGGAATGCTCCGCGACGTGCCCAAGCTGCTGCAAATCACGCGTTCGGTGGTCGACGCGGTGAAGTTGCCCGTGACGGTCAAGACCCGTCTGGGGTGGGACTGCGAAAACAAAATCATCACCACGCTCGCCGAGCAGCTGCAGGACTGCGGCATCCGTGCGCTTACAATCCACGGACGCACCCGCAGCCAGATGTATACCGGCGACGCCGACTGGACGCTTATCGGCGAGGTGAAGCGCAATCCCCGCATCACGATACCGATTGTCGGCAACGGCGACATCACGACGCCAGAGGGTTTGAAAACGGCTTTTGACCGCTATGGAGTGGATGCCGTGATGGTTGGACGCGCCTCGATAGGCGCTCCGTGGATTTTCCGCGAAATGAAGCACTATCTGCTTCACGGCACCGCGATAGAGATACCGGCGTCGGAGAAGATGGCGCTGCTCCGCCGCCAGATTGCGGAGAGCATCGAAGGCATCGATGAGTTGAGAGGCATTCTCCACATCCGCCGTCATCTTGCCGCGTCGCCGCTCTTCAAGGGTATCCCCAATTTCAGGGAAACGCGCATCGCAATGCTTCAGGCAAAGACGTGGGCAGAGCTCGACGACGTGCTGCAACGCATAGAAACTGATTATTTACATATTTAGAAACAAGCGACGTTATGAAGAAATTCTTTTTGGCTATCATCACCCTCTGCTGCGCGGCAGCGGTAAATGCCACTCCACACACCATCAATGTGGGCGAATTCAACGAACTGGTGGTTAACGACGGCATCAACGTGGTCTATTCCAACAATGCCGACTCAGTGGGCATCGTGGCGTTTGACATCGAGAAGGAATACACATCCTACATCATGGCAGAGCGTTCGAAGGGCAGACTGAAAATACAGCTCGACCCTGCAGCAATCACTGTCAAGACACTGCCTACGGTCTATGTCTATTCGTCGTATCTGTACAAGGCAGAGAATACAAAGGACAGCACTCTGACGCTGCGCAAAGTGGCTCCGGGGGCTAAAATCGACATACAGCTTCAAGGCAACGGCACAATCATCGCCAATGGTCTTGACGCTATCAACATCAACCTTAAGTTGCTCACAGGAAAGGGCAAAATCATCACTTCTGGCAAGTGTGAGAACTTGTCGATAAAGAATGTGGGCACCGGCGAGATTCAAGCCGACGAGGTGGTGGCGAAACACGTGAAATGCACACTGATGGGCACCGGTGCAATAGGTTGCGCCTCTAAAGAAACGCTCTCCGTGAAGGGCGTAGGCTCAGGAAAGGTGTACTATGTCGGAAAACCTGTCATCACCAAGAGCAAGCTGTCGAATGTGAAAATCGTGCAGCTCGAAGGCGGCGTCGAGACAGAAGCCACCGATGTGATTGAAGACAATGAGCCGGAAACAGAGGCTGCCGAAGGCTCGGAAACCACCGACAACGGCACCGGTTTGCTCGACTTGATGGAAGTGCCGGAGCCGGCGGTCGTAAACCGAGAATAGGCGCGTGGAAGAAACCGAACTTAAACTGAAAACGGCGCGCACGCTTAAGTGGAACACCATCGACAAATTCGCGTCGCAGGTGTTCTACGGCGTCACGGGCGTCGTGCTTGCCAACCTGCTCTCGAAGGAAGACTTCGGACTGGTCGGCGCCATGCTTGTGTTTCAAGCGTTCGCATCACTGTTTGTCGACAGCGGATTCTGCGCGGCGCTGATACAGAAAAAATCGCCTACTGAAACCGACTATTGTACGGTTTTTTATTTCAACCTCGGCATCAGCATTGCCATCTACGCCATCCTGTGGGCGTGTGCGCCGTTGATTGCCGACACCTTCGGCGACCAGCGACTGATAAGCCTGTCGAGGGTGATGTTCCTGTCGTTTATCATCAACGCCACCGCCCTTGTGCAGACCAACCGCATGATGAAGCAGATGACGATGGCGCGCGTGGCGATAGCCAACTCGCTGGGGCTTGTCGTGTCGGGAGCCGTGGGCATCTGGCTTGCCGTGGAAGGCTACGGCGCATGGGCAATCGTGTGGCAGACCATTGTGCTCGCCACCGTCAAATCGGTCTTCCTGTGGACGACAACAGGCTGGCTTCCGCGCACGGGGTTCAGCATGGCGTCGCTGCGGTCGGTGTTTTCCGTTGGCAGCGGAGTGATGGTGTGCTCATTTCTCAACACATTGTCGCTCAACGCCTACTCGTTTATCATCGGTGCTTACTACAACCTTGCCAAACTCGGATGCTACACGCAAGCCGACAAATGGAGCAAGATGGGCATACAGTCGATAGCGCAGATACTGACGGCGTCGTTCCTGCCGGTGCTCAGCGGTTTTCAGGATGACAGGGAGCGGTTGCTGCGCGCCATGCGCAAGATGAACCGCTTCACCGCCTATCTTGTCTTTCCTCTGCTTCTGTTGCTCACGACGTGTGCCGAACCGACATTCCACATCCTTTTTGGCACGAAGTGGGATGAAGCCATAATCCTGTTTCAGATACTCGCCGTGCGCGGCATCTTCATTGTGCTTGCCACCAACATCAACAACTACATCCTCGGACTCGGGCGTTCGCGCTCGCTTGTGGTCTACGAATCGGTCAAAGACGCATTGATGATAGCCGCCATCGTGGTGACCATCCCCATGGGCATAACGGCGATGATTTGGGGACAGCTTGTGGCATCGGCGCTGTTCTTTGTCTATGCTGTGATTGTGGCTGGTCGCATCGTAGGCTATCCGACGCGCAACGTGGTGGGCGACATCCTTCCGTATGCCGTCATTTCGGGCGCTGTGGCTGCGGTTCAGTGCCTTGTGCTTGTAGGCATTGCTAATCCGTGGCTCAACATCCTTGCGCAGACATCTGTGTGCTTCGCGCTCTATTATGTGGCAAACCGCTTCCTGAACTCAACAATTCAGCGCGAAGTGCTGGGCTATGCCCTTGGCCGTTTTCGCAAAAAGAAGGAAGGTCGTAAGGGGTAGAAATTGGAAATTTTGTGATTTTTCACGTGTGACTCCTTGGAATTTTGTGATAAAATAGGCCACAAGGACTGGAATTTTGTGATTTTTCGCATATATTTGCTTGGAATTTTGTGATTTAACGCTATCTTTGCAAAAGGAAAATGTGTTGATTATGAGATTAATGCGGAGAAAAATAGACGACTTTCTCAAAGAATGGAAGGAAAACGAGGATCGATTGCCTCTTATCGTCAAAGGAGCGCGGCAGATTGGCAAGACGGCATCCATCATGCAATTTGCAAATGACAACTATAGGAATGTGGTTGCCATCAATTTTGTTTTACAGCAGAAATTCAAGTCGATATTTGATGACGGCTATGATGTGGACAGTGTTGTGCGCAACATCACGCTTATCAACCCCAATATAGAATTAGAACCGGGCAACACGATTTTCTTTTTCGATGAGATGCAGGACTGCCCTGTTTGCGCCACAAGTCTTAAGGCATTCAAAATAGATGGTAGGTATGACGTGGTCTGCTCCGGCTCGCTTATGGGCATTAATTATCAGGAAATAGAGTCGAACAGTGTGGGCTACAAAGAGGATTATACAATGCATTCCATGGATTTTGAGGAGTTTCTGTGGGCAAAAGGTTATGATTCCGCGTTTGTAGAGCGACTGTTCGAAAAGATGGTGTCAGTCACACCGTTGTCGAGCTTGGAGATGGATGTGTTGGGAGGGTTGTTTCGCGACTATATGATTGTCGGCGGAATGCCGGCGGTGGTCAGTTTGTTTGTAAAGAAGGGCAATTTCAGCGGCACGCTCAAGATGCAACGGCAACTTCTTCTCGACTATGAGGAGGACATAACGAAGTATGCGCAAGGTCTTGACAAGGGTAAGATAAAGAATGTCTACAACCACATTTCTGTGTTCTTGGGGCAAGACAATAAGAAATTTCAGATCAGCAAGATTGCCCATGGTGCCAGAAGCCGGGAATATGTCGGCACGGTGGAATGGCTTAGTGATGCCGGAATAGTCAATGTGTGCCATTGTCTTGCGCATATCTCCCTGCCGCTTAAGGGCAACTACGATCCGAAATCATATAAGCTCTATTACAAGGATACGGGTTTGCTTGTTGCCTCGCTCGATGAGGAGTCGCAGGAGGATATGCGGGTGAATAAGAATTATGGCACTTACAAGGGTGCTGTTTATGAAAACGTTGTAGGTGATATGTTGGCGAAGCAAGGCTATGATTTGTATTTCTATCGTAATGAAAAATCAACGTTAGAGATGGACTTCTTCATACGCGACATTCAAACATTGATACCCATAGAGGTGAAGGCATCGGACAATGCAACCAAATCGTTGTCAAAGTTGACGGCTAATGACGGCAAATATCCGGATATCCGTTACGGCATTAAATTATGCAATAAGAATATTGGATTTAATGGCAGGTTCTATACTTTCCCATATTTTCTTGCGTTTCTGCTCAAGCGGTTTGTAAGTGAAAAATAGGGGAGGGGTGAGTCTCTTTATCAGTAATATAAGCAAAAACAACACAGCGGCACCGGATGGCGTCGCTGTGTTGTTTTGTCTGTTTGTTGAAACGCTTACAAACGGCGTTTTTCAGGCGGATAGTCGATTGAATAGTGCAATCCGCGCGACTCGTGGCGTTCCTTTGCCTGTCGCATAATCAGGTAGCCCACGTTGATGAGGTTGCGCAGCTCGCAGATTTCACGCGACGCCTTGCTCTGCTTGAACAGACGCTCGGTCTCCTCGTATAGGATGTCGAGGCGGTTCCATGCACGGTCGAGTCGCAGGTTGGAGCGCACGATGCCCACGTAGGTGCTCATGATTTGGTTCACCTCCTTGAGGCTCTGTGTGATCAGCACCATCTCCTCGTTGTGCTGCGTGCCCTCGTCGTTCCATTCCGGCACGTCTTCGCGCAGCGAGTAGTGGGCAATGTTTGCCATCGAATGCTTTGCCGCCGCGTCGGCATAGACTACGGCTTCAATCAGAGAGTTGGAAGCCAGTCGGTTGCCTCCGTGCAGGCCTGTGCATGAGCATTCACCCACGGCATACAGGCGTTGGATTGAAGAGCATCCGTTGAGGTCCACCTTGATGCCACCGCACAGGTAGTGTGCAGCCGGCGCCACAGGGATATAGTCTTTCGTAATGTCGATGCCGAGGCTCAGACACTTGGCGTAAATGTTTGGGAAGTGGTGTTTCGTTTCTTCCGGGTCTTTGTGGGTCACGTCGAGCCACACATGGTCGTCGCCTCGCATCTTCATCTCGTTGTCGATGGCTCGCGCCACGATGTCGCGTGGAGCGAGCGACAGGCGCGGGTCGTATTTCTGCATGAATTCCTTGCCGTCCATTGTGCGCAGCACGGCGCCGTAGCCACGCATAGCCTCAGTGATGAGGAACGAAGGGCGGTCGCCCGGATGGTATAGTGCAGTTGGGTGGAACTGAATGAATTCCATATCCTTTACGGTACCTTTTGCGCGGTACACCATTGCGATGCCGTCGCCGGTTGCCACCATCGGGTTTGTTGTCGTGGTGTAGACCTGACCGATGCCGCCGGTTGCCATCACTGTCACTTTCGACAGGAAAGTCTCCACTTTTCCAGTTTCGGGGTTGAGGATATATGCTCCGTAGCAAGTGATGTCGGGAGTGCGTCGCGTCACGATTTTACCCAAATGATGCTGGGTTATGATTTCAACGGCGAAGAAATTCTCAAACACGTCGATGTTGGGGTGACTTTTGAGGGCGCGCACGAGACTCTGCTGGATTTCGGCGCCGGTGTTGTCGGCGTGGTGCAGGATGCGGAACTCCGAGTGTCCGCCCTCGCGGTGCAGGTCGAACTCACCGTCTTCCTTGCGGTCGAAATCAACGCCCCACTTGAGCAGTTGGTTGATTTGTTCGGGAGCGCCTTTCACCACCTTCTCCACGGCAACGCGGTCGCTGAGCCAGTCGCCGGCAATCATAGTGTCTTCTATGTGCTTGTCGAAGTTGTCGACTTTGAGATTTGTCACTGAAGCCACACCGCCTTGTGCATAAAAAGTGTTGGCCTCTTCTATGTCCGATTTGCAGATTAGCGCCACACGGCCTGTCTCTGCCACTTTCAGCGCGAAACTCATTCCCGCTATTCCGGACCCGATTACGAGATAGTCATATTTACGAACCATGACAAAATGATTTTTTATCAGCGCAAAAGTACGCAAAAACCGACTATACTACAAAAAAATTTCAGAGCTTTTGTCGCTATTTTATCGGCAGCTCGATGCGGAACGTGGTTCCGGCGCCGATTTCCGACCACTTGACGAAGATGCGTCCGCCGTGATATTCCTCAATTATACGCTTCGCCAGCGTCAGACCGAGTCCCCATCCGCGCTTCTTGGTGGTGAATCCGGGGCTGAACACCGTCTTGAAGTTTTTTCGGGCAATGCCTTTTCCGGTGTCGGTCACTTCGATGAATGCCGTGCGGTGGTCGTAGCCGGCGGTCACGTTGAGACTTCCCTTGCCCTGCATGGCGTCGACAGCGTTCTTGCACAGGTTTTCAATCACCCATGCGAACAGCGGACGGCAGAGCATCACGTTGCGGTCGTCGTCGGGGAGGTTGACCGACAGTGCCACACTCGTGGAGATGCGTGCGCGCATATAGTCAAGTCCCTGCCTTACCGACTCGCACACGGGCTCCAGCTTCATTTCCGGCTTGGAGCCTATTTTCGAGAATCGGTCGGCAATCATCGACAGCCGGTTCACGTCTTTGTCCATATCCTCGACAATCTCTTTGTCAACGCCCGACGCCTCGAGCATCTGCACCCATGCCATTAGCGATGAAATCGGCGTGCCGAGCTGGTGGGCGGTTTCTTTCGACAGTCCGACCCACACTTTGTTCTGCTCAGCCTTTTTTGTCGACATCACGGCAAGGTATACGATAATCACGAAGATTATCATCACGGCAATCTGGATGCGCGGCAGGTAGGACATGCTTGTGAGCAGCGTGGAGTCCTCATAGTAGATGTGTTGCGTTGTGGCGCCGTCGATTTTGATTGGGATATGGTTGTTTGTTTTTTTCAGAGCCTTGAGCCGTTTGGCGAGAAACGCGCGGTTGGCGTCCGACAGCAGGTCGGGCGTCAACGAGTCGACGGGTTCGGGCATCTTGAAGTTGCGCGACATCAGTATGTTGTCGTTGTCGTCGACAAGCAGCACCGGGATGTTGTTGTTGTTTTTTATGATGCTCAGATAGAAGTCGATGTCGGACGACTGAGCCGATGTCAGCGCCTTTGTGGCGTTGGCCCAAATCTCCATACGCTCGCGTTCCTGATCGGCAAGGTCGTCGACCAAGTTGTTGGAAATGTGGAGGAAGAAAGCCACAAGCACCAGCGACACCGCCAGAAACACCGTCTTCCAGATCCGTCTGTTGTCATAGATGTTAGCCATACTGTCTGCAAACTTAGTGCATTTGTCGCTCAAAAACAAATTGTGACAGGGTTGTTATTGGATAATCGCGTCAGAAAGCGTAACTTTACGCTGAACTTTAAAACGCGAATCGACTATGAACGACAAGATACAGATTTTCTGTGAGAACACAGGCAAATATATGGATGTCAAAGGCGGAGAGACGCTGCTCGACGTGTACAACCGCATAAAGGATGAAATCAGCGTGAAGCCTATTTGCGCCCACGTCAACCACAAGACCGAGGGTCTCAACTATCCGCTTTTTATGCCGAAGATGGTGGACTTCATCGATGAGGGCAATCCGTCGGGACAGCGCATGTATGTGCGTTCGCTCTGCATGGTGCTCGCCAAGGCAGTCCACGACCTGTATCCTGCCGCCAGTCTGTGCATAGAGCATTCCATCGCCAGCGGATACTATGCCACTATCGACCGGCAGACTGCCGACGCCGCTACTGTCGCTGCCGTGAAGCGGCGCATGGAGGAAATCATTGCCGCCGACGTGCCGTTTGTCAGAAGCACTAAGCTTACGACCGATGTCATCAAGCTGTTTCGCAACGCCGGGATGGCTGACAAGGTGACGCTGCTTGAAACTGCCGCCGACCTCTACACCACATATTACAGCCTTGAAGGGTTTGTAGACAGTTACTATGGCGACCTTGTGCCGTCGACATCCTATGTCGGGGTGTTCGACCTGGTGCCCTACGAGAGCGGACTGCTCCTGCTGCCGCCCGACTTTGCCGGCGACCGCACGAAGCCCGCGAGGATTAATCCGCAGCCTAAGCTGTTCAAGGCTTTTACCGACTACATAAAGCTCAATAAGACGGTTGGAGTGGGCAGCGTGGGTGTGCTAAACAAAGCCGTCGCCGACAAGAGCAACGTGGGCATGCTGATTGCCGTGGCAGAGACCATCCACGACAAGAAAATCGGAGCCATAGCCGACCAGATCACCGAACGTTTCCGGCAGGGAGGCGCGCGCGTGGTGCTGGTGGCAGGACCGTCGTCGTCGGGCAAAACGACCACAACCAAACGCCTGTCCATCCATCTGCTTGCCAATCTGGTGCGCCCGCAGATGATTTCACTCGACAATTATTTCGTAGACCGTGAGCACACGCCGCGCGACGAGAACGGCGACTATGACTATGAGTCGCTCTACGCTCTCGACATCGAGCAGTTCAACAAAGACCTGACCGACCTTATCGCCGGAAAGGAGGTGGCGATGCCGTCGTATGACTTCACCACAGGCAAACGCACATACAAGGGCAACAAACTACGCCTCGACGACAACTCGATACTGCTGATGGAGGGCATCCACGGACTTAACCCAGAACTGACGGCAAGCATCCCCGACGAGATGAAGTACAAGGTGTATGTGTCTGCGCTCACAACGCTCAACATCGACAACCATAACTGGGTGCCGACAACCGACAACCGACTGCTGCGCCGCATTGTGCGCGACTTCAAATACCGTGGCACGTCGGCGCTCGACACCATCCGCCGTTGGCCGAGCGTGCGCCGCGGCGAAGGTAAGTGGATATTCCCGTATCAGGAGAACGCCGACGCAATGTTTAACTCATCGCTGATATTCGAGCTTGGTGTCATGAAGGACTTTGCCGAGCCGATATTGAAGCAGGTGCCGCACAACGTGCCGGAATATGCCGAGGCATACCGTCTGCTAAGTTTCCTCAGCTACTTCAACGCCATCCCCAACCGTCAAATCCCAGCCACAAGCCTTTTGCGCGAGTTCCTCGGCGGCAGCAGCTTCAAGTATTAGAAAACGCAAAAGAGAGTGTTTCTAAACACTCTCTTTTTTGTGGTGCCACCAGGAATCGTAATTCATTTCCAAGTGGTTGAATATCATTCTTTTCTAAAAGCTACTCAACCGTAATCTCCTCCGATTGCTCCACCAATGACTTGCTGCGTTCTGCGCAAGGTTGCGTGAAGGTTTTCAAATGCAAAGGTGGTGAATTACTTTAAATTATTGTCATTCAGTTTCTTGATTTCCTTATCAAAATCGCTTTCAAGTATATCCATTTCGCGTTTGCGATAGATGGCGAACTCTTTTTCTGCCTTTTCAATCGCTTGTTTATGCGAGATGTTACCTTTGCCTATCAACACCTTCCGTTTGTGAGCGATAATCTGATTGTCCAGTGCTTCTATCCAATCCTTCATCGTCATAGGATTCATTTCCAATGCTTGGAACTCGGCAAAGTCCAAGAAACCGGAAACAAGCAGATTTAGACGTTGAAGTTCAATCTCAGTCAAATAGTTCTTGGCAATCTTTACATCATCCTTAGTCACATAGTTGCCCTTGAAGTTCGTCATGCCAACAAACGGCTTCTCGTTATCCACACGATTGTAGATAACTTCCGCTGCCGTATTCTCATGGACAGCATAATGCAACTTGTTCTGCACGGTTGCAAAAAACATCTTTGTCATCTCATCCCGTGGGTCATAATCCGTAGCCGTAGCATAAATATCTGTGACTTGCTGATAGAAGTTGCGTTCGCTACTACGAATATCCCTAATGCGTTGCAGTAACTCACGGAAATAGCGGTTACCTCCTTGCTTCAACCGTTCATCATCCATAGCAAACCCTTTCTGGATATACTCATGAAGCCGTTGAGTCGCCCAACGACGAAAACGGGTAGCCACTTGCGACTGCACACGATAACCCAAAGCGATAACCATATCAAGGTTGTAATGGTCAATGTTGCGTCTCACCTGACGGTTGCCTTCCTGACGAACTAATAAGAATCTCTTATAAGTTCGGTTCTCATCTAGCTCGTGATCTGCATATATATTCTTAATATGCATAGAGATATTCTCTTGTGTTGTGCAATATATATCCGCCAACTGATTTTGTGTCAACCACAAATCCTCATCGGCAAAACGCACAGAAACGCGAGTTATCTCGTTATCGTCTTGATAGAGTATTATTTTGTTTTCTTCGTTCATTGGCCTATTTCTTCTCTCTGTGAGTGCAAATATAGCTAATATACTTGGTTTTATGGGCGTTTATGCTACTTTTTGAGTCTCAATGTGGCGTTTCCGAGTATTATCACTATATTTGCGTTACAAATCAAAGTATTGTAATTTGTAAGCAAATAAAAACGTATGGAATCGCAAAAGATAAATAGGCTAAAAGTTGTGTTAGTTGAGAACGGCAAGACCGGGAAATGGTTGGCTGAACAGGTAGGAAAGAACGAAGCAACCGTTTCACGGTGGTGTTCCAACAAGATGCAACCCTCCCTTGATATGCTTGTGAAGATTGCAGGACTTTTGAATGTTGACCCTCGCCAACTTATCAATGGCGGTAATAATAAATGATTATGGCAAAGAAAGCGACTAATAAGAAGGATAATCTTCCGATGGAAGAGGTGTTATGGAAAGCATGTGATGCGCTGCGTGGTTCTATTGAACCGAGCGAATACAAACACGTTGTCCTGTCATTGATATTTTTGAAGTATGCAGGATTTCATTTTGAGAAACGCCGTCAGGAAATTGTCAATGAGGGTTTGGAAGACTTTGTGGATAATGTGGAGTTTTATGCGGCCAAGAATGTTTTTTATTTGCCGGAAACAGCCCGTTGGCCGTATCTTAAAGAAAATTCAAAGCAACCCAACATCGCATCTATTGTAGATAAAGCTCTTTCTGACATAGAGAAGGAAAACAAGCCTTTGCGTGGCGCATTACCCAACAACTACTATAGTTCGTTGGGTATAGAAGCAGAAAAACTCGGTTCATTGCTTGATAAGATTGATGGATTTGATACGATTCTGGAATCCGCAGACGGCAATGATATTATTGGACGTGTTTATGAATATTTCCTATCCAAGTTTGCCATAAAGGAAGGAAAGGGTAAGGGGGAATTTTATACACCCAAGACGATTGTCAATCTCATAGCTGAGATGATTGAGCCCTACGAGGGGAAGATTTATGATCCTTGCTGTGGTTCGGGTGGCATGTTTGTGCAGTCGATGAAGTTTGTGGAGAGTCATCACGGCAATCGTCGCAAGGTGTCGGTGTACGGACAGGAATATACCAAGACCACTTTTAAACTGGCCAAGATGAACCTTGCTATTCGTGGTATCGCAGCCGACTTGGGCGATTATGCCGCCAACACTTTTACCGATGACCGTCACAAAGATTTGAAAGCCGATTTCATTATGGCTAATCCTCCGTTCAACCAAAAAGACTGGAGAGCGGACAATCAACTGACGGACGATCCTCGTTGGGATGGTTATGACGTGCCGCCTACCTCAAATGCCAATTATGGTTGGATTCTGAATATGGTGAGCAAGCTCTCGTCCAATGGTGTGGCAGGATTCATCCTTGCTAATGGCGCGTTGAGTGCTGATGGAGCGGAAGGTGCTATCCGTCAAAAAATGATTGAACGTGGACTCGTTGAGGCGATAGTCATTCTGCCTCGAAACCTCTTTTACTCAACTGACATTTCTGTTACGCTATGGATTCTGAACGCCAACAAGAAGGCGCGTGTGGTCAATCGTAACGGAGAGGAGATACATTATCGTGATCGTGAAAAGGAGATTCTTTTCATGGATATGCGTCAGATGGGCAAACCTTTTGAAAAGAAGTATGTGCGTTTCACGGATGAGAATATTCGTAAAGTAGCCGATACTTATCACAATTGGCAGCGAGAAGGACATACAGAAACCTATGCCGATGTGCCGGAGTTCTGCAAATCGGTGAGCGTTGATGAAGAAGGTGGAATCGCAGACAAAGGTTTCTCGCTGGTGCCTTCCAAATACATCGAATTTGTCAATTGTGACGAGGCTGTGGATTATGATACACGAATGAAGGAACTTCAGACTGAACTCGCTGATATTTTACGGCAAGAAGCAGAAAGTCGGGAAGCCGTACTCAATGTCTTTAAATCACTGGGGTATGAAATCAAATTATAAGCGGCTGGGGGACTATATCCGGCAGGTGGATGTGCGCAATCGGGACTTGGCGGTGGAAAGGTTACTGGGACTAAGTGTAAACAAACAATTTATACCCTCAATAGCCAATACAATTGGCACGGACATGAGCAATTATAAAGTGGTAAAGCCCCGTCAATTCGGTTATGTCCCTGTAACCTCTCGCAATGGGGACAAGATAACCATTGCCTTATACGAAGGGACAGAGCCGTGTATAATATCTCAGGCTTATGTGGTTTTTGAAGTCATAGACGAAATAGTATTGCTTCCAGAATATCTTATGATGTGGTTCCGCAGATTGGAATTTGATAGGTATGCACGTTTCAAGTCTCATGGGTCAGCTCGTGAAGTTTTTGAATGGGAAGAAATGTGTGAAGTAATGCTGCCTGTTCCACCTATTGAGGAACAGCGGAAGATTGTAGCCGAATATCAGGCTATAAAGCAACGGATTGAAAACAACCGTCGCCTGATAGCTACGCTTGAAGCAACCGCCCAAACAATTTACCGCAAAATGTTTGTGGATGATATTGACCCTGAAAATTTACCAGATGGATGGCGAATGGGTACAATAGGTGAATTTTGTAAGGAAACAAAGTCGGGTGGAACCCCAAGCCGTTCAAATCCAAAATTTTGGGATAACCATCAATATCGTTGGTTAAAGTCTGGTGAGGTTGCTAATAATGTAGTTTTTGATACAGAAGAATATATAAGCGAGGATGGTCTGAATGGAAGCTCGGCAAAACTTATCCCAGAAGGTGCTGTGGTAATGGCGATGTATGGAGCCACAGCTTCGCAAGTCGCTTATCTGGCATGTTCGACAACGACCAATCAGGCTTGTTGCAATATGATTACCAATTCATATGAAGAATCTGCGTATTTGTACTATCATTGTCTGACTTATCAAAAAGAAATTAAGCGTTTGGCTAATGGTGGTGCACAAGAAAATCTTAGTCAAGATTTAATCTGTGCTCAACCAATTATCATTGCCGATACTAAGTCAACCTATGAGCCCTTATCGAAATTTTTGAAAACAAAAATAAGTTATTCATCTGAGATTGTTAAACTTGAAGGACTTCTTTCGTTATATCTCTCAAAACTTTTTAATTTGTAATACTATGGCTTTTCAAATAAATATAGAAGACCTTCTCTGCAAGCGCAGAGTTGAGTCAAACAGGATAGAATTCAAGCGTGGCTGGAATCCGTCTGACATTTACCACTCTATATGTGCGTTTGCCAATGATTTTGAGAACCTTGGCGGAGGTTATATCCTTGTTGGCGTAGAACAGGATGCCAATGGTATAGCTAAGCGTCCTGTAGAGGGACTGCCTCTTGAATCTCTTGATAGAATCATGAAAGACATGGTTGGTTATGATGCAAAAATCAAACCGGCTTATGTGACACGTACAGAGATTGTGGAAATAGACAATAAATACATATTGGCGATATGGGCACCGGCGCGTAATAACCGACCGTATAGCGTTCCTGAAAATGTTGTTGCCAAGCAAGTGTCTACTCCAAAATACTATATACGCAGCAAGTCTTCTTCCATTGAAGCCAAGGGCGAAATACTGAATGAATTGTTTGACATGGCGAACAACACTCCATTTGATGAAAGGGGCAATCCAAATATTTCAATTGATGACATTTCTCCGGTTTTGGTATTTGACCATCTGAAAAGAATAGGCAGTAAGCTTGTTCAAACATTTGATGCAGCAAGGCTGATTGATACTCTTGATGCAATGGAATTGTTAACAGGATCAACGGAAGACCGTATCATCAAAAACGTGGCTGCGATGATGTTTAGTCCGCATCCGGAGAAATTCTTCCCTGTTACTCAGGCAGAGATTGTAATATTCCCTGAAGGAAGCGAGGAAAACCCTGACGAAATGATTGAAGTACCGACTATAACCGGACCGATTCCGTATATAATCAGGGAAACATTGTCGTATCTAAAATTAAATGTGATAAAGCAAAAAATAATAAAGCCTCAAGACAGAGCGGAATCAATAAAAATAACCAACTATCCTTATCAGGCATTTGAAGAAGGAGTAGTGAACGCTTTTTATCATCGTAATTATCAAGAACGTGAACCTGTTGAAATAACCATCGAACCTGACAGAGTGGAAATACTGAGTCATGCAGGTCCGGATAGATCAATAAGTGATGAGGCTATAAGGAAAGCACGAAGATTGAAAACACGCAAATACAGGAATCGCCGTTTGGGTGACTTTTTGAAGGAGCTTAACCTTTCAGAAGGACGTGCAACAGGAATACCGACTATTCAGAAGCATTTAAGACTTAACGGTTCCTCTGAAGCAACGATTGAAACAGATGAGAATAGAACTTTCTTTCAGTTGACAATACCGTGTCATGCGCAATTTGAGGGAAATATAACAGCGGTTACTCGAAACGGATCTCAAAACCATAGACTTGAACAAATACTTGGACAATCATTTGTTCAAGTTCAAGAGTTTGTGTATCAAAGCATTATATCTAAAAAGAAAGAGCTTGAACAAATACTTGAACAAATGTTTGTTCAAGTCTGGGATAAGTCTAAGTTCATCCCTAATGTGCCTAAATTATCACAATCGACAATCGATCTTCTATGTATATTGAAAGATGAGCCTTTGGGAGCCAAAGCTCTGAATTCAACTATAGATTATGGGGAAACTTACGAACTAAAACGAAAAATTCTCCTTCCTCTTATTTCACTTGGATACATAGAAAGAACATTGCCGGATAAACCGACAAGTGCTAAACAGAAATACCAGTTGACAGACAAAGGAAGGAAACTTTTTGAAAAATAACATCTATGGCAGCATTCAACGAAGCACAATTAGAACAAGCGTTTGTAGAACTCTTTAAAAATGAGGGTTATGACTATGTACATGGAGAGAATATCACTCGTGACACACGAGATGTTATTCTCTACGATGATTTGCGCCATTTCTTGCAGAAAAGATATAAGACAGAAGGAATAACCGAAGATGAAACCAATCGGGCTATCGCTAAGTTGGAGACTTCGGAAGGTGGAGGCGTATATGCTGAAAATGTAGAAGCTTTGCGACTTCTGCAAGAGGGCTTTTCGTTGAAACGTACCAATCCAGAACTGCCAAACCTGTATGTGTGTCCTGTTGATTATGCAGAGATTGGGAATAACACCTTCAAGTTCGTCAATCAGTTTGTCATTGAAGGAGAACATCATCGCATTCCTGACGGTATTGTATTCGCTAATGGTCTGCCTTTGGTGGTGCTTGAATTTAAGAATGCCATCAAGCAAAATACCACGATTGAGAATGCTTACAAGCAACTGACTAACCGTTATCGACGAGATATTCCTAAGCTATTCCGTTATAATGCCTTTGTAGTCATCAGCGATGGCGTGAACAATAAAATTGGTTCGCTCTTTGCTCCATACGAATTTTTCTATGGCTGGCATAAGGCAGAGGCTACAGACTCCGTACTTGATGGCGCTTTTGATACGATGTTCACCATGATGCACGGCTTGTTCAGGAAGGAACGCCTGCTGGATGTAGTACATAATTTCATATTCCTGCCTGATACACCGAAGGCAGAGGATAAAATCGTATGTCGCTATCCTCAGTATTTTGCTACCACATTGCTCTATGACAACATACTGAAACATTCGCGATTGAATCCGGATGGTGATGGAAAAGGGGGCACATACTTCGGAGCTACAGGGTGCGGTAAGTCGTACACCATGTTATTTCTTGCACGTCAACTGATGCGCTCCAAAAAATTGAGCAGTCCTACCATTGTTCTGATAACAGACCGTACAGACCTTGATGATCAGTTGTCTAAGTCGTTTTTAAATGCTACCAAATTCATTGGAGACAAGACAATCGTTCAAGTAGAAAGTCGGGAGAAACTTAAAGAACACCTTGAAAAGCGTACTGCCGGAGGCGTTTATCTGACAACGATTCAGAAATTCGAGGAAAGCACAGGCTTATTGAGCAATCGTGCAAACATTATCTGTATATCCGATGAGGCTCATCGTTCACAAGCCGGTTTAGGGCAGAAAACAACTATCACGGAAAATGGTGTAAAGCATCATTATGGTTTTGCCAAGTATCTGCGCGATTCTCTTCCGAATGCCACATATGTGGGATTTACCGGAACACCGCTCGACAATACGCTGGATGTGTTTGGTCCGATTGTAGACCGCTATACCATGACCGAAGCGGTTACGGATGAGATTACGCGTAAGATCGTTTATGAAAGCCGTGCAGCAAAGGTTATGATTGATTCGGATAAAGTTAAAGAAATTGAGCTGTTTTATGAACAATGCAAATCCGAGGGTGCAAGCGATTATCAGATAGAAGAAAGCAAGAAACGGATGACGAGGATGGATAATATCCTCAATGACCCAGATTTGCTTGCCAAGATTGCCCAAGATATGGTGGAACACTACGAAAAGCGAATCGAAGAAGGTTCGACGGTGTTGGGTAAAGCTATGATAGTATGCAGCAGTCGTTCCATTGCTTGGAACCTCTATCAGGCGATTATCCGTTTGCGTCCGGAATGGGCGGAAAGCAAAGAATGTATCGAAGGGGAAACTCTTTCGGAGAAGGAACGCAAAGAAATCAAGCCGATGCCGCGTATTGCTATGGTCATCACTCGCGACAAGGATAATGATTCTGACGAACTTTATAATCTGCTCGGCAATGATGAATACCGGAAAACGTTGGACAAACAGTTCAAAGAAGAGAAAAGCAATTTTAAGATTGCGATTGTTGTGGATATGTGGATAACTGGCTTTGACGTACCGAGCCTTGATACGATGTACTGCTTCAAACCTTTACAAATGCACACGTTGATTCAGACCATATCTCGTGTTAATCGTGTTTATCCCGGAAAAGAGAAAGGGCTTGTGGTTGATTATCTCGGCATAAAGCGGCAGATGAATGAGGCGCTTCATCAATATGGCGGAAATGGAGAAGTCGATGGTCCGGACCTCGAAACTGTTGAAGAAGCGGTAAAAGTGGTTAAGGACGAATTGGATGTGATTAAGCGGATGTTTCATGCTTTTAACTGGTCTGGCTATTTCATTGGAACGCCTCTTGAACAGTTAGACATTCTTCAAACGGGAGCGGAATACATTCAACATACCAAAGAACTTGAAACTCGTTTTATGCGACATTGTAAAAAGATGAAAGGTGCGTATGATATATGCTGTAACTCGGAACATTTGGCAAAAACGGAAGACAACGACATTCATTTTATGTTGGCCATCCGTTCCATAATTTTTAAATTGACGAGAGGAAACGCACCTGATGCTGCCAATATGAATAAGCGTGTGAGCGAAATGCTAAAAGATGCCTTGATGTCCGAAGCGGTGGAAGAAGTGACTAAAATCGGCGTTGCAGCCGATGAAGAAATAGATCTTCTTTCAGCGGAATACATGAAACGCCTTGACCAAATACCATATAAGAACACCAAAGTCAAGCTGATGGAGCAACTTTTGAAACAGGTAATTGAGTCGCTACGAAAAGTTAATAGGCAAAAAGGCATAGACTTCACGAAACGCTTGGAGGATATTGTCAAAAAATACAATGACCGTTCAGACGATGCCGCACTTGCCAACGATGTGATTGATGATGTCGTTGGCGAGATGGTAAGGCTTATGGAGGATGTAGCAAGCGAACGCACTGCCGGCAATTCTATAGGATTGTCATTTGAAGAAAAGGCTTTCTTTGATATTCTGAAATCAGTGGCGACAAAATATGAGTTCATTGAAAACTTTCCAGATGAGACATTGACAGAGTTGGCTAAGCAAATTAAAACGATGGTAGAGGAACAGTCGGATGTGTCAGATTGGTTAAACCGTCCTGACCTTCGGGCGACATTGAAGATGAATGTAATTGTCCTGTTGGCTCGTGCAGGATATCCACCTAAAATTCGTGATGAGGTATTCAAGGAGATTTTGGAACAGGCTGAAAGTTTCAAACGGCACAGCCGGCCTCGTCCTTATGTTATTGATAATGACTCTTATTCATCAATGGTAGCGGAACCGTAATATGACACAATTAAAACATACTATTATTTATTTGATTATCCTTTGTATATTATGCTTAGCGATATCTTATACAATTTCTATAAACATGGAAATAGGATTTTGTGCGATTAATACACGACTTATATCAAACAACTTCCTATTCACTTGTTTCAGTGGCGCATTTGCGAGTATCTTGGTGGTAATTGCTACCGAAGTTTATCGCTTTATTCAAATGAAGAAATCCATTGAACAATTTTTCTTTTCGCAATTAGCATTTATATATGGCCAGCTACAAGCGGCGAATACAAATATCACTAATCTTCTTTACAATAAGGAGCTTGTGTCTGATAATTTATTGAACTATTTATCAAATACAATAAAACAAATAACACCATCATTGCGATCATTGGATTATAATCCTTTTTTTCCTTCTAATCGTTCACGGGCGATAAAAAGGATAATCACACGTCTATTTTCTACAGAGATAAACCAATTAGATTCATTGGCCTGTGACTGTATCTATTTACCTATGGCAATTAATACAGATAAATCGGATGCTTTGAGAAAAGGAGAATCTAATGCAGTTATTACATCCGCATCACCGAATACACAAAAGGCTTTAAATGTTCTCAACAAAGAAATTATACGGTTGATATCACAAATCTTGATTGATTTAACTGAACTTAATACTGCTTGTGATAATTCTTTTCATTGGAATGATATTGAGAAAAAACTATCGGATGTACCAAAACCAGATTCTTCATTGTCGGCATTCTTTTCAAAGTATGATTTTTCTAAATAAATAAAGATATGAACAGAATTATACTTATTGGTAATGGTTTTGACTTGGCACATGGACTTCCGACTAGATATGAAGATTTTATAAATTGGTATTGGGAGAAACGAGTTAATTCTTTTGCAGGCAATCTTACGCCTATATCGGAAGATTGCCTTTGTTCTATCAAAATGACTTCAAATAATTACAATCGCTGTTGGAATGTCTTTGCATTCAATCTTCCAAAATTTTTTAATAAGCCATCCGGTAAAGAAGTTATTGATAGCATTACCAATGCTCCTGAATCTTTTGAAGTCTCATTTTCTCCTTTTTTCAAGAATATATGCACTTCCATTGAAACTAAAGGATGGGTTGACATAGAAAAAGAGTACTATGCCTTATTAGGGAATGCAATTATAAATCCAGACAGCTGTACCTATACAATTTCTGAGCTCAATAAGCAATTACATTATATTCAGAAACTTTTAGCTCAATATCTTTCTTCTATCACAATAGATAATATAAAGTGCAATATGGAGATACAACGTCAAATTTATGGAAGTATTCGTAAAGATGATGTTAGTCTTTCACAATTACAGGTTTATTATGACTACGTAGATTATTTAATCCAACAAGACAATGCGTACCAACTGTTACTTTGTAGATATGGTTATGAAGGCTCCGATAGGCACTTTATGGAAGAGGATATTAAACAGCTCAGAAAGAAATTTGTACACTCATCAGAGATAGAAGAAATTTATCTAAAAGATTTAATAATTCCCGAGAATATTATGCTGCTTAATTTTAATTATACTGATGTAGCAGATAAATATGGGAATCTGAAAGTTACATCGACAAATCATATTCATGGAGACTTAAATAATCCTAGTAGCATAATATTTGGTTATGGCGATGAGCTTGATGATGATTATAAAAATTTCCTTAAGCAATCAGATAATGAGTGTTTAAGAAACATCAAGTCCATAAAATATTTAGAGTCTAACAATTATCGCAACTTGCTACAATTCATAGAATCCGCTCCATATCAAGTTTATATTATGGGGCATTCTTGTGGTAACTCTGACAGAACGCTACTAAATACATTGTTTGAACATCAAAACTGTGTTTCTATAAAGCCTTATTATTATCAAAAAGATGATGGTTCAGACAACTATTTGGAGATAGTGCAAAATATATGCCGTAATTTTACGGATATGAAGTTAATGCGAGATAGAGTTGTTAACAAAACGTTTTGTGGACCATTACCACAAATTTCAAAATAGAAAAGTAGAAACAATGACAATTGACGATATAAAGAAACTGATAGCATCCGATGAGTTGCGGACTCTGGAACTGAAGAAGAGTACCGGCGAGTTGAAGGACGGTATGCATTCGGCGTGTGCTTTTCTTAACACGGAAGGTGGTTGGTTGATTTTTGGCGTAGCTCCAAGGTCATTGAAGATAAACGGACAAGAAGTAACGGACAAGACGCAGCAAGAGATTGGGGTCAGTAGAAATTTAGTGGGGATAAATTTCTACTGACCCAAGATTACTGGCGATGAAGAGTCGGAGTGCATGCCTATGTCAGCGGCGGCGCTCTGTCGGCGCATGCCGTGCTATCGCCGCGCTATCGCGGATGAGTCAAAAAAAAGAGAGCATCACTTTCGTGATACTCTCTTTTGCGTGGTGCCACCAGGAATCGAACCGGGGACACAAGGATTTTCAGTCCTTTGCTCTA
>ERZ772884.15-NODE-15-length-173138-cov-12.436675_pt1 | contig 173138 bp, 188 predicted proteins | sample MGYA00580574_ERZ772884 | MGnify/ENA primary metagenome ERZ772884 (study PRJEB29015, sample SAMEA2737690) | human gut metagenome | biome: human gut; feature: human-associated habitat; material: faeces | place: China | collected 2012 ... | reverse complement strand
TCTTTAAAGTTTGCTACGTCGCCATCAAGCTTTTTAATATTGGCTTCGTTAGCATTTAATTTCGCTGTAGTTGTCTCTTTAAAGTTTGCTACGTCGCCACTAATCTCACCAACTTCTGCTTTAATTGCTTTGAGTTGTGCGGTGTCGACTTTATCCGCTACAACTTCTTTTAATCCTTCGACTTCTTTGGTTCTTGCTGCCGGTGAAGATAAGTTACCCGTAATCATTGCTTTATGATTCTCAATGATCACAGTAACTCTCTCGCCATCTTCAACATTTATAACTGTAGAGACGGGAGTCAAGCTTTCACTTCCGTCAATCTTAACAGAAACGGTACCGCCCTCTCTATGAACGGTACCGGTTAAAATGGTAGGAGTTTTCGTCTCCTCTTTCTTATTTACAGCATCAACGAAGTCTTTTATAACTTTCTTATCAAGACTCATTATAAATCACCCCATAACTGTTTTGTGAACACACCAGTCTCTTCAACCTGACATGCAGCATCACATGGTATAGACTGACTTGTTATTCTTACTTTCACGTTTTCCAACCCGGCTCTTTCGTAATTCAATCGAACGCAATCACCCACTCGAACCGGATAATAAGCATGTTTAAATGTAACTTTATATTCCAAAGTCGATTTAGCCTTCAATAGATTCTTTGCATAAGTATCTAAGATAGATTGAGACACCGTTCCAGTAATGTTTGGATTGGTATCTCTATATAAAATCTCTCTCCCTCTATTTACAGTTGAAGTTATGCTTGTCGGATCGTTATTCTCTATTCGAGACTTGAAGAATTGATTGTCGCCCGAATAAATAACCTCTACCACATTTGGAACCCCATACAAATCGTATTCCGTGCTGATACTAGGCTGAAGAATTGAATGCTCGTCATCTCCAAAAGTAACAACTGGTTGCATTGCTTCAAGATCTCGTTTTGGAGAAAACGTAACAGTTCCCATCTCATCAGTAGAAAAACTGAAATCGGCCTTAGCAATCAAATCAGAATTGAAACTCAACCATGTATCGTCAGTATTTGATACAAAATTCTCAACCAGAGTCTTCTTGCTCTCTGTTACGATCAATGGTGCTCTCATATGTTCCTGAATATTTTTGCAAGCATTCTCCATAATGTTCGCATTCTTCATTACAGTAAATCCATACGGTGGTAATGTTTCCTTCAACTCCACTAACGGCATATAAGCATCTACAGACATGATCGCAATCTTGCCATCAAAGTCGTTTCCAGGAGTTTGTGCAAGCACTGTCGCTAATGGAAACTTCTCAGTAACTCCATTTTGAATTACTACCATGTATATACGAACATAGCATTCATTAAGCGATTCAGTGACTTCCAAAGTAGCATGACCATTCGTAGCTTCACTGCCATCTCTTTCAATTGTACTTGATTTGACACAGGTTATTCTGGATTTGTCGCACCAAGAAAGAGGATCTACGAGATAATACTCATAGGTCCTCTGCATAGATTTAGTCCAATCTGGCATTAAGCATCCCCCTCTACCCTAGTAAGTGTCAGCGTCACCGGAATGACTAATGTATTATGTGTTTGTTCAAACGATACCGCTACGTTCGCCCAGTATCCACTTCCGGAAGGTTCTCGAACATAGCAATCGCCCATATAAATGCTCAATCTTCTAAGCATACTCAATGTATCCATATCAGTCTTCGGAACATCTGTCTTCCACGTTGATGCAACACCAAGCTGTGTGCCGTAGTAGCTAACTGGATGCTGTCTACCAACATATTTGATGCATTCAACATCTTTGTCATTGCTATCAGATATGTCGATATTATAAGGAAGCTTTAAGATATTGCCGAGATAAGTAGGATCGTTGTCCATGTCACTTGCACCGGCATATGATTCGTCTGGATACTCTGTGTCAGTCCACTGCTCTCCCCACTGAATGATGATCGGCACCGGTTCAGGTGCTAATGCAGTTCCAACAGGTTCCGCATCTGTATCGTTATAAACAGACGCACCCGTAATCGTTGATGTTGCTACGATTCGATACTGCACCTGATTCAGAGGTGGATGAGGGTCATGTAACCAAGTTGTTCTGGTGTTCGCTACTTGTGTTTTGTTGATCTTAGTGAATGTGCCATCGTAATTGATACGGTAGACATCCAATATAACGTTCTCCGCCAGTCCATATACCTGAGGATTTTCAAGCTCATCGCTATCTTCATCAGGCTTTTCTGGAATTTCTATCGTCGTATCTTCACAATACGGACAAATCTCGATTGACATGGTTTCAGGATCAATATCACTCATGATTACCTGCGGACTAAGTTTTGTGTCGTCCATGTTAACCCAACGAGTAACTGAATAAGATGCAGATAAACCAGATTCCATATACACTGTGCATTTGAAACTGTAATGCATGGCGTTCTCAAGATGAACATCTGTAGCCACAATATTAAAAGATCCGGTTTTATCTTTAGCGTCAATAATTTTGGAAAATACTTCATCATCCTTGAATACCATTACTCGTGTACCGTCATATGTATCATACCAGTAATTCTCCTGAGCAAAGATTTGTATGTGGAACGTTACCGGTATCTGTGAAGTAGGCCCGGTTATATATCCCATTTTGATTGGGAACGATGTGATGTTCTCGTTTGTACCGTTGACGTCCAAACTGATTGTCGGTTTGGGATAGATGTCGATAGTTCTTTCTTCAGACCAGTCACTCCAGTACTGATCAGCGGTCATTGCTCCTTTAGTTCGAACTTTCCAGTAGATTTTGCTTCCCTCAGCATAATCGGACGCATCCAATTTATACTCAACGGTAGCATCTCTTTCGTCTCCGACACGAGTATTCTGCCATGTGAGAGTCTTTGATGAGCCATTCACGGTAACCATAATCTGAGCCCAGGTCTGACTTGAGCCGTCAGTTGCATTATGTACCCAGTACAAGATCGGTGTTTCACCGACACCAACTTTAGTCGCTGAAGACCATGTAGTCGGTGCCGATGGTTTTTTACCAATTGTGAGTCCGGTATAACCGGAATATGGTGACTCTCCTCCACTGTTCTTAGCTCTTACTTGAAAATACCAGGTTTTACCAAGAGCCAGAGTTGAATTGTTTGCGAATGTATAAGATGTTGACTTATCAGACGTTGAAACTGTTGATACACCATCAGATTGTCCAAATAATGACGGATCATTTGTATATGCAATTTCATAGCTTGTCGCGGTTGGTGATGCGTTCCAAGAAACACGTACATCGGTTCCATCTACACCAACAATTACAGCGTTGATTCCGGTGGGTGCTGGCGGATATGTTACAATGTCTGATGAATAACCAGACCACTCACTGTATGCATTGTATGCAGAACTATAGCCTCGACATCGTACTTTATAAGTGTTGCCAGGATTAACTCTACATGATGCTTTAACTGTCTTAATATTGGTTTTCTGAAGCAAGCCTGATGCAAAATATTCCCAACCATTATTAGCCCATACCTGAAATTGAATATGGGTATTCTTTAGATTATCGTCAGTTATTTCAAAATCCAACTGCAGATTATCAACAGCATTTATTGTTGCTGATGGCGCTGATGGAACTGCAGTTTTATTAGCGTTGATACTGAACCAATTTGATATCTGTGTCCCACCTTTATAAGTAGCATTGGTTGTCTTTTTTTTCTTTTTAGCCGTTTTGTTCTTATAATATTTATAAGTTTTTCCTACAACTGTCACTTTGACTGCTACTTCGACAGCGTCTGATGGCGGACTATAAATAATGTTATATATAGCATCAGTACTATTTGACGCTCCATTTGCACCGGCCTGAACGGTGTCAGTGGAACCTTCGATTCTTCGATTTCCTACTTTATACAGCCATTGAAGCTTATATTCTTTAACAGCTTTTGAACGCCTCTTCAAGTTCATGTTGAACTGGGCGACAACCTGCGTATTACTTCCTGGAGTAAACGATATAACAGGTTTTGATGTGCTGTATACGGTTTTATCAGTTCCTGTTCTATATCCCATTATGCCCTCCCATTCATCTTAACTGCTCTTACCAATGTCTTAACTGCATTTGCTGTTGTGCTGCCGTCATCGTAAGTAACACCGTTCACTGTGTATACGTTCTGCGGTCTGTCAAGGATATCCTTACGAAGACCGTTAATTGCTGAGACAATGTCAGAATTATCTCCATTTTGATTTATTCCGAACGATGCACCAGCCATAGCCATGTTCTGTCCAACTGTGAGATTTGTCATCATAGTATTTATACGCTGGATACCTGCTCGAACCTGAGAATCGTCAATTACTGGAGTAATGGTTGGGGATGTGTCAAGTCCGCTGCTCATAAGAGCCGAAATCATGTCAAGTGAATTCTGTAATCCTGCTAATGATGCAGTTGCAACATTGGAACCAGCGGACTGAGCTGATTTCTGACCGTCAGAAAGGGCATTTGTCAAACCTTGTACAGCATAATCACCTACCGCATAAAATTCTCGTGAAGGTGAGTGAATGCCAAGTCTTGCTTTTGCGGCTGCCAAAGCTTGTGCCGCAACATTCGAAGCGGCATTAATCGCACTAGATGCTCCAGCACCAATACCTCCTGCCAAACCAGCACAAAGATATACACCTGCTGAATAATATCCGCCGTAATGTGCTTTTGCTGCTGGTAAACCTGCTGATGCTACATTCGAAGCAGCACTGACAACTGAACCTCTACCTGCGGTAATAGCTGATGCAAAGGATTTGATCATGCTACTACCAAGTGTCTTAAACGATGCGTTCAAGGACGTACTTCTGGTCTGTACGGTGCTAGACAATCCATCAAACAGTCCACTCATGGCTGATGTCGCTCCAGATGACGCGGAAGTAATAGAACTGCTCACTCCAGACATCGTATCACCCATGGAGTTGCTCATGTTCTGCAGATAGGACTGCATTCCGCTTGTATCAAAGCTTCCCTGACATTTGGACATGGTGTCGTACATCTTCTGGATTGATGCGGATACGGCATCCATTTTACCGGTATCTACTGTATTGACATACTGACCGAATGCATTGAGTTTAATACCGAACTGAACTATGGTGGTGCCGAATGTATCGATTCCAGTAAGCCCTGAAAGTTTAGTATTCAGATCTTGCATCTTACTTCCAAGTGTATCTGCGAACACAACAAGATTTGATGTGTCGATGGTCTGTCCTGCTGTCTTACTACACATGTCATAAAAGACCTGCATTGCTGTTGAAACAGCTGTAATCTTACCGGCATCCACAGAAGCAATCTCTGAATAGAATCCAGTAGTAAATTGTGTGCCGAACTGCATAAGGTTCTGAGCAAACGTTGTGAGATTTGAAGATGCGGCAGCAAAGCCATTATCTGCTCCCATACTGTTTGCAAGTGTGACCAGTTTCTTGGTAACATCCATAACGGTATCCATCTGACCACCATCGATACCTGATGCTGAACCCGAGAAATCAGAAAGACTTGTTCCAAATTTCTTAAGAGATTCACCGAATCCGCCAATATCGTTATTGCCTGTAAACCAACTGATAAGACCACCAGATGTAGGAACATCGTTTGCAAGCTGTGTCATCAGCTCGCCAGCTCTCTTAGCAGCTGCAACAGCATCTTCGTTTATAGCATTATCACCGGATACAGAACTTGAGAAGTCGCTCATGGCTTTACCAAAAGCTTTAATGCCTTCTCCAAAGCCAGACATATTCTTCCAACCTGTGATTTTCTGAATAATACCGTCTGTTTCTGGAAGAGCGTCATTGAGTTTCGCAAGACCTTGAGCTACTTTAACCACACTCTCAAGATTTCCAGTATCAGTGATATTTGCTGTAGATTCGGCAAAGAATTTCATCGCATCGCCAAGATTAGAAGCTCCTGTTGCGAACAGTGATAAGTCTTTCGATCCAAGCCAAGCCTGAAGCTTACCACCGGTTGCTGGAAGTGCATTATTCAGATCAGAAATACTCTGAGCTACAGACACAACGTCTTTCATGTGTCCGGTATCAGTTATACCCTGCGTTGCATTATAGAAAGATGTAAGTGCTGCGCCAAGTGAAGTAAGATTCGTACCAAGACTTGCAAGTGAGCTGTTACCGGTGAATTTCTCAAATAATCCATCCAGAATACCGGAACCAACAAAAGAACCTATAGCAGATGCTAAAGTTCCAGCTGCAGTTGCACAACTCGGGTCAAGGTTCGAAAGCATGTTGAAGAATTCAGCTCCATTTTGAGCAAATCCAGACAGATTGGAACCTATAGCTGGTAAACCAGAAGTAGCGCCAGCTGCGAATCCTCCGACTAGAGAACCAACTGCGTCTCCTACTTTATAGAGAACTGTCTTGAGATAATCAAGTGCAGAGTCTACTTTTCCTCCGGTAAAATTATTCACTAAAGACAGAACTCCTCCAAGCGCTGTCATTAAAGTTGACAATACGCCGACGAAAGCCACTAATCCAAGAGCTGCGGATGCTGCGGATGCTGGGTTTACGTTGGTTACTGTTAGAACCGCACATGCCGCCGCTACAGCTCCCAATACTGCTGAAAGGCCAAGAGCTACGTTCAACACTTTATCTGAGTTTGGTATGTTTGCCAGCACACCAAGAACCACTGCCATTACGGAAACGACCCCTACCATAACAAGCAGACTCTTTCTGGCTCCGATGATGTTTTTGGATTGTGATTCTACAAGAGTAAACATAGCCATGAGTAATGATATTGCGCTTGTAGCCCATATCAATTTTCCAGTATCAATCATAGACAGCAACGCTACTGAACCGGCTAATACTCCTATAACGACTGCCATACTCATAAGCGGTTTAGCATTTATCGTTTTCATTTCGCCAGAAAACTTCGTCATGAGAGTTGCAATGATCGCTAATGCCGCAATAGCACCAACAGCTTTTACAATATTGCCCTCATCGATACCAGCAATCAGCTTCATCGCTCCTGCTAATATAAGAACACCAGCAGACATTGCAAGTATTCCCTTGCCGAGCTTATCGCTATTACCACCGCCGGGAAGTTTAGAAATCCCCATCAGAACTCCATATAATATGGTAATAAGCCCTAATGTAATAATTCCTTTTGCTATATCACCGTTATCTATTCTCGCAATCTGTTTAATAGCTGTAGCTATAAGAATAAAGCTTGCCGAAATCGCAAGTATTCCTTTACCAGCAACCTGCGCATTTTGTCCTGCCAAACGTGTAGCAAGCATAACACCCGAGAGGACTATCATGACTGCGGTTAATCCACCCAATCCTTTTCGCATTTCGTCAGGATTCATTTTCGCAAGCTTCTTAATCGATAGAACTGTCAAATATAAAGAGGCTGAGATCGCAATAAGCGACTTAGCTCCAGCACTAGATTTGAATTTTGTGGCTGTATATTCCATGAACGCATTCATACCGGCCAAAGCGCCCATAAGACCACGCATAGTATCTACTGCTTTATCAATATCGCCTTCCGCGTTTGAAAGGCTTTTTAACGCTTGAACCATTATAAACATGGCTACCGCTATAGAGGTCCATGATTTGCTATCGGTTCCATATGATAAGTTCGAAACTATCGAATCTACAACCATCATTGCGGCCATTAACTCACCAAGCAATATAGCGTTATTTAATGCAGACTGTGTATCCATGCTTTCCATAACTTTAAGAGCTACGGCCATTATAAGCATGGATTTTGCTATGGATTTCATTTCCTTACCGGAACCTGATAAAACCGTAAATTTATTAACCAAACCAGCGACGATTGATAATCCAGTCAATAATCCTGCTATAATAGCCAAACTTCCCCAAGCTCTTGTCAACCCATCTTTTGGTAGTAAGGATAACACCGTTAAAGATGCGGCCAGTATAGCAATAGATTCTGCTACGTTTTTTATTGCTCGACTTCGTTTCACCCACTTATCGGCTTTAAGACTTGCGCCTAAACCTTCAAGAACTTTGTTTAAACCAGTACCGGCATCCGATAAATCCGGAAGCCATGAAAACAAGTTTTTAACAGCAGATACTAACTTCATTACCTGCTTTGCCGCCAGAATAATAACCCCGCTTCCAACTATTACCAAAATAGGAGCCCAGTCAATATCTGATAGCTTATCTTTCATACTGTCGGCAAAATCACTGATGCCATCACGAAGTTTTGATAAATTGTCGATGACTGTATTCCATGACTTATCTTTGAGCTTTTCCAGACCGTCGCCAAACGATTCGAAATCACCGACCACTATGGATAAACCTTTGTGAGCAAGCTCTTTGAATTTTTCAATCCCTTTACCTGCTGTATCAAAGATCTTATCCGTATTAACAAAATAATCGAAGACATTCTTTTTAAAATCTTTGAGAACATCTTCGATATTGTTCAGATCAATCTTATCAAGTTTTTTACATCTGTTAACGAAAGCTAAAAGACGATCGGCTCCACCGTCAAAGTAAACGCCAAGTTTATCAAGACCCTTACCCCATTCTTCCTGAACTTTTTTGATTCCATTTTGAACCTGTTCAGATTCATAAAGTTTTGTAGTCCATTCTTTAATAGTCTTAGCACCGGTCTTCAATCCAGATGAAACCATTTTAAGACCAGTAGTGTAGAGGGTATTATTGTGTATAGCATCTCTCAGTTTTACGATATTATCACCAAGATTTGCTGTGAATTCCAGAATGTCGATATCAGACATCTTAAGCAAATCACACAATGTCCTAAAGCCAAAACGTACTACTCCTCCGGTGATAGTTCCTACAATATCCAATGCTGCAAACAGCCCTTTGAAAGATCGCTGTAACTGATCGCTGGTCTTAGAACTATACATGAGATTGAATGATAAATCATGTATCTTTTGTATGATCCCATACAAATCATCGGACGTAAATTCTTTTGGGAAAATGTCTTTATAAGCTGCTTTAACGTCATGAGCTATACGAATAAGACTTTTCCATGCATACCCAATGGATTCGATTGCTAAATCCCTACCGCCTTTTTTAGTAATATCGCTCATCAAATCATCGACATTACTCTTGAGTTTGTCAGTAGAACCAACAGCATCTTGCAGCGCTTTTACTGTGTTTGGACCAACAATACCATCTATTGATAAACCTTTAGCTTCCTGAAATGCTTTAATAGCTGCAGTCGTCTCTGAACCAATAAGACCATCAGAACCGTATTTACTCAAATTGTATCCAAGCTGCTTAAGAGCTTCCTGAACGTTCTTTACATCGTCACCGGTATCTTTAAGATGTAACAATCTATCAATATTTAGGTTAGCAACTCCGCCGAGACTTTTCTTAAGTAAATCGGATGATACTGCCCCAGCACGAATTGCCTTCTCCAAAGAACCGTATTTCTGAACAAGAGCATCCGCATCGCCACCGTTTTCATTGATAGCAGCTTTTACTCTATCCTGAAAAGCTGTCGTTTCAATACCGGCGTCATTAACAGATTTAATAAATTTATCGTAATTCGAAGTAAGTGCATCGTAAAGCAAGTCATTACGCTTATTTGCAGAATTATTGATAATATCGCTTAAAGTATCAGATACAACTGTAAGTGATTCTTTCGCCTGATCAAAGTCACCGACAATGTACTCCCAACTCTGAGTCCATCCAGACTGCATTGCTTCAGCCAGAGTATCGAATAACTGTGTGAACGTTTTTACTTTGGTTGCAGCATCATTAGCTGTCTGACCCATTTTGATTATCGAAGCAATCTGTTCATCGGTGTACCCCATCGTCTTCAGCTGAGATTCATTGAGGTCACCGGTAAATTTGGATAAAGTCTCGGTAAGAATGCTGGATGTAAGCCATCCTTTACTTAGAGTTTCTCGGAATGATCCTTCATCCTTAATCATCTGGTCGATGGCAACACCATGAACACGAGCAGTCTCTTTCAGTGCATCCTGGAAGACCTGACCACCCATACCTGCATTTACTACAGAGTTCCAGTCCTGAAGTTTAACAGTACCAGCTGCTAATGCCTGTGAAAGCTGATACATAGCAGTACTTGCCTGCTGAGAGTTTGAACCGGACACAGCTGCTAAATTGGCAATACCTTTAATTGCCTGAACTGATGTATCCAGATCAACACCAGCCGCCGTAAATGTACCAATATTACGGGTCATTTCCGTAAAATTGTAAATTGTCATATCGGCGTAATGATTCAGCTCATCCAAAGCTGCATTTACCTGATCAAGGGTAGTTCCTTTGCTCTCTGTATTAGCAAGAATTGTCTGGACAGAGTTAATCTGTGTCTCGTACTCCTGGAAACCAGATTTCACAGGATCTATAGTCAATGCAGACATAAGTGTTTTGCCTGTTGCAATGGCAGAATTCGTAATGTTCTGCAGAGCTGTCATTCCGATGATTCCCATAGTAGAGAATCTGTCTGAAATGCTTGCCACATCTGACGCCAGATTTTGCATAGAGAAATTCTTGGCTGTACTTTCAAGATTTGACAGACTTTTAGAAGATTTATCAAGATTCAATCCCTTCTTGAGGTTTTCCAAGGAAATTAAGCTCTTCTTAACACCTTGCTCAAACTGGTCATTTCGGAATTGCATCTCGACGACTCGTTCGTCAATACTACTCACAGTGAAGTTACCTCCTTCCACATTCCATCAGCCATTGCATCGAATATCGGTCGTAAAGCAGGATTAATATAATCCCTACCTTGGACATAGCCGCCGTTTCTCGTACCATGACCGTATTGCAGAATGATGGCAATATTCACACCTTTGTTAATATTTGAATTTGTCCAGTAAATAGAAATGCCCCCTTTGGAACGCTCTATGTTATAGTTCCAAGAGGAGGCGGTCTTTCCCGAATCAACAGGAGTCGCTTCAGCAAGAGCTTGAACGCCCTGCTGACAATATTGCTCAATGACTTTTAAATATTCAGCCCTGGACGCTTTTTTAAGAAACTTTTCTGTATGGTTGAAGTTTCCGCTATGCTTAAACGTAATCATTTTGAAATTTCCTTATCACTGACGGGCAATGTACTCAGCACATACAAAACCATAATACTTATTTGCGATGCGCACATAATACCAGTCTTCATTTTCACTATCTTCGATAGTGTCGCACACATCTACCAAATCGTTACGATTGAGTACTGGGTATTTTTTGATTTTTGGATTATCGGTACCAGCCCAAGATCGAACATTTAAACATCCGTTAGCAATGACTCTACCGACAAACTTACGAACTTTAGAAAGTTTTTTAGCGGTCGCCGTAGATGCTGCATCAGCGGTCGTTTCGTAATCAATCCAAACGTATCCATCAATATCTTTGCAATTTCTGGAATATACTTTGTCACAGACCATTCCACCGTTAGCAATAACTACGTTCTTGTCAGTTCTGGATGTATTTCCGCCATTTGTATAGATTTCGGTAATCGTAACTTTGGTGACTCGTTCGATATGGTTGCCGTTACAGAAGATCACGAGAGCTCCAAGTTTAGGTTCTTTATGCCATGTACCATTTGCTTTAGCATGTTTTGTGATTTCTTCACAGTTATAGAATCCACCACCCATATGTGCAAGAGCCTTCTTAAGACCAAATGTAAGAACATCAATCCAGAACTGATACTCTGCACACCATGGCTGTCCCTGACAACCCGGCTGCCCCCAAGAGTTTACATCTCTTGCATATTTGGTATAGTTGGCAGAACCGGCGTTTGCAGTTTTGTCGTCAAGCATGGATGCTGTAGCTTTCTCCATGTAGCCAGTCTGAGCTGCCATAAGTTCGGCACATTTCTCCCACAGAGTTTTGGTTGTAGTCACGGGAATTGATTCTGCTGAATTGTTGTTTTTATCTAACTTATAATCAGTATAAAAGAGATTCATGTCGACTGGTCCAGAGATTCCTTCGACAGTTCCTTTACTTGAGTACTGCCACCCGATTCCTGCCGATGGTTTCAGTCTTTCCTGAACTGTACCATTGTCCTTGTACGGATATGATGCAATCCAATAATCATAATTAAGAGTCTTTGTATCGAGAATATTCTTATACCAATTTGTATTGCAGTAGATGCCGGTCTTATATCCGGCTTTTGCAATTTTATTTAAAAAAGCCTTTGCAATACTTGCGATTGCTGCTTTTCCAAGAGCCGCCTGTTTGTCCCATTCCAGATCATAAAATACCGGAAAATCAAGGTGTCTATTATTGAGAACGGCTAAAACAGCATCCGCTTCTTTTTCAGCTTCGGCAACCGTTTTTGCATAACTGTATTTATATACCCCTACAAGTACTCCGTTTCTTGTAGCTCCTTTGTAATTGTGTTCAAAAGATGCATCAATACCTGTTTTCTGGTGAACACGAAGAATTGCTACTTCTACTGTTTTAGAGACCTTTTTCCAATCAGGTTTTCCCTGATAACTGGATACATCAATTCCTAAAAGTTTCATACTGTCACCCCTTCGAATTGTATTTATTTCTGTTTGCCTGATTAATCGCCCTATTACGAGCATATATATCTTTCTTACTCATCTTCTTTTTAGGAGAATTTTTAATATTGCAGACTCTAATAAGAGTGAGTAATCTATTCAAATGCCATTTTTCGCATTCAAATGGTATATTCAAAGCAATCATCCAATAATAAATTTCTTCAGAAGTTACTATCTTTTTGGATGATGTTTTTTTATCATTACCACTTCTGAATGTCGTGGCAGTCATTTCATCGTTTATATAGTGTTCAATATTTGTAATGTCCTTGTCTGAAAGAGCCTCATAATATGCAGGATCTACATCTCCGTTAAGAGTCATGCACCTGATATAATCTCTCATCTCACTGGGAGTTTTATTTGATGTTGAGAATGGCTTATGCCACTTAGATTCCCATTTTGAAATAGAGATGAGAGAATGCTCCAATTTAAGAACTATAGGTTTTAAATAACTGAACTCATTCGTCCTTTCGTTGAATAATTCAACTTGATTAATATTTATGGAGAGCATTCTCAGACCTCCTATTGTGATTTATACGCCAGCTACAATCTGATCAGCTGCAACGTCAGCAGAAGCTTTTCTCACGCTTTCCGGCATGATTTCATTCGTAAATTTGATTGCAAAATCTGTATCACGCATAATCTTCATATACAGTTTCTCGTATGCTCCTGTTTGTGAAAACGCTTCAGAAATCTCTTTGGATTTCATAAATCTTCTGCCATCCGGAGATTTCTCGCCATACGACTTAAGAATGAGGTCTTTGAACACAGCAAGAATTTTCTGCTTATCTTTCTCATCGATAATTTTTCTAAGCATTTTCTCCAGACCACCCGGATAGCTTGCTTCCATCTCCATAATCTCCGGTTCACTTAAACTGAATCGAAGTGTTTCTTTTCTTTCATTGCCATCAAAATCTGTATAATCAATGGTTGTAATAAACATAATGTGTACTCCTTTCCATATAAAAAGGAGCTCTATATTTCAAGAGCTCCAATATCATTCGTAATGTTATTCAGTTGCGCTGGTTTTTGGAAACATATCAATTACCTCTTTAAGGCTCGGGAGAGTAGGTTCATTGGCTTCGTCCCCATACAGTTTCTTTTCAAGCTCAGCGAGCTTAGCTTTGTCAGCTTTAGTAGAATCGATTGTGATTCTTGCAGACGGTTTATAATCACCGATGTTGACTGGAGTCGTTGTTGCTTCCCATGACATTGTGATAGCATCTGGACTATCATTCACTGTCTCATACGCTGTTTCGCTCGGAGAGACAGTTGCATTGTATACAAGATGCAGTTTATAGCCTTTATCGGAATCCGTATCACTTCCGATTTTTGTACGATATGCAAGACCGAACGGCACTCTTTTCTGCTGTCCGATGTACACACCCGGACCAACTTCAACAGATCCATCGCAAACAGCAAACTCATCTGGATACATATAAGCTTCGATTGTAAGTCCAAATTCTTCAGCAGCACGAAGAGAAGCATACTTAATGTTATCAGCATAGAGTACTGTCTCATCTGCACCAGAAGGACTTTCTGTCACTCCTGATAATCCATTCCACGGAACTCCATTTTCATATGTTCCGGAATCATCTGTTTTCTGCACATAAAGTACGCCATGATCCACGCCAAGTTCATATTTGCGGTCACCTGTTTTATCCCAAACAATTGCAGACATATATTTTCCTCCTAATGTTTAATAATAAATGTGATAAATGTAATGATTCAGATTATCGGCTGTATAAGGCCTGTCAAACCGACATCTCGGTAACATGGCTATTTTGTCGATAACATCTGAATCTGGATCTTTACAAATAAATACAAGTTCGTATTGTCTGGAAAAGCGATATGGAACGTCGTCAGCATATTCTGTATTACCGCCCTCCAAACGATATCTAATACAGGGATAAGACATTTTAAGATTATCAGGAGGCTGGAAATATACATTATCAGAGCCAAGAATTTCTTTAAGCTTTTTACCTAATTCAATTCTTTTAGACATTGTACTTACCTCCCAAACTTAAAATAATTCGGGGTCTCTGGATTTCAATGCTTGTTACTTTCCATAAGACCCCCATCCACTGTACATATTTAATGGCAAAAGCATTTTCATAAGCGTAGCTGTCAGCCACAATGCTTATGCTGTTATTAACGATCACATCATCGTTTAACCCCTCCGAAGCTTGATATCTTTTCTGATTCCGAAGTACATCACCTTTATATAGTCGTTCTGTAAGTACTCCGCTATATACATCCGGGGATGTTTCTTCGGTGCTAAGATAACCTACTTTTCCATAAAACTTTGCCATTTTGAATTTCTCCTTCTAATCAGCCAACATGATCCTGAGTACCTTCGTCAGATCCAGCGACAGAAGCAGCTGTGACATCTTCTTCCAGAGCGATTGCAGAGTATGCCCTTACAAGGGCACCAGACAGTCTTGTCTCAATCAGGTATTTATCCTGGTTGAAGTCAATATCAAACTGTTTAAATCTTGTGATTTCTCCACCCTTTGTAGAACCCACATGATAGTCATCAAGGTTTACGAACAGACCCAGCAGTTTCTTTGTTTTATTTCCAGTCTTAGTCGTACGTGTAAGACCTTCGAACTGTTCTGCAGTATGAATGGCAGATACATTAAGAGCTGCAGCAAGATCTGTTACAGAGTTGTAAATACGACGACCATTAAGATCTCTTGCCAGAAGCATCCGATTCAGAAGATGCGGTGTACAGTAGAATTCCAGAGAACCGGAACCTTTATACTGTTCTCTTGAAAACAGAGAAGCGTTTACGATTGCTTCAGCGAAGACATAGTTTTCGCCAAAGTTTGCGCTGGTGTTTGTGCCCTGCAGTTCTTTCTTAGCAGCTGCAATATCAATGTCGATATGAATGGTATACAGGTCATCATCATTCCAGATAGATCTGATATGTGTCTCTTCAATCTTTTCTTCATCACCTTCAGCACGACCGTCACCAACCATGATAGCCATGGCGATTTCTTCATTAAGATTCATTTTCATGATGCCATACTGATACTCAACAACATCGAAATCTGTGATATCGATAATATCATCTCTGTGAAGAGAATCTTTACGATATACAGTCTGCGGATCTGTTGTTCTGGTAAGCAGAGAAATATTTGGAGCATCTTTCTTCTTTTTACCCTTTACATAACCCGATGCTCTGAGTTTCTTATTACGAACATCTGCCTGACGAGTACGGATTCTGGAGATTGGAGATTTGTGAACTTTATTCATTACATTTCCAACCCAACCCTGATCTCTTGTAATGAGTTCCGGTGCACCAGGTTTTGTAAGCTGATAATCTGGGAACAGTGATTCAATACTATCGATACCGTGTGACAGTTCAGTATCGTGATCGGCTTCATAAATACGAATCGCATTCTGCAGGCTACCTACGTTGCTGGTCTTAGCCATAGCAATAATGGATTCCTGATCAGAATGAGTCAGTGTGTTCTCGTTACTATGAGTTTCTTTGTCAAACACATTATGTTTCATTTCTTCTCCTCCTTCGGAATTGTGTTCTATTTTTTCATCGGATTCGTCGTCCTGATCGTCAGAGTCATCAGTTATAAGGGCCTCACCAAGTAAATAACAAACGACTTCTTTCTGTTTCTCATTTAAAGTTTTGAGGATATCTTCAACCGTTTCGTCGTCAGATTTCTCGGAGTCATCTGATTTCTTTTCGGATTCTTCTTTTTTAGATTCTGTCGGTGATTCATCACCATGCCACAGACTGAACTCTTCGCCGGTATAAATGATTCCTTCATCAGCGTCAGCGTGCTCAAGTCCAATCTGACTGATAGACGCTCCCGGATTAGCAGGTGCATAAACAAGACTTACTTCACGAATAACGCCATGAGATACATTTTTGGCAGTATCCTGAATAAGCCCATTTGCATGAATGGACAATGATGTGATGTCGCCATGCTCAACAAGTGCTTTAGCTTTCTGAGCATTATCGCTATCATTGAATGAGCAATATGCCATTACGCCGTCATCTGTATACTCAAGATCGGCATGACCAAGTACATTATCTGGGACATCGTGTCTATGATTCCAAATGAGCGGAACTCTTCGACCATCATCATCTTTAAATGCACCAGTCATGATGGTTCTACCATCAGTGCATTTCATGTTGGCTTTTGTTGCCCATCCAGCAAAGTCATACTTCTTCTTTGCCATTTTGATTTTCCTCCTTCGGTTGTACTTGTTCTGAACGGTCCGCTGCAGGTTCACTTAAGTTAGCATTCCTTAACTCATCAGCCTTAGGATCGTCAGACGGTTTCATTCCGATAACTTGGCGCATTTCGTTCTTCGTCATGATTTCATTTCTTGTGAATTTGTCTGCTATCTCAGCAATATCATTTACGGGAACTAACTTGAACGGATCTCTAAAGAATTGAATAGAGTGATTACGTGACCGAGCGGTCTTTGTTAAGAACTTTCGTTTCATTTCATCGACCATTGCTGATACAATGGGCTCAATTGAACGATTGTAGTAGTTCAGCATGGTCTTCTCGTCGGCTGTACCGTCCAGAATTGACTGGGTGATACCGAGCTGACTGTATAGTAAATTTGTAAGGTATTCGATCTGGGACATCAGGTTGTTGTCTACTGATCGGTTAAGCTGCGTAACTTTTTCGGCAGCATCAATGTAAGCGACACCATATTTGGAGCCAGCCAACTGCATCTCAAGCTCTTTCTTACGTTCTTTGGCTTGAGCACGCTTAAGATCAGATTTAACAGTGTATGGTAATTGAACAATCAAATCGAGCTTCCCGGAACCAGACTGCTCATCAATAGCATCCAGTAGATTCAGCTTTCGAATCAGCCGCTGCATTGTAGAGTTCGGTTCGTTCATAATTACAAACAATGGATTTTCAATAATTGCAACCGTTGATTTCGGAACTTTAATGTCTTCTTGATAACCCTTCTGAGCGTTGTAAACTCTGACAAGAACATGCCTTGGGTACCATTCCAAAATCTTTCCAGTTCTCATAGATAAAATTCCATAAGAATCAGTAAGGTCTACATCATCATCTGTTTCGATGGGAACAAGAGCTACGCATCCCTCATCCATCATTGACATGACTGCATCTTGAATAAATGAACGTCCAGTCTGATCAATATTTGCTTCCAGACTTAAACAGGTGTTCAGTCCATCGTTAACTTCATCTTTGTATCGTTTTTCGTCGTCGAGTAATACGTGCCGAATATTAAGTGCTGCAACATCAAGTGCAATTCGGTTGTATACCGACGTAACAATTGATCGTTCGTTACCTCGACTAAATCGAACTCGGTCTGGTCTAAACGAGTATCCTGGTCCAGTATCATATTGGTACCGTGTTGGATCTCGATTAAACACATTCCAAGCTTTTTTAACTGCGTTAATTAAGCCCATTTTGTTCCTCCTTTGGGTAAAAAAATCGAGAGACCTTGCACTAGGCAAGACCCCTCGGTTCTGACGTCGTTTTTTTTTATATATATTGACTTCCAAATATAACAAATACAATAAACATTACCCCGACTATTATCCATATAATAGCATCGGTTCTTGTTTCATTCTTTTTTCGTTCCCTCTCGGTAACTTCTTGCTCTCTGACTATGACGCGCTTAGTCTCTTCTTTATCATGCTGTACCTCTTTCCATGCATGACTCTTGATTCGCTGTTTTGTTACCGAGTCGCTTTCCTCTACCAGCTCTTTCGAACCACAGTATGGACATACCTTTACATTGCGAGTCTCATCGACATCCATAATTCCTCCGCAATGCTGACATTCCAGTCTTTTGGTCAGGACCGGTTTTTCTTTCTGTGGTATCTTATGTCCACACACATGACAGAACTTAGCACTACTGAATAATTCAGCTCCACATTTTTCGCATTTCATAACATTCACATCCCTCAATAAGATGTAAACATTATAGCATACTTAAATTTATATTGACACCCCCATATAGACATACTACAATGTACTTGGACGTAATTAATAGTAGAAAGGGGTGACAATATGCGTCAATATATGCGAAGAACCACTGATGGTTTCATGCTTAGTATAGTTGTCGATAGTTGTGCATGGCTTATAAGTCATGGAACGATAAAAGACAACCATTTTGTTGTGACTACACATAATCATGAATTATTGTCTGTAGATTTGGAAGAATTACTCGAATTAGTCAAAACTGCGATTGCTATACCTTCTATAGCATAATTTCATTAATCCATTCTTTATTACATTTCTTATAATTATTAGCTAACCCATTGTTTCTTAGGGCTTTTTTCTCATGCTTATATTTACTCACTCAAATGCATCAATGTTTAATTTGTATGCAACATAGGCATCCATCATCGCTGCCACGGCATCAATCTTCTGATCATACCGTTTCTTTGACAATTTCCGGTTACCATTTGTGTCTTCTATGATAATACAATTTCCCATTGCGAACTTCATCAGCTCTTCATCGAAATAAAGTATTCGCTCTTCTGCCAGCTTCTTTAATTCGCCAAGTGGTACTGATTCTGTTCGGGCTCCCTGAATTACTTTCTCTATACCGAATAAACCGTTCTCTATCCCCCATCGTTCAACGAACTCTTTTGCATTATAAGGGTCATACCCAAAGCATTCGACATCATACTCATGATCGGCAATAAATGCATCTAAATCATCATATACTTCCATCATATTAAGTACAGTTCCCGGCATTACTTTCAAAGAATCTTCCTGTATGAACATGTCATATTTGACTCTCATAGCTGCTGGTAATTTTCTAAGAGTAACCTCCGAAATATAGTTTCGAGTCTTAACCCCAAACTTACCGCCACCAAGAGGAAATAAAAATGTGAAAGCACAGAAGTCATCACCCTGAGATAAATCCGCTCCCAATGAGCAAGGCATTTGCCAGTAGCTTCGCTTCTTATGGAGTAAAGTTTCTTCGTATGTGAAGAAATATGTCTGACCTTCCATTGGGATTCCAAATCTCTTCGCAAGGATGTCATTCCGGTTGGATGGCGAGTTCTCAGCTTTTTCAACTGCCTGCTGGTAAACCTCATATGTAACTGTCTTATCAATGTTTGGATTGGCTTTAATCCACATCTCAGGTTTACCGACTTCGTCAATGCTATCTAGTTTATACCACCAGATAGATGTATGAGGGTCAATGTAATCGCCTTTTAGGATTTTCATTAAATCCATTTTGACAGTATCACCTGAGCCATTGCGGACAGTTCCTTCTGAGCTTGTTGCAATAATCAAATAGTCATCGTTCTTAGAGGCACCCTGTTCAATTGCTTCGATTGGATTCTCTCGGACATCAGCCGACAACCATTCATCGACTGTAGCTATCTTACACCTTAATCCCTGGAGTTTATCAATCGTCATTGGACGAATCTCAAGATATGAACCAGTGATAAAATTTTGAATACCTACTTTTGTAGACGCAAGCTTTTGACGGTTTGCTTTAGAGCCGGTTGTGTTCTGCAGAGAACCTTCTGTCATATATTGGAATAACGGGCCTTTAGATCGGATGATAGCAGTTTTAAAAGGAGTCATAACCTCTTCTGCCTGCTTCATCGTAAAGGCTGTTGTGATTTGATGAGTCGTTGATGGATCAACCGTAAGATAATATGCCTGAATACAGGTATCATATAAAGATTTAGCAGCACCTCGTCCAACGATAAGATACTGCTTAGTGATAAGACGCTTCTTGATTCGCTTCTTTACATACCTACCTCCGTGCCCAGTTGGATGTGGTCGATATACAGTTCTCTCTTTGAAGTAGTACCAGCAAAATACCTGCTCTCCCCATAATTTGAAGCTATCGAGAAGATGTAAATCAGAACCATCTGTAAGTGTCAATTCGTTTTCACAAAATTTTACCCAACCCTCAACTGGCTCTGGATCATAGTACATAGCTGGATTTGCTATAAGATCATCAATTCGATGCATTTCCATCTCTATCTCTTTGCAGATAGGGATATCGCCTCGAATAACGGCCTCTCTAAACCGGCCGTAATACTTCGGGACGGCCTTGTTAGAAAGTGCCATATATTAGTTACCTCTTATTTATCTTTTTGTCCTTTCTTAGGATTCACAACTTCTTTACCTGCAATTTTATTGGTAAGCTCACCAGCCAAATACGTAGCAAGCTGACCACCAATATTCTTACCAGCCTTCTCCAGTGACGACGTTGTTACACCAGTCATGGATTTCAGAAATTTTCTACCTGCGCTAATTTTCGCTGGGTGAAGTTCACTGTATTTGCTCTTGTATTTAATCTCCAAATCCATACGATCAATTCGCTTTTTCAATTCATCGTCGGTTAATTTACTGATTTCTTTCGACGTCGGTGCCTTTAAAGCTTTTTTTGCTACTGTTTTTTCTTTATGCTTTGAAAGAAAATTTGAAATCTTTGTAGAATGTTTTTTACCAGACTTAATAAGACTACCATCGCGATTCTGATGACGGTGAACACCCCATTTCTGGCCTTTAACACCATGGTGGTAAAGCTCATCATCTCTAGGAATCATAAATTCAGTATCACTCATTTTGATCAGCCTCCTCCCAAGGATCGACCTGCATATTCAAACGAGATTCAAGTTCTGTGGCTGACGCTTTCATGGCTTCAACTACAAAAGAACTCGTAGGCGGATCAAAGCCCAATCTGGTTTTTATGTAAATGTACTGTTTTGCTCCTTCGAGTAACTTGGAATTACCGAGGAACTCATTCCAGGTATCTGCAGCGCTTGAAACAACAAAACCATCTTTCGGACCAACACCAAGCTGAATCAAAGTCATTATTGCTGAATTGATATGGATGAGGATGTCATTGTTATAGACTTCTTCATCCGGGTCCATATCAAGCATACTCCTTATTGTTTTAAGGATACTTGTTTCCATTATTACCTCCTTCTCCACGGGCAAGTATCATACGGAGTCCTTTCCGGAGGTACTATTAATAGCAAACTCTCGTCACCGTAATGAATTGCATTGTGGGTATTTAAAGATGTGCAAATCAAATACTTTGGATTTAATAGAAATTCACTACTATGATAAATATCATCGAGTGTTATTGGATTCATATGATGAACAATTAAAGTACCTTGAATCTCTCGATCAAGAATTCCTAAATCACATCCTGAATCTCTGATAATTACGTCATTCCTAATAGATTTCCATAAATCAGATTTGAGAAATTTGTTGCGGATATAACTATTCGAACCAAAAGTCTCATCTCCAACTACTCCACATAATTTTAAGTATCGATAACGTTCCTCGAATGTCGGTAACTTGATTAGCTCGCTATATGTCTTAATCGTAGAATTCTTCATCATCAGATCGTCCTTGATACGTGCTAAGAGCCCTGGCCGCATCAGCGTACAGGTCCCCAGTCTGTTTCGTGGAATGTATTTGATCAGTCTTAGCTGTAATTAATTCTTTCTGTCTCTCCAAAATTTCTTTTTCAATTTTCTCTTTAGAGGAACCTAATTTAAGAAAATGAACAATAACCTGTGAAGATGCTGTTCCATCCATTAACTGTTCTTTTGCCCTTTGCATAGCTAAATGGATGCACTGGTTTTCTTCTGCTTCCGGAGTTAATGCCGGGCGAATTTTTCTTGTAAGATCTGTTCCACTTTCTTTCTTTTTAGCCACAGTTACAACCTCCTTCACATGGGTTTGTTATAACTTTTAAAAGGATTTATAGGACTTTGTCTACACTTTTTCATCAAACCAGAACAAAAATACAGAAGGCAAAAATCAAAATTTACTACGGCGGTTATATTACGAAATTAGAAAGGAGTCCCACTTTCCTAAAAATCCTATAAACCCTTTTAAAAGGTATAACCGAAATATCATTTGCTTTTCAAAAAATTCCGCCGGAGAAAAAATAAAGACCGGCGCGATGAGGGAGGGGGTGCTGTTTTAGCGAGACCCCCCTATACCCTTTTGAATATCACGACGGTTTTATATTTAATTTTATATTTATTTTTATGTTATTAAACAGAATAATCTGATTTGAAAACTGTTTTGTCATAACATAAATTATTAGCTTGAACAAAAGACAAAGCAACTTACATCATTTACATTTGAAATGGATTGCAAATCAACTCATGACACGCAAAGTGATAAACATTTTGTATCAAATTGTAAATGCCCAAAGTTAATGCGAAACTTTTTTATAGATCTTTTCAACATCATATTTGATTATGTCATCAATTGCTCTTTCTATTTCTGCATCATTTTCAGCATCAGATAGCTGATCAGATGTTCTTGCTATTCTGCCTAGCAAAGCACAAGTATTATGATTCATCGTAACATCGTACAGAAACCAAGAATCAAACTGATCAATTGGATCGTACGGGTTGTCGACTGTTGTAATTGCTGTTTTCATACAATCAATTGATCTCCTTTACAAATATTTGCTTACTGTAGAAGTAGAAATGCCAAGTCTTGCAGCAATTTCATCAAGAGAATAGTTACTTCCAGCCATTGATTTAATAAGAGCTTTCTTTCCACTACTTAACTCTCTGTTGGTTCGTGGTGTGGCAAGCTCTCTAACTCTGTCTGGATCAGCTTTGGTAAGTATCTGCTTCAATTTAGTTTCTGATATGGCGCCGGCTTGTATGGCATCCCACTCTTTATCAGTAATGTTAATACGTGATTCCTTACCAGATGCTCCAACTTTGTACCGGGCATTCGATAGGGCTACCTGCTTAGCCTTTTTAAGCTCCTTCTTGGTCATATCTGGATTAGCAAGCTGTTTCGCTTTGACTTCGGATGCCGCTATCAACTGGGCTTTACGCTCTTTAGGGGCATTCAACATGGCTATATTAAGCTTAGCCAGGAGATCTGATACCTCTTTTTGATATACTTGCCGAGCTGAACTGCTATATTCAATTTTGCCGGCTGATAATATCTCCTTACGGGCCTGGTTACCCATAGCCTTCATGGTGTTAGCGTAGTCAGCGTATACTTCTTCCTTTGGGTTCCCAGAGGATAAAATATGAGCATCCTTAGCCTCTGCCATTCTGGTGGATTCTTGCTCTCTGATACGAGTTTTACCAGTCTTCTTATCTACAAAAGTTTCAGTAACCTCTTTATATTTAAGTTCACCGGTCTCAGGATCAATTTTGGGAGTGCCGACTCGTTTAAGAACCATCTGTTTTGATTTGGCTCTCGATAATAAGGTTCCAGCACCCTCGTGATATGTTCCGTCAGGTTCAGTTACACCCTGATATTTCTTTTTAAGACTTGCAATTGCATTGTCAGCATAGCTAGACTTATAATCCAACTTATGTTTTTCTGCATCAATAACAACCATCGAGTGCTTAACGGCTCTTGCCAGCTCGTCTTCAGTAGCTCCTTTGAGAGTCATATCAGTAATAAGATTTGAAATAATACCCATTTCAGTCTGGGTGTTCTTCATAATCTTATATTCTGCACCATTACGGTAATAATGTTTATTACCTTTACTATCAGTAGTTACTTTATCACTACCATATGTATCTTTAGGTTCGAATCCTTCGAGATCTTTAAGTGGTGGCTTGTGAGAGATTTTAATCTTACTGTTTTCGGAGTTACATGGAATAACCATGACCGTGTCGCCATCAAAATCTGCTCCAGATAATATACCAGCTGTACGAGAACTGATACCGATTGCATCTTTTGCTGCTGTACCAATAACATCTTGTCCTTCTTTAATCTTGTTATTAACTTTAAGAATAGGAATTTCGAATGTTCCGCCATGAGGGAATCGTACAAGGGCTACAGTTTCACCATTTTTATATCCTGGCGCATAAACCTCTTTATCAGATACTGAAGTAAGAGGCAAAATAACGTGATATTTCTGTCTTGGAAGAGCTGCAGCATCCAAATGTACTGCAACCGAATCACAATCATTCGCAAATGACTCTAGCAAATTCTTTTTAACAGTAGGATTCGTCAATGCCATAATATCATCGAATTCCGACTGCTTATCGGCTATTGCCATCTTCGTTTGCTGTTTAATAAGACCGATATTTTGCTTGCCAAGGAACTGTGATGACAGTTTATCTGTCCAATCAGCCCAGTCGCCTTCTTCTCGTGTCTTATTGATTAAAGACTGATGAGTTTTACCGTCCGAACCGATATATTCGCTCTGTCCTTTAGCTTTAATCAAAGCACCGAAAGGATTATCTTGATCAATATTTCCATCTTTGTCGCGCTTAACTTCTTTGAGAACATCTCTCATTGATTTGTCTTGGGACTTGTTAGTGTTAAACAAAACATCAACACCTTTTGGAAGATTGTCAGAATATACTGCCATACCTTTCAAATATCGATCGCCATCAACCAAGATTCGTACCTGTGCATAATGACTTTCGCCGAGATCAAGGTCTTTTACACCTCTTCGAAGTTCAATGACTCCGTCTTTATTAGTTCCCCCATCTTCAGCATATCTAATTGCTAATCTCTTTGGGTCCATGCTGACTGGAAACTTAGTTTTAGAAAATGTCTCACCATTATCTCTGGAAGTGTATTCACTAACCGAATGAATATGTTCATAGTCGAAAGGTGCACTCTTTGGAGTTCCTTCCGGTCCGACAATTCGTAAGTTGGTTTTCTTTCCAGGATTGGTTGCCTGTGGTACAGATCCTTTCCATACCTGGTAGCCTTCTTGTTGCATGATATAAAGAGCTTCGTTCAGTTTCTCTTTAGAAACCCCAAGCTCTCTTTCAACACCGACCCCAACATCTAATACAGCTTTAGGATCGTCTTTAAGTTTTTCTTTCAAGCATTGCTTTAACGTATCAGCTGTCTTTTTTGATTTGTTCATCTTGGAAGCAGATTGGTCGTTCAGCAATGATCGTACTGACGAATCATTCTTAAATCCCATAGCTTTAGCAATCTCATTCAAAGATTTACCGTCTGCTCTCATGGATTTAGCAGTCTGAACGTCATATGTTCTTTTCTCGTCTTTAGCCAAAGCGTACTGTACTCGAAGCTCTTTGGTGTTAGACAATCCCATAATTTTAGCAATTGCTCTTTCTCCTGTAAGAATCTCACCAGTGGATTCGTCAACTGCTGTGGCATTAGATTTCTTAAGACTCTGAACTCTAGCCATGAAATCCGCTGAATGCTGATATGGATTATCACCAGATCCCCATGGATATCGTCCTGATCTTCTTGGCATACCGTAATGAGTTAGATTGTCTTCGTCATAAAAGTCATCTTCGCTCATCGTATAAAAATCATAAACTTCGTCTAACGGCGGGTTTTCTTCATACATTTCTTAATCCTCCATCAAAATATCATTTATCAACTGATTAGCATTCTTATATTGATCCATTGTTAACTGAATATCGTTAGGATCAGGATTGTGATACAGTACTTCACCAGACTGATAAATGCGAAGCTCCATTTCAAGGTCAACTGGTTTGTAGTTATAATTCAAACAAAATAAAGCAGCGTAGTTTTCAAGCTGAAACATCTTTGCCGGAGTGTCACCAGTTTTCAAATCATGAATTCGTAACATACCGGTTCTCTCTACAGAGTCCAAAGAAGAAATAGTATCTGCAGTCCCAAAGCATAAGTTCGACAAATATAAAATTTGTTCAGGAACCATGCGGTGCTTAATACCATCGTTCACATAGGTCATCAAATTATGATACTTGGCATCAAAATCGATAGCTCTTTCTATAACAGCTAATGGAATTTTGTAAGTATCAATTAATGATAACAATACTTCGGATTTGGAATATCGGGTCAACTTAATTCTATTTTTGATATGAGCTCTAGCAATATCATGCAGAGCTGTTCCTATTTCTGGAATATACTTTCTCGCCCAGTATCGAATAATATCTTTATCAGTTTTATCTGCCAAACTTATAGAACTGGGTGAAAACATCGCATGCTTACCTACAAGGTTCGAATACTTCTCGTAGTTCATTTAAAACTTCCTCCTTGTTCTCAGGATATACAAATCGTGAGAATGACATATCGTTCATTTTATCTACGTAATATTCCTGATTAGGTCTTCTACTTGCATTGCGATTTCTCTTACATTCCAGGGAGGCCCATTTGTCACGATATAGAACCAGGAGGTCTGGAATACCCTGAGTGTCGGTCGGGTCAGTCTTCAAAACAATGCAACCGTTAAACATTGCTCTAAGATCTTTTTTCAATTCTGCTTGAAAATTACTTTCTAATCGTGACATTGTGTTACCTCCCTTCTGAAATGTACTGGAGAAAATTATTATGAGTAAACGAAAAGAGAAAGTGTAAGTATGGGAATTGCCCATATTACCTATCTCTTCATAAAAGCCCATGTATTTTTCGCGTGCAAAATAAAAGACCCATAATCGGGTCTATAAAAAAATTATTTGATTCTGTTGTCTTTTGGATCATAATACGGTATAAGTTCATAGAGATCACAATTTAAGAATTTAGCCATGATGGAAATTGTTATAAGATTTGGAAGCCGTTTTCCGGAACAATAATGGCTAACAGTACATTCTGTCGCGCCAATACCATGCGCTAATTCTTTTTGAGAACAGCCAGCATCTAACAGAGCTTTACTAATTTTATGAGGAAACATTTCTCTCATTTGTTCCGCCATGGTTTTAATATCATTGATAGCTATGTCGAGTCTGGTTATTGAATTTCTGAAATAGTTGTATCGGAACACACTACCATCCCTAAACGTAATATCAATTGAATTTCTTCCAAAAGGCGTCCATTCGACGATGTTGGCTTCATCACCTCTGAGATGCATTGATACATAAGTATCATAAATTTCGTCATACCAGTCTCTTCTTTTCGCGCTTCTCATAAAAATCCTCCTTTTTCTGCTAAAAACTTAAAAATTGCTGAAAAATACCGTTTCGTCCACTTTTTGCTAAAAATGCTATATTAATATATACTAAAATTATTATTTTGTTTATATATAAACTATATGATAATTTTCACATATATAGGTTAAAACCCCCTAAAAAGTGGGAAAAGTGGACGGATTTCGACAATTTTTACTATTTTTCACAGAATTTTCACAATTTCAAGTGTCACCTTTTGTAACTCGTCCACTTTTGGTCCACTTTTTGACACTTTTAAAAATAAAAGTGGACGGCTATTTTGGACCGAAAAAATGACTGTTTTTCATCAAATTCAGTCAAATTTCAGCCCCTAGTCACCGTAAATATTGATTACTTAAGCTGATATTTCTCCCTAAAGTCATTGATTTTCACACTCAAATCATTACGATTTTTCTCATTTTTATCTATGAATTCCTCAAACATTTCTGCCAATTCTGCAGACATGGATAAGTCCGAAGAAGCCTTTAACTCTTCAAAATTTTCCTGTAAACGTTTCTTCTCATTCAGCAACTGCTTATATATTTTGTCCAAATGTTGCGTTTCAGCCCATAAAGCGTCCCGTTCCTCAATTAACTTCTTATTTTCCTGAGTAAGCTGATCAACCTCTTTTCTATATGCATGACTCTCTTCAAGATCAGCTCTAAGTCTCTTATTCTCCTCAACCAACTGCTTGACCTCTTCATTGAATGCATCGTTATCGTCACGAACTAGCTGCAACTCTTCTTTCAATCGTCCGTTCTCTTTCAGCAGCTCTTGATTATTATTTCCAAGGAACTCAACCTTATCTGACAATTCTTTGTTTTCTTTTTCGAGTAAGTCAACCCGCTCTCTTAAAATATTGTTCTCTCTGACAAGCTCCTTAACATGCGCAAAATACTGAATGTTCTCTCTCTGTAATTCGTCGATAAATCCCAATAAATCACTTGTATAATATCTCATAACATTTATCTCCTTTTCTTATTAGTTTCTAAACTCCAATTAAACTTATTAGTTTCTAAACTCCAAGTTTCATCATCATAGTATGTAAATACAACTTCCAGTCTGTTCTTTAACCTCACACGAATCCTGCCAACCCCACAAGGTGTCCACTTAACTATCTGCTCAGCCAATCCCGGCCACTCTCTTTTAAAGATATCAATTATCTTCATGATCCGTGATAACCACCTTTACATCATTCATATTATAGTCATTAATGCAAGAGCATGTGCAATCAGCAGGTAAACATAATACCGCATGTCTGCTTTTTTTCACGTCACCAAGCTCTTCAACTAACCGATCATGTAACATATGCAATTCTTCTTCAGAACGTTTATTAATAGCCTTCACTACGAATATCATAATCCCAGCCCCTTTAAAACCACTATTATAATTAACCAATATATTGCCCACATTGACAAAGATACGATTAAGTCATTTTTATCGTCATTATTCATTGCCATTCTCCTTTTTTATTCCAAATATGTCTCAACTCATGAGCAATTGCAAACAACGCTGCGACAATAAAATATCGTACATCATGAGAAATCGCCCCAGCAATATAGCAAACAAATTTCATAATATATAATTCCCAACCTACAAATTTCATTTATTTGTCTCCTTCTACATCAAAAAAAAGTAAGAGCACCAGTAATTAGTGCCCTAACTTTTGAAATATATAGTTCTTTACTTATTTGTTCCTTGTCCAATCGCAATGAAGTGAATGGATATATCTGGTAACTCTACCATATCTTTAGTAGCAGTTTTTGACATAGTCTTTCCCTATTTGCCAAGTTCGCTAGGTTTGAATCCTATAGATGTCGTTTTGACATCTGTGTTCATTGTTGCCTTTGCTTTTATCGAATTACAATCATCAATACTCACAATAGTGGCAAATCTAGGAAGACACATTACCTTATTTTTATTGGGACTGTTCGCTTCTGCTTCGAGTCGCTTCTGCAATTCAATTAACTCTTTTTTAGGTATGTCACCGCATGTAGATACTATAAATATCATTTCTCGTCACCATCCTTCTTACAGCAAATCTCTAAAGCTACTCCAAATATCCCAGCAGCTACAGCATATAACGGATCTCTGGTTTCGAACATCTCGAATACACAAATAAATACCATTATTCCATAAACGATCATCACTTCCACACCTTTCCTGTCTTTTTGTCAGTCAACACGATCCGACCCTCCACATGAAACCCAGCAAGCTCACAAATATAAAAGATGGTATTAAGTAAGTTATAGAATCTCTCATAATCCCTGCCATACTTTCTCTCATCGGCTTCTACACGCTTCATAGCCTTATATGCAGTGGGGTCATAATATCCAGACCCGTTCCTGCTTAACTCTTTATCAATTGCTTTACATCTTTCGCTCATCTTTTCTGCACCTTTCTAAATAAAACCTTTCATAACTAAAATATAAGTAAGGCATGTTGCTAAACCGATGGTTGATATAAACCAAGCGGAAAATATCATAAAAAGGTTCTCTTCGTCGGTCATCCACATAAAGAACCAGCCTATTATACCTGTTATTACAAGCAGTACAATAAAAACCACAAAAACAACACAAAAATTACTTATTGTCATTCAAAAACTCCTCCTCAAATGCTCTACCACTGTATATATTCCAGTTTCGTCGATTTCGACCAATCAAATTTTTACTTGTATTAGAAGTAAACTTAAATATCCGCCCATCTCTTAAATAAACAGTGCGTTCAGCACGAGAAACTTTTGACAATTCATGCATATTACCGAATGCAAATGCATCCATTAACTGCTCAGCACTCTTTAATGTATCTGCCGCAATCAAATATAAAACTTTATTCTGCTTATCCATCAATACCACTTCTCCTTAATTCCTTATCACTCTGTTCCTTCTTGCCGATTGCTATCTATTCTTACTCCCTCAACTGTAATTTTTGTTAAGTTATCATAGCAACGTTTGCTTGGTATAACTTCAATACTGCCGCCGTTATTCAGTTTTTTCATGTCGTCCTGGTCAAGTTTAATTATAAAGCGCATAATTATCTCCTATATCAAATTATTCTGTTTACTCATCTTCTCCTCCAATAATTAACCACTCCGGTGCTTTCATCGTGTATCCCTTCGAGAACATTATAAAAATATCGTAGATACTAAAACCAGATTCCTTCTCTATCTCAGATACAATTTTCTGTAATTCACTGACCGCCATTTCATTTCCGTATTTCGTATTTTTGCCTAATAACATATCAATACCACTTCTCCTTAAGCTGATTTATTGGTGTTCCAGCTACTCCAGCGCTTTCTCCGCTGTCTGTAGACTTAAAAAAAGCACCCTCGCGCTGAGGATACATAAACTCAAACATTAAATAATTGGCAGCATCGCAAAGATACTCGGTGTTTCCGGTTTCCTTATATTTCTTAATACACATATCGCGACTTTCCAGTGCATTAACTAATTTCATCCCAAAGTTGTCGGATGCTGTACCATATTTATAGTAGCTAACCTCTACACGATTCTGCCGTAATTCATCAAATCTGTCCGAATACTCTTTCGGAAGTTCTTTACCTATTCTACTCATATCAGTACTACTCCCATAATGATAAATAATTCAGCTACAACCGCTGCCAATATCACAAGTGCTCCTGTACAACATGCAACACTAACTGACATGTGTTTATCAAGCAACTTAAATGCAGCCCACATAAAAACGGCAAACATAAATAAAGATATTCCCATTTGTATCATGGCTACAAAAATACACAGTTCGTATGTCATAAAATCACCTCCCAAATAAAAAAATATGATTTCGAATATAGCAAGAGCACTTGTAGTTAGTGCTCTGATTCCAATAACTATCTGTATAGATTCAGGTTCATTATTTGTTTTTCGAACATTTACAAACGCCCATATAAGAACCCCAGCTGCAAATATAGACGCAATTATTGCGCCAATCATTAATGCAATATTAATTTTTCCATATCAATCTCCTATTCAGTAAGGTTTATGATGAAACGCTCGTTCAGCTGTTTCACGTCTCCGGTCTCTTTCCATCTCTACATATCTACATTGCTTTTTGTGTGCTGCTTTCTCCTTTTCAATACGTTTTTCTGCAGCACTCTTTCTGGTTTCTCTACTCATTTTGTTTCCTCCAAACGTTCTTTTTTATACGAGCTCTTCTTCATATCATGACTCACTACTGTTACCTCCAAAATACTGTTTCACAAGATAATCTAAGTATCTCTTTTTCGCTATTTTTATTTGTCGTGTACGTCTCATAGGCTTTCCTGCCATTTTCTGACGGTTATTAACGATAATACGTATGGAACTGTCCCGCCTAACACACACGCGACCGAGCCTCATTTTCAAGTTCCGATAATGCCTTAAATTGCTATATGTCCCATTAAGTTTCCTATTCCACGCATGCTTAGGTTTCATTTCTTCTCCTCCCACTTTACAGGTTTCTCTGTACAATAATTAAGTGGATTATCTAAACACTCAAAACAAGGATCTTCGTGCTCTGGACATTCCGCATGTTTACAAATAATACAATACTTCTCAAAGTTTACTTCTCTTAAATCACTATCAACTACCATCTCATACCTCCTAAAATAAACATAATAAAAGAAAAGAGCCTGTGTTAAACACAAGCCCCAATCTTGCAATTACTTATAATCCAAAAACGCTTCAACACTTGTTTTATGCATCATTACTTTTCCGATTTCTTCCAAAGTGTTCGGATCAAAGAACTTACAAAGCTTATACGGTCCATAATCATAGTTATGATTACTGTCCAACATTTGTTTCTGTGCTTCTCGCCATGCTACCTCAAATTTTTTACTTTTACGTCTTTCTAACGCTGCCGTTCCAGCCGTAATAGCAACGCAAACAGCACAATAACCAATGACTAAACCGTAATCATCCCAAAAATCTTTAACCTTTTCAGCTCCATTCTTTGCCTTTTCTTTGATTTTTTCGTTTAACATAATACAATTCCTCCTTGATTGTTTTTATCTGTTTCTTGCATATAAGGAGTTGTAAAATGTGCGTGTCAATCTTCTTGATACAATGGAAAAGGAATCCAACGTTCATCGGATTCTTGACCAAGTTTTTGTTGAAGATCTATACACATCTCTATACATTCATGATAGTTTGTGAATATCCTAGGAAATACCATATTAATGTATTTTCCATCCGCATACGTTCTCACACAAATATATAACATAACTTATTCCTCCGTATAATCTTCCACTGTTAACCCGAAACACCATTTAATCATTTTCTTCTGAAACCAATTAAAATGATGATCAATGTTAAAAGTCACACTATATAATTTTCCCACAGATACTTTAGAACCATTTTTTTATTTTAGGTATTAATACATCCATTAAATTTCCAAGCCGTTCGCTCATCTCATACCTCTCCATACTCCAGTGTTAACTCTGTGATAATGCTGAAGTTGTAGTAATGCTTCTATAAAATTATCAAGTTCCAAACCATCTTCAAAATCTATCCTTGTTGTATTTGATTTATTAAATCCTTTCAATACTGGGCTACCATCCACTGGATTCACTACATCCAATCCAAGTACTTCGTTCGTGTTCGCTAAGCAAATATATACTCGCTTTATGTCGTCACTGTTATAATTTTCGCAACGTATTTTCATAATCCATTTCCTCCAAATATAAAAGGCCCTCCGAAGAGAGCCCATTATTACTTATTGTATTTCGTCTTGACACCAAGGATATCTTCCACAGCTTCATCACTCATAAGAAATCTTCCCAACCAACTAGGAGCTGTTTTTCGAAAATCAAGTGTCATTCCTTTTATGCCGTGTTCTCTTGCATAGATCGCCATAATATTTACACAAGTATCAAACGTATCTTCATCCACGGTTAATGCCGCCTTGACTTTAATCGTTAATTCTCCGTCCATACTGCTATCAGCTATTTTCATCATATTTATCTCCTTGGATTTCCAAACATAGTCTTCTTCAATAAAGTGTCACGGTCAGTGCCGTCAGACATTTCTGTCATCTCAACCAAAGCGTCTTTAGACGTTCAGATATTTGATCAACATCTGGACTAATACATTCATTCTGAGCATACACATATCCAGGTTCCAACATAGGCGATAAAACTGAAAACGGCTTTTTCTTTACAGTAATCAGCTCAGAATATGGAAGAGTCTCAATCCATTTGCAGAACTCTCGCCACTCATCCAGCTTATGATTCTTCCTCTGTCTGTAAATATTCGCCAGAACCTCATAATTCAGCATAACATTACGAGTCTGGTTATAGCTGCTCGGAAGAAGCTGAATCATCTGCCACCAATATTTTTTCTTAAGTTCTGGATCAGTTTCTCGGTTGTAAAAAGTACGAGCAACATTCAAATAGTCGATAGTCTCCTCCAGTGCCGCTATCCATAGATTCTTGTAATCCTCAACGCCATCATTTTTTTCAGCCGGAATAAATACACCAAGATGCTCACACGAAAAATCCTCCAATGAAAATTCTTTCTCTGCAATCTTGTGCATCGTACTGCAAGAGTTTGCAACTGTCCCGATCTTATATGTATCAAACTCTTTCCACCAATATAATGGTGCCGTAATCCTCACATACACCGGCATCATTCGCATGTACTTACGATGCTCTGTACCGGCATCTGATAATCGCTGCATGAGAGAGTGGTCGTTAGATCCAATTTTTTCATCTTTTCTAAAAAATGAATCTTTATCACATAAATTCCTTTGATTATAATAACAATTCACGCATGATTCATCGGAAAAGCACGTATCACTCTTCTCCCATGAGTTCATCGGATTTCTCATACCCTCAATAATAAACTTCATCTGCTCCGGACTTGCCAGAACTACATTTTCTAATTTAATCATTCACAACAACCTCCTAATGTAATATCCACTGCCATATCAGACCCAATTTCAACAACCTCTACTTCAATATCTGAAGTATCTTTTACACACGACCAAACATTATCTTTCTCTTTCTTATAAAGCTGTTCAATAACAACTTTCTTAACAACTTCGGCTTTATCTTTATCAGTGTAAATACCGAATGCATGTTCTATATGTCCGTAACCATCATAATACACATTGCCATGAATTAAATATAAAGTCATTCTTTCATCTCACTCTTAACACGTTCATTCGCCAGACTCTTCCTTTCCAAATATTCTTCTTTTGCTATCTCAGCATAACCGGGAATATCATCAGACTCTCCGTCCTTAAAATATCGATTAATCTCGATTCTGTCTCCCTGTGGAGTAATAACATATAAAATACCAACCGTATCGAAATCACCGTTTTTGGAATCTGTAAGAAAATCTTCAGTATAAACTTTGTATGGTTTATCACATGGAACGTAAGGCATATAAATTGGAAAGAGTTCGCTCATCACAGTATCAATTAAGCCGCTGTGATAGCTATAATGTGGATTGGCAATATTGACCCCCTGAAAACGATTCACATCCTTATATTCAACAGAACCATCAGCTTTAACATCTTTGAACAGAGAACTCATTCTCTTGCACTGATAATGTTTGGAATTATCGTCTATACCGTAAACTTCATTCCACATATATTCAGTATCTTCAATAGGTGCAAGCGGTTTTCCAGTAATCAGACGATCGAGAATTGCTTTGGTAAACATAATACTTGCCCCAGAATGTTCATCCTCGCAAAGACTCTTGAACGCTTTCAAAGCACTTTCGTAGCAGGCACATCCGTAATCAAACTCCCCTTCCTTACGATTCGGATTCTCACGTGCACAAGCAATTTTTACTTCGTCTTCAGCCCATAATTCCAGGTTTGATTTTTCTCTTTTATTTTCTTCGTCCATTTCCAAAATCTCCTTTTTTATTCAAGCCATTCATTATCAAGATAATAAAAACCGTAGACACATGCTCCGATTAAAATTATCCAGAAAATCCAGAATAACCATAATGCAAAATCGGATTCTAAGTGTTCCACGGTTTTATCAATCGTCATATTTTCATAGAATGGCGAATTATTTTTTATTGTTTTATTTTTTAATTCTGTAAATATCGTTCCAGTGTACTTTAAACCAACCCCATAATATTTGAAGCGTACATGAGATGATTCTTTTAAGGTATCGATATAATCATCATTCGGTAATTGAATCTTCTTACTTGAAAATATGTGTTTCAAAAAAGATATCTCTTTACAACTCCTATCCTCACTCCCAACATAATCCCATGACCAATAAACTTCAGTCGTATAATATGTATGAGCTTTTCCGTTCACGGTCCTTGTATGACCAACCTGACGGGTATGTCTCGTGTAATGCTCTTCAACCTTTCGTACATACATATACTTCCCACCAATTTCAGGATAAGTAACAGTATCGACAGCTTCCAAATTACCATACACAAATGCATTCCCGATATCAGTTCGCATACCATATTCAAATAATTCCTGATCTTCAATCTTTACGGCTTTATTGTATTTCTCGTTCTTATCCATCAAATGATCCGATATTTTACCGGAAAATATAAAACCAATAAGTAACAAAACCGCTATAATGGATATACTTGCTAAGATTTCTCTTTTTGTAATTTCAAAATCTCCAAAATCAAATCTTTTTCGATTCTTCATAAGCTTATTCCTCGAACAGATTCTGTGGTGCATCAACCGGAGCTTTATAATCCAAATAGGTATACTCCTGAACCTCATATCCAAGAATATTTAAAAAGATTCGTGTAGGAAATTTTCTCACATATCGTCTGTACACTTTTATCTGTTTGTTATAATTACTGCGATATTCTGCTATTAGATTTTCTGTAATAGAAAGTTCATTCATCAGTTCCTTATAATTTTCATTAGATTTTAATTCTGGATAAGCCTCACTTACAGCTGCAATCGCAGTAGTAACATTTTCGATATCTCCGGTTGAACCTCGTCCTTCTACGATAGCAGTAAGTGTATCAGCTTCGTGTTTATCGTACTGCTTTACACAATCTGCAAGGTTATAAACCAGATCCACACGTCTTTTTTCCTGAACTTTGATGTCTGAATCAGCTGTATTCACCTGCTCCTCCAGTGAAAAAGCTTTATTCTGTGAACCCTGCACTCCGAATACACCTAACATGACAACCGCAAGAATCCCCGCAACAATAATAAGAATTAATTTTAAATTTGATTTTTTCATTTCAGTCATCTTTCTCTTCCTTTCTCCCTTCCAAATACTGTTCAACCGCATCACAATTATTACGATTTTCACAGTATATCTGCACTATAGTTTTTACGACTTTATTATCACCGTAAAATTTATTGCATGTAGTTTCTGGTGAAAACATCGGACAATCCTGACATTTTTCTTTAGTGTCATCTTTAATTTCTATCATTTCTTATTTTCCTCGCCTTCTCCCAAGTATTTCCTTCTTATTAGTAATAGATCACAATACTCGTCTTCTGTTATTTCATATGTATGGAAGATATACCCGCACTTGTCGCATTTCCGGAAACGCTTTACTTCTCCGGGATCAACATCTCTGGTATCTTTAACGACTGCTCTGCCTTCACCACATTCAGGACAAATCATTTTTACCCTCCTATAAATACATAAATATCAGTTTAATAGCAGTTACTGCCACGCACAGAATATTCAGCACCAACCACAAAGCCGTTATAGAATACCAAATCTTCTCCCAACTCTTCTCTACATCCAATGCATACCGAACATTGGCAGACGGACTCTTGAAATGTACCTTTATCATAAACAGATTCACCAAATATAAAACTATAGACACTGCAGTGAATTTATTCATCTTTCTTATCCTCCTTACGACGCTCTTCTCTATCAATAATACAAAGAGTCAGATCGATAACACCCATAATTAACACAAATACACAAAATATAAGCCAACTTATAATGCTCATAGCAACCACCTCCTCTTTGAAAATATAAGTATTAAACTCATTGGAATCGTGAGAACTCCTGCTGTCATATCTCCGCCAGACCAATCAGCTACTAAAAAAGTGAGGAGCAGCAATACCACTCCCCACAGTTTCTGTTTCGTAAAATATAAACTCTCTGCCAAACGTTCAGCCTTTCTCCTACGAATCTGATTTTTTCTCTTTTTCAAGTCCAATACGCAGTCATGATAACCGTATTCGTAACCAAGTTTGCTCCCGTCGATATAACCAGAAGCCTCTCCGATTTCATAGGAAAGCTGATCGATAGTGTCATTTATAACTGCCATTCTTGATCTCCTGGAACGCTTTCAATAATATGACTCTTACTCCGTACTTTCATACCCTTTCTCCTTTCGTAATATAATCACCGTGATGACTCATTTTTCGAACTTGATTATAGTGGTGATGGTTTCTCCGTTCGTCTTCTTCAGTTTCTGGTAAATTGGTCTTATCCTATTTCCGAACTCGATCAGATCTGTACCGAACATTACTGCCTCTATTGGACCTAACTTTTCTGCATTATCGATAACATACTTCATCATTTCAGTCGCCATACTAATTTCGTTTACGAATTTCTTTGTGGCATTATTAATATCACTCATAATATTTCCTCCATTCAATTAAGTAGGAGCGTGAGTAAATTTATTCTTCCTACTCCAAGCTCCTTCGTTAAATTTCTTCTTACTTACTAATGCTCTACTTATAGCCAGATCAATACTAGACCTGCTTTTCAGGTGATAATAATATAGATCCTTATAGCCAGTATTCAATCTGTCTATGCGCCCCGCCGCCTGTTCCATAATCTTGTAACTATAATTTTGGCTGTAGAACACGATCGTATCAGTTTTAATACAATTCCATCCTTCAGCCCCGGCGGTGTACTGCACCAAATATACCCATGAATCGCATTCCGGTATTGGTTGGTGCTTGTGTCCATTCCATTCCGCAACTTCAACATCCTCTCCGTAATATTGTGATTTAAGAAGCTCCAATTCATAATCGAAATTGTAGAATATAATCATTCTCGGATGCTTCTCAAATAGTTCCATAGTTGCTACCAATCTACTATCATCAGAGTTCACCACCTTTCTTAATGCATAACACAGCTCAGCAGCTGTCTGAAAAGGTTCATTCTTCCAAATATCCCAACGATTCTTCATCATGTCTTTGTAAATGATTCTGTTATATTCAACATAAACATCTTCATCGTGTCGTATTGTTGGTCGTATAATCTCTATATCAATCAATATAGAATTCCTCAATCGGATTAAACGCCCCACATTAAGCCACCGCTCAACTTTTGGATATTTAGAGAATCTTGCAAACACACAATGCTCCTGGTTAAATTCTGTTCTGTTTTTATAGAAACCATTTGCAATGAATACCGGAATATAATCGTCCCATTTGTCGCCAGGAGTTGCAGACAATAGAACCCATTCATTATGCTCAGCAATCCTTAAAAACGATTTAACCCAAGCCCCTTTACCAGATACCTTTTGTTCGTCAAATATAAAGAAAGCACCTTCGATTGTTTTATATTTTCCTATATTATTCCAGCTATCTATTGTAATTCGTACTTTACTGAGACTTTTCTCGTAATCCTTATCCAGACCAAAAAGCAATAATTCGCCTTCCCATTCTAAAGTGTCCCTTTTATAAGCGGTTGTAATGATGTAAAGATTTTTTGCATTTGGTTTCATAGGTTTGAATGGTTCAAATGATCCGCCATTTTGTGTAACATAATAGGCGAGTGAGGTCCGAGATTTCCCAGACCCAACTCCACCACATAGGATGCATCCATTTTTCATTTTTCGAACGGCTTCTTTTTGTTCATCATACAGAAAAGCCATTTATTCCTCCGGGCACTCCTGCTCAGCATACTCAGCGTCAAGATCATCCTCACAAATTGTTGCATACAGACGACTTAAGAATGCTTTGATATGCCATCCGGATTCGTTCTCCCACCATCTCGCTCTGACTGTCAGATCAACCTTATCCAGCTCAGCTCGATCCAGTCTTGCAATTGTGTCTTCATTAAGTTCATGCTGTCTTTTTCTTGTACACATATAAATATGAGGCAGACGTGTATCATTCTCGTCAAACAGATGTCCCTCACGATCACGGTAAGATATAGCCACACGCATCTGGTAAATTGGATCGTAATTTGGATCGTCTGGAATAATGGTTCTCACCGGCCATCCGTCATTTGCCATCTCCTGTGCAATATCTGGATCATCGATTCTCAGTGTGATTTCTCGTCCATATCTACCGCCACCGAAATTTCTGAATCGGATATGTGCGTCACGGATTGTGATTTTTTTAATGTTGTAGTTTGGTTCTGTAAAGTTTGGCATTTCTTTAATCTCCTTTAAAATATAATTTTAGAAAACAAAAAGACCCAGTGTAAACTGAGCCTTTCTGCTTGTTAAATATCATTCTTCGGTCTCCTCTTTTGAAGCCGTTTATTCTGGTTTGTCCGATCTGTCCTTAATGTTCACCTCGGTACACGGACTCATAACCATTCCGGATATTACTCCGAGTGCAAAGGTACTTATTAATGTTCCTCCTATAGCATAACAAACCTTTCCAAACATTTTCTTCATTTTTTATCCTCCTTTGAATGTTTTTATTCATATAGGGAATTGTAAATTATGCGAACGGTAATTCTTCAGGAGTATCTTCAGGGATGTTCATAAACTCTGGCATTTTCTTTGGAATTGGTACAGGCTCATCAGATCTAAACCATTCGAAATCACAGTACTCAGAAATATCATGTACCGCGTCTGTTACAAGCGTATCAAAATATCCACGATTGATATCTGCTTCCTTGTGCATATCTCGTACCATTTCTGATTCAAGCCAACGATATCCAGTGGTACCGGTTGCTGCATAATACGTACCGTTCTGCTCTCGCATCAGTAATCCGCCATGACAACCATCTTTAATAGGACAGAACTGACCAACTTTTCCAATGAAAATATAAGCATGTCCGTCTGAAATCTGTTTATCAAGTGTATCGATCTCTGTATCCCATTCTTCAGGATAGGTCTGACCCGGATTATCTTTCTGGAGTTTCTTAATCTTCTTCTCAAGCTTATCCAGTTCCTTCTCCAATCCAGACACATCCTCCAAATCCTCGTTCATATCCAAATATAAAGCTGATTTGACGGAAAATGTCTCACAAAGATCTTCAAATTCAATGGCTTCTTTACTAAACAAAGTCTTGAATACATAAGGAACCTTAAACTGATCACCAGTCGCAGTCCACTGTCCCGGATGCTTCTTGTTATCTTTCGGAATATAACCATACATAGCTTCACACTGTTCCGATGTGGCATACTTTGCAATGTATGTAGACTTATTCACCAGACACATCTTTTCGTAAGTTGCCTCATGCTCAAATGTATAACCGTATTTCTGAGCAAAATCCATAGCAAACTGAATAATTTCCGGTGTTGCGTTCGGAATTTTAATAGAATCGGTCTTAATGTGAGCTACTGTAAATCCTCTTTCCTGTACAGCATGTTTTAGATCAACCATAAATAACGCTCCACGAAGAGCAACAATATTGTTTTCATTACGAGGATCTTTAAACGGATTCTCAAATCCTGCTGATGTAAGACCATACACAGAGTTAATAGCTGTCTTCAACGCGTTTGCCAGATCGTCAGATGACATTTCGCCATCTTTAACCATCTGAATAAATGGTGTAAGTTTACCGCACAGCATATGATTGACTTCTTCCCATGCCTCATGTTTAATGCTTACTCGACCCTCTACAATTTCACGATATGCTCGTGTATATATCACGCCCAATAAGCACTCAGCAATTGTGCTATGCGGATGCATGGAAGTAATATCCAGCAATGCAACCAGAATATGCATACCAGGTTCAGAATATACGTATCCACCTTTACCAACGTCCTCATCACGATAAGTATTCTTACCGAATTCGTATTTGTATCCAGGAAAATATGGTAACAGACTTCCTGCTTCTCCGTGAGTCTGAGACATCATTACCGGACAAGCTTCGGATAAGAACTCATGCATCTCTTCATCCATATCAAAAACCGGTTCAGCAAGATCTCTCCAATGGAAATCCGACTGAGGGGTTTTGTTACCACCAAATATAATTCTAGTTGTGAGCGTGTTCGTGGTATCATTGACCGTCATACCTGCCAAATCTGCCAGAATCTGTCTTGCTGTCCAGTCTGCCTTAAGATAATGGAATGCTGCTTCAGTAGCCACAACGTCGTTACAACAATATTCGGCTACCTTATCCCAAAGTTTTTCTGGTACTGGCAGATCCCATGGTAATCCCAGTTCCTGATGATGCGTTCCAGCTTTAATACTCCTAATTTCCGACTCAGTATAGCCTTTCTTAATTAATTCTGCTTCCGTAATATGTCCCATCTCGATTTCAAGCTTCTTAAGGGACATCTTATTTCCGGCAGACGCAAAGTCATAAATATCAGTGTATGACATATTATAAGCTTCTCGGAAGAAACAACTACGGTCTTCATCTTTTTTATCCTTGTTAATGATTCGTTGTGAAAGAATATAAAGTTCCTGATTTGTGTATCCCTGCATCCACGCATACATAATATGATTGTCATATCTTCGACAGTTAAAACCAACCAGATTGTACTGGCAAAGTCTTGTAATATCTGTACGAGTCGGATTGATCAATCGATACACCGCTTCTCCCCCATCAAATTTATAGCAGACAACAAACAAGTTGGGAAATACTTCAACATCATAAAAAACCAGCCTGTCATCGTTACTGACCGCTGGTTTCACATCTACGTCTTTTGATTTAAAATGCATATCGTCAACTTTGCTCATGCAGTACTCAGCCTGATGAGAGCTATTCATAGCAAATGCCATGATCTTCGGATACATATCTGATACATCATAATGAACACCACTGTTCCACGCATCCTCAAGAATCTTGTAAATATGATCGATACTCGGTTTGGTTGCTGGATGTATCTCTTTACAAAGATTCTTTTTGATTGTTGTACGTAACCCCTTCTCAGTGGTTACAATGTCCATGTTTACCATATTTTTCTCCTTCTTTAAAGGAAGACCAGAACTGATCGTAGCAATCGGAATATCGTTACACTTTGTAAGCATTCGTCTGAGAGAACTCTTTCCCGTGAACGCCTTGACTTCAATATGCTCAGAATATAAACGGTTTAACTTTGTAACGTCTCCATTGTAAATATAATGTAAATGAATGCCCGCACCAGATTTGCTAAGCTCAGCATATGTGGATGGCCATTTACTCGCTGCTTCCAGATTCTTTTCAAAACTTTTGTTACCATTTTCATCTGGAATATCAAAATCTATTACAATGTGATTTTCAGGGACCTTTACATAATGAAGTTTAGACGTGTCAATATCAGACAGTTTAGTCTTAATATAATTCCAGCCATTAGTAGGCGTTCCTGCAGTGTTGGCATACTGAGCTGGATAATTTGCAGCAATCTTATCAAATATAGATTCTGTAGAATTGAAATCTATAAGGTTTGTTTTTTCTTCCGTTGACTTCCCAATGCGAATATCAAATTTGTCGGCAAGAAACCCTTTATAGAAGTTTCTGATCCTACCACCATCTGTAGATCTTTCATGAAATTCATGAAAATAGTTCTTAAGTTCCTCTTTGAATACTCTCTTACTCATAGGATAATTAACCTTTGCTTCATCGCAATAAGTCTTATACAAATCCCATGCGTCTTTCAGAGTAGTTCCGTCTTCTTTCTTAAACTCATAATACATGTCAGATATAAAATTGTAGAAATCATTTGATGCATCCAACATAGCAATCGGAGCATAATTGTCATATATTGTTTTATTATGTTCATAAACAGATAAACAATGACTAGCAATAGCTCCTAGTTCAAAATCAATGTTTGACATTGCTTTGTTATACTCACTGAAACTCAACTTTTTACCTGACGGCGTTACGTCAATTAGTCGTCTTATAAGACCTGATTTGGCATCGGTAATCTTTACTGGATTGTTTGTACCCATGAACAGAAAAGCATTGAATTTCATTTCATACATGGATTTGAATTTCTCATTTACCGGCATTTTTTCATGGGAAACTAAACTATTAAGCCTTGTATTATCTTCAATTCTGGATAAATCACCGTCATGCTGAATTGCTACAAGCGGATTTGTTTTAAACGGCTCCAACGCAAATGAACTATTTGCAGAACCTAAGGCTTTTGCATCGAACGACGAACAATACCCTTCAAACAGCTTCTGGATAATATTCAGAACTGTTGATTTACCAGTTCCGCCAGATCCGTACAGAACCAGAAACTTCTGAATCTTTTTACTATCGCCAGATACAATAGCTCCGATAGCCCACTCAAGTTTCTCTCTTTCTTCCGGAGAATATAAAGTAGACATCAGAGCATCATAAGCAGTTATAGTTCCTGGTTCTAACGGATACTTGAGTTTTTTACTGGCATAATCTTCTCTTGTCGTAACAGTATTCGAAAATATAAGCTTTTCATCAAGTACATGATAATTATCTCGCAACTGTTTTTGACAATATTTATGCCATCGATCAATCATACCTGATGTTGAATCCCATAAATATAAAGGTATAAGCTCCGTATACTTATCTTTATTTGCTTCGACGAACATTCGAAGCTCATTGTCAATCATGTCAATAGCATCCTGTTCATCTTTTGACCATAAACCCTTTTCTTCAATCCAGATAGCGTAAAAATCACCACCCTGAATCATAAGATCTGAACTTTTCTTCAGCAGAAATTTGGGATATGCAAACGATGGACCACCTATCTTTTTTGGCTTTTCGACATGAAATTTAATAAAATCTATCATTTCATTTTTGTGACTCCTTTACAAAATACTGTCGAAATACCAGCACATCTGATACCATATTTCAACGCTTCTTAAATCATACGGACAATCCTTAATTCGGAATAATCCACCAGCTCCATTAGGTTCATATTCCCGATTCAAGAATCTTGTAATCACTTTGTCTGCGTACCGCTCATCAAAATATGCATCATCCATGTCTAGTAATCCAAGACTCTTGAGCATAACATGAAACCATTTGTGAATTCTGTTTCCTTTAACCGGATCGTCCATAATATCCTCTTCAATTCGTAAACACAGTGCCACCATCATCTCAAGTACGCTGCATTTACCAGTCAAATATCTATCTACGTCAACAGCTCTTAGATGATTCTCTTGCTTAAAACGATATCGTAAATATAAACCGTCGTCAGCTCTGTTACCATCAAGACGAATGTTGTAAGTAAATTCCTGACTGTTTAAGTATCTTAATAACCGGACATATGATGGTGCTCGTTTAGTGAACACCATGTCATACATCCAATTAAAATATTGTTCCCTTACGTCCATTAATCCTCCACATCTTCGTCGTAAGGTTTATAAGGATACATTGTTTTATATGCCTGCTCATATGTTCGTTCATCTCTGATAATCTCATAATCGCATTTGAGTCTGTCATTGCGGACACAAACACGATCTTCTTCATAATGACCAAACTTCTGCAGATTATCCTCACCCACGACATTATCAACATCTTCAACTCGTTCGTATGTGTCACCATCAGCCAATACATCGTCAGCAAACATAACAAGCTCTACTTCCTCGTATTCGATATCACCAAATTCATTTGGAGTAATCTCATATGGAATATCACTGACTTCATCTTCGTCTGTCGGATCTGGTGCTGCAGTATATCCAGCCTTACGAACTGTATTCATGTAATCAATGGCTTCTTTAACTGCTGGACGTATCGAAGAATCTATAGGCTCTCTGTCTGGATTCTCGTCAGCTTCATTATGGTCAACGCTAGATTCTTCACGCTCAGAATCTTCTCTGAAAGCCTCTTTGACCGATTCAATTTCTTCTTCGCATCTCTGTCGAGCGATATAATAACCCAATGCCGTGCCAGCTATAGCACCAAATATAAAACATAATGCTCTATTCATAGTTCTCATCCTCATCTTTCATTGTCATCACGGTGAATGCCATCCCGCCAAATAAAAGAGAGATACTGACCAGCATCCCTCCTACAATATGGCGTTTTTCTTTTGTATCAGTTGCAAATTGAACTATTGAAAGTAAATATTCAAGACGCTCCATCCGATACCTCCTATTTGACCAACGCTAATCCCTTAATAAAGCAAATACCTGCGAGTGCTGCAAATGTATAAGAAATAATACTTTTCATATTCTCACCCCTGCTTCCTTAAACTTTTCAGACAATATTCGAATTACTTCATCTTTAGGAATATAAATAACTCCCTCTTCTCTGCAAGCCCCTTCGAAATAATCATTCTCGTACCACGCCTTAATAGTAGCCATTCCAACACCAAGTATGGATGCTACCTGTTCATCTTTCATGAAATCATTACCGGATACCATTAATTTACCATTTCGAATTTCGGCATTTTCCAGATGATTGGTTAAGATATAAACAATTAAATCTCGTCCTGTCATATACGCTCCTTTCTGTCCCTGACTCATACCATAAAGCCAAGGATAATCAAAAATATCTTGAATAGTTCCCGTTCTTACTGTATTAAGTCCAATCATTCAAATCTGATCAAGAATATAACGGCAGTTCTTGAAGTCCAAAAGGATGACCGGTTCATATCCGTTTACGAATCTTCTATTAGCTTCTTTATTAATATTCATAATATCAAAGCTAATCGGATAAGCATCTGGATGTTCTGCGTCATAAACCCAACCATCAGTCTGTCCCTGCTGCGTACGAGGAATATCAAGATAATCATAAATATCATTAATAAATACAAATCCATCGGTACGAAGTTTATTGTTAAACAGTTCTTCTGCTCTCATCAGGAACCATTTATCATGTTCTGGGTCACCTGTGAATTCTCTTGATGCTTCGTCAAAGAATTTGGCATATCCAGAATATCCAGTTCCATCACCTGCAACATCAACGGATTTCTTTACGGTTTTATTCTTACCGTTTTCGTCTGTCTCTTTTTCTTTATATTCCGTTCTGGTGATATTGTGCTTAAGCTCACGGTCCAGATCTTCACCGAATCTTTCCACGACACGATCTCTGTAGTCTTTGAATTCTTTCTGTACTGCGGCATAAGCCCCTGCCAGACCAACGTTTCTCTTTGTGAGAATCTTATGACTTCCTACAATGCATCCAATTGACACAGCTTCAACTGCTACTGCTGGGGCATAGAGTTTTACCACTTTACCGGCTGTTTTCAGATTCTCAACAACTACTGCTTTTGTTTCTTCTTTTTCTGTATAACCTTTCTCTTTCGCTTCATCGGAGCTGGCATACTCGTGAATATCATTGGTAGCTTCTTTTCCCTCATCCAGAATAGGTTTGAGTTTCATAGTTGCTCTACATGCCATAACTGTTCCGCCTACAACACCGGCGACTCCTGCCACAATCATAATTGTTGGGCTTTTGATTTTTGCCTTTACTACAATTCTTTTTGCTTTACCTTTAAGTGTAATTTTTGGTAACTGAAATTTCTTCATGATTTGTTCTCCTTTTCAAAATATAAATTAATCATACTCACGATCAAGCGGCATTGGACTTGGGAAACGAATAATATATCCATTATCGGATCTCAAACGTTCCACTTTAGCCCTATCCAAATTGGTCCATCCGTAGTTATCATCTGTGGATCTGGTAGGCTGCCCGGTAAGATCATAAAAATCCAGCAAACTCACAAATCGATTCTTATAGATAATATCTTCCATCTTTGTTAAGATTCGCTCAGCATCTCCACGGCTCTTGAATTTCACATTCTTGAAGTCAGAGCGTTCTGGTTGATAGTATCGATCATCACCGTATCTATCGTCTCTCCTGCGATCATCATAATATTTACGGTAAGCTGGTCGCATATCGTCATCGTCATCGTAATAACTTCTTCTACGTCTGCTGGATGATTTCTTACGTCCGCTACCTCTAAATACAGCGTTCCATGTGTCATCAAGACCATCTTTGATCGTCGGAATCACGATCTCACTGACAATATAATCTTTAAGATCATATATATTATCTGGAATGAAAGCCTTAATTAACTTATTTATCGCAGTGTCTTTCTGCTTATACTCAGAAGCATCGACCATCTTCTCAAGTCTCGGTTTCTTTTCTTCTCTATCCGACATACTCTACTTTTTCCTCTCTTATTGTTCCTGGTAAACAGATTGCTGCTGTTTCTGACATTCCAAGTGCTTTTTTACATTGATGAAACAAATTACTCCTGGCTTTCTTCATGGTTACGGCATACGTCTCACCAACCCAGCAATCAGTAATCATACGACCAAATGAATATACTGGTCCTCTATATACATATTTGTACATAAATATCCTCCTTAATAAAAAGAAAAAGGAGCAGTGCTTGATAACACCACTCCTTATTGAACAATTACTTATTCTCGGATTCTTCTTCCGGAACTTCTTCGTCATTCACACACTCAACATCGCCATCAACGACTTCCGGTTTGTGTTTCCGATTTTTAAACCAGCGATATGCTTTCTTAGCTCCTACTACAGCTGCTCCGCCAAGCGCGAACGCTCCAGCAACAACAAGAATGCCAATACTGCCGCTGTCATTACCGGTGTCTTCAACCTCATTTACATCGTTAACAGTTTCATTTGCCTGTTCCATAATTTCGTTTTCGTTCATCTCATTTTCCTCCTGAAAATTTTATTATTATTCCATATAAGACTGTGTAAAAAATGCGTATCAGTGCAAATTGCGGTAATCATATCTCGGTGCAATTACATAATTGACAACCAAACAAGGTTCGTTATTATCTGCCAGCATTGTTGTAATAGTAAATTCGATAGGATGATCAACGTTCCAACCTATATCATCGCCAAGTTCTTTATCATGACACAAGCCAAATTCATCTCTAAGATCGTTCAAGGATATAAACATTTCACTGAATAATCTTCGATTAAGATCATTCTCAATCTTCTTAATCATGTTGTAGTCTCCCATGAAATAATCATTGGCTCGCACGTCATAACACAGCGTATTTCCAAACTTTGGAATTTTCACTACGTTACACCCTTCGTAAGGATTTTTTTTAATTTCATCAGCAGCAATAGCATCACGAATTTCTTTCTCTTTCTTATCACCAACAATTTCTTTTGTCTTTGTTGTATAATCGTTAAGAGTCTGCTCTACAACTGTGTATGCTGCTGATAATGCTGCATTTCGTCTTGCATTAGCTCTTGTACCACCAACAATACAAGCAATACCCACCGCTGCTGTCATAATCGCCGGCACATAAGGTTTCCATCCAGCTTTGATGATTTCTACAACTGTGAGTTCTTCGTCCTCATCGATAACTGCATCTTCCGGAGCTTTCTTTCTAGCGTTCTCTAAACGTTTGACTTTAGCTTTTTTTGCATCCTCAATAAGCTCCATCGCTCTAGGCGTTGCTACCCCAACCATAACTGCCGATACAATGATTGCTCCTGTGCCTAATCCAATCGTGATTCCCGGTGCATTTGCTCCTAATTTTGCACCAATGTTTTTCATGAAATTGTTCAGATTTGATTTAAACATGATTTTCTCTCCTTAAATAAAAGTGAAGAGGAGTTGTTACTCCTCCTCTGTTTCTTCCGACTTCTGATTGGCGATCTCTTCTTTGACCACCTCTTTAATTGATAAATCCATCCTGAGTTCTGAGATTGCTGTCTGTAACGCAGCAAACACAACAATAGGAATGATTCCCAATAAAGTTTTTTTGTTCATAAGTTATCTCCTTTCTACCGTCTTCATATAACGGCTTGTATTTTTCGCGAATATCAACAATCTTCTTCGTTATCCAAGCCCGGCTGATATACAAATTCAATCAAATATATTTCCAACCCGTCTTCCAGTTCTGTTCTATGATGGATAAAATCGATCCAATATATTTCGTCCGACCACCACCATCCAATTTTGTTGCCGCCTTTTATAGGTTTGATGCCTAAAAATTCGTAGAAATCATTCACGGTTACGTCCATGCCAAGGCATCTGTTACGATTTAAGTGATACTCTGCTTCAAGTACTTGGCATACAGTACTTTCAAAATATCGTCTGGAATAACTATCATAAAACGTTCGCTTTTCTTCAACTGAACGATCGTCCCATGCTAAAGACGATGAACCGGCAAAATCAGCTGTCGAAATATAAACATCTTCGGCTTTCTCTGCAGCTAATGATTCCATAATTTTCTGATGAGCTTCTTCACCATAAAGTTCTTTTGTTTTGCGCTTATAGTTCTCATAAGATTTACTTGCCAACGTATATGCACTGACAAGAGCTACTCTCTGATGTCGATTAAGTACATTGGAGCTAACGGAGCAAACTATCGTAACTCCGCCAACTGCAATAGCTGGAATATAATTCTTCCATCCTTCTTTGAAGTTATCGACTGTTGATTTCTCGGACTCTTCGGTATTTCGGGTCTTATTTGCTGCTCTTGCCGATAAAATACCCGTAGCAATCACACCGGCAACACTTAGTACCGTAAATATAGTTGGTGCTCCACGTTTTACTCTTGCATAGAATTTGTTTGTTTTTTTCATAAACGACTCCTTTCATAAAAAAAGAGAAGTCAATGTAGACCTCTCTTCTTAAACTATCTGTGAGATAATTGTTTCTGTTTCGGATTGTCATTAAACATTCTTTCAGCTGTTCTTATAACTCGTATGGTCATATATGATGAAATGCACACTACACCAATGACATACATCACCCAGCCAAAGCCGTGGGTTGGTATATCGAATGACATAAGTGCCATTACAAATGCAAACCATACACAAATATAAGAAAAATACCTCATAAATAATGTTACTCCGTTAATCCAACCTTTCATGATTTTATCCTCCTAAAATATAGTTTTTCATATAGGAGCATGTAAATTTTGCGAAAGAACAAAAATAAGAGCCCATGCAATTAAGCACAAGCTCTTATATAAAATTACTTCAATACTTTTAATTCGGCTAAAATATCACCTAACCGTTCACCATTTCGTTTCCGCTTATCGATTGCGATCCATTCTTCGTTCGTCAGCTCTCTGCGGAGTTTCCAATAATGTCCGAGACTCCGATCATAGCAATAGTTATTTTTCAATTGTTTCTCTTCTTTCACTTTCTGTCGCTTAGCCAGACCTTTTATCATAGATCCACCTGCACCAACAGCAAACGTTCCGATTCCAATTGCAACTTCTTTATTGTTCTGAATCCAATCTGTACATTTTTTCACCCCGTTACAGAGTTTTTCCTTACGTTCTCGTTTCTTCTGCTCCTTACGGAAATCTTCAAATGATACCTGTTTTTCACTCATTTTATAATCCTCCTTATAAAGTTTTTTCATATAAGGAGTTGTATAAATTGCGATAAATCAATCTTCGTCGTACAAATCGTCATAATTAATACCTGGAAACTCTTCATTTCTTCGGTATGCATCCTCATACTTTGCTTCTGGATCATATGATTCTTCTTCGTCTTCATACGTAGATTCCAATGTTGGGTAATCAATACCCAGTTCCACATCGCCTAAATCAGTAGTATGACCGCATTCCGGGCATATCCAATACTCATCTTTGGCTTTGTAGTTCATTTCAATGTGACACTCAGGGCAGTACTGTTTACTCATAATTGCATTCCTCCTTCGTATAGCTATAAATATAATACCACATTGGAACTGAATATTGAAGAAAAATCAAGAGACCATGCATAAAACATGATCTCTATCTTTAAAACTTATTTCTTTCTCCACGGTGTGAAGAATTTTAATGCATTTTTTGCTGATGGAGATCCAATAAATTGATCTAATTTCTCAATCTTGAGTCCCTCTCTCCAGGTCTTTCTGCAGAATATCAATGGTAAAGCAATTCCTGCCACATCTACTCCAAATCTTAGCCAGTTGAAAGCCTTGTTCTCCTGAATCTGCTGTTCTTTCAAGTCAATATCACGATTCTGATACTCTTTATCGTCCTCATTTTTCTGACGCTGAATTTCAGCATTTTCATGGTTCTTGTCTTCTTCCAACTTCAATTTGTATAAGATGTTCAGGCAATCCTGTACGTCATTATACTCTTTACTACCCGGAGTTTTGGATTCAAGTTCTCTAAATAACCTCTTAATCTCCGTATCCAACAATTCGTTACTCATAAAATTTCTCCTTTCTCGTTGAAATATAATTTTGTTTCATATAAGGGAATGTTAAAAAAGCGCAAAAAAGAAAAGAGCCCTTGTTTAGGACTCTTGTTCTGAAGGAAACAAATATCGTATATCTGATTCCATCTCTGGTAATATGATTTCAATCGCACCATTTGGTTTAAGATGACATTCGAATTCAAAATGCGGTACCGAACTAATTACCCAGCCTGCAACCAATGATTCTCTTGTTATCGGAATACCCAGTTGTTCATATACATCTCGTAATAATAAACACCTGTTCGTTTGTAGCATATCGTTTAGCCAGTACTCGTAATCTGCCAGTGTTAACCCATTAATACGTCCATTATTCTCCCATCTTGGTGATCTTTCATCAAATATTATAGTTTTCTTCATAAAATATCACTCCTTTCATGTAAGGACATGCTATTTCCGCGTGACTTCTTTTATCCGAATCAGCATCACTTTGTGCTTCACTAATTCATCTGGGTCAAGTGATCCAAGACTAAATGTCATTACATTTTTATTATCTTTTGTACGATCAATAAGTAACTTTCCTGTAGGCAATATGATCTTGGTTAACCAGATTCCAAATATCATGCCAACACATAAGACTACGGCAGTCCATAATAAACTCATCAACTTTGCTCCTTTCTTCCATAACAAAATATCACACGTTTTGGATTGCTGCGTGATGTAAATTGATTACCTTCTGATTTGTGGAGCCAGCCCAGTGATAATTTACATCTGCCAAATCTTTCTTAAATGGTCCGTCTACCAGCACATCTACGTATTTCAGAATTTCCAAATCTTTAACTTCGTCATATAAATATCCCGTATACATCCAAATCGTTTTATTTGGATATTTTTCTTTTAATAACTTGCACAAATATAACACAGTGCTACGGTTCTCCGGAAATAATGGATCACCGCCAGAGAACGTTACACCAGATGGATAACCTTTATCCAAATAATTAAATAAGCGATTCAAGTCATCTGTAGTAATAGGACTTCCACTATTCGAATCCCATGTCTGTGGATTCTGGCATCCAGGACATTTATGATTACACCCAGACACCCAAATAATTGCTCTTAATCCATCACCATTCAGCATTGAATCATACTCTATTCCATGTATGTTCATTTTAATCACCCCCAATAAATCATAGAAATATAATTATAGCATAAACTTTAAGAAAAAGAATATAACCCTGGAAAAGATTTTCTTGAAGGAAATGCATATCGTATATCTTTTTCCATATCTGATAATATGACTTCAATCACACCATTTGATTTAGGATGAAGTTTAAATTCAAAAAAGCCGGTCTTCATCGTATCATGTACCCAACCAGCAGTTAATGATTCTTTAGTTACGGGGATACCTAGTACTTCAAATACATCTCGTAACAATACATATTTATACGACTCCAATTGTCTATTTAACTGTTTTTCATAAGTTTTCAATCTGACTAAATTGACATGTTCCTGTTTGCACAATTTGTATGATCTGCGATCAAATGATATCGTTATATCCATAAAATATCTCTCCTAAAAATTAATCATCAAAATCTACGAATGTCACATCACTGATATCAACCACCGCATTGATTTCCCAATTCAATTTCTCTACAGTTTTATCGAGTTGTTGTTCAAAAATATCTAAGCCGTCCAAGTCACAAAAGCTATTGATTTGTTTTCGACACCTATTAATATTTCTTTTTATCAATCTAAGTGCGACCAAATCACCAATTTTTCGATTGGTCTCCTTTGATATCAGAACATATCCAATACGGTAAATATCTGCATAATACCAATATTCATCTTGTATTATTCTCTTTGTTTCCGCTTCAGATATAGCCTCATCAGATATTTGGAAATAATTCCCGAGCATGTCATCATGTGGATACATGACCAGTGTATAAAAATGTACATTTTCTTTTTCTAGTTCTTGAAGCTCATTTTCAAGCCTTTCAATTTCGCTTTTAATACTATTAATTTTCTTTTCTATACTCATGATATTTCTCCTTTCACATAAACAAAAGCTAAGAGACCCGGTCAGTCTCGCCTAAAGTCTCTTATGCCCTCTTATTTTTTCTTTCTTCCAAATATAAGTTTGATCAGAAATACTATTATTGCGATGCATACAATTACATCGCCGAATACTACAAAGAATGCTATGCCAGCTGTCCCTACAACAACCGCTACAATAATTCCTATAAGTATCAACGCTGCTACTAATGCTCCAAATAATAACATATTCGTTACCTCCTTATTGTTTATTCTCATAAAGCGATTTGTAAAATATGCGCATTGTATTTAGATGTGATTTGATGTATAATGAATCTCCACAACGCAGAAGGAGGTATTTAGTATGAATAAGATTGAAATCGATACATTTATCGAAACCACTGGTGAGTTCGGCGATGTATGGACCGTTGAACAAGTGCAGGATGTATACGGTGACAAATCACTTGATGAAGCACTTGCCGATCGTAGAGCATCCTATGAACACATGTCAAATATAATCGGCAACTCCATCAATAAATAATTTTGCAAAAACTAAGAGAGCATTCGTTTTGGGCGAATACCCTCTCGGTTTTAATAAGCTGGTAAACACTTAATCTTTAAGTGCATTAATCAGCAGCATGTCAAAGAATGCTCTGTCCTTAGATTTCTTGATAAGATCTTTCTTAATGTCATCGTCAATATTGAGTTCCTTTACATACTGGATGAACTCTTCATCAACTCTGAAAGAAACCTCTTTCAATTTGTCTTTGGACACTTCTTTGACATCTTCTAATAACATACCATAATTCATGATGTCTACCTCCTTTCATACAAGTCTGTGCTATTTTCGCGCATTACTCAAATGCCAGAAGAAGCATCTATACACCTCGTAAAATACCTGCCTACAACACGGTATTTTCTCTTTAGCTCTTAATTTGTCGTATGAATATCCATTTGTTGCACACTTTACTATGTATTTAGCAAGTATCGGATCAGCTTCTTTTGCTGCATTATTCACCATGTCGATTCGCTCACTATAGAACAGAATCTTCTCGGCTGTAGTTGCAGTTGGATCAGAAATATCAGTTTTGTTCGGAACTGAATATGTAGCCACTACAGCTCTCTGAAGTCCTTCCAGATCTTTTCGAATTTTAATCCATTCATTATACTGAGCACAGAAATGTGAAAGTTCCAAATATCTGTGTCTGCTAATCCAATATTTGTTTTTCTTTGATACAGTTGTTCTCATGATTACTTTCTCCCTTTCCAAATATAACCTGTTTCATCGTACAGTTTTTTCGGTGAAATATAATAATTTATTCTGCCGAACTTACTGTTCATTTGGTCAATTGACGTTATCACCTGACCGTTTCTTGTTGCGTTCCCTATTGGTAAATATCCGGTTATAAGACCAGCTCTTATCCAAGAAGGGTCTTTTCCATATATTTCAGCCACGATTCTTACTGGAACGCCACCCTTGCCAAACTCAATTTGTTCCATTACAACCATCTCCTTTCAATGGCTATTCTATGACTCGTGTGACGTTTTGTTAAAAAGAATACATGGATAAAATTGGTAAAATTGGTAAAAAAAAGAAAAGAGCCCTTGATAGGCTCTAATCTTTGAATCTCTTTGAAATTTAGTCATTGTCGGAAAATACTTTTATCCAACAGTAAACCGCTGCTCCTGTGAAAAAAATTGCTAATCCTAACATCTAAACACTCCTTTCATATGTATTCCATATAGGAGCTTGTAAAATATGCGGACAGAATTCCATAGCAAACTCTTCTCTCCAATGTTTCATAGTCAATTCGCAAGGATAGTCTTCAAATCCAAGAGTATCGCTATCGATCAGCCCTTCTTTAACACCATCGACAATTTCTTTGTCATACTGCTTGTGCGGTAAAATATTTTCTGGAAAAATCCTTCTAATCTTTCCGCATTTTTCGCATTTTACTCGTTCTATGTAAATACGATGTTTTGCACCGCCCTTCTCCCTAACGATTCTAACTGCCTTATCGTGGTGTTTCATGTCACCGCCACATTCACATTTCATAACTTAAAACCTCCAATTTTTTCATCACATGTACTACTTGACTCGTTAGTACACCTTATGGTATATAACTTTATACGGCAAGTTCATAAAAATCAACTGGAAAGGTTTGGTAACTATGTTAATACAATGTCCAGAATGTGAACTACAAGTAAGTGACAAAGCTGTTTCATGCCCGCATTGCGGATACCCAATAAAAACAGTTGTAGAAGAAACAGTAAAATCATCAAAAAAGAATGCAAAAAGGAGGCGTCTACCAAACGGATTTGGAAGAATAACGGAAATAAAGAATCGCAATTTAAGAAGACCGTTTCGAGCAATGGTTACAGTTGGCAAAACATCAACTGGTCAACCTATTGGCAAACCATTAAAACCAATATCTTACTTCTCTACTTATAATGAAGCTTATACTGCTTTAGTGGAATATAATAAGAATCCATATGATTTGGATGAAGATTTGACAGTTAAAGAAATCTATGAAAAATGGTTTCCCGAGTTCATGAAAACCAAAAATGAATCATACGGACGATCGATAGCTGCAGCATGGCATTACTGCTCATCTGTATACGATATGAGATTTAAAGATATTAGATCGAGGCATATTAAAGGATGCATGGAAGAAGGTATTTTCGAATATAAGGGAGAAACACGTAAGCCGTCACCAACTACTAAACATAGAATTAAATCAATATTTAATTTAATGGGTGATTATGCTTTAGAACATGAAATTGTTACGGTGAATTATGCTCGTTCTTTTAATGTATCCAAAGAAATACAAGAAGCGATAGAAAATGAAAGAGTCGAACATATGCCGTTTAGTGTTCAAGAGATGTGTAAACTATGGAAGAATTATGATATGCCCTATGCCGATGTACTTTTAGTTCAATGTTATTCAGGATGGAGACCGCAAGAACTTCTCAATCTCAAAATAGAAAATGTAGATTTGACGAATTGGATTTTTGTCGGTGGTATGAAAACCAAAGCCGGTATTAATCGCCCAGTTCCAATTCACACAAAAATTCGTCCATTAGTTCAACGGTTGTATAATGAAGCCAAATGCATAGGAAGTGAATATTTAGTCAATTGCCGTGAGCCTGCTTATATCAAAAATGATTACAGATTGACATATGATAAATATAAAACACGATTTAAAAACTTAATAAGAGCATTGGATTTAAACCCAAGTCATAGACCGCATGACGGTCGTGAACATTTTATAACTGAAGCCAAGAAATATAAAGTTGATGAATATGCTATTAAATATATGGTCGGTCATTCTATTAATGATATAACCGAGAAAGTATATACTAAGCGTGAGTTCAGCTGGCTTCAAACTGAAATCGAAAAAATAAGATAGTTTGTATCAAATGTACTAATGTGAGTATACAAATAATGTATTAATAATGTACTAGCGGCTTACTTTCTTACGATTTCAGCCGCATCATACATCACCTTAAATCCTTGAGTTTACTGGATTATTTAGAACTTGCCAGCATCTGCAGCTTCCTGTACCGCTACTGCTACAGCAACTGTCATACCAACCATCGGGTTGTTACCAGCGCCGATCAGACCCATCATTTCTACGTGAGCCGGTACGGAAGAGGATCCTGCGAACTGAGCGTCAGAATGCATACGTCCAAGTGTATCGGTCATACCGTAGGAAGCAGGACCTGCTGCCATGTTGTCCGGATGAAGTGTACGTCCTGTACCACCACCGGATGCAACGGAGAAGTATTTCTTTCCTTTTTCGTTGCATTCTTTCTTGTAAGTACCTGCAACCGGATGCTGGAAACGAGTCGGGTTTGTGGAGTTACCTGTGATAGAAACGTCAACGCCTTCTTTCCACATGATGGCAACACCTTCCGGAACGCTGTTAGCGCCGTAGCAGTTAACTTTTGCACGAAGTCCTTCAGAATAAGATTTACGGAATACTTCTTTAACTTCGTTCTTGTATGGATCATACTCTGTCTCTACATATGTAAATCCGTTGATACGGGAGATGATCTGAGCAGCGTCTTTTCCAAGACCGTTCAGGATAACACGAAGTGGTTTTTTACGAACTTTGTTAGCTTTTTCTGCGATACCGATAGCACCCTCAGCTGCTGCAAAGGACTCATGTCCAGCCAGGAAGCAGAAGCAGTCTGTTTCTTCTTCCAGAAGCATTTTACCAAGGTTACCATGTCCAAGACCTACTTTACGTGTATCAGCAACGGAGCCAGGAATACAGAAAGCCTGAAGTCCTTCACCGATAGCTGCTGCTGCGTCAGCTGCTCTTCTGCAGTCTTTTTTGATTGCGATAGCTGCACCTACGATGTATGCCCAGCAAGCATTCTCGAAGCAGATTGGCTGGATGCCTTTGATCTGATTGTATACGTCAAGGCCTGCATCTTTAGTGATTTTCTCTGCTTCTTCGATAGAAGCGATTCCATAGCTGTTTAAAACTGAATTGATTTTGTCAATTCGTCTCTCATATGATTCAAATAAAGCCATTTACTTATCCTCCTGAAATTATAATCGGTATAATTATTCTTTACGTGGGTCGATGATCTTAACAGCATCTGCAACACGGCCGTACTGACCTTTTGCTTTTTCCCATGCTGTGTTCGGGTCATCACCTTTTTTGATGAAGTCAGTCATTTTGCCAAGGCTTACGAACTGATAACCGATAATTTCATTATCTTCGTCAAGAGCGATACCTGTAACATAGCCTTCTGCCATTTCCAGGTAACGAGGACCTTTTTTAAGTGTTCCGTACATTGTACCAACCTGAGAACGAAGTCCTTTACCAAGGTCTTCCAGACCAGCACCTACTGCAAGTCCGTCTTCAGAGAATGCAGACTGGGAACGTCCGTATACGATCTGAAGGAAAAGTTCTCTCATAGCTGTGTTGATAGCATCACAAACAAGGTCTGTATTCAGAGCTTCCATAACAGTCAGTCCTGGAAGAATCTCAGATGCCATAGCTGCGGAATGAGTCATACCTGAGCATCCGATTGTCTCAACCAGTGCTTCCTGGATGATACCTTCTTTTACGTTCAGGGACAGCTTACAGGCACCCTGCTGAGGAGCACACCAGCCTACACCATGTGTGAAACCGGAAATGTCCTTCACTTCCTTAGCCTGAACCCATTTTGCTTCTTCCGGGATTGGAGCGGCGCCGTGATGGACACCCTGTGCAACTGGGCACATTTCTTCTACTTCGCGTGAATAAATCATGTTAAAACTCCTTTCAAGTATAGATTTACTTATGATGTTGTTAAAAGATAGACTAACAACCTGAATGTATTTTCTCACAAAGCACTCCTGTTAGTCCAGCCAAACTTATGTCAAAAAATACGAACTTTTCTATATGGATATCATATAATTGCCGTTCTTGTATAAATGTGATAAAATTCATTAAAAAACAAGGAGAAAATTCTATGTCTGACAAACTCCCTCCAAGCATTTTTCCGGCACGCTTTCAGATTCTAAGTGGCAGCATGCTGAAACTGCTTGCCTGTATTGCCATGCTGATCGATCATACAGGTGCAATCATACTCAGCCACTATCCGCCGGCGCTCACGGAGCTCTTTTATATCAATGGAAAAGGAATTACTTTCTATCGTATTGTCCGCGATATCGGACGATGTGCTTTTCCTATTTTCTGTTTCCTGATCGTCGAAGGATTTCTTCATACGCATGACCGCAGAAAATATGGCCGGAATCTGCTGCTGTTTGCAATAATTTCCGAAATTCCGTGGAATTTTATGTTTGCAAACACCTGGTATTATGCCGATAAACAGAATGTTTTTTTTACTCTCTTTCTTGGATATCTTGCCTTCTGTGCCCTTGAGTACTTCTGGGAAACGCCGTGGGTGCAGCTTTTCTCTCTGCTTGCGCTCCTCAGTATCTCTATCCTGCTGCATGCGGATTACGGATGGCGTGGTTTCATCTTTCTCGTTCTGATGTATCTTCTCCGAAATGAGAAAGTATCCCAGGCGATCGTTGGAAGCTGCTGGCTGAGTTATGAATGGAAAGCCTGCTTTGCCTTTATTTCCATTAATATGTACAATGGAAAACGCGGCTTTATCCGAGGAAAAGCCGCGAAGTATTTCTTTTACTTATTCTATCCCGTACACATCACAATCCTTGTGATCATCCGGAATCTCTTTTTTCTTTAAAGACTGTTTAGCCGGTCTTAATTCTTTTTGATGATCTCGGCTGCGTTTTTGTAGATACTGTCTGCCGGAATGCAGCCTCTTACCGGTGAAAGCGGATATATATTCGTATTTCTGCCGATCACAGTTCCAGGATTCAGCACAGAGCCACATCCAACTTCTACATGGTCACCAAGCATGGCACCAAATTTCTTCAGTCCTGTCTCTATCTTCTCATCACTATCTTTAACAACGACCAGTTTCTTGTCTGACTTAACGTTGGAGCAGATAGAACCTGCTCCCATGTGGGATTTATATCCCAGAACAGAATCCCCCACATAATTATAATGTGGAACCTGTACTTTATTAAAAATAACCACATTCTTAAGTTCTGTGGAATTTCCAACTACTGAACCCTCTCCTACGATCGCATTTCCGCGGATAAATGCACAGTGGCGAACTTCTGCATCTTTACCGATAATAGCCGGACCATTGATAGATGCTGTCGGAGCTACTTTGGCAGATCTTGCGATCCATACATTGCCATCCCTGCACTCATACTCAGACGGATTAAGCGTCGGACCAAGTTTCATAATAAAATCACTGATTTCCGGGAGAACTTCCCATGGATATGTCTTTCCTTCAAATAACTCTGCAGCTATTGTTTCATTCAAATCCAGAAGATTTGCAACTGTAAAATCTTTTAACATGATTATGATTTTCCTCCTCGTCTGGAAGCCGTTGGCTTCGATTTATAATTCGCAGCGGCTGCGTCAAAAAACTGTCGCAGTGCATACTGATAATTACTCTGTTCCACCTGGGCAGTACGCACACGCACAAAATGTTCCAGTTTGTCCATGTACTCCTGTGAAGTAATGCTTCCCTCTGCCACATATGTAAGGCCTTTTTCCCAGCTTGCTGTCAGTTCAGGATTCAGAAGCTGACGAATCGAACAGTTTACAACATCAAAGATCATCTCTCCAAGAAGCGTTGGCGTGATTACCTGTGTCTTTTTATTTAACGACAAGTATTTGATAGAAACAAGTTTCTTAAGAATCTCTGCTCTTGTTGCACTTGTCCCGATTCCACTTCCCTTGATCTGTGCCCTCAGTTCCTCATCTTCGATCAGCTGTCCTGCATTTTCCATTGCCAGAATCATAGAACCTGAATTATACCGTTTCGGCGGAGACGTTTCTCCCTCTTTAATGTTCAGAGCATCTACAGTCAGTATATCATTCTTTTTCAGTCGCTGCAACGCATTCAGAAGCTGCACGTCACAGGATACCTCCTCACTGTCTTCTTTGCCGGACTCCTGTGATCTGTCTGCTGCTGATTTTCTGGCAAAAGAGTTCGTCGCATATTTCAGATATCCTTCTACCTGCAGCACCTTAAAACCGGAAAAGAACTTTTCTTTCTGCATCTCTGTCACCAGACTGACTTTCTGATAAACTGCCGGCGGACAGAAGATACAGAGGAAACGTCGCACGATCGTCTCATAAACTCTCTGTGATGTCTGAGAAAGACTGTTCAGAACATTTAATCCCTGGCCTGTCGGGATGATCGCATAATGATCTGTAATCTGCTTATCATTGACATATCTGGTTTTTGCAATCGTCTTATAAGAACCCATCTGCAGAATTTCTTCTGCCGCATTGTCGATCATCGGATAACGTCTAAGCCCTGAAATATTTTTGTAAATTTCCTTTGCAACAGCTGTAGACAGTACACGGGCATCGGTTCGTGGATAAGTCACCAGTTTTTTCTCATACAGTTCCTGTGTAATACGAAGTGTCTCATCCGGACTGATCTTGAACAGTTTTGAACAGACATTCTGAAGCTCTGCCAGGTTAAATAAAAGTGGCGGATTTTTGTTTTCCTTTTTGCGTTCCACCTTTTCTACGCGGCAGGACAATGGTTGTTCCGACTCCAACATCCGAATCAGTTCCTCGGCATGTTTCTTTTCTTTGAAGCCATTCTCCTTATAAAGGTATGGTGACTGAAAATATCTGCTTCCTTCTACTGCTCTCCATTCTCCATCAAAGTGTTCTCCTTCCAGTGCAATACTGGAAAGGACACGGTAAAACGGGGTCTTCACAAAAGATCGGATCTCCCGTTCGCGGCGCACGACCATTCCAAGCACACAGGTCATGACCCTGCCTACGGAGATTGCCTGGTATTTACTGTTCAGGTAATTAGAAACACTGTTGCCATAACGCAAAGTCAGGACTCTGGAAAAATTGATTCCCATCAGATAATCTTCCTTTGCCCGCAGATAAGCAGAATCCGCCAGATTGTCATAAGCTGACAGTTCTTTTGCCTCACGGATTCCTCTAAGGATTTCTTCTTCTGTCTGAGAATCGATCCATACTCTACGCTGATCTTTATCTTTCACACCCGCCATCTGTGCCACCAGACGATAGATATATTCTCCCTCACGTCCGGAGTCGGTACACACATAAATCGTCTCTACATCCGGACGGTTCAGAAGCCCCTTAACAATGTTAAACTGTTTCTGCACCCCCGGAATCACTTCATACTTAAATTCACGCGGTAAAAAAGGCAGGGTATCCAAACTCCACCTTTTATACTTGATATCATATTTTTCAGGATAGCTCATAGTGACCAGGTGTCCAACACACCAGGTCACTACAGAATCTTCTGATTCCAGATAGCCATCCTTTCTCTGTCCGTTAATTTTTAATGCTTTCGCAAATTCCTGAGCAACACTTGGTTTCTCAGCTATGTATAAGGATTTACCCATATTATTTATCTGCACTCATCTTTCTGAGAGGCCATGCAAGAAGAAGTGCACCGCCTGCCATATTTCCCAAAGTGACGATTATCATGCTCTTAACCATTGCTCCAATGGAAACTCCCGGTACCAGACATCCTGCTGTTACAAAGATACCCATATTTGCCACGCAGTGCTCAAATCCGCTGACAACAAATCCAGAAATACACATAACGATCATCAAAAACTTTGCAACTTCGCTCTTAAGCTTAATGCCACAAAGAACCCCAAGACATACAAAGAAGTTACACAAAACTGCACGGAAAAACATCTGACCTGCCGGAATTGCAAGTTTATTTCCGATAAATCCGGCAAAATAATCTGCTGTTCCGGATGCTCCCGCCCATACAAAAATCAGAGAAAGAATCAGACAGCCAACAAAGTTACCGATATAGCTGACTACCCATACTTTAGCCGCATCGCCCCAGCTGATCTTCTTGTCAAATGCTCCAAATGCCATCACCAGATTATTTCCGGTAAAAAGCTCGCCGCCTACCAGCGAAATCAGCAATACCGCAATCGAGAACACGAGTGCCCCCAGGAATTTCCCCCATGCCGGTTCTTCGGCCCCTGAGAACACATTTCCCACAACATTGGAAAAGATCATTGCAACTACAATAAAGAACCCTGCCATGATCGCCCGCATGAAATACTTGAAAAAGTCATTTTTCAGCAGGGTAATCTTCGCGTTTGCTGCATTTGATAGTTTCTGTACATCCTCTTGATTCATAAAAAATACCTCCCTTTCCAAGGAACAGAGTATTTTATAAACTCTTTTGTTCCCTCCACATATTGTATTCTTGCATTATAGCATTTTTGATATAAATTCTCAATATATATACCGCAAAGTTTGATATTTTTATAACAAATTTTCATTTATTTTCGATAACTGTCAGTTATCGAATCTCCAGTGCATGATTTTCCCGGTCAGTCACTTCACCGATCATCGCACAGGAAAGAGCAGATTCACTCAATTCCAGAAGTATCTCTTCTGCTTCATCTGCCGGAACCGCCGCAAGAAGTCCGCCGGACGTCTGTGGATCAAAGACCAGATCCTCCCGCCAGAGTTCTGCTGTACTTATGTAACCAGATTTTGCTGCAAATTCCCGGTTGCGATATGCGCCTCCCGGAATCAGGCCCATAGAGGCGTATTCTTCTACATCTGGAAGGATCGGAAGCGCTTTTGTATCGATCACAAGTGTCTTCTTGCTACCGTCCGCCATTTCCGTTCCATGTCCTCCAAGCCCAAACCCTGTCACATCTGTACAGGCATGAACAGTATGTCTTTTTAATACATCACGGGCATATCTGTTTAGCGTCTTCATAGATTTCAAAGTTGCTTCCCGTGCCTCTTCAGATACCATATCGGCTTTGATCGCCGTATTCACGATACCCGTTCCAAGCGGTTTTGTAAGGATCAGCCTGTCACCTGTCTGAGCTCCGTAATTCTTCCAGAACTTCTCTGGATGTACAAAGCCTGTTACGCTCAGGCCATACTTCGGTGTATCATCCTGGATCGTATGCCCGCCGGCAAGTACAGCTCCCGCTTCCATTACTTTGTCCGCTCCACCCTTCAGAATCTCACCAAGGATTGCTGTATCCATATTCTTCGGGAAAGCAACAATATTCAATGCGGTTTTCGGCTCACCACCCATAGCATAGACGTCACTCAATGCATTCGCCGCTGCGATCTGCCCAAAATCATATGGATCATCTGCAACCGGCGTAAAAAAATCAAGGGTCTGAATCATTGCCAGTTCGTCCGAAATTCTGTAAACAGCTGCATCATCAGATGTTTCTGTTCCAACAAGAAGATTCGGATCCTGAAATTTCGGCAGTCCACAAAGTACACCTGCCAGCGTTCCCGGACCTACTTTCGCTGCACATCCACAATTGGGGGCGAGCTTTGTAAGATATACCTTCTCCATTTTGCTCAATTTCCTTTCTGTCTTAACCTTGTCCATCTATGATAACATAAATCTTCCGTTTTCTCCATGTCTTTTTTTGACAGAAAAGCGCAAAAAAACTGCCCTGGCAGATTTTATTTCCTGTCAGGACAGTTCTGGTTAAATATCATTATTTGAAATGATTTTTATTTCTTTGTAATATAGCCTTTTGCTTTCAGAGTTTCTGCACAGAGTACAGCTCCACCGGCAGCTCCTCTTACGGTGTTATGGGAAAGTCCGACGAATTTATAGTCGTAAACGGTATCTTCACGGAGACGTCCAACAGATACACCCATTCCGTGTTCGTAGTTGACATCCTCGCTTACCTGCGGACGGTTGTCTTCTTCCAGATACTGGATGAAATGTTTCGGTGCACTCGGAAGTTCCAGTTCCTGAGGAAGTCCCCTGAAATTCCTAAGTGCTTCGATCAGCTGTTCTTTTGTAGGTTTCTTACGGAATTTAACGAATACTGCAGCTGTATGTCCGTTCAGTACCGGAACACGAAGGCACTGACAGGTGATAACAGGTTCTGTAGCCGGTACGATCACTCCGTCTTCAATCTTACCCCACAGTCTCAACGGCTCTTTCTCGCTCTTTTCTTCTTCTCCACCGATATATGGAATGATATTGTGTTCCATTTCCGGCCAGTCTTTAAATGTCTTTCCTGCTCCGGAAATTGCCTGATATGTAGTAGCAACTACTTCATATGGTTCAAATTCTTTCCAAGCAGTAAGTACCGGTGCATAGCTCTGAATGGAGCAGTTTGGTTTAACAGCGATGAATCCCTTAGTAGTACCAAGGCGTTTCTTCTGATACTGGATCACATCAAAATGTTCCGGGTTGATTTCCGGCACTACCATCGGCACATCCGGTGTCCAGCGATGTGCACTGTTGTTGGAAACAACAGGAGTCTCTGTCTTTGCGTATTCTTCTTCAATCGCTTTGATCTCATCTTTGGACATGTCAACTGCGGAAAACACAAAGTCAACAGTAGAAGCAACTTTTTCTACTTCATTAACATTCATAACTACGATATTCTTTACTGCTTCCGGCATTGGAGTATCCATTTTCCATCTGCCGCCAACAGCTTCCTCATATGTCTTTCCAGCGCTTCTCGGGCTTGCTGCCAGAGTAACGACCTCAAACCACGGATGGTTTTCCAGAAGAGAAATAAATCTCTGTCCTACCATACCTGTAGCACCTAAAATACCGACTCTCAGTTTTTCACTCATAACAATCGTTCTCCTCACTCGTTTATTTCGCATGTGTCTTTGTACGGCACACATCTGTTTTCTTTGTACATACTATACCACTTTAATCAAAAATGCAAGTGGTTTTTAATTATTTTTCAGATATTCTTTGTTCTCTGCAATAATCTGCTCCATCACTTTCGGTCCCGGAGCACCATATGTCTCACGTTTTTCCACACATGTCTTCATGCTGATCGCCTCATAAATATCCTGTTCAAATACAGGTGAGATTTCTTTGTATTCTTCAAGCGGAAGTTCATCAAGAGAGATTCCCTTATCAATACAGGTCAGTACCAAGCGGCCTACAATACCATGTGCATCACGGAACGGAACTCCATGATTTACCAGATAGTCTGCAGCATCTGTAGCATTGGTAAATCCATTCTTTGCACTCGCTTCCATTACGTCTTTGCGGAATTCCATGGTAGAGACCATACCGGTAAATAATGCGATGCAGCCCTTCACGGTATCAATAGCATCAAAGGTAAGTTCTTTGTCTTCCTGCATGTCTTTGTTATATGCAAGCGGAATTCCCTTCATCGTTGTAAGAATAGAAGTCAGTGCACCATAGACACGTCCCGTCTTACCTCTTACAAGTTCTGCAATATCCGGATTCTTTTTCTGCGGCATAATACTGCTTCCGGTGCTGTATGCGTCATCAATCTCCACAAAACGGTATTCATTGGAATTCCAGAGAATGATTTCCTCGCAGAAACGGCTCAGATGCATCATAACTGTGGACATGGCAGAAAGAAGTTCGATCACATAATCTCTGTCAGATACGGAATCCATACTGTTTCTGGTCGGTCCGTCAAAGCCCAGCAGCTCTGCAGTATAAAATCTGTCCAGCGGATAAGTGGTTCCTGCAAGCGCACCTGCTCCAAGCGGACAGGTATTCATACGTTTACGAATATCAGCCATGCGGCTTCTGTCCCTGCGGAACATCTCAAAATATGCCCCTACATGATGTGCCAGTGTAACCGGCTGTGCTTTCTGCAAATGCGTAAATCCAGGCATATATGTGTGCACATTATTCTCCATGATCACCTGAAGAGCTTCCAGAAGTTTCTTCAGTTCTGCATCAATCTCTTCGATCTCATCACGCACATACAATTTCATATCAAGAGCGACCTGGTCATTACGACTTCTTCCTGTATGAAGCTTCTTACCCGGATCTCCGATACGGTCAATCAGATTTGCCTCTACAAAACTGTGAATATCTTCATATTCAGATGTAATCTCCAGTTTTCCGGATTCTACATCTGCAAGAATACTGTCCAGACCGCCAAGGATCTGATCTCTTTCTTCTTCTGTCAGGATGCCCTGCTTGGCCAGCATTCTGACATGAGCTTTACTTCCGCGGATATCCTGTTTATAAAATTTTTGGTCAAATGAAATAGAAGCATTGAAATTGTATACAAGTTTGTCCGTTTCTTTCGTGAAACGTCCTCCCCATAACTGTGCCATAATTTCCTCCTTGTAATTCACTATTTTTGCACTGTCCGTCCGTATCCTCGCACAACAGTGCATAATTTCTTACCAGTTTACCACATTCCAGTGAAAAATCAAAGAGCCGAGCCCTCTGAAATTTGTTTTTGTTTCATTTTTTCTTCCTGCTCACGCTTTGAAAAAACACATCCGCAATAATTCTGCCGATAAAGGCCATATTCGTGTGACAACTCAATAGAACGTTTATAACCGTTTTTCTTTTTGAAATCGGATGGCAGATGCTTTACTTCATAGATTTCTGCCAGTGCTTCCCCAATTTCATTGATCTTCTCTGCATTTTTCAGAGGACTGATCGACAAGGTCGTCGTAAAGTAATCGTAGTTTCCCTCTTTTGCAAGTTTTGCAGCTTCCTCCATACGTAACCGATAACATTTAAAACAGCGTTCTCCACCTTCCGGAACCCTTTCCAGCCCACGGGCCATCTCATAAAATATCTGCGGATCATAAGTTCCCTCCATAATATGAACCGGATGAGTAAACGACATCTCTGCGACAAGCCGTTGGATCTCTGCCACTCTCTTTCGATACTCTTCCTCCAGTGAGATATTTGGATTATAAAAAAATACCGTGATTTCAAAATACTGCGACAGGTATTCTAGAACATAACTGCTGCATGGTGCACAACAGCTGTGCAAAAAAAGACGCGGCACTTTTTCTTCTTTTTGGGTATGTTCAAGGAGCTGATCGAGCTCTCTCTGATAATTTCGTTTATTCAATCCTGTTACCTTCTTTTTCTATCTATATATGGATCGTCTGCTGTAAACTATTTTACGATCCCGATACAACATATCATATCACATGAAATGTTTTTCGCATATCTTAAAATATAGATTCCTGTATACAGATCTGAAATCCGTATGCAAAATTTTACGCATGTATCTTGTGGAGGTATTTTTATGAAACCCCTTCTGGAAATCAGAGATGTTTCTCTTTCTTATCATACCGTATCCGGAGAAACAAAAGCTCTTTCAAATATATCGTTTAACCTAATGCCAAGTGAATTTCTTGCTGTTGTCGGTCCGTCCGGCTGTGGAAAATCCACACTTCTGAACCTAATCTGCGGCATGCTCCTGGCAGAGGAGGGCACGATTCTTATGAACGGCATCCCTCCGTCCCCCGGCGACCCGCGCATCGGATATATGCTCCAGAAAGATCATCTTCTGGAATGGCGAACCATCTATCAGAACGTAATTCTTGGACTTGAGATCCGCAATGAAAAAACGCCAGAAAAGCTTGCTTATATCGAAGAAATGATAGACACTTACGGACTTGACAAATTCCGTACTGCCCGTCCTTCTCAGTTATCCGGCGGGATGCGACAGCGTGCAGCTCTCATCCGCACACTAGCATTAAAACCAGACCTGCTCCTGCTTGATGAACCTTTTTCTGCTCTGGACTATCAGACACGACTGAATGTCAGCGATGACATCGGACGTATCCTGAAAAAGGAAAATAAGCCGGCAATATTGGTCACTCATGATATTTCCGAGGCGATCAGTATGGCAGACCGTGTGATAATTCTGACCAAACGTCCTGCCCATGTTGCACGCATTGTCCCAATCCGGCTTTCACTGGATGAGAAGACACCGCTCGCTGCACGCGGTGCACCGGAATTTAAATCCTATTTTAATCTTATATGGAAGGAGCTGAACCAGTATGCCTGAACATTCTCCTGCACAAAAACAGTACCTTCTTCGTGTCCGGCGGAAAAAATATATGATTCACGTGTCCAGGATACTTTTGTTCCTGGGCTTTCTGTTTTTATGGGAAGTGTCTGCCAGACGGAGATGGATTGATTCTTTTATCTTCAGCAGTCCGTCTGAAATCTGGCAGACATTTTTTACAATGATCCAGGATCAGTCCCTGCTTACACATATCGGGATCACCCTGACAGAAACACTGGTCAGTTTTGTGTTTACTGTTTTTCTCGGGATTGGCACAGCAGTTCTTCTGTGGTGCTGTCCGAAGCTTTCGCGGATCCTGGAGCCTTACCTCGTCGTCCTAAACAGTCTGCCAAAATCCGCCCTTGCCCCACTCCTGATCGTATGGCTGGGTGCAAATATACGCACAATCATTGTCGCAGGAATGTCTGTGGCGATCTTTGGCTCGATCATCAATCTCTACACTGGCTTCCGCGAAGCTGACCCAGAGAAACTCAAGCTCATCCGCACCCTCGGCGGCACAAAAAAAGACGAACTGACAAAGATTGTCCTTCCGTCTTCTGTGCCCCTCATCTTAAGTGTGATGAAAGTCAATATTGGGTTGTGCCTGGTCGGCGTGATCATCGGTGAATTCATTGGTGCAAGGCAGGGGCTTGGATATCTGATCATCTACGGTTCCCAGACGTTTAAGCTGACGTGGGTACTGATGTCCATCGTAATCCTGTGCGTGATTGCAATGGGGCTGTACGCTATTCTGGATTTTATTGAAAAACGTGCACAGAAATGGTAACTTTCCTTAAACTACTACCGTGTCAAGGACATTGGTAGTAGTTTCTCGGATACACTCCAACAAAGGAAATCTGCGGCAGAACTCTGTAATCGTTTAGTACGATTCTGATTTCTCTCACGTTTTCTTTAAAAATCGGAATGATTTTTTTGTAACCGATCACGGTTCCGGTATAGACTTTCTCCCACTCTCCCTGATCCCTTACAAATACTTCAAAAGCCTCTACTCTCTGGCTGTACCGGATTTCTTCTTTTAATACCAGATACCCGGCATCTTCTGCTTCATCCAGTGTGAAGACAAGTTCCACCGGCCTATGGGATTCTTCCAGCAAATTACGAGAAAAGCTTCCCTTCTGCCATTCTCCCAGTTCCTTCAATCGTTCCACATCATTCTCATGCAAAAGCCCGTTCGGCATCGGCGGGATATTCAGAAGAAATGTTGCATTTCCACCAACAGAACCCAGATAAATATGGACCAGTTCCTCCAGGCTTTTTACCTGATCATCCTCTTCCGAATGATAAAACCATCCCGGCCGGATCGAGGTATTTACCTCCGCCGGATACCAGATCAGGGCATGTTCGCCTTCAAGGACGGCACGGCTTCCAAGGTCTTCCATATCACTGGTGATCTTCCTCTGGCGGAATTCTTCATCATCCGACTGCTGGCTTCTTTCTTGAACACTTTCTGCCAGGGCTGTCCTCGCAGGAACTACACTCCACTCAGATTTTCTTACATCGCCGGCTTCATTTCCACACCACCGGATGTCCGGTCCGCAGACGCAGATGCAGGCCTCTGGCTGATAGTTCCGTACACATGCATAATATCTCTCCCAGTTATAAACCTGCTTCTTTCCATTCGGACCTTCCCCACAGGCCCCGTCCAGCCAGACACTGAAGATTTCCCCATACCCGGTCAGAAGTTCCGTCAACTGTGCAATATAATAGTCGTCATATTCTTTCCCGCTTCCATAACATGGCTGATTCCGGTCCCACGGAGAAAGATAGATTCCAAACTTCAATCCATAACGACAGCAGGCATCCGAGACTTCCTGTACTACATCTCCTGCCCCATCCTTCCATGGACTTGAAGCGACACTGTGCTGTGTATATTTCGTCGGCCACAGGCAAAATCCGTCATGATGCTTACAGGTAAGGATCACGCCTTTCATTCCTGCCGCCTTCACCGCCGATACCCATTGCCCGGCATCGAATTCCTGCGGATTAAAAATTCCGGGATCTTCCGTACCGTCTCCCCATTCCCGGTTCGTGTACGTATTCATCCCAAAGTGAAAAAATGCATAAAATTCCGTTTCCTGATACTTAAGCTGACGCTTCGACGGAACAATCTTAATCAATTCCTGGTCTGTCGGCATATCTCTTCTCCTTCTTCAAAAAAATCCAATTCACCCTTTCAATCCGCCTGCACCGATTCCCTGCAGCAGATATCTCTGCCCGATCAGATAAATGATCATGGTTGGAATCATAATGATCACAAGTCCCGCAAACAGTGCGCCCCAGTCTGTCGCATACTTCTGTACTTCAAACAAATTTGCCATTCCGATCGGAAGGGTCTTTTGGGCATCATCGGTCAGGAGGACTAGTGCCAGCGGATATTCATTCCAGAATCCCATCGCGCTCAACATTGTGATCGTTGCAATTCCCGGTTTTGCAAGCGGAACCATAACTTTCAGAAGAAGCTGAAGGTTTGTGGCGCCATCGATCCGGGCAGATTCTTCAAAATCTTTCGGCACCGCAGACATAAAGCCCTGCAGAGTAAAGATGCAGAACGGGAACTGCATGACTGCATAGACCAGGCAGAGTACCGGCAGATTATTCAGCCCGTTGATCGCCTGTAATTCCAGAAACAGCGGGATCATGATATACGTTGCCTGGAGGAAAATACATGCCATATAGATCGTCGAGATCAGTTTGCTTCCGGCAAAACGGTATCTTGCCAGTACATAAGAAATCGGTATGACAAACAGCAGAAGCAATGCCGTAGACAGCACTGTCACAAACACAGAATTTCCAAAATACGCCGCAATATTTGCCTTCTGCCATGCAGCGACAAAATTATCCAGATTCAATGATAGCGGCAGCGCATAAGGATCTGTCAGATATTCCGCATTCGTCTTGAACGCAGACATCAAATTCCAGAAAAGCGGATAAAGAAAAATAATCGTAAACAGAATCATCAGGATCCTGATACACCAGGTTCTTACAGTTTTCATCAGTGTCCCTCCTCTATTCTTTCTCAGCTGACAGTTTTCGTGAGATCATCGCAAGCACGATTGCAAGCATAAGCGTAAACATGGCGATCGCCATCGCATAGCCAAAGTTTGCATTCCGCATACCCTGCGTGTACATATACTGCAGAAGGACACTGGAAGCACCGTTCGGACCTCCTCCCGTCATGACATTGGACAGGGTAAAACTCAGATTGATCGTTCCTGACAGAGCAAGGATATAAGTCGTTCCGATGGACCTACGAAGAAGCGGGATCGTGATCTTGAAAAACTTCTGGGCTCCGGTCGCTCCGTCGATCGAGGCAGCTTCGTAAATTTCCTGAGAGATCCCGTCGATTGAAGCCACATGCATTACCATATAATAACCGATTGCCTGCCATACCAGTGCAGCACCGATACACCAGAGCGCTGTTTTTCCCTCTCCGAGCCAGGCATGCTTCCAGGAAGAAATGTTAAAAAGATCCAGCATATGATTGAGGATTCCTCTTGTCGGATTAAATACAAAAGACCACACGATTCCGACAACGGTCATAGAGACAACACTTGGGAAAAAGAATACCGTACGATAAAAAGATTTCTCCCGGAGCTCTCCCTGTGTAAGGATGAAAGCAAATACCAGGCTCAGAAAGATCGTCAGTGCCGGAATCACAAGCATCAGTTTAAACGTATTAAAAAGTGCCTGTACAAAGTCCTTGTCTTTGAACATATAAATATAATTATCCAGGAATACAAACTTACTGTTGAATCCAACACTGAGCGCAGTGGAACTGGTAAACGACAGATAGATGGCATTCAGCATCGGTACAATCATAAAAACGATCGTAAGAATCAGCGCGGGAAGCGTACACAAAGCTATAAATAATTTCGGCTTTTTTACCACGTCTGGTCACTCCTTTTTTCAGATTTCAAATCAATTTGGGGTAATAAAAAGGCTGCCGCATACATTGTGCAGCAGCCTTTTCGCTTAATTGAACAACATTCATTCTGTAAATAACAGATAAGATATTTATTTGGCAGCTTCCTGATCTGCACGAACCTGTGCAAAAGCATCTTCTACGTTCTGTGCCCACTCTTCTACTGTCATTTCATCGTTCATAACAGAAGTGATCGGGTTGAAGATCTCATCTTTTGGATTGATCTTGCAGTCAGCCGGAACTGCTGAGAAGCTCATGATCAAAGAAGATGCATTTGCTTCATCATAGATTCCGTACATATTGTAGATTGCTGTAGAAAGTTTATCTTTTGCTACTTCACGGGCACTCTTTGTTGCATAAAGGGCACCGGAAGCTTCTGCAAATGCAGATACAGATTCATCGCTGTACAGGAAACGGAGGAATTCTTTTGCAAGTTCCTGATTCTTTGCAGCTGCCGGAATAGAGAACTGCTCACAGCTGTCAAATACATAGTGGACATCGTCTGCATTCTCTGTCGGGATCGGAGCCATGGCAAACTCAAATCCGTCTTCTCTCGGAGCATCCTGCATCTCATTTTCCATCCAGGTTCCGTTTGTGATAAAAGCAGCTTTTCCAAGCATCATCTCTGTCTGGGATTCTGTATGGTTCATACCTACCGTACCTTCCAGAAGATATCCCTTGTCTGCGATCTCTTTGATATGAGTGAGGGCTTTCAGCACGCCTTCGTTATTGAAAGAACCTTCTTCATAATTTGCAATCTTTGTGAGTGCTTCTTCGCCGCACTCATTTGCGATTGCCGGCCAGAGCATTTCTTCCATGTATCCCGGATAGATTCCCTGATAAGTGAAGAGAGAACGTCCGTCGATATCTTTGACTGTATCGCCAAGTGCAAAGAACTCATCCCAGGTCTTCGGAACTTCCAGATTATTTTCATCGAAGAATGTCTTGTTGTAGATCAGTCCCTGCGGACCGCTGTTGAAAGGCGCGAGATAGATATCACCATCTCCATATGGGGCACATTTACTGCTTGCAAGGATTCCATCTGTGATATCATCACGAAGTGTACCGGTTCCTGCATAGTTCTCGCCATCAAAGACATCATTCAGGTTCAGAAGTGCATGTTCTTTGATCAGAGAAAGGATCACGCCGTCCTCACCGCCATCATTCAGACAGATAAAATCCGGTACATTTCCGGCAACGATCTGTGGACGGATGATATCACCGATGGTAGGGCTGATGGTCATGTTCACTTTCACACCCTCATGGCTTTCCTCAAAAAGTTCTACCATCTGATTCCAGTAAGCATCTCCGTATCCACCCTGGAAGATCGCGATGTTCAGTTCCTGTTCTTCTGCGTCTGCAAATGCAGTGAGCGGTAAGAGTATGGTAGCCGCGCTCATCGCAAGAATCATAGTAGAAGCTGCAAATCTTTTCTTCATATGTTTGTTTCCTCCTTCATGTTAGCTTTTTTACGTTCGCCTTATGATGACAGTATACGGCAAAATATTTTTGTAGTAAATTAACAAAACGCCCCTACTTATGGAACTTTCTCTTGTAAAAATTATACGATATGGATTTTCTTGTGATAAATATGTACAATCTTTGTCTATTTACGTTTTGGATGGATTATCCTGACTTTTTTTAGTATAATGGACAAAAAGGTGGGGGAAAAATGAATAAAAAACAAGGTTATCAAGGATTTCGTAAATTCAGTATCAAAACAAGGCTTGTCATTGCCCTTTTGCTGATATCGATTATACCATTGGCAGGAATCAGTGGCTATTCCTTTCATATCTTTTCCGTAGCACTTCGGGAAAAACTTTCTGCTTCCATTTCCCAGACTTTATCAATGATCAATCTGAATATGGTAAGTGAAATCGAAAAATATCAGTATCTGTGCGGCTCTATCTGCATCAGCGAAGAGATCAAGGACGGGCTTCTGAACAAAGATATGTCAGATATTGAGAAAAATCAGGCGATCAATGAGATCCAGAGCATGATCCGTACCAAGATCATCTATCCGGCGCAGGCCAAAAATATCACGGTATACGATACCGACGGAAATATTTTTTATGACCTTGGCTATGACGGTTTCTATCAGAATGATGTGGATATGCTCCTTGACCGGCTGCGCCAGGAAAATCAGGATGTATGGGCGTATGTGCACACCTACCGCGACAGAGATATCCTGGTCCTTGGAAGAAGAATCTATGAGCAGTACAGTGAAAGCCGCGTCATCGGTTACACCCTGATTTCCATCGATGAGAAGATTTTTTCCAAGACCGTGCTCGAACCGGTAGGGCTGGCAGATTCTTCTAATATTATGTATATGAATATGGACGGTACTGTTCTTTCCTCTTGGGACCGAAATATCGCACTCGGTGAAAAGGTTGACAGCGAATTTCTCAAAAACATCCAGCAGAAGCTTCCTTCCAGAACCGATTCCTTCAGCATCCACAAAGATGGCGAAGAACAGCTGGTCACTTATATTTTCAACAAAAAGCTTAACCAGCTTTTTGTGTACACCATGCCTTATCATTATATCAATTCCGAAGTTTATACCATGCTTCGCCGAATCCTGATCGTGGCAGTGATCCTGGTCCTCACGTGCATCGGGATCGTCGCAATGGTATATCCGGGAATCACCTCCCCGATCAGAAGCATGCTGGATTTCTGTAAAGAATTATCCCACGGAAACCTGGATGTCCGTATTCAGGATAACCACAAAGACGAACTTTCAGACCTGTCCGGCAGCATGAACCACATGGCAGATACCATCCAGAATCTGCTCGAACAGCAAAAAGAACAGGAAAAGAAAAAGAGAGAGCTTGAACTTCAGATGCTCCAGTATCAGCTCAATCCTCATTTTCTTTTTAACACCTTAAACAGCCTACGCTTTGTAGCAGCCATGCACAATGATCAGATCGTCAGCGATGGGATCCAGGCACTCAGCAGTCTTCTTCAGAACACGCTCACGAATAAGAATGAATATATCACCGTGCAGGAAGAACTTGAAAATTTGGAAAATTATTTTGCCATTCTCCGCATCCGGTATGCAGGAAGTTTCGAATATTCTTTCCATGTGGAGGATGAAGAGCTGCTCTCCTGTCTCGTTCCCAAGCTGATCCTGCAGCCGCTCGCCGAAAATTCTGTAATGCATGGTTCTTCCGATGACGGTTCTGTCATGGAGATCCATATTACCTGCTGGGCGGAAGACGGACATATGATCCTGGAACTTCAGGATGACGGAAAAGGATTCGAGATAACCCGGACTGATCTGAACCCGCACAAGGACCGCAAAAAAATCGGCGTAGCAAATGTAAATGACCGGATCCAGCTGAACTTCGGACGGGAATACGGATTAAAGATTGACAGTCACCCGTGCGAAGGCACCACCTGTACCCTGACACTGCCAAAGCTTTATGCTGATACCCTGTCACAACAGCCTGAAGAATAGACAAGCCGCTCAGAAAGGACTCAAATGTACAGTATACTTATTATAGATGATGAACCCATTGTAAAAATCGCCCTCCGTTCGATCCTCCCCTGGGAAGAACACGGTTTTTCCATTTGCGGGACCGCTTCAAACGGTCTGGAAGCCATGTCTCTCATTGAGAAGCATCAGCCGGATGTAATCATCACCGACCTCAAAATGCCGGAAATGGACGGACTGGAACTGATCCGTACCTTGAAAGAAAAAAATTATCCCGGAGAAATCCTTGTCCTCAGCAATTATGAGGATTTTGATTCTGTGCGGAGCGCGCTCCTTCTGGGTGCAGCAGACTATCTGCTAAAAATCAAGATCAGTCCGGACACCCTTCTCGCCTGCCTGAACAAAACGACCGAAAAACTGCAGGAAAAAGCCGACAGGAAAGTTCCTGTTCCAGCCGAAACTGTATCCGAGAACAGAACCCGCCTACTCCTCTCCTTTTTTGAGGGAGAGACTTCCCTTTCCTCCTTTACAGGTCAAAACGCCGGCACAGACCTGCGCTTTATGCAGGAACCATGCGCCGTCTGCTATGTGACCTTTGAAAAGTTTCTGTCCAATGAAGCCTTTTCTATCTCGGGGAAACTTCTGTGTGATATGATCCTGGATGCAGTACAGGGCGTACTTCAGCCATATATCCTTGTACTGAACGATTACAGTGCACTGGTAGTCTTTTCCCAGAAAGAACTGGATGCAGGTCAGATGAAAGTCGATCAGCTCGTAAAAAAGCTGTACAACCGCTTCACCATGTACCAGTCCTTTGCCCCGGATATGCCATATCAGGAAAATCTTCCAGACTATGAAGAAGCCAGAAACATCTATCAGACCTTTACCATAAATGAAGGGCATTATACAGACGATATTGCTAAAACCCTCGCATATATCGAAGGAAATTACATGCACCGGCTCACATTGTCCTCCATTTCCGCAAATGTCAGCTTAAGTTCCAGCTATCTGTGCCGTGTTTTTAAATCGGAGGTAGGAACAAGCATCACCAGTTATCTGAACAATCTCCGAATACGAAAAGCCGCCACCATGATCAAAGACAACAGGCTTTCTCTCAAGGAGATCTCCACAATGGTAGGAATCGATGACCAGCTCTATTTCAGCAGGCTGTTTAAGAAATGTATGGGAATTTCTCCCTCGGAATACGGGAAACGATTTCATCAGTAAATCTCAAAAAGGTATGAAACCACAGATTTAGCTTCTATGATCTCATACCTTTTTTCTTATCACATCATTCTTCTATTTCTTAGATATTTTCGCTTCTCAGATCTGATACCACTTGATCTCATTTGCTTCCATGTGAAGTTCGAAGCAGCTTCCATCGCCTTTGTATACAACAGTATCCTGCGGCTCGTAGGTGTTGTTTACGACACAGTATTTGCCGTTCTTTACATAGGCGTGGACTTCTACATTGTAATTTGTGGAATACCAGCAGTTCAGTTCTTCCTCTGCAGATGCGGACCAGAGGACTGCACGGTAGAGGACACGGCTGTTCTTGAAGCTGTACGGAAGTCCGCTGATATAGACACCACGGCCTTTTCCGAAGTTCTTCACTGCCATCTGCACTTCCTGGTCTTTCTGGATCAGAATCTCAGTTCCGTCAAGTGCATAAATATTTTTCTTTCCTTCACCGAAATCAACGTCTCCGTCACTGTCTGACAGGATAAAGTGATCTCTATGTTCTTCCCAGTTGTATTTGTCTTTGTTCAGGTTGAAGCCGTTTTCTTCTTCTACTCCAAGTACATCGTCAAGCTGGAAATAATGTCCCTGCCACTGATGGGCTGCCGGTTCGCCGACTCCGATGAAGCCGCCGCCATTGTAGACAAATTCTTTTACTGCAGTGATGATCGTTTCGTTTACCCAGTACTCGCCGCCGCTTTGTGCAGTATCTGCATCGCCTACGTTGATCACAACATCAAAGTTTTTCAGCAGATCCTTATTTTCCAGGATATCATCAAAGCTGATGAAGGAAACATCAAACGGTGCGCCGCTCAAAGCCTCGATGATCCCGAAATAAGAATAATTCTGTTTATAATAAATTGCGTGATGTACCATGTGGTTGCCCCAGGAGCGCATTTTACCCCAGCAGTTCAGGACCGCTACACGCTTCACACAGTATGGGGTCACACCCTGGATGTTATCATAGAGTGTACGGAATTCCTGGCATACCTCTTTGATATACTGTACAAAATCCGGGAATTCCAGAGCAAGTTTCAGGTATCCGCCGTAACCGATTCTCTGGATCGGGCTTCGAAGGATCGCACGCCTTGCTGTTACCCAGTTTACTTTGGCTTCCTTGACCGGATCGCCGCCCTCATGGAAGGTATCCGGGAAAAAGTACGGAAGGAAACGTCCTTCTGTATATTTTACATTCTTGATATCGCTGAACAGGCGCAAGGTCGCACCGTTTCCGACACTTCCAACGACAGCATCCAGTCCGATCGAGGCAAACTCGTCCATAAACGGCTCCATACCGATCCAGTGATCGCCCATGAACATCATAGCTTCTTTGCCGCATTCATGGACAATGTCTACCATCTCTTTGGCAAGCTTCGCAACTTCTCTTCTCTGGAAAGCCTGGAAGTCCTTGAATTCTTTGGATGGAATACGGTATGTATTATTCATGTAACCCTGATCGATAATATATTCCGGACGGAACGCATATCCCACTTCTTTTTCGAATTGTTCAAGGATATACGGACTGACAGATGCGGAGTAACCGAACCAGTCTACATATTTTTCTCTCGCAAACTCATCAAAGATCAGGGTAAACTGATGGAAAAATGTCGTAAAACGTACTACATCCACATATTGATGCGTATCAAGGAAACGACGGAGACGCTCCAGGGAATGTGCTCTTGTCTTCGGCTGACGCACATCAAAAGTGATCTGCGGCTCTACGTCCTTCCAGTCATTTACGACAGCATTATACATATGAACCGGGTCCCACATGATATATGCCAGAAAGCTGACCGTATATTCATGAAAAAGTTTCGCCGGTGCGATCACGACATTTCCACTCTCTTCGTCATAAGACCACCGATCTGTCGGAACGACTTCGCCTGTGGTACGGTCAATGACTTCCCACCATCTGGTGATATCATCACGGGTATTTACTTTCAACATGTCCGGGTAGAGATGGTCCATAAGGTTGATCTCAAGTTTCTCCTCCGTTGCTGTATGGAAAGAACTCATGATGTACATCTGCTGGATCTCATCCGGGTTTGCCTTTGCCCATGCATTATCTTTTCTTGTTGTATAATAAGTAGCGTAGATCTTTGCACCTGTGTCTTTGAGTTCTGCCGGGAACTCTGTTCCATCGCAGTCACGAATCGCATCTGCGCCCCATTCCTCTACGATATCCAGTGTTTCTTTTACCACATCCAGGTTTGTCGGGATCGTAACTCTGCCTTTGTTCTGACTCATAGGTGTACCTCCGTTTTATATTTATGGATTTCTTTTATCATCTGTTTTTGTTTTATTTCAGATACTATCAGAATACGTTGTTTTTGTCTGTTTTTCAACGTTGTTCTTGCTATACTTTTTAGAAATCTTGCGGTATTTTATCTTTTGTGCTATCCTGACAGTTGAAAAACTTTTCGGTCCTGGGAGGTACATATGAGTACACAGTTTTTTTCTTTTTCAGATGATACGCCTTTTTCAACAGAAGCAGTCCTGGCGAACGCCTCTTCTTCTCATTATGAGGAAGACTGGCCCAGCATCCCACATACCCATGCCTTCACGGAACTCTTTTACGTCAGTGAGGGAAGTGGAGAATTCCTGATTGAAAACCAGCATTTTTCTATTAAAAAAGACGACCTGATCATCGTCAACCCTCATATTCAGCACACGGAAATTTCCTTAAGTGCCTCGCCACTTTCTTATTATACGGTCGGTGTGGACGGGATCAGTTTTTCCTTTCATGATCAGAAGGAATTCCAGATTTTTCACTGCCACCAGAAGCACGCCGACCTTTTATTTTATTTTCATTCTCTTTTTCAGGAACTGGATGAAAAAAATGATGGTTATGAAGAGATCTGCAAACACACGCTTGCCATTCTGATCTCTCAGCTCCGTCGTTTTGCTGTCTCTGATTTTCAGTTGTTTCCATCCTTTCATCCAAGCAAAGAATGCGCCCTCGTCAAGCGATATCTGGATTCCCACTACAGCGATGACATCAATCTGGAACAGCTTGCCAGCTTAAGCCATCTGAATAAGTATTATCTGAGTCACGAATTCACGCGCTACTACGGAATCTCTCCGATCAGCTATCTGACCCACCGCCGGATCGAAGTATGCAAAAATCTCCTGGAGAATACAGACCATGAAATCTCGGATATCGCTCATCTTGCCGGATTTTCCTCGCAGAGTTATCTGGCTCAGAGTTTCCGGAAATACTGTGGCATGACTGCCGGAGAGTACCGCCGCAGCAAAAAAAATCAAACGATATGACAGATGGTATTTGCTTTCAGCATTACTTTCTTCTCAATTCCATTGTACAAAAGTATGCGTACCATATCTGTCTGTGATTGCAGACTGCATTCTGTAATGCATCTGTCTTTCCATACAAAGTCAATGGTAATGCCGCCCGGTGCCCTAAGGCCGCTTATCTTTCCATCCTTCCATTCCTCCGGAAGCACTGGAAGAAAGAAGATCCTGTCATCCTGATACTGTACCAGCATTTCCAGCACAGCAGCCGCAAACCCGAAATTCCCGTCGATCTGAAATGGCGGATGTGCACAGAGCATATTCGGGTAGGTCCCGCCACCAACCAGACTGCAGTTTTCTTCTTTTGTAACGTGAAGCTGATTTTTCAAGAGCTTCAACGCACGCTCTCCATCTCCGAGCCGCGCCCAGAGACACGCCTTCCATGCCATGCACCAGCCGGTTCCCTCGTCCCCTCTTCTGTCCAGAGCTACGCGGCAGGCAGCCAGAAGTTCTTTATCTTCTCTGTGGATCAGATTTCCTGGATAAAGGCCGTATAGCTGTGAAACATGTCTGTGGTGCATATCCACCTCAGGATAGTCCAGGTACCACTCCTGAAGCTGTCCTTCTTTCCCGATCTTAAATGGCAGCAGTTTTTTGAGTGCAGCTTTTACTTCATCCATAAGGTCGGTGATATCAAGGATCTCGCAGGCTTTCAGATAATTTCCAAACAATTCCTTCAGAATACTGCAATCCATTGTCGAACCAAAGGTAACACTATGGACACTGTGATCCGAGGCTGTAAATGTATTTTCCGGCGAAGTAGATGGAGCTGTGACGAGGTATCCGTCATAAGGCACCAGATATCCCAGATAAAATTCCACTGCTCCCCGGATAAGCGGAAAGGCTTTTTCTCTCAAAAACTCTCTGTCCAGTGTATAACGGTAATGCTCCCACAGATGACTGCAGAGCCACCCAGAGCTCATCGGCCACATAGAGTAGGTACAGGGATTTTCATCCTGCCCGAAATATCCGACCGGGCTGGAATGTCCCCAGATATCCACATTATGATGGCTCACCCATCCATTCAGATGATAGACTTCTTTTGCTGTCTTTTTTCCATGCGAGGCAGTCCGTTCAATCAGATCGAACAGCGACTCATGGCAGTCGCTTAAATTCGCCTTCTCTGCCATCCAATAATTCATTTCTGTATTGATATTTACCGTATAGTTGCTGCTCCACGGAGCTCTCAAGTTATGGTTCCAGATTCCCTGCAGGTTTGCACACTGTGTGCCAGGCTTAGAGGAAGAGATCATAAGATAACGGGCATAGTGAAACATTTTTGTTATAAGATCATTCTGTATGCCAGGATCCAACGTAAGATCCATCCGGTCAAAATATGCTGCATATGCCTTCTTATGAGCTTCCTTTAATTGTGGATATGAAAGGTCACAGATCTGTTCCAGCATCTGTTTCTTTCTGGATAAGTAGGAGTCCTGTGCCTGAAAATCCGTTATCCCGGACAGATAAATATACACATCACCGTCTGCAGTTACAAGAAGTGTGTTGTCTTTTTGGCGGATACAGCCTTTCGGTGCCTGCACGGAAATACCGATTGCAAACCGTGTTCCTTTTCCTTCTTCATAGACGATCGGCTGCTCACAGGAATAATACAACGGTGCCGCATAGACCGGAGCCTGTCCCTCAAGCACAAGTTCACTTGTCCCATAACCAGAACAGACATGTCTTATCTGGCTGTCCAGAGAAATACGCAGTTCCAGACTGCTGCCTGCATCTGCTCTATAATGAAGTGCCATGACCGGTTCTGACATACTTACAAAAAATTCTCTTAGATATCCCTGTCCGTCCTGACGATATACAACCTGTTCCAGCGCATCTTTAATCGAAAGCTGTCTCTGGTATGATCCATGCTCTTTTAATTCAGGTATATTTGCATCAATATGCAGATTTCCTGCCGGAAGGTAGCTCTCTGTCCAATCACCAAGGATGTTTTCTTTACAATAGGCTTCCGCTTCTTCATACTCTCCGTCAAAGATCTTCTGGCGCAAAAAATCCCAGTCCACATCTGTATTTTTGTTTTCTTTGCTTCTTCCGGTTCCAGACCAGAGTGTATCCAGATTCAGCTCGATCTTTTCCTCTCGAAGCCGTCCATATGACATCGCTCCCATAGAGCCGTTCCCCAGAGGAAGTGCCTCATTCCATGCTTCTGCCGGTCTGTCAAAAGCCAGTGTTAAATAATCCATTCCATTTTCCCTCATTGAATCAGATTTATCTCTGAACGTATTTTCAGTTCCATCGTTTTCACAATCAGCTCATTTCAAAAGCTTTTCCCTTCAGAGGCAGTCCTGCCACTTCTGCCAGCCGGTCAATTCTTCCATTGTCCAGCCGAATTCCGAATGGCACACCAAAATGTGTGATTTTCAGATAGCCATCCTCTTCCTTCAATTCCGGAAGCCGATTCATCAATTCCTTTTTTTCCATCTGCAGGAATTTCTCTGCCCACTCATCACAGAGTTTGATATAATTGGATGTTCTTTCCTCTGCCACAGTACACCCTCCTCATATGACTTTTCTTTTTCTGTATTATACCTCTGTCAGACATTTTTCCGCAAGAAAAAAGACCTTCTACAGAAATTCATTTTCCATAGAAAGTCTTTTCTTTGTTTTATGCTTTATGAGGATTTTACTTTATTCCAGAGATCGCCATACACCTGGTCAGCCTCTGTTCCAAGATACTGGAATGTTTCCAGATTATCATATTTGGAAAGGTCCGGGAATGCGATCTCACTGTTTCGGATAGATTCATCCTCGATCAGTTCTCTCGCAGCTTCATTCGGCGTAGAATACGTAATGTATTCAAAGTTCATCAACGCAATATCCGGTCTGCAGAGGAAATTGATAAATTTTTCTGCATTTTCTTTATGTTCTGCATTTTTCGGGATTACCCAGGAATCGATCCAGATATTGGATCCTTCCTTCGGGATCACATACTCCAGATTTGGGTTTTCTTTCTGTGTATAAATTGCCTCACCGGAATAGATTACACCAAGTGCAGCTTCATTTCCGATCATTTTATCACGCACCTGGTCGATCACATATGCCTGAACCAACGGTTTCTGTTCAATCAACAGATTTTTTGCCTCAGTCAGCTCGTCCAAATCTATGGAATTCAGAGAATAGCCAAGATATTTCAGTGTCACGCCAAATGCATCACGGACTGAATCCTGCATCAGAATATTATCCTTGTATTTCGGATCCCAGAGAATAGACCAGCTGTCCACCGGCTCATCTACCATCATCTTGTTATACAGAATGCCGACCGTTCCCCAGCAGTACGGCACGGAATATTTATTCTCCGGATCAAACTGCCTTGACTGCTCCAAGTACTGTTTCCCGATATTTTTAAGATTTGGAATGTTATCAAAATTAATCTCGGAAAGCAGATCATTTTCAATCATTCGCTGAATCATATAATCACTCGGGCAGATCACATCGTATGCGATCGCACCGGAACTGATCTTTGGATACAGAATCTCATTTGTTTCAAATTCTTCATAAACAATATCAATTCCCGTTTCTTCTTCAAACATCGTCAGGACTTCCGGATCAATATATTCGCCCCAGTTGTATACAACCAGTTTCTCTCCATTCATGACATCGTTTTCTTTTGCATAATAGAAACCACCACCAATAAAGACAATACAGATTGTAACAGGAACTACACGCTGAATCAGGATCTTTTTCACTCTGGAAGGCTTGCGGACTTTTTTCTTTCTGACCACAGTTTCCTCTTCTTCCTTCGGTGAATAGTTGATCAAAAGGAGCAGCACCAGAACTGTCACAAACATGATCGTGGAAAGTGCATAGATCTCCGGTTTGATCCCTTTACGAACTTCTGTATAGATTTTTGTGGAAAGTGTATCAATTCCAGGTCCTTTTGTAAAATGCGTGATTACAAAATCATCCAGAGACATGGTAAATGCAAGCATAAATCCAGAAAGTACTCCCGGTACAATGTCCGGAAAAACAACTTTAAAAAACGCTTTGACCGGTGATGCACCAAGATCCAGCGCAGCCTCATATGTATAACGATTCGTCTGCTTCAGCTTCGGTAATACGCTTAAGATCACATACGGAATATTGAACGTAATATGTGCGATCAGGATCGTTCCGAAGCCAAGTGTCATATGAAATGCAATAAAAAGAAGCATTAAAGACACACCCATCACGATCTCCGCATTCATCATCGGGATATTGGTAAGTCCCATATACATGGTCTTCCACTTCTGCTTCATTCCCTGAATCGCGATTGCAGCGGCCGTGCCAATGACCGTTGCGATTGCAGCCGAAACAAACGCTATGATAAGTGTGGTATAAAACGCGCTCATGATCTGTTCATTTTTGAGAAGTTCTTTATACCATTTCAGTGTAAATCCACCCCATTTTGCTCTTGTCTTAGACTGGTTAAAAGACAGAACGATCAACGTTACGATCGGGGCATATAATAAAATAAAAATAAGGGCCAGGTATATCTTCTGTAAATATTTTCTGATCAAAATGCCGCACCCCCGTCCTCATTATCGTATTTTGCCACAAGTGCCATACTTGCAATGATAAATACCATCAGTACCAGGGACAGACCACTTCCAACATGCCAGTTGCTGTTCTGTTTGAATGACTGCTCAATGACATTACCGATCAGAAGGATCTTTCCGCCCCCAAGAAGGTCAGAAATAACGAAGGTTGTCAGCGCCGGTACAAACACCATCGTAATACCGCTGATCACACCCGGAATACTCAGTGGAAAAATGACCTTCCAGAAAGTCTGTACGGAATTGGCTCCCAGATCACGTGCTGCATTGATGACATTTCTGTCAATCTTGATCAGTACATTATAGATTGGAAGCACCATAAATGGCAGAAAATTGTATACCATTCCAAGAATGATGGCATATGGTGTATTAATGATCTCCAGCGCCGGTAAATGCAGGAAACTTAAAACACTGTTGATGACGCCATTCTTTTCAAGCAATGTCTGCCATGCCAGTGTACGGAGAAGAAAGTTCATCCACATTGGCAGAATAAAGATCAGCACAATAAAACTTGTCTGGTTTACCTGTTTCTGGCTCAGGATCATCGCCAGCGGATATGCCAGAATCAAGCATATTGCCGTACTCAAAAATGACAGAAGAATGGACATGCCAAGTGCCTTCAGATTCTCCGGTGTCGTGATCTGTGCCAGATTGGAAAATGTAAAACTACCCTCATCACTGGTAAATGCATAATACACGATCACCAACAGCGGAATCACTACAAATGACACGGACCAGAACAGATACGGACCGGCAAGCAAACGCTTATTCTTCAATGTTTACCGCCTCCTCATCTTCCGATTCCGGTTTTTTCATGATCTGGATATCAAACGGATCCACATGAATGCTGACTTCTGTTCCAACCGGGAACATATCTGTGCTGTGCACCAGCCACTCATAGTTGTTCGCCATGACTTCCATCTCATAATGTACACCTTTGAAGATCATATGTGTGACTACACCATCAATGCTTCCCTGCCCCGGTTTCAGAAGATCGATATCTTCCGGACGGATGACAACGTCAACCGGTCGGTTCTGTCCGAACCCTTCATCCACACATGGAAAATTAACACCCAGTATCTTAACAAGACGATCCTGCACCATTGTCGCGGAAATGATATTACTCTCACCGATAAAGTCCGCCACAAAAGCATTCTCCGGCTCATTGTAGATTTTTTCCGGTGTTCCGATCTGTTGGATATACCCCTGATTCATGACCACGATCGTATCAGACATGGTAAGTGCCTCTTCCTGATCATGTGTTACATACAGAAAGGTTATCCCCAGCTCATTTTTGAGACGGATCAGCTCATACTGCATATCCTGTCGAAGTTTCAGATCCAGCGCACCGAGCGGCTCATCCAGAAGCAGTACCTTCGGCTCATTTACGATCGCACGTGCGATTGCAATACGCTGCTGCTGTCCACCACTCAAAGAATCCGGCATGCGGTTCTCAAAACCATCCAGATTCACAAGCTTCAATGCATATTTGATCTTGTCATAAATATACTGTTTACTTTTATTCTTTATCTTTAATCCAAAAGCAATGTTATCCGCAATATTCATATGAGTAAACAACGCATATTTCTGAAATACGGTATTCAACTGACGCTTATTCGGCGGAAGATTCGTGATATCCTGCCCGTCAAAGATCACACGCCCCTTATCCGGTGTCTCGAATCCTCCCAAAATACGAAGTGTAGTAGTCTTTCCACATCCACTCGGACCAAGTAATGTCAGGAATTCATTCTCCCTGATGTAAAGATTCAGTTCATCCAGAACTGTCTGCATCCCGTAGGATTTGGAAATGTCGATCAAGTCGATCAGCTTATTGCTCATTGGTTGTTCCTCCCTAAAAAGTATCCCCTCTTTTTCATAAGAAAATTTATTAATAACAACTTTATTTTTGTATCATAAAAGCGTTACGATTTCAATAGATTTTGCGAGATTTTTGTACAGTTGATTTTCACCGAAGGTTTTCCTGTATTACTCTCTATTGCTGCGATCATCTCTTCACGGATAAAGCCAGCTGCTGTGGATTTTTGCCAGCAGTCTTGCATTATGATATGCCATTTTTAATGTCAGACATGTCCTGCCCAGATATTTGCTCCCATCCTCTGTCTTTACACAGGCAAGTGCCAGATCAGCTCTGTCCGGATTTTGCAGACAGACAGGAATGAGAAACTGGATTCCATGGTTATAATACTGCGGAATGGCTGTCCGATAATCGGCCTCAAGCATTCTTTTTGTCTGCCGCAAGGCTCCGTCAAACAGTTGTACTTTCATTACACTACCGCGAATCGTCTCCGGAAGTCTCTGACAATTCTCCGTTTCTTCAAAAATATGTTCATACTGAGGCACGATATCCAATCCGGTATCAAAAATAAGTTCAGCCGGATCCGTTACATATTCCGCACGTTTCGGAAGATTGACAATTCCTGATTTTAATAAATGATATTCTGTGTAGAAGCCGTCCAGAAACCATCTCTGCCTGTCCGGCACCAGATTTGGGATAAAATATGCGTAGACCGGCTGATAATACATATTAAAAAGTCCTGTATTAAAAATTGCGTATTCCTCTGTCTCCAGTAATTTTTCTTCTTCATATACCCGCTGAAATGTATGCTCCAGATACCCTTTCAGGATTCCATTGTCATCATTGCCTCCAAAACTCCATTTTTCCGGGACGATTCTGGCCAGATTCTGTATCTGCCGGTTGTAGTTCCCGCAGTACGTGTACTCAAACAGATTCAATTATTTTACCTCCTGCATTTTGATTCCATTACTTATACTAATATTGTATTTGGGAAAATCTCCGACAGAACTGCCGGTAAAGAATATATATAGAAAATAGCACAACTTTTCTTCTGAGACAATTTCGAGTTCTGTCGAAAGATGTCTTCTTTTTATTATTTGCGGGATTATGCCTGTAAACACTACTGGTTTTATAACCTCCAGATCTGCTTTGTATATAAATAAGGTTGAATGATTTTTCTATAGTAATCCCACATGGTACATGCTATAATAGGGAACTGAAATAAGCACTTTCCAACGGAAATGCGGAGCTTACAGGTAAGTTGCTTATATATTTATTTTTCAAGGAGGCAACGAACTTAATATGACTAAAGAAGAATTTCGAAAACTGACTGAGAATATACTGATTCTGGATGGTGCCACAGGCTCCAACCTGATGGCAAGTGGTATGCCACGCGGTATCTGTACAGAAACCTGGGTTATCGATCACAAAGATATTATCCAGGATCTGCAGCGTGCCTATATTCAGGCAGGAAGTCAGGTAATCTATGCTCCTACTTTTGGCGGAAACAGTATAAATCTTGAGAAACACGGACTCAGAGATAAGATTGAAGAGATCAACCGTACTCTGGTCGGCTATTCTAAGGAGCTGGCCGGCAGCGGTATCTATGTAGCCGGTGATATCACTACTTCCGGATCTTTTATCACAGCTGATGGGGATTATACTTACACAGAAGCTTATAATATGTATCAGGAACAGATCCGTATTCTGGCAGATGCAGGTATTGATCTGATTGCAGCCGAAACAATGATCAATATTGAAGAAACTCTTGCAGCTGTAGATGCCGCCGCTTCTGTATGTGATCTTCCGATCATGTGTACCATGACTGTTGAAGCTGATGGAAGTATCTTCAGTGGTGGAAATGCTGTGGAAGCAGCTGTTTCTCTTGAAGCAGCCGGCGCAGATGCTGTAGGTATCAACTGCTCAGTGGGACCTGATCAGCTGGTATCTGTTGTTCGAAACATTAAAGAAAATGTTTCTATTCCAGTTATCGCCAAACCAAATGCCGGTATGCCGGTCATCGATGAAAAGGGAAATGCTGTATACAGCATGAATGCAGAAGAATTCGCCCATCATATGAAAGTCCTGATTGAAAACGGTGCTTCTGTTGTTGGTGGTTGCTGCGGTACCACTCCTTCATTCATCAAAGCTTTGCATGACACGATCAGATAAGCGATAATTTTTGTTTGAACTGATCCAGTTTGTAAATTTTGATCGGACACAACTTATAAACAAACAATCTAAAGGAGCTTTTGCAAAACAGACATATATTCATCTATAATGCAGAAGCTCCTTTTCCATGCAACAATTTAAGGCATGATTGAATTTCCGGCCTAATCATTTCACCTGGATTGCTTTTTCGGGACACATCTCCTGGCAGCAGAAACAACGGATACATTTCTTATAATCATATACTGGTGGATTCTCTCTGCCTTTACGGAAATCAACGGCCTTGTCCGGAACCGGACAGCTCTTCACACAAATCCCACACCGGATACAACGCTCCGGCTCAATATAAGGCTTCTTCTGAAAAATATTCAAGGCCTTCGCAAGACGTTCCCACATACCGGAACGTACCACTCTCCGGTCCACATCAAAATACGGATTTCCATACTGTGCTACTGCATCCTTCATTGAAATCTCACCGGACGGAGTAACAATTTCAATTTCTTCCGAACGCCAGGTACCAAGTCCCATTTTTTCTCCATGATAATTCGTTGGAACCATCTCCGGATTCAGATGGATCAGGTTACAGAACACACTATCAAGTGCAACCGGATCCCGTGACATCAGCATCACATTCATTGGAGCAGGATCTCCGGAACCTGGTCCGTTCCCCTCCATGGCCACAATTCCATCCATAATATACAGCCGCGGCTTCACATACTGATTCAGATCGACAAGCATACGGGCAAAACTGTCTGCACTTGGGTACAATGTATGACCTTTGGCTTTGTGAAATCCATAAACGAATCCATAGCTGTTTTTCACAGCTCCCGTGATGCGTTCCAGTGCATGCGTCTTCATTTTGCAAAGAGAGATCACACAGTCTTTTTCCAGAAGTTCTTTCGGCAAAATAAATTCTTTTGCCTGTATTCCTTTCGGATAGTCTACATGGATTCCCGTCGTATAATCAATAGCCGGAATATCCAGTTTCTCAAGATACGTATCCATTCCTGTCCCATGGATCACTTTAGAAGTTGTTCCATTTCCGCAAGAATCTGCAAGTGCCATATCCTGATATCCTTTTTCTCTCATCAGTCGGGCAAACATTCCCACAACCGTCGGATGTGTGATCACTGCCTTATCAACTTCCGCTTTCTTTAGAAGATTCGGCTTCAGCAATACAGACTCTTCTTTACCGACAATATTCTCGATTCCGCCCAGAAGCTCCAGTCCGATTTCAAGATTCTCATAAACAATTTCTTCCCTGTAAGAATTACAGGGAAGAAGAATGACTTTACTTTTTTTATTCATTATAATCCTCATTTAACAGCAGAAACTTTCTCTCCGCCAAGATCTGTCTCACGAATTGCTTTTCGTACCGGAAGTACACACGCCGGAACAACAGACAGAAAATCAACTCCCATCTCCAGAAATTTTTTCGTCAGTGCTGTGTCCGCTGCGATTTCTCCGCAGATGCCAACCTTACGGCCTTCCTGATGTGCCGCATCCACAACCATACGCACCATACGAAGAATTGCCGGATGATGATCGTTGTATTTGTCTTTCAGAAGAGGATTCTGACGATCCATCGCAAGCGTATACTGTGTCAGGTCATTGGTTCCAATACTTAAGAAATCAACATGTTTTGCAAGTTCCCGGCTAATCATGACTGCTGCCGGTGTCTCGATCATGATTCCTGTCATGATCTCTTTAAATGGAATGTTTTTTTCGCGCAGTCCTTCTTTTACTTCCTCAATGATCTGCCATATCTCATCCATTTCTTCTTCAGAATCGATCATCGGGAACATCATTGCGAGATTACCATACGCACTGGCACGATAAATTGCACGAAGTTGTGCTTTAAACATTCTTCTTCGGTCAAGACAGAGACGAATCCCACGGTTGCCCATGATAGGATTGGTTTCCTGCGGAATGTCCAGATACGGAGCCTGCTTGTCTGCTCCGAGATCCGCAGTACGGATCACCGCAAGTCTCTCGCCCATTGTCTCTGCTACTTTTTTATATGCACGGAAAAGTTCATTTTCTCTCGGATAATTTTCTCTTCCAAGATACTGGAACTCACTTCGCAGAAGCCCAATTCCCTTGGCGCCATAAAAAAGGACACTGCTCAGATCACTCATATTTCCAATATTGGCATAAAGACCAATATTGCTGCCATCCTTTGTTTCATCTTTCTGCGCCTTCAGTTTCAGAAGTTCCTCTCTCTCTCTTCGATCCGCTTCCAGACGAATCTCATATTCTTTCTGGATTTCCGCATCCGGGTTAAGATAAAAAGTTCCTGTATAACCATCTACGATTGCTGTCTTTCCATCCCACTCATCATCAGCTGCAACATCGACCAAAGTTGGAATTTCCATTGTTTTCGCCATAATTGATGCATGAGATACTGCTGAACCATGATGCATGACCACAGCCAGAAGTTTATCCTTGTCCATTTCCATAATCTCAGTCGGCGACAATGCCTCCGCAACCAGGATCACAGGTTCGTCCCCAAGATTAATACGGATGGCTGCACCACCCAGTATCTGGATCAGGCGGTTGGAAATCTCCTGCATATCATTGATTCTTCTTCGAATGACCGGCTCTTCCAGATGTCGGAATGTCTCAACCAGTTCATCTCTGTTGATCATAACTGCATAAGCAGCATTTACCTTTTCATTGGCAATGCTGCTTTCAATTGCATTCTGGTAACTTTCGGATTCCAGAAGTTTAATCTGGCGAAGAAAAACACCGGCCTCCTGTTCATTCAGAAGCCTGTTGGCTTCATACAGCTCATGAAGTTTCTGAACCGCCTGAAGCCGGGCTTCCTGAAAATTACTGATTTCTTTTTTTATGTTGCTGACCAGACACTGACGTATCTGGTATTCCCCTCTGCTGTAATACAGTATCTTGCCGATGGCTATTCCTGAAAAGGTAGCAGTACCTTTATAGATTTCCATCCTGCTTCCCCCTTATTTTATCAGTCGCAGGCAGCTTTGAACTCTGTCCAGTTCTTATTGTAAGCTTCTTCTGCTTCTGCGCTGATATTTTCTACTGCTGATCCCTCTGTTACGGAATCCGGTACTACAAGGTCCTGATTCTCAAGCAGGGAATCTGCTGCTTTGTTTGTGCTGTAGTATCCGATATAATCGAAACATTTTGCTGCATTTTCCGGCTGAAGAATGTAATCCATGAACTGATATGCCTCATCCTTGTCCGGTGCCTGGCTCGGAATGAACATTCCCATTACACCAAATCCAAGACCTTCTTCCGGATATACGACTTTAAGGTCCGGATTTTCCTGAAGGGCGGCTGTTACCTGTGAAGTGTACAGGAATGCAACACTTGCCTCTCCGTTCAGAAGAGAATCCTGTGTATTGTCATCCTGAATCAGACGAACATTCGGTGCAAGCTCCAGAAGTTTCTCACCTGTTTTAACGATATCATCTGTATCCTGATCATTGAAATCCTGACCAAGTACAAGGTTTGTGATACCATTGATAACACGATAGTTTGCAGTCAGTGCAATGCTATCTTCAAGTGACGGATCCCAGAGATCATTATATCCCTTGATATCAATATCTACCATATCCGGATCATATACGATCAACGGAATACCTGCTCCATATGGTGCAGTATATTCATCGTTCGGATCATAGAACTGTCCCTGATACAGCGGGTTGATGTTATCCCATCCGGATAATTTGGATGTATCAAGTTTTTCTACAAGACCTTCCTGGATTGCGGTTTCGATAATATAATCATCTGCAACAACAACGTCGTAGTCTCCACCTTTTGCCATGGAAAGCTTTTCCAACATGTTTTCATCAGTGTCGAAATTGGAATATACCACTTTTATTCCAGTTTCTTCTTCAAAACCATCCAGTACTTCCTGTGGGAACATGTTTTCCCATGTGTAGAGTACAAGCTCTTTGGAATCTGCACTTACAGACACGCTCATAGCCGGAATGACCATTGCTGCACATAATGCGCATACTACTAATTTTTTCATAGCCTTCTCTCCTCTTGTCTTTTATTATAAACTCTTCATGAAGCCTATGAATTTAAGTATAGCCTACTTTGACTTCATTGAAAAGAGTTTATTCATTGTTTTTGCTATTTTTGACTTTTTTGGTCCTGATTATTTAGTTCTATGTTTTGTCAGCTTTCCGATCAGATTATAAACCAGAAGGATCAACAGCGTAAACACCAGCATGATCGTGCAGAGAGCATTGACCTCCGGCGTAACACCGGTCTTGATCTGGGTATAGACCTTAATCGGCAAAGTTGCCAGACGTGGTCCGTTGATAAAGATACTGATGACGACATCGTCCATGGACATTGCAAACGCCAGAAGGGATCCGGACAACACCGCCGGCATGATCAGCGGTAAGATGATGTCCCAGAATGCCCGGAAGGGACCGGCTCCGAGGTCTCTCGCTGCTTCCTCAAGTGACGGATCCATGCCCGCCAGTCGTGCCTTGACTTCCATCAGTATATATGGCACACAGAAAACGGTATGACCGATCAGTAATGTCAGCATACCAAATGGCAGATTCATCATATAGAAAAATGCCATCAGTACCATACCAAGGATGATCTCAGGGATCATCAGCGGTAAAATAGAAATATATTCCAGAATCCCTTTTGTCTTCCAGTGGATCCTGGAAAGTCCTACTGCACCCAGGGTGCCGATCACAGCAGATACCAGGCAGCTCACCACACCCAGAAAGAGGCTGTTTCCAAGTGCCTCGATCATTGCATCATCATGAATCAGTTCCTGATACCATTTCAGAGAAAATCCGGTAAATCTTACAGGAAGCTTTGATTCATTAAAGGAAAATACGATAACCACCGCGATTGGCAGATACATCAGTACAAAAATCAGTCCAAGATAAAACCCGGAGAGCTTTGAATTCTTTTTTTTCATCCCACACCCTCCAATTCTTTTGCATTTGTTACTTTTCGATACAACATGATCATCAGTGTTGTAAGGATCATCAGGGCAACTGCCAGCGCCGCTGCAAACGGCCAGTTGTTTCCTTTTGTCATCTGTTCCTGGATCAGGCTGCCGACGAGAACGATCTTATTTCCACCAAGAATATCAGCAATAAAGAACAAACCCATGGACGGAATAAATGTCAGAATCACACCGGATAACAGCCCCGGCAGTGTCAGTTTAAAAGAAACCGTCCAGAAAGCTTTAAAGGGGCTTGCTCCAAGATCTCTTGCCGCTTCCACCAGTGACCAGTCCAATTTTTCTGCGCTGGAATATACAGACAGGATCATAAATGGAAGAAGCACATAAGTCATACCGATCACGATTGCCGGATAGCTGTACAAGATACGCAAAGGTTTCTCGATCAGTCCAAGGCTCTTAAGGGCATGATTCAGAAGCCCCTTTGTCTGTAAAATGATCATCCAGCCATACAGACGAATCAAGGAATTGACCCAGAACGGCAGCATCAGAAAGATCATAGCACGTTTTTTCCACTGTTCAGAAAGCTTCGCCATAAAGTAGCCAAACGGATAACCGATCAGACAGATAATGATCGTACTGGTCACAGCAAGCTGGAAAGAACCGGTGAATGTTTTCATATAGACCGGATCAAGAATTTTTTTATAATTTGCGAGTGTAAATACCCACTCCACACCATGACCTGCTTTTGGCTGTGCAAAGCTTAATGCCACCATATAAAGCAGCGGGCCTGCAACAAAAATGATCGTAAAGATATACAACGGCAGGATCATCCAGACAGAGCCGGATTTATGTTTCTTCATACTGCCGCCCCGCTTTCTGTCTCAGACGGAAGATCAACCAGAACCGCATTCTCAGCATCAAAATGACAGGTGACTTTCTGTCCCGGCTGCACACCGGCATCAATTCCATGTCTGTTTGCAATAACTTCTGTTCCATCTGCAAGCTTCAACACAACACGAAGAAGTCCGCCTGCAAAACTTTTTTCAACAACAACCGCTTCCATACCACTCTGGCAAGTCTCATCAAAAATCATATTCTCACTGCGGACAGCCAGCGTCACTGGTGTACCCGGAGCAATTTTTTTGCCTTCTGCCACAGCAGAAACAATACTGCCTGCAAGTGAAACTTTGAGAATATCTGCTTCTGTTTCCTGCGCAGTACCTTTTAAAATATTGGCATTTCCAACAAAAGTCGCCACATAACTGGTTTTTGGATGATTATAGATCTCATCCGGTGTCCCAATCTGTTCAAAGGTTCCTTTATTCATGACAGCAATACGGTCGGACATGTTAATTGCCTCTTCCTGGTCATGCGTAATATAAATAAAAGTAATTCCAAGCTTTTTTTGTAACCTCTTCAGTTCAAGCTGCATGGCACGGCGCAGCTGCAGGTCCAGTGCTCCCAACGGCTCATCCAGAAGCAGCACCTTCGGATTATTGACCAGCGAACGGGCAATTGCCACACGCTGTCTCTGTCCACCGGAAAGTTCTGACGGCTTTCTCTTCTCGTATCCTGGAAGCTGTACCAGTTCCAGCATCTCAGATACTCGTTTTTTAATCTCTGCTTTTGGTATTTTTTTTAATTTCAGTCCATATCCAATGTTATCCGCCACTGTCATATGTGGAAATAACGCATAATTCTGAAATACTGTATTTACATCACGTGCTTCCGGTGCCAGTGCTGTGACATCTTTTCCCTCCAGATATACCTTGCCGGAATCCGGTGTCTCCAGACCTGCTATGATACGCAGAGTTGTCGTCTTTCCACATCCCGAGGAACCCAGAAGTGTAATAAACTCCCCCTTGTCGATAGAGAGACTGATTTCCTTCAGAACCACTTCATCTTTTGAAAACGACTTCCTGATATCTTTTAATTCCAAACATTTTTCTGCCATTTGTCTTTTGTCTTTCCTCCTGCTGTTTTATTGTATTCCTGCATTCAGCAATTCCTTACATTTTATTCTATCGTATTCTTCACATACTGAATGTAACTTTCCTTATTGAATACTGGTGTATAGCTTTTTGTAATCTTTTTTGCTTCCTGTCCGCCATTCTTAAGAAGTTTATATACAGTCAGTGCCAGAAGCTTCGCCGGTAAAATATAGGCTTTTTCCGGATCTGTGATCTTGAAATCTGCCCCATGAAGTTTTCCTTCAAAACCCTTGAATGTAAAATTCACAACCGGAACAAGATGGCTGAGATCTCCTACATCCGTGCAGGCATTATTAAAATCACCTTTCTGTACTGTACGATAATTCAGTCCAAGATCATCCGCCGCCTCGATCAGTGCGTTGTCTGCTGCTCTCGGGATGATCGGCATATAACCCTGAAGCTTCTCCATTTCTATTTTTCCACCAAAAGCATAGGCTGAACCGGCATACGCACGATTTACCATATCTGTAATCTCACAAATCTTGTCAAGCGATGCTGCACGAACCTTCGTCTCAACAATTGCCTCGTCCGGCACACTGTTGATCACATCGCCGGCCTTCCGGATCACATTATGAAGTCGAACATGATCTTCTTCACGGAAAGTCTCACGCATCAGTCCCATCATTTGAATTGCACTTGTCGTTATACTTAAAGCATTGACACCATTCCATGGGTCAATAGCTCCATGTGCAGCCTTTCCCCGCACCGTAACACGCTCTGCACTGTAGCCATTACAGGCCGGATTCCCAAGATAAAAATCTTCTTCAACAGGAACCATATGCACATGCGTCGTTAATGCAATGTCCGTATCGTCGAAGACACCTGTGCGAATCATCTCGCTTTTACCGCAACAGAACTCAATGCCTTCTTTTTTTAATCTGGCACGTTTGTCTGCATCAATGTACTCCTCTGCAGGAACTGCAAGAAAATTCACAGTTCCCGCAAGACATTTCTGCACATCCGGATCTGCCATTGCGATCGCACATCCGATCATTGCCGCCATCTGTGCATGATGACCGCAGGCATGTGCCACGCCTGTTACCGGATTCGCATTGGGATGGGAATGACATCCAATCGCATCCAGTTCTCCGATCACAGTCAGGGAAGGACCTTCTTTTATACTTTTCGTTCCCTTCACACCGGTACGGGCAAGATGTTCTGTCACTTTATATCCTAAATTCTTCAGAACTTCTGCAGTCTTCCCGGCTGTACAAAATTCTTCATATCCAGGTTCCGGATGCGCTGCAATATCCTCAGCAAATGCAATGATCTGATCTTTATGTACATCAATCAGCCGCAAAATACGCTGTCCGGTTTCATCTATCATAAAACTCATCTCCCTCTGCCACTTCTGGATGTTATCTGCTTCATTCAGACAACTTGACAGAATGACACTTTAACAAGTTAACGCGTTATACAAATACTATATTCATATTCTCATATCATAACATAAATCTCACTCATTGCAAGTACTGAAAATAATGCAGGGGAAAACAAAATTTTTCTTGCATTTTATCAAAAATACGCTATAATATATTTTGTGTCTGAACACAAGCTGAAATAGCTCAGTTGGTAGAGCACTTCACTCGTAATGAAGGGGTCGTGGGTTCGAGTCCCATTTTCAGCTTTCTTTTTTTGCCTAAAAATGCCGCCAGATTCTATTCTGACGGCATTTCTATTATACTGCAATATCTTTTTTTACTGTTTTTCTGGAAACGGTCTTTTTTTCACCGGCTTTCTTCGCTACTGTTTTCTTTACAGCTACTTTTTCTGCAGCAACCTTTTTTGCACTTTCCTTCTTTGGTGCTGTCTTGCGGGCGGTCTTTTTGGCAGTTGTCGGTTTCTTCGCTGCTACTGCCAGTTTCTCCGGCTTTTTGCCCGGTGTGCAGGAAAAAACAGCCACACCCAGTGCAGGAAGCTTAAAGGTAACAGAATATTCTCTTTCATCACAATCTGCCTGTTTGCAGGTTTTTGCCCTTACGTTTACTATTCCCTGTCCGCCATATTCTTTGCGGTCACTGTTGAAGATCTCTTTGTATTTTCCGTAGAATGGAACACCCATCTGATAATTCTCATATGGAACTGCAGCAAAATTACATACCGCAAGAAGTGTTTCTTCAGGATTTTCTGTTTTGCGAAGGAATGTCAGGACATTTTCTTCATATTTCATAAGCTGGATCCATTCAAATCCTTCATAATCATTATCCATGAGTGACAATGCCGGCTGAGAGACATACATCTCATTCAGATCGTGGATAAATCTCTTCATTTCATCCGTAAGCTCTTTGTCCGGTGCCATCATTTTGCAGCCTGGATGCAGCATCATGTAGGAATATGCAGCCCGGATCTGGCTCAGTTTCTGTAACTCATCACCTGGAAGTTTTGCCATAAAACTCTTCTGATCACCGGTTTCTCTGCTTCCAAGCGGAAGAACAAAGTGTTCGCAGTAAGTGTACAGCATAGAAAGTGTCAACTGATCATGTACATACTGACGCTCGATCGGATCTTTGGAAAGGTAATTCAGAAAATCTCCAGCCCAGTTGTTATTCCATTTATAAGAGAAACCAATATTGTCATCCTCAACACTTCCAGTAAGTTCTGACCAAAGACCATCTTCCTGCGCGATCGTAATCGTTCCTGGAAGCTTCTTTGCCAAAATAGAATTCAGATGTTTCAGCAATTCTACAGCTGCAAGATTTTCATTGGTTCCATAAATATTTGGTCTCCACTGTCCATATTCTCTGCCAAAGTCAAGATACAGCATAGAATCCACATCATCCAGTCTTAAACCATCTGCATGATAGAATTCCAGCCAGTAAAAAGCATTTGCCAGAAGAAAATCTTTGACCATCGGACTTTCAAAATTGAATAAAAGAGTTCCCCACATCGGATGAATAGCCATTGATGGATCCGGATTTTCATATAAAGGTGTTCCATCAAACTGTTCTAATCCACCCTCAGTTCTTGGAAAATGCGAAGGTGTCCAATCCAGGATCACACCAATATTTTCTTTATGAAGTTCATTTACTAAATTCTGAAAATCTGCCGGTGTTCCAAATCTGCGGTCTGGTGCATAATATGCAAATGTACTGTATTCTCCAGCTTCATCATCAAGATATTCCATTACCGGATGAAGTTCCACATGTGTATATTTCAGATTTTTAAGATATTTAACAAGCTCGGCAGCATTTTTCCATTTGGAAAGACTGGTCTCATAAATAGAAATCGGCTGTTTACGATCGCTGAATCTTTCACGATCTTTCATCCAGGCTTCATCATCCCATTTAAACCCACGAAGATCTGTAACAACAGAGGCCGATGCCGGAGGAACCTCCGTACAGGCAGCATATGGATCCGATTTAAGCTGTACTGCACCGCCTTTTAGTTTTATTTCATATTTATAGATTTCACCGGCTTTAACACCTGGAATAAACAATTCAAAAATACCAGACATAGGCATACGATGCATCATATGGCAGCGACCATCCCAGTTATTAAAATTGCCTACTACGCTGACACGGAGTGCATTTGGTGCCCAGACTGCGAATGCAGTTCCTTCCACACCATTAATTTCCATCGGATGAGCTCCAAGCTTCTCATATGCATGATAAAAAACACCTGCACAGAAAGCTTTTTCTTCTGCTTCTGTAATCTGTCCCGGAAATGCATAAGGATCCGCAAATGTCCTAGTTTCTTTTCCTCTGGTAATGCGATACTGATATGCCGGGATCTTTCTTCCCGGAATCATTGCCGCAAAGTAACCGGCATCATCCTGTTTCTCCATCTCATATGCCTTTTTATCTACAAGAACTTCTGCCTTCTCTGCATCCGGAAAAAATCCCTGGATCAGAATACCATCTGCAGTAAGCCGAGGCGCCATCAGATCTTTCGGCGATGCTTCTTCTGCATAAACAACTGCTTCAATCTCCGGCCAGTCCATATATTTATATACTTTGCTTTCCATAATTCATGCCTCCATTCTGAAATACAATTCTCAAATTGCATTCCTTTGTTTTAGTTTATCATTTTTTTGTATAAAAATAAAGAATATACCGAAATTAGTTTGACAAAAAGAGTTCTCTACGATAAATTGAATATATCAAAGAACATATGAAACAAGGAGGTCTTTATTGACATGGAAAAAAGACAATTTGATGTAACAGCTCTTGGCGAGCTTCTTATTGACTTCACTGAAAACGGTTTCAGTTCCCAGGGCAACCCTCTTATGGAAGCCAATCCTGGTGGAGCCCCATGTAATGTTCTTGCCATGCTGGAACGTCTTGGAAAAAAAACTGCTTTTATCGGCAAAGTCGGCAAAGATATGTTCGGAAATCAGTTAAAATCAGCGGTTGAAGAGGTCGGTATCGACACACGCAATCTGATTCTGGACGAAAAATATCATACCACTCTTGCCTTTGTTCATACATATCCGGATGGTGACCGTGATTTTTCTTTCTATCGAGATCCAGGTGCAGATATGATGCTCACTAAAGACGAAGTTCAAAAGGAACTGATTGAATCCTCCCGCATCTTCCATTTCGGAACACTCTCTTCTACTCACGAAGGTGTACGTGAAGCTACCCGCCATGCGATCGAACTTGCCAAAGAAGCCGGATGTATCATTACCTTTGACCCTAACCTGCGTCCACCTCTCTGGAAATCCCTGGATGATGCCAGAGCTGAGATTGAATACGGCATGTCCAAATGTGATGTTCTCAAAATCTCCGATAATGAAGTAGAATTCATGTGTGGTACAACAGATTATGATAAAGGTGCTGCTATGATCCAGGAGAAATACAACATTCCGCTCATCCTTATCACACTGGGTAAGGATGGAAGCCGTGCATACTATAAAAATATGCGAGTAGAAGCAGCTCCATTCCTTCAGGAAAATACAATAGAGACTACCGGTGCCGGAGATACTTTCTGTGCAAGTACTTTAAATTATGTACTTGACCACGGCCTCAATGATCTCACAGAAGAAAATCTGAAAGAACTTCTTACTTTTGCAAATGCTGCTGCATCTCTCATTACCACACGAAAGGGTGCACTTCGCGTTATGCCAACCCGCGAAGAAGTCGAAGCTTTTATTGAAAGCCGCAAATAATTTTTCAAAACTTTTCTAACTGAATATACAAAAGGTCCCGGACGATTTTATCTGAATCATCCGGGACTTTTTTCGATTTTTATTTGATCACGCGAACCTTAGATACACCTTCAATTGCTTTTAATTCATCAAGTGCTTCTTTAGATGCTGCACTTTCCAGATCAATGATCGTATATGCATAGCTTCCACGACTCTTATTTGTCATATCTGCAATATTCAGTCCTTCACTTCCAAGGATCTTGGTAAACTGACTGATCATATTCGGGATGTTTTTGTGACAGATGGTAATACGTCCAACTGCTATACAGGTTCCCATGTCACAGTTCGGGAAGTTTACAGAGTTTTTGATATTTCCGTTTTCAAGGAAATCTCTGACTTCTTTTACAGCCATTACTGCACAGTTTTCTTCAGATTCCGCTGTGGATGCACCAAGATGTGGTGTAACGAGGATTCCTGGTCTTCCAGCCACAAGCGGATTTGCAAAGTCTGTTACATATTTCTTAACCTTACCACTGTCAAGAGCTTCGATCAAAGCTTCTTCATCAACAAGAAGGTCTCTTGCAAAGTTCAGAAGAACGACACCCTCTTTCATCTTTGTGAAAGCTTCTTTGTCGATCATCTTACGCGTATTATCTGTCAGCGGTACATGGATCGTGATATAATCACACTGGCTGTAGATTTCATCCAAAGATTTGCTGTGTTTGATGGTTCTTGACAGATTCCACGCTGCATCGATGGAAATAAACGGGTCATATCCGTAAACTTCCATGCCAAGATGTGTTGCAGAATTTGCAACCATAGCTCCAATTGCACCAAGACCGATGATACCAAGTTTCTTTCCACTGATCTCACATCCGGCAAACTGCTTTTTCTGTTTTTCAGCCAGTTTGTCGATATGTTCTTTGTCCTCTTCATGAGCAACCCATTCGATACCTCCAACGATATCACGGGAAGCCAGAAGCATGCCGGCAAGAACAAGCTCTTTCACACCATTTGCATTGGCACCTGGAGTATTAAATACCACGATACCATTTTCTGCACACTGCTCAACCGGAATATTATTAACACCTGCGCCTGCACGGGCAATAACCTTAACGTTCTCAGGAAGCTCCATATCATGCATCTTTGCACTTCTTACCAGAACTGCATCGGCATCATTTAATTCTTCTATCTGTTTGTATTCCTCACCAAACAGGCCAAGGCCTGTCTGGGATATAGGGTTGAGGCATTTATACTGGAACATTATACATTTTCCTCCTCGAATTTTTTCATGAATGCAACAAGGGCTTCTACGCCTTCTTTTGGCATTGCATTGTAGATACTTGCACGCATACCGCCTACAGTTCTGTGTCCTTTAAGGTTTACAAGACCTGCTGCTTTTGCTTCTTTTACAAATTTGGCATCCATATCTTTGTCACCTGTTACAAAAGGAACATTCATAAGAGAACGGGAATTTGGCTCTACAGTACCTTTGAAGAGTTTGCTCTGATCCAGATAATCATAAAGGATCTTTGCTTTCTCGATGTTTCTCTTCTGCATTTCTTCCAGTCCGCCCATCGCTTTGAGCCATTTGAAAACTTTGCCGCATACATAAATGCAGTAAGCATTCGGAGTATTGTAGAGAGATCCTGCATCTGCATGTGTTTTGTATGTAAGCATGGTTGGTGTTCCCGGAAGAACATCCTCTGTAATAAGATCCTCACGAATGATTGCAATAACCATGCCTGCAGGTCCGATATTTTTCTGAACACCGCCGTAGATAATGCCATATTTACTTACATCTACAGGCTCAGATAAGAAACAGGAGGAAACATCTGCTACCAGAGTTTTGCCTTTTGTATTCGGAAGTGTTTTGAATTTTGTTCCGTAAATTGTATTATTTTCACAAATGTATACATAATCTGCATCCGGGCTGATCGGAAGGTCGCTGCAATCCGGAATATAAGAGAAAGTTTTGTCCTCAGAAGATGCAATCTTATTTACCTTTCCATACTTCTGTGCTTCCTGATATGCTTTTTTTGCCCACTGACCGGTAACAATATAGTCAGCAACTCTGTTTTTCATCAGGTTCATTGGAATCATGGCAAACTGCTGAGAAGCACCGCCCTGAAGGAATAATACCTTGTAATTGTCCGGTATCTTCATCAGATCTCTGAGATCCTGCTCTGCATCATCAATGATCTTCTGAAACTCCGGGCTTCTGTGGCTCATCTCCATAACGGACATTCCAGTTCCCTGGTAATCCATCATCTCGTCTGCTACTTCTTTCAGCACAGGTTCCGGCAGTACAGCCGGTCCTGCAGAAAAATTATACACTCTGCTCATTGTTCTTCATATCCTCCTCATCAAAAACTTCATTCAGACTTGCGCCTGCAGGTACCATAGGAAATACACTGAGATCCTGATCGATCCAGCAATCCAGTACTACAGGTTCGTCCATAGCCAGTGCCTTACGGATCGCCGGCTCTACTTCTTCCATCTTCGTGACACGGAATGCTTTCGCTCCCATGCCCTCAGATATTTTCACAAAATCCACGGCATCGTCAAGAACGGTGTGTGAATATCTGTGGTCATAGAATAAGGTCTGCCACTGACGTACCATACCCAGCACATGATTGTTCATAACAATCTGTAAAAGCTGTTTATGGCAGCGTACTGCTGTCGCGATTTCATTCATGTTCATTCTGAAACAGCCATCGCCGGCAATGTTGACAACTGTTTTGTCCGGTCTCCCCATCTTTGCACCAATCGCAGCTCCAAGTCCGTATCCCATTGTTCCGAGACCACCGGAAGTCAGGAATGTACGTGGTTCTTTGTACTTGAAGTACTGCGCTGACCACATCTGATGCTGACCGACATCTGTTGAAATAATTGCGTCACCTTTGGTGATTTCATAGAGTTTCTCTATAATATATGGTCCGGTAAGCTGGGAATGATCATAAGTCAGAGGATATTTTGCTTTCATCTCCTGAATATGTTCGATCCATTCCGGATGCTGTTCTTCCGGGATCATTTCAAGAAGTCTGCGAAGAACTTCTCTTACATCTCCGATTACTGACGCATCTACCAAAACATTCTTATTAATTTCGGCCGCATCCACATCAATCTGCAGGATCTTTGCCTGTTTCGCAAATGTCTTTGCATTTCCTGTAACACGGTCGCTGAAGCGTGCACCCAATACGATCAACAGGTCACACTGAGTTACACCAAGGTCGGAAGTCTTTGTTCCATGCATACCAAGCATTCCGGTATACAATGGATCTTCCCCTGAAAAAGCACCTTTTCCCATAAGACTGTCGCAAACCGGTGCCTGGATCTTATGTGCCAGCTCACTGATTTCTTTGGAAGCACCGGAAATAACAGAACCACCACCGACGAAAATATATGGTTTCTTTGCTTCTTCGATCATCTGTGCAGCAGTTTCAAGATCTTCCTTACGAATCGTTTCAACTTCACGATTGATCGTAGCCGGACGGCGTACGGAATATTCATAAGTAGCTGCTGTCACATCTTTTGTCACATCAACCAGTACCGGACCCGGACGTCCGCTCTTGGCAATGTAAAATGCCTTGCGGAGTGTGTCTGCCAGCATTGTGATGTCTTTTACAATAAAGCTGTGTTTTGTAATCGGCATAACGATTCCTGCAATATCTACTTCCTGGAAAGAATCTCTTCCAAGAAGTGGTTTGCCAACATTCGCCGTGATTGCCACAACCGGAACGGAATCCATATAAGCTGTAGCAATACCTGTAACCAGATTCGTAGCCCCAGGTCCTGAAGTTGCCAGGCATACCCCGACTTTTCCAGTAGCACGGGCATAACCGTCTGCCGCATGAGAAGCACCCTGTTCATGAGATGTCAGAATATGCTGAATCTCATCACTATGTTTATAGAGAGCATCATAAACGTTAAGGATTGCCCCACCCGGATAGCCAAAAACAGTATCTACCTTCTGTTCTTTCAGGCATTCAATGATGATCTCTGCACCTGTAAGCTGCATCGTATTTCCTCCTAATGTTTATCAAATAATCGCTTTTCTCTTATTTTGCTTTTGGCACTTCAAGGATTGCTCCTCTGTTGCCTGAGGTAACCATTGCAGCATATCTTGCAAGATATCCGGTTGTGATCTTTGGTTCACGCGGCTGCCATTTTGCTTTTCTTGCTGCCATCTCTTCATCAGAAACTTTGACTTCCAGTTTCAGTTCCGGAATATTGATACTGATGATATCTCCTTCTTCGATCAGGGCAATCGGACCACCTACAGCTGCTTCTGGTGAGACATGTCCAATAGAGGCACCTCTGGATGCACCACTGAAACGTCCGTCTGTGATCAGAGCAACCGATGAACCAAGTCCCATACCAGCAATTGCAGAAGTAGGATTCAGCATCTCTCTCATTCCCGGGCCGCCTTTTGGTCCTTCATAACGGATAACAACCACATCTCCGGCTACGATCTTACCACCTTTGATAGCTTTGATCGCATCGTCTTCGCTGTCAAACACTCTCGCAGGTCCCTCATGAACCATCATTTCTTCTACAACTGCGGAACGTTTTACAACGCCACCATCTGGTGCGATATTTCCTTTCAGTACTGCAAGTCCACCTGTCTGACTGTATGGATTGTCGATTGGACGGATAACTTCCGGATTGAGATTTACACAGTTTTTAATATTTTCGCCTACTGTTTTTCCTGTTACAGTCATGCATTCTGTATGAAGAAGGCCCTTCTTATTCAGTTCATTCATTACTGCATAAACACCGCCTGCTTCATTCAGGTCTTCCATATATGTCGGGCCTGCCGGTGCAAGATGACAGAGATTCGGGGTTTTTTCACTGATCTCATTTGCAAAGCTGATATCAAAATCCATTCCCACTTCATGCGCAATTGCCGGAAGATGAAGCATACTGTTGGTAGAGCATCCAAGTGCCATATCTACAGTCAGTGCATTCAGGATTGCTTCTTTTGTCATGATATCTCTCGGACGGATGTTTCTGCGGTACATTTCCATAACCTGCATACCTGCATGTTTTGCAAGACGGATACGTTCGGAATATACCGCCGGAATGGTTCCGTTTCCACGAAGTCCCATACCGAGAACCTCAGTCAGGCAGTTCATGGAGTTTGCAGTGTACATACCGGAACAGGATCCACATGTAGGACATGTTTTGTTCTCAAATTCTGTCAGTTCTTCTTCTGAAATCTTGCCTGCTGCATAGGATCCGACAGCTTCAAACATACTGGAAAGACTTGTCTTGTGTCCATGGATATGACCTGCCATCATTGGACCGCCACTTACAAATACAGTAGGAACATTGATTCTGGCAGCTGCCATCAGAAGTCCAGGTACGTTTTTGTCACAGTTCGGAACCATGACCAGTGCATCAAACTGATGTGCCATTGCCATTGCTTCTGTAGAATCTGCGATCAGATCTCTTGTTACCAGAGAATATTTCATTCCGACATGTCCCATTGCAATACCGTCACAAACAGCGATTGCCGGGAATACGATTGGTGTACCACCAGCCATTGCAACACCCTGTTTTACAGCTGCTACGATCTTGTCCAGATTCATATGTCCAGGTACGATCTCATTATAAGAACTTACGATTCCGACTAACGGACGTTCCATTTCTTCTTTTGTTAATCCAAGGGCATTAAACAGGGAACGATGAGGTGCCTGTTGTGAGCCTGTTTTTACTGCGTCACTTCTCATTTTCTTATCTCCTCTTTACTTAATCTGTACGATACTTACGGATTGTTCTGTACAAAGCAATTATACTGCTGCTGCGATCAGATCTCCCATTTCTTTTGTTCCGACTTTTTTGCAGCCTTCAGACATAATATCACCGGTGCGGTATCCGTCTGTCAGTACCTTCTGTACGGCTGCTTCTACTGCATCTGCTTCTTCATCAAGATTCAGAGAATAACGAAGCAGCATTGCTGCTGAAAGGATTGTTGCGATCGGGTTTGCTTTATTCTGTCCCGCGATGTCCGGTGCAGATCCATGACTTGGCTCATACAGACCGAATTTCGTCTCGTTAAGACTTGCAGAAGAAAGCATTCCGATAGAACCTGTTACCATACTTGCTTCATCAGACAAAATATCACCGAACATATTCTCTGTCAGGATAACATCAAACTGTGCCGGATCATGCACCAGCTGCATTGCACAGTTATCAACCAGCATATGCTCCAGTGTGACTTCCGGATAATCCTTTGCAACTTCTTCTACAACTTTTCTCCAGAGTCTAGAAGAATCCAGAACGTTTGCTTTGTCTACACTTGTGACTTTTTTTCTTCTCTTCATTGCAATGTCAAAAGCTTTGATTGCAATACGGCGAATTTCATTTTCATTATAGGAAAGTGTATCGATTGCTTTCTTTACTCCGTTTTCTTCGATTGTTTTTCTTTCTCCAAAGTAAAGACCACCAGTCAGTTCACGAACAATGATCATGTCAAATCCGTTCTCTCCGATCACTTCTTTCTTGATCGGGCATGCTTCTTCCAGTTCCTTATAAAGATATGCCGGACGAAGGTTTGCAAAGAGATTTAATGCCTTACGAATCGCAAGAAGTCCTGCCTCCGGACGTTTGGATGGTTCCAGTTTGTACCATGGAGATGTCTTTGCGTCACCTCCGATGGAGCCCATCAGAACTGCATCTGAAGCTTTTGCAGTGGCAATTGCCTCATCTGTGAGCGGGACACCGTGAACGTCGATAGAAGCTCCACCGAGGAGCACCTCTGAATAAGTAAATGTATGATGATATTTTTCACATACTTTATCAAGAACCTTTTTTGCTTCACTGACGATTTCCGGTCCAATTCCATCTCCCGGAATCAATGCGATCTTGTATTCCATTTCTTCATTTCCTCTCTCTGCATCACACGAAACTTAAGCAGAGTCCTTTCGTTGCGAATATTGTTATTATAATAACGCACTTTTTTATACTTTTCAACCCTTTACTACGTAAAAGTTAGAACGTATTGATATAAGATTGATATAAGCACATTTCCTTAAATAAAATCTTCAAAAAAAAGAAGTGCTGCATCTGACGCAGCACTTACTTTCTTATTTGCAGTTATGCGGATGCCTGCTCTGCCTTCTCCACTTCTGCAATAGCCTGTTTTCTCATTGGGATACGGCAGTTCTTGTTATTGCCGAATTCTACGATCACATCTTCTTCAGTCATGTCGATGATCACTCCATAGAAGCCACCTGTGGTAACAATGCTGTCACCGACTTCCATGCTGTTGAGCATTGCCTGAAGTCTCTTCTGCTCTTTCTTCTGCGGACGGATCATCAGGAAGTACATAACTCCAAAGATTACAACCATCCATAAAATCATCATACCCATGCTTGCGGTACTTTCGTTCATTTAAGATTCCTCCTGTTTACTGACTTACATTCCCTTTTTCAGGAACACTATACATTATCATACACAAAAATGCCTGTTACTTCAAGTGTTTTTCAGCATTTTGTATTATTTCTGTCTATAATTCAGAGACTGTTGTATTATTTCTACTCTCCGGCTGCAAATCCTTCCAGACGCATCTTTTTGTAATCTGCAAATCTGCCTTCATCCAGTGCATCACGAATCTCTTCCATCATATGATTGTAGAAATACAGATTGTGCAGAACACAGAGACGCATTCCAAGCATTTCTTTCGCTTTGAGAAGATGACGGATATAAGCTCTGCTGTAATGACGGCATGCCGGACAGCCACAACCTTCTTCGATCGGACGTGTATCCAGTTCATATTTCGCATTAAACATGTTCATTTTGCCATGATTGGTGTATACATGTCCATGACGTCCGTTGCGGCTTGGATATACACAGTCAAAAAAGTCAATACCACGTTCTACACCCTCAAGGATATTGGCCGGTGTTCCGACTCCCATGAGATAGGTTGGTTTGTCCTGTGGAAGATACGGTACAACTGCATCAAGAATACGGTACATTTCCTCATGTGTCTCACCGACTGCCAATCCGCCAACTGCATAACCGTCGAGATCCATTTTTGCGATTTCTTTTGCATGTCCGATACGGATATCCTCGTAAACAGCCCCCTGGTTGATGCCAAACAAAAGCTGTTCTTTATTGATGGTATCCGGCAAGCTGTTAAGACGGGCCATCTCTGTTTTACATCTTGCCAGCCAGCGTGTGGTACGCTCTACGGATTTCTGTACATAATCTCTGTCTGCCACGCTGCTCGGGCACTCATCAAATGCCATAGCTATGGTAGAACCGAGATTGGACTGAATCTGCATGCTTTCTTCCGGTCCCATAAAAATCTTGTGTCCGTCAATATGTGACTGGAAATGGACACCTTCTTCTTTGATCTTGCGGAGTTTCGCAAGGGAAAAGACCTGGAATCCGCCGGAGTCTGTCAGAATCGGACGCTCCCAGTTCATAAATTTGTGAAGTCCGCCAAGCTGCTTCACTACTTTGTCACCTGGACGCACATGCAAATGATAGGTATTAGACAGCTCCACCTGTGTTCCAATATCATAAAGGTCCTGTGTGGAAACAGCACCTTTTATTGCGCCGATCGTTCCTACGTTCATGAATACCGGGGTCTGGATCGTACCATGGACAGTCTCAAACTGAGCACGCTTCGCTCGGCCCTCTGTTTTCATTAATGTATATTTTGCCATGATTATTCCTCTTTCTGTTTGATTTGCATTTAGCTCTAAGTATACCAGACAGAAAGAAAATGGTAAAGTCCTGTTATATAAAAATGATATTTACTTTATCATTTCCATCCAGGACAAAAAAGCGGTATTTTCAGCAGCGATCCTTGTATTATATGCAATAACATTCTGATTATCGACTACAGATTTCATATTTCCAACAAGGCCATTTATCGTGTTATTCATGTTGTTAACTACTACATCTGCGTTTTCAATCGCATCATATAATGCATACTGTCTATCTCGAATTTCATCAAGCCTATATATCACATCATCAAGTTTCGCTATTATAATATTCATTCTGATTTCTGTTTCATATATGTTATATGCACCCTCATGACCTGTTAACGTATCACATCTTCCAGAATTGAAATATTCGTAAAAAGCCGCAATCGGAACCAATCCCCGGTATTTGGGATAAATGATATTTTTGCTATAAAAATTATTTAAAATTTGCTGAGTCTCTTTTTGATTATCACAAACAATCAAGTATTCCTTTCTTACCTCGTCTATTTGTTTTCTAATTTTTTCAACCCGCTTTGCATTCTCACGAACAACACGATCATTATGTTTTGTCACTTGTTTGTTTTTATCATCTGCATCCCATGCCTTCATTTGTTCAACAAGTAGCCCCAAGATTACCCCTATTAATGCACCTATTAAATTTGCTGATAATAGCGGACCAAAAAAACCCTTAACACTAAATCTTGTAAAAATTCCTAAGCAAACAAGTACGATTGCTCCTGTTACAGCTCCGAACATAGCCATTCCGATAATAGTTTCAGAATCTATCGATGCTGATACATAATTCTCTAATGGTAATTCTCTCTTCTTATCTCTCTCCAATTCCAGACAACGCTGCGATAAACAATTTATCATTTTTCCTTGCTCATAATTGATTCTTTCTAAATAATATACTTTTTTAAGAATCTCCTTCATATTTTTTCCTGTGTTATCCATACCCAATCTCCTAATAATATATTATTGCACTTCGTTTTCTCTTGTTTTAATTACATCTGCATTTTTTAATTCATACTGATTGAGTATCTGTTCCATATTCTCATCAAAAGAATCCGCATCATATTGCGGTGAGTACCATGATTTTGTATTAAAATATTCTTGTAATTGTGCATCTTTAAATTTTCTTCCATGGCGTGCAAATATTTCGTTTCTTGCAAGTCTTAACTGTTCTGAAGACATCCCTCCCAATTCGTTTTCTGATATGTAACGGCTATCGCTGTCTGGTAATATATATTCGGTGGTATTTTCAGTTGAAATATTTGTATCTTGCGTGGTTGTATTAGTCTCTTCCTGATTATTTTCTCCATTTTGAATGTTTGTGTCTGCAGAACTTTCTTCTATATATTCAGTTGTATCCTGTCCATCCCAATCACTTTCGGAAGTCGCATATTTTTCTATATAATGATAAACATTTGCGTCCTCATCACTATATGCCCTTCCCAGAGACAGCCATCCATCACGAAACGCTTCATCAAGTTCATATTCTATTGATAATACCTTTTCACCTTTTAAATTGACGCAGATTGTCTCCTCCTCATTTGGAACTGTCATAATGCCATCATCTGAAAGTAAATCACCTATATATTCTTCATACACCGCATCATTATCATAACTAGATGGGGTATCCATTATTCCAACATTACATGCTATCGGCTCAAAACACATTTGTCCCTGATTATCAAGAACCGTTATATAATTTTCCTCTGATACCGTTCCCTTCAGCAAACAAACTGAATATCCATCATCTCGCGGTGAGATATTCATAACAATTATTTCTTCTGTATCTGCATTTGAGAATATGACATTTCCATTAAGATCATATAACGTAGCTTTTCCAGCATACGCTGTCGCAACATGATCTGTACTTATAAATTTTGCACCTAAAATCCTGTCAAAATTAGTCTTCACTGCAAATTCCGAAACTTTATTTCCCACAGAATCATAGACTCTCAAATTCCAACCATCATCTCCGGCCAGCAAATATTTTGCATGATCCGCTTCTCCAAACCATTCTAAATCATGTGGAAAATCTGGACTGATAATCTGTCCTGTCTCTACATTATAAAAACCTCCATCACATCTGAATAACGAACCATAGCTTCTCCATCCAGACATACTATTTTCAAATTCATTGATTGCCAACGGCAACTCAGTTTCTGTGCCTTTCATAAGAATTTTTCCATTATAATTAAATAATCCATATTCATTTTCTTTATGTTGATATCCGCTCTTATTATAAATTGAAAATATATAATATCCGTCTTTAGAATACGTGATTGAATCATTCTCCGATAACTTTATGTAATGTTGACCATCACGAAGCAAAAGAAGATCAGAACCTATCAAACAATTTCCAAGATCATCCCATGTAAACCATTGATTTTGTTCCGTATCACATCCAAACATTTCCGTCAGATTACATCTGAGTTCCAGCTTGTCATTAATATATCCCAAAAATAACTCCTCATCTCCAGACTCTTCATCTGCTTCCTCATCACTTCTTTCTTTCATCATTACAACTGCATGTCCATTATGAAACGTTCCACTTTCCACAATTTCATACTCACATTCTTCATCTGTATTTATTTCAAATGTTGTCTGAAGTATATTGTCTCCAACATTATATTGCGACAAATCGGTTTCATATGTTTCAGCATAAACATTGTTCGATTTTGCCATTAGCAACATTATCCCAAACAACATAACCATCCAAATTTTTTTCATACACATAAGCCTCCTTGACAATTTTTATTCTTTTGTTCCAACCATTTCCTGATCATCATCTTCTAATGTCAGCTCATCCCCATTTATTTCATATGTATACATAGCAGTATTTGTGCTCCTGATTCCCGATACCATCTGCGATGTCAAACAAATCTTATCATCTGCAAATGAATACACTCCTGTTATTATTCGACCATCATCATCCAAAAAAGTTCCATCATCCATAAATGTTATCGTAAACCCCTCATCAAATTCCCATGTCCCTATGATTTGTTTCTTTGGATCCGACTGACACCCTCCCACAAACATACTGATTGCACAGATAACAGCTAAAACTTTTGTCTTCTTCATTCCTTTCCCTCCTGTTTTTATTTAAATGAGATTTTATTGATATTTCATTCAGATAGTGCACAGCCCGATACATATGGCAATTGTTTTATATACTGTGCAAGTGCTTCACCATCTGTATTTTCTTTCAGATACACAATAAAATAACTATAATCGTCTGAAAGAGGATTTTCCGTATCTGCTGAATTCGAGCCTTGAAAATAATCATTTATAAACTCCTGCCAGGCTTCTTCGTTTCCTGCTTGTTCAATATGAGCAACTGCCGGTTCCTTTTCTATTGCATTCTTTATCTGTTCCAGATTTTTCTGAGAAGCTTCTTCAGAAAAATAAACTTTTATAGTTCTTTCTGACTCCTGCACTTCATCCGAATAATTATCCATTTCTGGCTCTATATCTGTATTTTCTTCTGCTGATTCTGTTTCTTTTATCGAGTCTTCTGTCAGTGCAGCAACTTCCTCATCCATTTCATCATTTGTATCCATATCGTTCTCTTTTTCAACTGTCACATTATATTTTACAGGAATCTCCTTTAAATCATCATTATTCTCTTCTATCTTTATCTGTTCCCATTCTTCCTGCGAACCTGTGTATGATATATATTTTAATTGTTTGCAATCTTTAAAAACATCTTCACCAATATATTCCACACTTGATGGAATTAAGATTTCTTCGAGTGCCGTGCAATTGTCAAATGCACCGCTACCAAGGTATATCAAATTTTCCGGCAATTCGATTTGCCTGAGCTTATAGCAATCATTAAACGCTTCATCGCCAATACTTTGTATGCTCCTCGGAAAATCTATGTCCCATATATCCATACATTTATCGAAAGCATTATTTCCAATCGTAACTACACCTTCCGATAAACGAACCCATTTTAACTTTTCACATCCACTCAATGCATTTTCCCCAATGCTACTTACACCTTCTCCCGTAGCAAAATCCAGAATATACTTTTTTCCTGACTTCCACGGAACAGTTCCTTCTGAATAATCATCCATTTGTCCGCTTCCACCGATTGCCAGGGTTATTCCAAATGCCCCGTCATATAGTTGCCATTCCAGATTTTCTCCACACTCCCCTGTTGTATTGATTTTCTGCAAAATATCCTCTTCACTTAGTTTTTCTTTACCACACCCGCAAATTAACAGCATACTTCCAAATAAAACTATTACTTTCCATATTCTCTTTATCATATTGTCTTCCCTCCTTTTCTACTTAATTCATTATAAGTTTTTATAATTCGCATGTAAAGTCGTATCTCCATCTTGTAGTCTGTTTATCGAGTGTTTTTTTTGGAATACTATGAGAACAAAGAAATGGAGGTGACTATGACAATAGACTATACTGAAATAGGTAAGCGAATTGCCAGGCGACGTAAAGCATTAGGTTTAAAGCAATCTGAGGTTGAAGAAAAAGCTGGTCTTGGTCAGAAATATCTCTCTAATATTGAACGTAGCATTTCCATTCCCTCTATAGAAGTCATCATGAAATTAGCTTATGTCTTAAACACAACTCCCGATGAGTTTCTAATAGGTACTTTAAATTCAAATGATGAAGAATGGAAGAAAAGCGCCGAATTACTTCGTCCGCTCAATTCTAAGCAATTAAACTTGGTACATAATTTTTTAATATGGTTATCAGAACAAGATATGTAAGACAAAATCTCCCCATCTGTAATTCGATGGAGAGATTTTTATTACTTATTTTTTTATTACTTATCATTTACTATTTTTTATCTTATATTCTGCATTGTATTGACATATCAATATATTACAAATATACTGTATATATATTATAAAGAAAGGTGGTTCTTTTATATGGCCAATATCTCTATCCGTATGGAAGATAAATTAAAACAACAGGCCGAAGAACTTTTCTCCGACCTCGGAATGAATCTCACCACTGCTATCACGATTTTTGTAAAGCAGTCTATACGTGAACAACGAATTCCTTTTGAAATTACGCGTGAAACTTTAAATCGTGAAACTCTTGCAGCATTACGGGAAGTAGAAAAAATGAAAAGGAATCCTTCCCTTGGCAAATCATTTGATGATGTTGATACAATGATGGAGGACTTACTGAAATGAAATATTCAATTAAACCAACCTCCAAATTCCAAAAAGATCTAAAACGTATCCAAAAAAGAGGTTATGATCTATCACTTCTATCCGATGTCATCAAAAAGCTATCTAACGGTGAGTCCCTTCCACTAAAGTACCGAGATCATAACCTCATCGGTAACTTTTGTGGATGTCGAGAATGTCATATTACTCCGGATTGGCTTCTCATCTACGAAATCTACGAAAAAGACCTTTATCTCTATCTAACCAGAACTGGTTCCCACAGTGATCTCTTCTCCAAATAAAATCCCCTGTTATTTTGTTCCATGATTCACGCAAAAAAGGCAAGGTATACGCCTCTTATGCATACCTTGCCTTTTTATACATTTTTCATCCCCAACATCTATCCCCACACCAAAGCCGCGTGGCCAAGAAGGGGGAGTCCGAGGGGGAACTTCGGCCTTCGCAGACTGTGAGATACTTCCCCCTCGGGGTTTTCATATTTCCCAAATATCAAAAAACAAAAATTTAACCCCAAAAAGTTCTATGCTTTTTCAAAAGCATGGGCTATCAGGGCAGTTCCCTGTTGAGATTCTTCTGTGCCGTTGATAACATCAGCTTAATTCTGTTCAGCTGGTTTACTTCACTTGCACCTGGATCATAATCGATTGCCACGATATTGGCTTCCGGATGTTCTCTGCGGATTGCTTTGATAACGCCCTTACCTACAATATGGTTCGGCAGACACGCAAACGGCTGAATACATACAATATTCGGTACGCCGCCGTGAATCAGTTCCATCATCTCACCGGTCAGGAACCATCCCTCACCAGTCTGATTACCCGGAGATACGATCGGTGATGCCATCTTAGCCAGATTTGCAATATTTGCAGATGGTGTAAAATGACGGCTCTGGGCAAGCGCATCATTCATAGGCTTACGAAGCCATTCAATTGCTTTGATTCCCCAGTTTGCGATCGTTGCTTTATTTTTCTTGAATCCAAGGAATTCACATTTGAAGTTCTGGTTATAGAAACAGTAATTGATAAAGTCGATCAGATCCGGGCAGACTGCCTCAGCGCCTTCTGCTTCCAGAAGTTCTGCCAGATGATTGTTTGCAGCCGGAAGGAATTTGACAAGGATTTCTCCAACGATACCAACTCGCGGTTTCTTTTCATCGCTGATCGGAATCAGGTCAAATTCATGTACCATCTCACGACACATCTTCTTAAACTGTCCATGGCTGACACTGCTGCCTTCCAGGAATGAGATTACTCTCTGTTCCCAGATCTTGTGTTTACGATTGACAATTCCCGGCTCCAGTTCATATGGACGCATACGATATACGCACTTCATCAGAATATCACCAAACACTGCACCATAGCAGACACGTTTGATCAGTGGAAGTGTCAGTTTGAATCCCGGATTGCTCTCCAGCCCACTTAAGTTAATGGAAATAACCGGCACCTGCTCCATGCCTGCTTTCTTGAGGGCACGGCGGATAAATGCAATATAGTTGGATGCGCGACAGCCACCGCCTGTCTGAGACATAATAACGGCCGTCTTATTAAGGTCATATTTACCGGAAAGAAGAGCATCCATAACCTGTCCGACTACCATCAGAGACGGATAGCATGCATCATTATTTACATATTTCAGACCAACATCAACAGCATGCTTATTATCATTCGGAAGAACTTCCAGATGATAACCACAGGTATTAAAGGCTGCCTGTAAAATTCCAAAATGAAACGGTGACATCTGCGGGCACAGGATCGTATAATCCTTACGCATCTGCTTTGTAAATACAACCTTTTCAATAGAAGACGGTTTGATCTCACGCTCCTTGTGCTGCGCCTCTTTTGCACGAAGTGCAGCGATCAGAGAACGCACACGGATTCTTGCCGCACCAAGGTTGTTTACCTCATCAATCTTGAGGCAGGTATAAATCTTTCCGCTGCCATCCAGGATCTCATAAACCTCATCTGTCGTAACGGCATCCAGACCACATCCAAAGGAATTCAGCTGGATCAGATCCAGATTATCCTGTGTTTTTACAAAGTTCGCTGCCGCATACAGACGCGAATGATACATCCACTGGTCATTAACACGAATCGGTCTCTCTACCTTTGCAAGATGAGACACAGAATCCTCTGTTAATACCGCAATTCCATAGCTGTTGATCAGATCCGGAATGCCATGATGAATTTCCGGATCAATATGATACGGACGACCGGCAAGAACGATTCCTCTACGTCCCGTCTCTTTCAGGTACCGAAGGGTTTCTTCTCCCTTCTTCTGCACATCCTTACGCACCTGTGCAAGTTCTTCCCATGCTGCATGTGCCGCTGCTTTTACCTCTTCTGCCGGAATATCCTTAAACACTTCAACCAGGCGATCCGTCAGAATTGCTTCTGTCGTAAATGCCATAAACGGATTCATAAATTTAATGCTCGGATCTTTCAGTTCATCCACGTTGTTCTTGATATTTTCTGCATAGGATGTAACGATCGGGCAGTTGTAATGATTTACTGCATCTGGAAATTCATTACGCTCATATGGCACACATGGATAGAAAATAAACTTCACACCTTTTTTGATCAGCCAGCTTATATGACCATGTGCCAGTTTTGCCGGATAACATTCTGATTCACTCGGGATAGATTCAATACCCAGTTCATATATCTTTCTGGTAGAAGTCGGTGAAAGTACCACTTCGTATTTCAGTTTCGTAAAGAATGTATACCAGAACGGATAGTTTTCAAACATATTCAGAACTCGTGGAATTCCCACCTGTCCTCTTGCTGCCTGATCCGGGCTTAACGGTTCATAAGAAAACAGTCTCTTATATTTATATTCATAAAGGTTCGGAACATGATCCTTGTTCTTCTCTTTACCAATTCCTCGCTCACAACGATTACCACTGACAAACTGACGTCCTCCGGTAAACTTGTTGATCGTCAGACGACAGTTATTGGTACATCCACGGCAATTCGCCATAGAAGTTGTATATTTCAGTTCATTGATCTTGTCAATAGAAAGCATGGTTGTTTCTTTGCCATCTTCATAACGCTCGCGCGCGATCAATGCTGCACCAAATGCCCCCATGATGCCGGCGATATCCGGACGGATTGCTTCACAGTTGGCAATACGTTCAAAGCTTCGAAGGACTGCATCATTATAGAAGGTACCACCCTGTACAACGATATGCTTACCAAGTTCTGTCGCATCTGAAACTTTGATAACTTTGTAAAGAGCATTCTTAATAACCGAATATGCAAGACCTGCAGAAATATCAGATACCTCTGCTCCTTCCTTCTGTGCCTGTTTTACCTTGGAGTTCATAAATACCGTACAACGGGTTCCAAGATCGATCGGATGTTTTGCATAAAGCGCAGCTTTTGCAAAATCCTGTACACTATAATTCAGAGATTTGGCAAATGTTTCAATAAAAGATCCACAACCGGAAGAACAAGCTTCATTCAGCTGTACACTGTCAACCGTCTGGTTCTTGATCTTGATACATTTCATATCCTGACCACCAATATCCAGAATACAGTCAACTTCCGGATCAAAAAATGCTGCTGCATAATAATGAGAAACCGTCTCAACTTCTCCCTCATCCAGAAGAAGAGCTGCTTTGATCAGCGCTTCTCCATAACCGGTAGAACATGCATATGCGATTCTGGCAGCTTTCGGAAGTTTGGAATAAATTTCCTGAATAGAACGGATCGCAGTTTTCAGCGGACTTCCGTTATTATTACTATAGAAAGAATACAGAAGACTTCCATCTTCACCTACCAGTGCAGTTTTGGTCGTTGTAGATCCTGCATCAATTCCAAGATAACAGTTCCCTTTATAGGATGCGAGATCGCCTGTCGCAACTTTATAAGAAGACTGACGTTTATTAAACTCCTCATAGTCCCCTTCTGTTGCAAACAGCGGCTCCATACGCTCTACTTCAAAATCCATCTTGATGGAATGACGAAGTCTGTCTTTCAGTTCTGTCAGAGAGACTGTAACATCTTCTTTTGCATTCAGTGCAGAACCGATTGCTGCAAACAAGTGAGAATTCTCCGGTACGATCGTATGCTCCTCATCCAGTTTCAGAGTACGGATAAACGCTTCCTTTAATTCAGAAAGGAAATGAAGCGGGCCACCAAGAAACGCCACATGTCCACGGATCGGTTTACCACATGCCAGGCCAGAGATCGTCTGATTGACAACTGCCTGGAAAATAGATGCTGACAGGTCTTCTTTTGTCGCGCCTTCATTGATCAGTGGCTGAATATCTGTCTTTGCAAATACACCACAACGGGCAGCGATCGGATAAAGAGCTTTGTAGTTCTTAGCGTATTCATTCAGACCAGGTGCATCTGTCTGAAGCAGAGATGCCATCTGATCGATAAAAGAACCTGTACCACCGGCACAGATACCATTCATTCGCTGTTCAATATTACCGCCTTCAAAATAAATGATCTTGGCATCTTCTCCGCCAAGCTCAATAGCAACATCTGTCTGCGGAGCCATCTTCTGAAGAGATGTAGACACGGCAATAACTTCCTGCACAAACGGAATCTCCAGATGATTCGCAAGTGTCAGTCCACCGGATCCTGTAATTACAGGACATAATGTCATTTCTCCAAGCTGCTTTTCTGCTTTTTCCAGAAGATCTGCCAGTGTCTCCTGAATGTTCGCAAAATGACGTTCATAGTCCGCAAACAAAAGCCTGTCATTTTCATCAAGAATCGCGATCTTTACTGTAGTAGATCCGATATCAATTCCCAATGTATATGTATTCAATAAATCGACCTCCTCGTCAAAACTGTATATATACAGATATGAATATAACGTGTTCTTTCTTATTAAAAGTATTTCTCCAAAATCGAATTCCGTAACATTATACGACAAAGTTTTACAAATGACAATGACCAAGTTTCACAATTTGTCGCATATTCATTCCCCAAATTAATTTGAGTGTCAAATTTTATAACAAAAAAGGATATCTGTTGAAATACCCAACAGATATCCTGTATTTTCCGTATTTTATCATTTGAAAAACTTGTTTTCCCTTATCTTCTGATTCTCTGTGCGATTCGAACAAGATATGCCCCGCCAGGCATTCTGGAAAGCCGCTCGGATGCTGTCTTATCAACCAGGATATAAACCAGGAAATACGCTGCTGCTGCCAGAATGATCGATACACCCAGGCAGATGATATTAGATGGTAAGATTGCATGAAAGCCATAATAAACACCAGCTGCCACGACACCCATCACTGCAGAAGCGATCAGCGGACTTACGTAAGCCGCCTTCCATGGGTTCTTATATCCCAGATATTTTTTCATAAAGAAATCATTCATCACGCATACAACGATTGCATACACGATCATAGCAACCAGCAATGCATAAATACCCAGGTCTGTGAACATCAGAAGCGCAACAACTACAATCACATCTACAACCAGCGCAACTGCTGCTGTGATCATAGGGATCTTCGGTTTACCAATTCCCTGAAGTACTCCATTGGAAATGTTGGACATTCCATTCAGAAGTATCGTAAAGGATCCAAGCATCAAAAGCTTTCCGGCCACACCATTTGTTCCTCCAAACAGCAGTGATACGATTGGCTGTGCAAGCACTGCCAGTCCTACCGCGCATGGAATAGAAATGAACATGGACAACTGCACGGTCTGGTCCACTCTTCTCCTTGTTTCATCAATATCTCCCGTTGCATACAGTGCAGATACCTCCGGGATCATCGAAGTCGGTGCTGCACTTGAAAGCGTCAAAGGAATATTGATAATACTCATAAAGTAGGTCGCATATTCTGCATACATCATACTGATCATATCTGCATTTACACCATGTTTGCCCATGATCTCAGAATATAGAACTCCATTCAGATAACCGTTAATGTTATAAATAAAAGAACTCAGGATGATTGGAGAAACGATCAGAATGATCAGCTTCAGGATCTCGCCATAAGACTCCTCTTCATGATAATGATCATGTCTGACCCTGCGTTTGATCGCGTTCCGATTAACGCCATATACCAGGAGCATAAACAACAGTGCGATCACAACACCAGCTGTCGTACCAACAGTAGATCCGGCGGCTCCCCATTTTGCCACACTTCCATCTGTACCATCGGCAAAATATTTAATGAACATCCAGGCTGCGATCAGACTGACTGCCGCATTAAAAATCTGTTCCAGTATCTGCGAGATCGAAGTTGGCATCATATTACGGTATGCCTGAAAATATCCTCTGTATACACCCAGGATTCCGGAAAGGAAAATCGTTGGTGATAAGATCTGCAATGCCAGTACTGCATTCGGCTGATTGCTCGGAATAATAAATCTTGCCCCAAATAAACACACCAGTGCTACGATTCCACCTACGATTGCCGCATAGATCAGAGATCCATGAAAAATCTTCTGGGCATTTTTGTAATCTTTTAAAGCAATTCGTTCTGAGATCAGTTTGGAAACTGCCTGCGGAATGCTGAAGGATGCAATCATCAGAAGAATCATATAGGCATTCTGGGCAAGGCTGATATATCCCATTCCCATATTGCCTACAATTGATGAAAGCGGGCTCTTATAAAGAAGACCGATGACCTTGGAGATCATTGCCGCAACCATCAAGAAAGATGCATTTTTTACTAAGTTGTTCTTCTGGTTCATGTTTACTCCTTAATTTCCTGCTGTTCTTTATTTTCAATCTGCCAGTCGATCGGCTTCAAACCATTCTGAATCAGAAATTCATTTGTTTTGCTGAAATGTCTGCATCCAAAAAATCCTCTGTATGCAGAAAGCGGACTTGGATGCGGTGCTTCAAGAATCAGATGTTTGGGATTATTCAGCATAGACTTCTTCATCTGTGCCGGTCTTCCCCACAAAAGGAACACAATAGGACGGTCCTGTTCATTCAGGATACGGATCGCCGCATCTGTAAACTGTTCCCATCCGATTCCTCTGTGTGAATTTGCCTGATGCGCACGCACGGTCAGTACTGTGTTCAGCATCAGCACACCCTGTTTCGCCCATTTTTCCAGATAACCGTTATCCGGGATATAGCATCCCAGATCATCATGGAGTTCCTGATAGATATTAACCAGCGATGGCGGGATCTCTACATCTCTTTTTACAGAGAAACATAACCCATGGGCCTGTCCATCATTGTGATACGGATCCTGTCCGAGAATCACAACTTTTACCTGACTTAGTGGTGTGAAATGAAATGCATTAAACATATCATCTGCCGGAGGAAAGATCTTGTGTGTCTGATATTCCTGCATCACTGTTTTGTATAGTTTCGTATAATATGGCTGATGGAATTCGCCTTTCAATGCTTCCAGCCATTCTCCTGATAAAGGAGCCATGTTTCTTTCACCTCTTATCTTCTTACGGAGATTCCTCTGTCTGCCAGATAATCTTTCACCTGACTGATCTCCAGTTCTTTATAATGGAATAAAGATGCTGCAAGTGCTGCATCTGCGCCACCCTCTGTCAGAGCATCATAAAAATGTTCCAGAGTCCCGGCTCCACCGGAGGCAATAACCGGAATGCTGACTGCATCTGAAATTGCACATGTCAGTTCGATGTCATAACCCGATTTTGTTCCATCACAGTCCATGCTGGTAAGAAGGATTTCCCCTGCTCCCAGTGCCTCTGCCTTTTTGGCCCATTCAATCGCATCCAGTCCTGTATCAAGACGTCCGCCATGTTTGTAGATATTCCAGCCACCTCCTGGTCTTCTCTTGGCATCTATAGCAAGCACTACACACTGACTGCCGAATTTCTCTGCTGCTTCACGAATCAGCTCCGGACGATCTATTGCAGCAGAATTCACAGAAATCTTATCTGCACCCTCCCGGAGAAGCTTCTTAAAATCATCCACGGTACGAATTCCTCCGCCAACCGTAAATGGAATAAATACACAGGCAGCTACTTTACGCACCATATCAACTACCGTATCACGTTCTTCACAGGATGCTGTGATATCCAGAAAAACCAGCTCATCTGCTCCTGCTGCATCATATGCTTTTGCAATCTCAACCGGATCACCGGCATCTTTCAGGTCCACAAAATTAACGCCCTTAACCACCCGGCCTTTATTGACATCCAGACAGGGAATGATTCTCTTGGTAAACATATCAGTTCCCCTCCTTTTCCAGTTTCGCAAAATTTTCTAGGATCTTGAGGCCGTATCTGCTGCTCTTCTCCGGATGGAACTGGCATGCAAATACATTTCCCTTTTCAACAGATGCATGGATTGTTGTGCTGTAGTCTGTCACTGCCTTTACGATCTCCGGTTCTTCTGCATGCAGATAATAGGAATGTACAAAATATACATATGTGTCCTCTGGAATTCCCTGAAACAGTCTTCCGTTATTCTGCAGATGCAGCGAATTCCATCCCATATGCGGAATCTTAAGTCCTTCTGCCGGTGGAATTCTCAGAATTTTTCCTTTCAGAATACCAATCCCCTCTACTCCCGGTGTCTCTTCACTGCTCTCAAAAAGCAGCTGCAGTCCCAGACAGATTCCAAGGAACGGCGTATTATTTTTTACCATATCTTTAATGACCGGTACCAGATTGTATCTGTGCAGATTCTCCATTGCCTGTCCAAAGCTTCCAACGCCCGGAAGGATCGCTTTATCTGCTTTTAAAAGCACCTCTGGATCCCGGGAAACGATCGTCTCCTCCCCAATATATGCAAGTGCTTTTTCTACGCTTTTGATGTTGCCCGCATCGTAGTCGATGATTCCTATCATTTGTCTCTCACATCCTGTCTTCATTGATATTATTCCAGTATAACCCAAAAAAAGACAGATGCAAAGCGATTTCTTTACATCTGTCTCGATTTGTGCTGTTTTACTGATTCTTTCTGTCTAACGTGAACCAGAATTCCACACCATTATCATAGTTCTGCACCCCATACTGCTGATGGAGGCCTTCCATAATCGCCTTAACGATAGATAATCCAATACCGCTGCCACCATATTCTCTGGTTCTCGCCTTATCTACCTTGTAGAATTTATTCCAGAGATTCGGGATATCTTCCTCCGGTATCGGTGTACCTGTATTAAATACCGTTACTTTCACATGGTTCTCCTCTGTCAGAACACGGATCTCGATCTCTTTTTCTCCATCCAGATGATTCAATGCATTGCTTGTATAATTTGTCACGACTTCTTCAATTTTAAATTCATCTGCCCATACATAGACAGGCTTTTCTGCATCAAAGCTGACCTTTGCCTCTTTTTGCTGGATCATGATATCCATAGACTGCAGAACCCCCCGTATCAGAGTGACAATATCAAAGCGTTCTACGGTCATTTCATCTCTTCCGGATTCCAGCTGATTCAAAGTAAGAAGGTTACGAACCAGCTTATTCATCTTGGATGCCTCATCCATGATAACATCGCAGTAAAACTCCCGGCTTTCCGGATCTTCGGAAATATTTTCTTTCAGTCCTTCTGCATATCCCTGAACCAGCGCGATCGGAGTTTTCAGCTCATGAGAAACATTATTCAGGAACTCCTGTCTCATCTGATCGATTCGTTCTTTATTCTCAATATCTTTCTGTAATTCATTGTTTGCAGATTTCAACTCTGAAATCGTCTTTTCCAACTGTTCAGACATACGGTTGAAATTTTCTCCCAGCTCATCGATCTCATTTCCGGCATGGCTCTGATATTTGGTCTCAAAATCCAGTTCACTCATCTTCGTGGAAAGCAGTGTCAATTCACTGATCGGACGCGTGATTCTCTTTGTCACAAACCAGATCACAAATCCACTGACCACAATGATCAAAATGCCAACATAGAAATAAAATTTATTCGATATGGAAACGCTCTCACGTATGCTCTCCAGTGGCGTTCGGATCAGAAAATAGCAGCCATTTTTGAGTTCTCCCCAACTCTCCACATATTCCATTCCGGCAAAGCGGTCCCTCACCTGCTGTATAACATAATTCTCATTTTGCTGGAGTGTTTTTGCATGATCATCCTTTTTCTGATCCAGATCATAAGCATAACCGACCAGCCGGGCCTCCAGAAGATCTTCATTGCTTCCGACAGAACATACTGTCTGTCCATCTGCTGTGATCACTACCCAGGTAAGATTATTCTCTGAACTGTCTTTAAACATTTCATCAGAAATATCTGCACTGCATTTTCCATCTGAGTCTGTTGTCATCTTCAGCGCCTCGAGATTTTTTACAGCTTCCTGTAATACATCTGTCTTTTTGCTGATATAATAATGTTCCAGAAAAAGTCCATTGATCACGGTTGTGATCACCATGGAGAGCAGGAATAGTCCGATAAACCAGAATTCAATCTGCTGTCTCAGCGGATGAAACTTCCTTTTTTCTGACTTTCCTGCCGTTTTCTTCTTTGGTTTCATGCTTCATCTACCTCAAATTTGTAGCCCATACCCCAGACGGTTCTGATATATTCGCCCTTGTCTCCCATTTTGCTTCTGAGTTTTTTGACATGTGTATCAATGGTTCTGGCATCCCCAAAATAATCATAATTCCATACAGAATTCAGGATTTTTTCTCTGGATAATGCAATTCCCTGATTTTCAAGGAAATACGTAAGAAGTTCAAATTCCTTAAAGCTCAGTTCCATTGGTTTGCCGTCAACACTTGCCTGATGAGCAGATTTGTCAATCACGATGCCACCAGCAGAAAGCACATCGTTTCCGGCATCCTGTCCGGTTCTTCGAAGGATTGCTTCTACTCTGGCAACCAGGATCTTCGGGCTGAATGGTTTGGAAATATATTCATCTACACCAAGATCAAAACCAAGAAGTTCATCACGTTCATCTCCTCTGGCAGTGAGCATGATGATCGGTACTTTTGAGTTTTTGCGGATCTCACGACATACTTCCCAGCCATCCATCTTAGGCATCATGACATCCAGGATCAACAGTGCTATATCTTTTTCTTCATAAAAAATATCCATTGCCTCCTCACCATCTCCGGCTTCCAGTACATGGAAATTTTTCTTTTCAAGGAAATCCTTCACAAGCTTACGCATACGACTTTCATCATCTACTACAAGAATCTTTGGGGCTTCCATTTTTCATTCCTCCATCAAACATTTACTTTCTATTTTGTTTTATCTTAGCAGAGATTTATGTAAGTTTTGTGAACGGATGGCAGAAATTTGGACAGAATTAGAAGTAATTTTCATAAAACAAAAACCGGAAGCCATAGAAACAGGCTCCGGTTCTCCATTGTCATATTTTTTGCTGTCTTTATGAATGATCTGGAATTATGCAAGTGCTTTACCAAGCGCCTTGCAGTTTTCTACTGCATCATCATCCGGTTCTTCCTGGCAGATCACACCGTCAGCGACAAGAACAGCCCCGTCTTCTTTGCATTTATCTTCCCAGTTATGCATCCATTCTCCATCGCCCCATCCATAAGATCCGAAAAGTCCAACCTTTTTGCCGGAAAGTTTTGTCTCACAGGAGTTGAACATCGGTTCGAATTCATCTTCTTCCAGAACTTCATCTCCCATTGCCGGGCAGCCAAACGCGATCGCATCGAATTCATCTACTTTATCTGCTGAAAAATCAGCTGATTCAAAAGAAATAACTTCTGCACCTGCTGCTTTTGCTCCTTCCGCTACTGCATTTGCCATAGCTTCTGTGTTTCCTGTTGAACTCCAATATACTACTGCTACTTTACTCATCTTGATTTACCTTATCCTTTCTGTTTATGCTGCAACAGTCAGCTGAAGAATTGATCTTCCATCCGCCCAAAGTCGTCTGTAGATTTCTGAACATTTCTTCAGTTTCCGGAAAAGCATCTGAGTCTGCTTTTCATTTCCATATACTTTCCAGATTCCGCAACATTTATAATTTTTACCTTTCTGTTCAATAAATCCAGTCACGTCATCAAGAGGATACCCAAGAAAAAGCCCAACTTCATGTGGAAAACCATCTTTTTCAAAAAAGCGCTCCTGAAGCTGTCGAATACAGCAATCTGTCTCCTGACATTCATAACCGCAGTCTTTCAAAAGAGCACATGCACCTTCACACTGCAGATCCTGTTCCAGTTTCTTTTTGCGGTATACATAGACCAGTGCCTTATATTCACTTGTTCTGAGCACTTCCACAAAAACACCTCTGCAATTCAGTTTTCTGTTTTCCTCTTCAATTTCCATGGACAGTTTATTTCTGTTCATTGGTGTATAAGTAAACATATTTGCAGTTTTGATTCCTGCCAGCGTAGGTGCACAGTGTGCTATGATCTCAGCTTCTAACATCCTTAAGTCTCCCGTTGATTAGTTGTGTCTAACCTATTGTTTTAAATTTACGGATATGTTTCCATATCCGTAAATTTTTATTTGTTAGCTACTTCTAACTAATATAATAGTACAATACTTTTCACTCGCTGTCAAGAGTTTTCTTTAATTAACTTTTCATATCCTGCACTGACTTTAGAGTACAGATTTCATAGAGTCCATACCAATCAGTAAAGTTGAAGTATTATGAAGCAATGCAGACATAGTCGGCTGAATCACTCCTGTTACACCAAGAGCGATCAGACTTCCATTAATACCAACGATACGTCTGTAATTCTTATGGATCTTATCCATCAGACCATTGCTGATTTCCTTAAGTGTAACCATGACACTCAGATCATCTGCCCCGATCGTGATATCCGCAATTTCTCTTGCAAGTTCTGCTCCATCACTGATCGCAATACCAACATCTGCTGCAGAAAGCGCCGGAGAGTCATTAATTCCGTCACCTACCATCAGGACTTTACGTCCCTGTGCTTTAGCTTCTTCTACGAATTTTGCTTTGTCCTCCGGAAGTACTTCAGAATAATATTTATCGACTCCAACTCTGGTTGCGATTGCTTTTGCTGTGCGGTCACTGTCACCTGTCATCATAACGATCTGTGTGAACCCCGCTTTTCGCAGTGCCTTTACAACCTCCGGTGCCTCCGGGCGAAGCGGATCTTCAATGCAGATCACCGCGGCAAGTTTCCCTTCAATTCCAAGATACAGATGAGAATATTCTTCCGGAAGATTTCTGAACAATTCTTCCTTTCCGACCGGAATTGTACATTTTTCATCTTCAAATACAAAATGATGGCTTCCTATAATTGCTTTTCTTCCATCTACCATTGTTGAAATTCCGTGAGCTACAATATATTCAACTTTTGAATGCATTTCTTCATGAGTCAGGCCACGTTCTTTTGCAGCATCCATAACTGCTTTTGCCATGGAATGTGGAAAATGTTCTTCCATGCATGCAGCAAGTCTGAGAAGATTTTCTTTTGAATCACCGTTAAAGGAAACTACATCAACAACTGTCGGCTGTGCCTTCGTCAGTGTTCCTGTCTTATCAAACACAATCGTATCTGCCTCAGCAACTGCTTCCAGAAATTTTCCACCCTTCACCGTAATATGATGTGCATTTGCCTCACGTATCGCTGCAAGAACAGAAATTGGCATTGCAAGTTTCAATGCACAGGAAAAATCAACCATAAGAATAGACAATGCCTTGGTCACATTTCGTGTGAGTGCATATGTAAGAGCTGTACCAGCAAGTGTATACGGAACCAGTCTGTCTGCAAGATGTTCTGCTTTGCTCTCCACTGCCGATTTCAGTTTTTCAGTCTCTTCGATCATGGTTACGATCTTTTCAAACTTGGTAGAGCCAGAAGTTTCTTTTACGCGAATGGTAAGTTCACCTTCCTCCATAACCGTTCCGGCATATACATAACTGGATTCATGTTTTGCCACCGGCATGGATTCCCCTGTTAGAGACGCCTCATTTACCATAGCCTCGCCTTCTGTAACAATACCGTCAAACGGAATTACGGTTCCCATATGTATACGGACTCTGTCACCAGGTTTAATTTCATCTGTTCCTACCTGAACTTCAGAATCCTCTGTTATCAGCCATACCTTGCTCACATTCAGGGACATGCTTCGTGCCAGATCATCCACAGACTTTTTGTGTGTCCAGTCTTCAAGAATCTCACCAAAGCCAAGAAGGAACATTACGGAAGAAGCTGTACTGAAGTCACCTCTGAGCATGGATACACCGATCGCCGTTGCATCCAGTACCGGAACTTCAATTCTGCATTTTGCAAGTGTGCGCACACCTTTCCAGATATATTTCACAGATTTCAGCGTTGTCAGAAATGTCCGGACCGGAAGTGGCAGGAATATTTTCTTACCATAATGGAGCACAACATGGTTTACCATCTTCTCCCAGTATTCTCCATTCATTTCTCTTCCTGAATTCTGAAGATAACTTTCCGGTGCCTCAGCCTTTTCATAAGAAAATCTCTGAATTGCCCTCAGCATTTCTTCTCTGTTATCAGAATAACAGATCACTACGTCTTGATTTCTCTCTACTACTTTGACAGAGATTACACCATTCAGTTTTGTCAGAAAATATTCCAACTGATCTGCCTGTCTGCATGTCATTCGTTTCTGACAGATATGAAGTCTGACTCTGCCTCTGATTTCATGTTCTATTTTAAATCTCATATTGTCATCACCTTTAGTTATGAAAAACACCTGCAGTTTCTCTCCGCAGGTGCTTTGTTCTTATTCCTCTTCTGCTGCAGTTTCTTCTGTTTCTTTAAATGTTTCTTCTTCAGCAGTATCTTCAAATGCTTCCTCAGCTGCTGCGCGATCTTCGTTGATCTGCTGTGCTTCTGCATAAATATCTTCTGCGTTCTCCTGAACCTTGGATACAATTTTCATTACGCAGTCTTTTGCACGAAGAACAGCTGCTGTACAGTTCGTATAAACTTTTTTTGCATCTTTGCTGGAAAGAAGTTTGATTCCTGCTGTTCCGAATAATACTCCTGCCGCGAATACTCCGCTGTGTTTCTTATCAAGTTTGATCATTGTAATATCCTCCTGTATATTTCTTTTTTAACATTACACATATTATAAAATCTCCAAAACAAAAGTCCAGACTAACTTGCAAAAGTGATAAATTTTCTCATTATCATCTAAAAACAGAGTAATTCACTTCTGTTTTTTGCGTATTTTCTTCCGGGAGTCCATTAGTTGCTATTTTCAACGGATACGCGTCGTACTCTCCTTGACTGAAGATATCCGCAGGATTCCATTCCTTTTTCAATGATCTTGCAAAGTTTTTCATTATCCAGCCGGATATTTGTCTGATCATCCAGTTGTACACAGCAGACAGGTACCTGTCCCTGTTCATCGCAGATGCGATAAGCGCTTTTCCTTTTCAGGGCACCGATTTCTTCTAGAAGATTAATCATTCTGTATACTGTCGCCATTCCAATATTTGGATCCTTTTTAGATGCCAGAAAATATATTTCCTTACAACAGGTACATTCTTCCTGCAAAATAATATCCAGTATGATCTTTCTCTGTTTTGTAATCCTGCAGCCTTCCCGGCGAAGTCTGTCAACAATAGCACTCCGCTGCATGCTGCTTCTCTGATACTGCTGATTACGGAAGGATTCCTGAGCAGGATCTGATGTATGATCATATATTTCCTCTCGCAGTGCTTCCATTTTCGTTCCTCCTGATCCGTTCAGTTTGTTTTGTCTTACTATTTGTTTCGAGCAACTTCTGTTCGTTATATCTATCATGAGTTTACATCTTCTAACTGTCACTGTCAAGTTTTTTCAGTATTTTATAAAAAGGTTATAAAAACCAAGTTCTTCCCTTGACAACTCTATATACAGTTTCATATAATAGAAAAAGTCAGAAACACAAGCATCGTCTGTTTACCAGTAATATCGGATCTTTCCGAACCTGATCAGGGCTTGTACTGGTTTCGACGGGGGCTTTGAAGTTGAGGCAGCCATCCGCAGACTCCTGGACTGCGTACCAACCGGGAAACTAAATATAAACGCAGACGAACAGTACGCGTTAGCAGCCTAAGTGCTGCTCATCAGCCCTGATGCACTCACACATCAGGAATCTGGTGTCGACTATGTGAGAAACCTTGCCGGGTAAGCTTTGCCCCGGTAGATGTATCATGAAGCTACTGAAGCAATAAGCCTGTCGATGGGCGTATTGCCAAGGGAATGTTAAAACAGCGACTGTGATGGGAGACACCGCAAGGGATAGGCTTTCGGACAGGGGTTCGATTCCCCTCAGGTCCATTTTTAATATGGCAGATAGCGTAAACATAAAAAATGTGAAGTCTTAATTATCAAGACTTCACATTTTTTATTTATCTGTTATATTTTCAACTGATTATATATTACTCGGCCATTCTCTTCTGAACTGTTTCAAATTCATCAATGATCTCTTTTGACGGAGCCTTTGTTGCAAGGCTTACAATGACAATCATAGCACAGGAAACCAAAAATGCCGGAAGTAATTCATAAAAATTCAGGAAAGATACATTTGGACGTACAAGGTATTTCCATACAAATACCATAACACCACCAGAAATCATTCCTGCCAGTGCTCCCTGCCAGTTCGTACGTTTCCAGAACAAAGCAAACAGTACAACCGGTCCAAATACTGCTCCAAATCCAGCCCATGCAAAAGATACAATATTGAAAACAGAGCTGTCCGGATTACGTGCAATGATCACAGCTACAACCGCGATCAGAAGTAAGGTTATACGATCGGCAAGCATACTCTCTTTTTTGTCTTTCTTAATAATTCTTCCAAGCAGATCTGACGACACCGCTGAAGATGCTGCCAGTAACTGTGAATCAGCTGTAGACATCGTAGAAGCCAGTATTCCGGCCAGGATTGTTCCACCAAGCAGTGCCGGAAGAACCCCGTATGTACTCAGAAGATCTGCGATCTTTACAATAATTGTCTCAGAATTAGAACCCTGAAGCATTTCAAGCTTGCCTGCTTCTGTCATTCCAAGTCCGATTACACCGATCATAACTGCTACAGCAAGTGAGATCACTACCCATGTAGTAGCTACTCTTCTTGATAAGGAAAGTTTCTTTTCATCTTCAATTGCCATAAATCGAAGAAGAATATGCGGCATACCAAAATAGCCAAGTCCCCAGGCCATCATGGAAACAATATTTATAACAGGATATGCAGACTCCGTTCCACTTACAGGATCATAAGTTGTCATCATGGTCAGATAACCCGGCAGTGATTTCGCATGATCAATAACCGCCGAAGGACCTCCTGCTATAGATACCCCAAAACAAAATACGATGATCAGTGCAATAGACATGATGATGCTCTGGATAAAGTCCGTTGTTGATGCGGCAAGAAATCCTCCGAGAGTCGTATATCCAACTATAACAAGGGCACTGATGATCATTGCTGTGAGATATTTTACTCCAAAAAGGCTGGAGAAAAGTTTTCCACAGGCTGCGAATCCGGAAGCCGTATACGGAATAAAGAAAATAACGATAAAAATAGCTCCGATCGACTGTAACAGATGTCTGTTGTCTCTGAAACGGTTGCTGAAGAATGATGGCAATGTAATCGAATTGCCTGCTACATGTGTGTAGAGACGAATTCTCTTTGCAACGATCTTCCAGTTAAGATACGTTCCAATTGCAAGTCCGATCGCAGTCCATCCGGCATCAGCGATTCCAGACAGATACGCCAGACCCGGAAGTCCCATTAAAAGCCAGCTGCTCATATCGGAAGCCTCTGCACTCATTGCCGTAACCAATGGTCCAAGTTTACGTCCACCCAGATAAAAATCGGATGTGTCATTATTTTTCTTGGAACAGAGGTAGCCGACATAGATCATTGCACCCAGATAAACAATGATTGCTATCATGATGCAGATGTGTGAAGTTGTCATAAGTTCCTCTCCCTTCTGAAATGGAATGCATATTTATTCATATTCTGATATGCATATACCTACAATATTATTCGAAAACTACAGAAAAGTAAAGAAAATTCTTAGCAAAAAACGACTCTGTTTTTATAAAAAATCAAAACACACAAAAACCATCGGAAATGCTTTAAAAATAACATAAAATCTACCAAAGAAGATTCTATGATTTGTCGAAAAATCTAAGAAATTGTCTGACGAATCATATTGACGATATACCTTCCTGAATTATAGAATAATGGCGAAACCTATAGTTATTGCACAAACGGAGGATTAAAAATTGGAAAACAAAAACGAAGCTGTAATTACAAACTACATCGAAAAAATGATGGGAGAAAGGAGACAGAAAATATTTGAATCGGATGAGTATATTCAGCAGGACAACGGTGATCTGGATTATCTGGAAGAACGCTACAGCAGTCTGAAAATACCTTATGTGATCAGAAGAGTCGTAGATGATTATATTGCATGCCTGGAATCAAGGGATGAACGATACGCAGACATGTCCTATGTAGCAGGCATGGGTGATGCAATATCATTACTTATAAAAATGGGAATGTTAAATAATCAGGAACAGCCGCTCAGTATCAATGCTGAATAAAACATGGAATGAATTCAAATATACAATACTACATATTATCGTTTATGCAATAAAAGACTATATTTATTTTAAAAAAAGGCATAGCCGGGGAAATCCGGTGGCGCAAAACTATAGGGTCTAAGCAAATGTATGACAGCCAGTTGCAGGAGAGATACATATAACTCTTTTAGAACAGAAAAAAAGTTGACGACCATCCGTGGTTTCAGGATGAATCGTCAACTTTTTGTATTTTTTATTTCCGTTTACCACAGATAGGAAAAGATGGATGCTCCGATTACTGTGCACAGACCGCACACAACGATAGCAAGACTGCTCATTGCTCCCTCGACTTCACCCAGTTCCATTGCTCTCGCAGTTCCTACTGCATGGGATGCCGTGCCGATTGCAAGGCCTCTGGAAATCGGGCTCTTAATACGGAAAAGCTTACAGATAAATTCTGCTGCCATATTTCCAAGTACTCCTGTAATGATGATCACCGCAACAGAAATTGTCACATATCCGCCAAGTTCCTCAGATACTCCCATACCGATCGCTGTAGTAATAGATTTTGGAAGCATCGTTACATATTCTTTATGGTTCAGACCGAATACGACTGACATTGCAAGTACGGTTCCAAGACTTGCGAGCACTCCGGAAAATACACCAACAAGAATCGCTACTATATTTTTCTTCAACAGATCCAGCTGAAGATAAAGAGGTATAGCCAGACAGACCGTTGCCGGTGTCAGAAGATAGCTCAGATATTTGGCACTCATATTGTAACTTTCATAATCCACATGAAATACTACCAGAAACGCAATTACAAGTATGATGGAAATCAACAATGGATTTAAAACTGCCAGTTTCCATTTGCGCTGAGCAGCCAGGCCGATCTCATAAGCCAGCAGGCTGATCACGATTCCAACTGTTGCAGAACTCAAAATCAGATTATCCATTCTTCTTCTCTCCTTTTCTTGAAATTAAGAAATCTGTCACTTTTCCTGTCACAATCATAACTACAAATGTAGATACTACTGTTATTACAAGAAGTGGCACCAGGAAAGACTGCAACTGACTCCAGGACGTAACAAGTCCTACACCTGCCGGGATAAACATAAGCGGCATGATCTCAATCAGAAATTCTCCTGTTTCTTTTACGTGTTCTACCTTGATCACTTTTGCAAGCAGAAGCACAAACATCAGAATCAGTCCATAAATACTACCCGGTATTGGAAGCGGGATAAAATATTTCATAATCTCCCCCGCGCAGGTCACAGCCAGAATGATTCCAAACTGTCTTAAATATTTCACTTTATTCGCCTCCTGAGTTTAAATCTTTTATTACCCCTGTTCTTTTATTATGAGTAACAAACTTTTTCTATTATAGCACACTGCATTTTGTCTCAACAAGTCAAATAAAGTACAAAAAACTGCCGATATTACAGCAGTTTTTTATATAAATGTTTGATTAATGTCAATTTTTAGCTATTTGCGGTTCTGATAACTAAGGATACATCCCAAGTATTTCTACGAACTCTTGCAGATGCATCTGTACCCGTAGTGGTTATATCCAGATTCTCTCTTCAGTTTTAATTGATGGGGTGTAGTCATGCTTCGCACTTTAGGAAATAAAGTATGGTATTGGGAATTCTTTATTTCTTTATTATAATGTCTTCCAGTTTTCTTTTGGGTACGTAATGTACATCGTTCTCATCGCGGTAATAGGCAATGTTCTCGCCTTCCTCGATTTCTTTGATCACAATTTTTTCTGCCGGCTTGCCAAATGCCACGATCAGCACCGGAGCGAGATTTTCGGCGAGGTGCAGTTCTTTTTTGACGGAATCGGCATTGTAGTTTCCAATCATGCAACCGCCAAGTCCACGTTCAGCTGCCGCCAAAAGCATGGTCTGTGCCACAATTCCGACATCTTTCTGGTATCTAGGGATGGAAGCTCCAAGGTTCAGATCCTGGCAGATGATGATAAATCCTGTCGGGCACATGCCCGGATGAGGAAGCTGCATCTGCGGAAGCGCCCGCGCCCAGTTTGTCAGTTTCTGGATTCGGTCTACTTCTTCATTCTCCCATGCCAGATAATAACGAAATGGCTGGGCGTTCACGCTGGACGGTGCAAAACGCGCGCAGTCCACGAAGTCTTCCAACTCTTCTCTGCTGAAGCGATAAGATTCATCATATCCTCTGTAGCTTCTGCTTGCTTTTACAATATCTTTGAACATGTTTATTCTCCCATATCTTTCGCGCATACCTTTAATTTTTCTCTGATTGGCAGATGATATGGACATCTTGGCTCACATTTGCCACAGCCAATGCATGCAGAAGCTTTTACTTTCAGCGTGCTGTAGCGTTCTTTCGCCCAGTCTGCCAGATCATATCTCTGCAGATAACCGGCAAAGAGAAATACACTTGGGATATTGATACCTACGGTACATGGTGCACAGTAATTGCAGCGACGACAGAAATCATTTCCAAGCTGCGCGCGAACCTCCTCCATCTTCTTGAGTTCTTCCTCTGTAAGAGGTGTAGAATCAGAGCAGGCTGCCATATTTTCGTCCAGTTCACGGATCTCTGCCATTCCTGGAATCACAACAGTCACATCCGGATTGGAACAGACATAGCGAAGTGCAAGTGTACCATCTTCGATTGCGCCACCGGCAAGTGGTTTCATATCAATAAATCCGATATTTTTTTCAGCACATTTGCGAATCAGTTCAGCGCCCTGCTGCTCTACAATATTATATGGAAACATAATTGTTTCTACCCAATCCAGCTCCAATGCACGCTCAAAAACAGCAGTGGAATGCGCAGTCAGTCCGATGTGTCCGATTTTTCCAGCTGCTTTGGCTTCTATAAGCGCCTCCAGTGCACCGCCCTCTCCAATAACCTGATCTAGCTGTTCCATGCTTGGATTATGTACCTGATACAGATCAATATAGTCTGTGCGGAAGTTATTCAGACTTGTCTCAATATCTGCCGCCATTGCTTCTTTTGTTCTTGCCATGGATTTTGTCGCAAGTACAAATTTATCACGAATTCCCTCCAGCCCATAACCGATATACCGTTCACTGACTGTGTATCCTCTCGCGGAATCAATATAGTTGATTCCTTTTTCTGCCATTGCATGAAGAAGCTTCTTTGTCCCTTCTTCATCGATTTTCTGAATCGGAATGCCTCCGAATCCCATACGTGAAATCTTCAATCCTGTTTTTCCAAGTGTTCTGTACTCCATATCATGTCCTCCATTTCTATTTTAACCAAAATTCTATTTTCGGCAACGATTTCTCACTTTTTGCTCTTTTTCTTTGCTTTTCCACGAATCAGCACAGTAAAAAAATACCACCGAATCTCTCCGGTGGTATCTTAACTTGCTACTGCTCACTACGTTCGCAGCAACTATTCATCCTATTAATTATACACGAGACAGATATTCACCTGTTCTTGTATCGATTTTCAGTTTGTCTCCCTGGTTAACGAACAGCGGAACCATTACCTGAGCACCTGTTTCAACAGTTGCAGGTTTTGTAGCACCCTGTGCTGTGTTTCCAGCAAATCCTGGCTCTGTCTCGATAACTTCAAGTTCTACAAACAGAGGCGGCTCGATTGCATATACATTTCCATTCCAGGAACAAACTTTAACAACTTCGTTCTCTTTAACGAATTTGAGAGAATCTCCAACCTGTTCTTTTGTAAGTGCAACCTGATCATATGTTTCTGTATTCATGAAGTTGTAAAGGTCTCCATCATTGTACAGATAACTCATGTCCACACGGTCGATACGAGCCTGTGGGAATTTCTCTGTAGGACGGAAAGATTTTTCCAGTACAGCTCCTGTGATAATGTTTTTATATTTTGTTCTTACGAACGCAGCGCCTTTTCCAGGTTTTACATGCTGGAATTCAACGATCTGACATACGTTTCCTTCAATTTCGATTGTGACACCGTTTCTGAAATCACCTGCAGAAATCATTTTATTATCCTCCTTCGTTTTGTGTTCGCTACCAGTTATTCTATAATATACAGGAAGTTTTTTCAACTACTTTTTTTCATAAGAAGCCAATTTCTCTTCAATTTCTTTAATAAGCTCCTCAAAAGGCACTTCTCCTGTCGTTACCTGAATATCAGCAAACTTCTGATATACCGGATCTCTCTGTTTCAGAAGTTTCTTGATCTTGTCATCTCTGTCTTCCCCATCCAGCATCGGATCTTTTTTGGATCCCTCCAAACGTTTCTTGAGCGTTGCCAGTGATCCTTTCAGATAAACAACTGTACCAAGTTCTCTGAGATATTTTTCGTTCTGTTCCTGCAGTGGAAGACCTGCTCCAAGTGAAATCACCTTGCGCTCTGAATCCTGAATCAGCTGTTTCAGTGCCAGAGTCTCCAATGCACGGTAATACGGCTCTCCGAATCTCTCGAATATCTCTCTTGCAGAAAGATTCATCCTCTTTGTAATGATCTTCTCCAGATCAACAAATGGTAATCCCAAGTCTTTGGAAAGCTGCTTTCCAACTCTCGTTTTTCCCGAACCCATAAACCCAATGATCACCACGTGGTTCATGAAATCCCCTCCTCCTTTTTGTAAAAATGTAATACTATTTTTTCCAGATAGCGTTTGAGCACAATCTGAATTTCTTCTTTTGGATGAATCGGCTTCACCAGAATATTACGGATACCGCTTCTTTTGGCCCCATATACATCTGTGAAAAGCTGATCTCCTATAAAAATGGTATTTCCTGTGTCTGTTCCAAGAAGTTCCATTGCTTTCTTATAATTACGTACAGATGGCTTGTGCGCATTCTCAATAAACTGTGCACCAATCGCATCTGCAAATGAGGAAACCCGCTCAATCTGATTGTTTGACAACAGACAATAGCCAAATCCAAGTTCTCTCAAATGTGCAAAAAGTGCAATTGCCCGCTCATCTGCCGGTGCCCCGTGAGGCACAAGTGTATTATCAATGTCATAGATCAGACCGCGGTACCCTTCGCGGTAAAGGCGGTCATAATCTATCACATACGCAGAATCCAGATACTCATCTGGAAAAAAACATCGAAACATTATTTTCTCCTCTGTTGTCTGATCTTATCTCTCGCTGAGAGGAATATATTCTGCCTCAGGCAGAACATTCTTATATGCCGGGCGGATGATCTTATCTGTATTAATCAACTCTTCCATTCGATGCGCACTCCATCCAACAATACGTGCCACGGCAAACATCGGTGTATAGAGTTCCAGTGGAAGATCCAGCATGCTGTATACAAATCCACTGTAAAAATCAACATTGGCGCTGACACCCTTGTAAATACGGCGTTCTTCTGCAATCACCTGTGGAGCCATCCATTCAACCATGGAATACAGACGATAATCTTTCATACGTCCTTTTTCTTTTGCGAGGCTTTCTACAAAACCCTTAAGAACTTCTGCTCTCGGATCGGAAACAGAATAGATTGCATGTCCCATACCATAGATCAGGCCACGTCTGTCAAATGCTTCTTTATGAAGAAGGCGTTTCAGATATGCACGAACTTCCTCTTCATCTTCCCAGTCACGGACTTCTTTCTTCATATCCTGGAACATCTGAATAACCTTGATATTCGCACCGCCATGTTTCGGGCCTTTCAGTGAGCCGAGTGCAGCAGCAATTGCAGAATATGTATCCGTTCCGGATGATGAAACAACATGTGTTGTAAATGTAGAGTTGTTACCACCACCATGTTCCATATGAAGTATCAATGCCAGATCAAGGATCTTCGCTTCCAAATCTGTATATTTTTTATCTGGTCTGAGCATCCGAAGAATATTCTCAGCTGTAGAAAGTTCTTTCTTCGGATTGTGGATATAAAGACTCTTACCTCTCACATAATGACTGTATGCCTGATATCCATATACGGAAAGCAGCGGAAATTCACTGATCAGGTTCAGGCACTGTCTTAGTACATTCGGAAGTGAAATATCATCTGGATTATTATCATAGGAATATAAAGTAAGCACGCTTCGTGAAAGCGCATTCATAATATCACGTCCCGGTGCTTTCATGATAACATCACGCACAAAATTTCTTGGTAATGAACGCTGGGCTGCCAGCAAAGCCTGGAAATCTGCAAGTTCTTTTGCACTTGGAAGTTTACCAAACAAAAGCAGGTAGGTCGTCTCTTCAAATCCAAACCGATTATCATTGACAAAACCCGCCGTCAGATCTTTGATATTATACCCTCGGTAATAAAGACTTCCTGCACAGGGAACTTCTTTCCCATCAATAACTTTAACCGCCTGTACATTGGATATCTGTGTCAACCCGGCCAGAACGCCTTTACCATTGATGTCTCGAAGTCCTCTTTTTACATCGTATTTTCCATAAAGTGACACATCCATACTGGAATGATCTACGCACATCTGTGTCAGATTTTCAATTTCCGGTGTTACTTTTGTGTTAAATCCTGTCATGCATGATACTCCTTTCGACTTATGCTTCTTTTTCCCGCAGGCCCTCCTCAAAATAAATCTCTAATCTAAAATAAGTATAACATTTCCTGTCATTTCAGTCCAGTTATCTCTGCTGATATGTGCGCAGAAATTCTCTAAGTTTTTCCATTGACTTCTCAAGCTGTCTTATATTTGGAAGATAAACAATTCTGAAATGATCTGGTTTCATCCAGTTAAAGCCTTTGCCCGGAACGATCAGTACCTGTTTCTCATGCAGGAAATCAAGTGCAAACTGTTCATCATTTGTAATATTGAACTTCTCGGTATCGATCTTCGGGAAGATATAGAAAGCAGCATGAGGTTTTACTACAGAAATTCCCGGGATATCTTTCAGTGCATTATAGATGCACTCTCTCTGCTCATAAACTCTTCCACCCGGTTTGATATACTCTGTGACACTCTGGTATCCACCAAGTGCTGTCTGCACGATCGACTGTGCCGGCACATTGGAACAAAGTCTCATAGAGGAAAGCATCTTGATTCCTTCTATATAGCCTTTTGCCTTGTCCTTTGCTCCACTTAAGATCATCCATCCGATACGGAATCCAGCGATCATGTGGGATTTGGACAATCCGGAAAATGTAACACAGAAAACATCCGGTGCCAGAGAGGCAATGGATGTATGCTCATATCCGTCCATAACCAGGCGGTCATAAATCTCATCCGAAAAAATGATCAGTTCTTTTTCTCTTGCGATCTGAACGATCTGTTCAAGAATTTCTTTGGGATATACTGCACCTGTCGGGTTATTCGGATTGATGATGACGATTGCTTTTGTCTTATCTGTGATCTTGCTTCTGATATCATCGATATCAGGATACCAGTCTGACTGTTCATCGCAGACGTAATGGACAACGTTTCCCCCGGCCAGTGTAGCTGTAGCCGTCCAGAGCGGATAGTCCGGTGCCGGGATCAGAATCTCATCTCCATTATCCAGAAGTGCCTGCATACAGAGATTGATCAGCTCACTTACACCATTTCCAGTATATATATCATTCATGGAAACATTTGGAATATTACGAAGCTGCGCATACTGCATGATTGCCTTACGTGCAGAAAAGATTCCCTTGGAATCGGAATATCCCTGAGATGTACGGATATTGCTCAGCATATCCAGAATCACTTCCTGAGGAGCTGAGAATCCGAACGGATACGGGTTTCCGATATTCAGTTTCAGAATTTCTTTGCCTTCCTCTTCCATTCTGGCCGCCTCATCAACCACCGGTCCTCTCACATCATACAGTACATTATCGAGCTTTGTTGATTTGTCAAATGTTCTCATTTTTTCACTCCTCTCCGTGAATTTTTTATTCATATCGGTCACTGGAATCCTATATTCAGTAACTCGTATTGTACTATAATCTCACATTCCGCCCAATTTCGCAAGGTAAAATTCTCCACAACTCGTATCATAAAATCATATAAATTATTTTTTAGTATGTCTTAATAAATTTTTTGAAAAAAATTTTTATGATACCCTTTTCAACTTTACCACTTTTGTGTATAATAGTCCCTGGGCAAATGTCTTAGACAGATGGACATAATTCATATAACGAATGAGGAGGAAATCAACATGTCTTACACAGAAGAAGTTTATGAAAGAGTCGTTGCACAGAATCCTGGCGAACCAGAATTCCATCAGGCAGTCAAAGAAGTACTGGATTCTCTGAAAGTTGTTATCGACAAAAATGAAGAAAAATACCGCAGTCTTTCCGTTCTGGAACGTCTGGTAGAGCCTGAAAGAATCATTTCTTTCCGTGTTCCGTGGGTAGATGACAACGGCAAAGTACAGGTAAACAAAGGATACCGTGTACAGTTCAACAGTGCGATCGGACCATACAAAGGTGGTCTTCGTTTCCATCCGACAGTAAACCAGAGCATTCTTAAATTTCTCGGCTTCGAGCAGGTTTTCAAGAACTCCCTTACAGGTCTCCCGATCGGTGGCGGTAAAGGTGGTTCCAACTTCGATCCTAAGGGCAAATCTGACAGAGAAGTTATGGCATTCTGCCAGAGCTTTATGACAGAACTCTGCAAATACATCGGCGCAGACACAGACGTACCGGCTGGTGACATCGGTGTTGGCGGACGTGAGATTGGATATCTCTTCGGACAGTACAAACGTGTTCGTGATCTTTATGAAGGCGTTCTGACAGGTAAAGGACTTACCTATGGTGGTTCCCTGATCCGTACAGAAGCTACCGGATACGGTGTTGTATATATTCTGAACGAACTGATGAAAGACCACAACGATTCTCTTGACGGAAAAACTGTTGTTGTTACAGGTTCCGGTAATGTTGCAATCTATGCAGTGCAGAAAGCTACTCAGCTTGGTGCAAAGGTTATTGCAATGTGCGACTCTAACGGATATATCCATGATCCAAACGGAATCAACCTTGACATTGTCAAAGATATCAAAGAAGTAAAACGTGGACGTATCAAAGAATACGCTGACCGTGTAGAAGGCGCTACTTACACAGAAGGTGTTGGCATCTGGAACATCAAATGTGATGTATATCTTCCATGCGCAACTCAGAACGAACTTGACCTTGATGGCGTAAAAACTCTGATTGCAAACGGATGCAAATATATCGTAGAAGGTGCAAACATGCCTACTACAAGAGAAGCTACAGACTACGCTATGGCAAACGGTGTTCTCTTCCTTCCTGGAAAAGCATCCAATGCAGGTGGTGTTGCTACTTCCGCACTGGAAATGAGCCAGAACTCTCAGAGACTTTCCTGGACATCCGAAGAAGTTGATGCCAAACTTCATCAGATCATGGTTGACATCTATGCTAAGATCAGCGATGCTGCAAAACGTTATGATATGCCGGACAACTTCGTTGTTGGTGCTAACATTGCAGGTTTCGAAAAGGTTGTAGATGCAATGATGGCTCAGGGTATTGTTTAATCTCCTGTTCATTCGTATGTATAATCCAAAAGGCGTTCCGGATTTCTGATCCGAAGCGCCTTTTTATATTTTCATGTTTTCTTTATGGTTCCATAAATTTCTTCAGTTCATCCATAAATGTACTGACATCCTTGAATTCTCTGTAGACAGAAGCAAAGCGAACATAAGCAACTGCATCCAGGTCCTTCAGATGTTCCATGACAATCTCACCAATGCGGGTACTGGAAATTTCTTTGTCTGCTGTGTCAAAAATATCTCCCTCTATAGAATCCATCAGCGACTCGATCTTTTCCACCGGAATCGGTCTCTTATAGCAGGCACGCAGAATTCCGCCCTGAATCTTGGAACGGTCATACTGTTCACGTGTCTGATCCTTCTTAATGACACTCAATGGAATAGTTTCAACTTTTTCGTATGTCGTAAATCTTTTTCCACAGGATTCACACATTCGCCGTCTCCGGATTGAATTTGTATCATCTACCGGTCGGGAGTCTACAACCTTGCTGTTATCCTGATTACAAAACGGGCATCTCACAGTATTTTCCCCTCTTTCCCCTTTTAATGAAATAATTATACTTTATTTTTTCGAACAATGTCAAGAAATGCACCTGTATATTTCAGATAAATTTTGCATATCTTTTATAAAAAGTGGTAAATTCATGCGATTATGTGAGCTTAGACAGAAAGAAGTCATCAATACCTGTACCTGTCGCAGTCTTGGCTGCCCGGTCGATCTGGAGTTCGACCGCAAAACAGGAGCCATCACTGCTCTCATCGTTCCAGGTCCCGGCAAATTCTGTTTTTTTCCCGGCAGAGAAAGCGAATACATCATTCCCTGGTGCTGCATCTGCCAGATTGGTGATGATATCATCCTCGTCGAAGTCAAAGAAGAAAAATGTTTTCACAAAGACCACCTTCTCTGACACTGTCAAGGGCTATTAATTTTTATATTTTTCCCAGAAAAGAATATTTCCTGTCCTCCCTGAGAATCATTTCTAGTACCAGAAATAAGAGATGAGGAGGATATTTTGATGGCACTTAATAAAGTAGAAATCTGCGGGGTAAATACATCCAGTCTTCCGATCCTGAAGTCGGACGAAAAAGAAGCATTATTTCAAAAGATCAAAAAAGGAGATTCTGAAGCCCGCGAACAATATATCAAAGGAAATCTCCGCCTTGTGTTAAGTGTTATCAAACGATTTCAGAACAGCAATGAAAATGCCGATGATCTTTTTCAGATCGGGTGCATTGGTCTTATGAAAGCCGTCGATAATTTTGACGATACACTGAATGTCAAATTCTCGACATATGCAGTCCCGATGATCATCGGTGAGATCCGCCGCTATCTACGGGATTATAACAGTATCCGGGTAAGCCGTTCTCTGCGCGACATTGCCTATAAAGCCATTTATACCAAAGAAAATATGATCAAAAAGAATCTGAAGGAACCAACGATCGATGAAATTGCTGATGAGATCGGCATTGAAAAAGAAATGATCGTATATGCCCTGGATGCGATCCAGAGTCCTGTCAGCTTGTTTGAACCGGTATACTCCGAGGGTGGCGATACGTTGTATGTCATGGATCAGATCAGCGATCAGAAAAACAAAGAAGACCACTGGCTGGAAAACCTATCTCTCCGGGAAGCCATGAACCGGCTTAACCAGAGAGAAAAGCACATCATTGAAATGCGCTTCTATGAGGGTCGGACACAGATGGAAGTTGCTGATGAAATCGGCATCTCTCAGGCGCAGGTCAGCCGCCTTGAAAAAAATGCTCTGAAGACCATGAAAAATTATCTGAGATCCTGAAATTGCTTTATATGCAAAAAGCCTCCCTGCCGGACCAATTGCCGACAGAGAGGTTTTTCTTTATTTCAGTGCTTTCTCAATTTCTTCAATTACAATCTTCAGTGCTTTGATACGTGCATATTTCTTGTCAACGGACTCCAGAATATGCCACGGTGCAAACGTTGTACTCGTCTTCTTCAGCATCTCATCGACTGCTTCTTCATACTGATCCCATTTTTCACGGTTTCGCCAGTCTTCGTCTGTGATCTTCCAGCGTTTCTCCGGATTATTCTGGCGATCATTAAAACGCTCCAGCTGTGTATCTTTATCAATCTGCACCCAGAATTTGATGATCACTGCACCCCAGTCGTGGAGTTCCTTTTCAAATTCATTCATCTCATTGTAAGCACGTTTCCAGTCATTTTCACTGCAGAATCCTTCCAGCCGTTCTACCATGACACGGCCATACCACGTACGATCAAAGATTGCAATGTGCCCATCCTTCGGAAGTCTTGTCCAGAATCTCCAGAGATAATGCCGAGCCTTCTCATGTGGCTCCGGACTGGCGATTGGCTGTACCTCATATCCTCTAGGATCCAATGCCCCTGCAATTCGTTTGATATTGCCGCCTTTGCCGGCCGCATCCCATCCCTCATAGGTAATGATCACCGGAACCCGCTTACGGTACAGGCGATTATGCAGTTCTCCCAGTTTAGCCTGCAGCTTCTTCAATTCTTTCTGGTACTCTTCTTCGTCAATTGTCTTGCCTTCCAGCTCTACGTCTTTCAACTTAGGCATCTTGACCAGTGGAAAGACATTCTGAAGGATCGGTACCGAATGACTCTGGTTCTGCAATGCCACTTCGATACTGCTCACCAATGTATCCATCACCTGCAGCTCTGCCCACTTCTTATCCTTTGCATCAATGATATACCACGGCGAACTGGACATATTGGTGTCTTTCATATAACGGTCAAATACATTCTCGCACTTCTTATAATGTTTGTTCTGCCATTTATCGAATCCTGTCACACGCCACTTGGTATCATCCTTGGAAAGCAGCTTCTTCATACGTTTTTCCTGTTCGTCCTTATCAATCTCCATAAAGAATTTCAGGATCAGATATCCATTGTCCGTAAGCTGCCTTTCAAAACGCCTGATGCTCTCAATACGCCGCTCATAAGCATCTCCTTCGAGTTCTCCATTCAATACTTCCTTCACCGTCTGTTCCATCCATCCGGAATCCAGGAATGTAAATTTGCCTTCTTCCGGGATCTGTTTCATATAACGATACAGAAACGGTCTGCGTACCTCTTCCTCTGTCGGAGCTGACATCGTGGCAACCTTGAAAAAACGAGGATCAATATTCCTGATCACCTTACTGATCATACTGCCTTTGCCTGCTGCACTCCACCCCTCAAAAAGGACCAGTACCGGGAGCTTGTGCTCCTTGATCTTCATCTGAAGATCATAAAGTCTGTTTCTGGTTTTCTCAAGCTGTACTTTCATCTCATCTTTGTCCGGTTCTTCGCCCGGTGTCCATGATTTTAACATATTGAGCCCCCATTTCTTTTTGTTGACAGTATACCACGTCCGGAATAAAAATACAGTTAATTGTTGCACATATTGCACCATTTTTTTCTCACAGATTACCGAATATACAAAGAGACAGAACTCCAGATTATCAGGAAATTCTGTCTCTGTAATATTTTTTATGAAAGTTCCAGTTTACCAGTATACAGCTGATAATAAGTTCCTTTCTGTTTAATGAGGTCTTTGTGGTCACCTCTCTCAATGATCTTGCCATGTTCCAGAACAATAATCGCATCACTGTTTCGAATCGTAGAAAGTCTGTGCGCGATCACAAACACGGTACGGCCCTTCATCAGGTTGTCCATACCTTTCTGTACGATACTTTCTGTACGGGTATCGATACTGGAAGTTGCTTCATCCAGAATCAGTACCGGTGGGTCTGCAACTGCTGCCCGCGCAATGGACAGAAGCTGTCTCTGCCCCTGAGAGAGTTCTTCACCATCCCCGCTCAGCATCGTATCGTATCCTTTCGGGAGCATCTGTATAAACTGATCTGCATGTGCCAGTTTTGCTGCTGCATAGATTTCTTCATCCGTTGCATCCAGCTTGCCATAACGGATATTATCACGAATCGTACCGGTAAACAAATGTGTGTCCTGAAGAACGATTCCAAGAGAATGTCTCAGATCATCCTTTTTGATCTTGGTAATATTGATTCCATCATAACGGATCTTGCCTTCCTGGATATCATAAAAACGATTGATCAGATTGGTTATGGTTGTCTTACCGGCTCCGGTAGAGCCGACGAATGCCAGTTTCTGTCCGGGCTTCGCATACAGGCTGATATCGTGAAGAATTGTTTTGTCTTCATTATATCCAAAGGTTACATTCTCAAATCTTACATCACCTTTCAGCTCTGTATAGGATACGGAGCCATCTGCAGAATGCGGATGTTTCCATGCCCACATGCCGGTTCTCTCTTTGCATTCTACAATGTTGCCATTCTCATCTTTTCTTGCATTGACAAGTGTTACATAACCCTCATCCTCTTCCGGTTTCTCATCGATCAGATTGAAAATTCTTTCCGCACCGGCAAGCGCCATGACGATGGAATTAAACTGCTGTGCCACCTGCATGAACGGCTGAGTGAAGCTTTTGGTGAACTGCAGATAGGAAGCCATAACACCAAGTGTGATTCCTCCGATGCCTGCTACAGAAAGGATTCCTCCGAGAACCGCCGTCAGTACAAACTGCAGGTTTCCGATATTTCCGATAACTGGTCCCATCATATTACCGTATTTATTTGCCTGTGAGGCGCTCTCAAAAAGAACTTCATTGAGCTGATCAAACTCTTCTTTTGATTTTGCCTCATGATTAAATACCTTTACTACCCTCTGTCCGTTCATTCGTTCTTCCACGAATCCGGTCACATCTGCCAGAGACATCTGCTGATGTACAAAGTATTTTCCACTCTTTGCTCCGATCCTGCCGGTAACAGCAAGCATCACAAAAATGATCACTACTGCAAGTATCGTAAGAAGCGGACTCAGCACCAGCATGGAAATAAAAGTTACAACAATTGTAAACAATGCCATCAGTGCCTGTGGAATTGCCTGGCTGATCATCTGTCTCAATGTATCTGTATCATTGGTATAAAGACTCATGATCGAACCATTTGTATTCTGGTCGAAGTAACGGATTGGCAGTGTCTGCATATGTTCAAACATATCATCACGTACTCTTTTGAGTACACCCTGTCCAATATAAACCATCATTCTTGTGTAAATAAATGTTGCAATGACACCTGCCAGAAAGATTACGCCCAAAACAGTCAGGGCCTTATAAAGTCCTGCAAAATCCGGGGTTTTCTGTCCAACAAGCGGCAGGATAAAATCATCCAGAAGGTATCTCAGAGAAAGAGAGACTGCAGTTGTCGCCACAGCACTGATCAGGATACAGAAGAAAACAAGAATAAACTGGAATTTATATTTCTCTGTCACATATTTCATCAGACGTTTTGCCGTCTTTAAATCATTTTTTGTCATTTTCGGTTTTTTATTCTTATTCATCCTCTTCTCCTCCTTTCACCTGAGATTCATATACTTCCCTGTAGATCTCATTTGTCTGCAGCAGTTCTTCCGATGTTCCCACACCTGCGATCTTACCATCATCCAGCACAATGATCTGATCGGCATCTTCTATCGAAGAAACTCTCTGTGCAATGATGATCTTGGTCGTGTCCGGGATCTCTTCCCGGAATGCTTTACGGATCAATGCATCTGTTTTGGTATCTACTGCACTGGTGGAATCATCCAGAATCAGGATTTTAGGTTTCTTAAGCAATGCACGTGCAATACATAGACGCTGTTTCTGTCCACCGGAAACGTTATTACCGCCCTGTACGATCATGGTCTCATAACCATTCGGGAACTCATTTACAAATCCATCTGCCTGCGCCAGACGGCAGACTCTTTTAACTTCCTCATCACTGGCATGTTCATTGCCCCAGCGGATATTATCGTAGATCGTGCCGGAAAATAATACATTTTTCTGCAGAACCATAGATACCTGGTCACGCAGAACTTCCAGATTATAGTCACGTACATCAACTCCGGCTACTTTTACTGCACCACCAGTGACATCATAAAGTCTCGGGATCATCTGTACCAGTGTAGATTTGGCACTTCCGGTACCGCCAATGATACCAACTGTCTGTCCCGATTTAATATGAAGGTTGATATCTTTCAGGGAAAGGTTTCCGCCTTCACCCGCATAGCTGAAATCTACATGTTCAAAGGTAATCTCGCCATTTCTGACTTCTTTCACCGCATCCGCTTTGTCCTGCATCTCCGGTACCTCATTAAGCACCTCCGTGATACGGTCTGTGGAAGCCCCTGCGATCATGATCATGACAAATACAAAAGTTACCATATTCAGAGACATCAGAATCTGAATTGCATATACGATCACACTTGTCAGTTCTCCAGTCTCCATGGTTCCAAATACAATGCTTCGTCCACCGATCAGCGCGATCAGAAGTACAACCGCGTACATCATGAACTGCAGGACCGGAGAGTTCCATGCAACGATTTTTTCTGCTTTTGTAAACAGGGTATATACATAATTGGACACACCGTGAAATTTGTTTATCTCGTAATCTTCTCTTACAAATGCCTTTACCACACGTGATGCATTGACATTTTCCTGCACAGAATTGTTCAGTTCATCATACTCGTCAAATACTCTGATAAAATGTGGATGCGCTTTCTTTGCTATAAACATCAGTGTTCCACCAAGAAGCGGGATTACGATCAGGAACAGAAGTGCAATCTTTACATTGATCAGCAGTGTCATGATCCAGGAAAGAAGAATCATGATCGGTGCTCTTGCCAGAAGACGGATACTCATCATATATGCCATCTGCACGTTCGTAATATCCGTCGTCATTCGTGTAACCAGACCTGATGTGGAGAAATGGTCAATGTTTTTGAAAGAAAAATCCTGCACCTTATAGAAAATATCATGGCGAAGATTTTTCGCATAACCAGCAGCCGCTACGGCTGCCATATTACCGGCCTGCACACCAAAAAACAATGCCAGCATCGCCATTGCAACAAGAATTATTCCGCGCTGTACAATATAACCAAGATCACCATTGGCTATTCCAACATCTATGATCTTTGCCATTTCCAGAGGAATGAGAACCTCCATCAGTACCTCCAGAATTACGAGAAACGGTGCCAGCAATGACTGTTTCTTATATTCCCGGATGGATTTAAAAAGTGTCTTATTCATCTTTTCTGTCTGCCTCCTTATCTGTCTTTTTTCTATTTCCGAATTTTCCTATTATACAAAATTTCGCCTTTGAAAGTCAATCGTTTTTTTGTGACTTTTTGGACACAATTCAGGCAAAAAAAATGCCCCTCACAGGGACATTTTTTCTTTTTCGTATACTTCTCTTACTTCGTCTGCTTTTGCACGATGCGGAAAACAGATATTTCCAAGCTGTCTTACCGGCATCACACCCATGAGTGAGTTTGTCACAAAACACTCCTCATAATACATCAGCTCATCCGGATAAATGATCGTTTCTGTCACCTGAAATCTTTCCATAATATATTCACGCAGGATACCCGGCAACAGGCCGCAGGAAAGCTGCGGTGTATAGATCATATTTTTACGTACAAAAAAGACATTGCAGACAGTTCCTTCACTGATCTGTCCTTTGGTGTTGATAAATATCTTTTCATTGATACCGGCTGCTGCGGCTGCTCTTTTTTCCAGAACACAGTCACCATAATTAAATGTCTTATGATAAACCAGTGGAGAAGTCTCGTTTCGTCTGACTTTGCTTAGATCCGTCATAAATCCTCTGGAATAGATTTCATCCATATATGGATTTTCTCTCATCTGAAAGAAGGTATTCTCAGCTGACATCACGATCTTAAGTGCTCCATGCATCTTCACCGACATTTCCTGTGTACTCAGATATTCTGCGATTTTTTCTTTTGTAAGTCCACGTTCTGCACAGGAACCCAATTTCAAAAAATCAGCTGATCCCTGCATTCTGTTCAGATGTTGTTCCAGAAGTAACGGTCTGCCTTGTTCCACTGCAACCGTTTCAAATACTCCCATTCCAAACAAAAATCCCTCATCCAGTCTAATATCCATATCTTTTTATCACTCCAGACTTTATTTCATAGCCTCCAGAACCGCTTTCGCTTTCTGAAGGGTCTCCTCATATTCAAATTCCAGGTCTGATTCAGCAGTGATGCCACCGCCAACTCCCAGATAATACATTCCATCTTTGTGCAATGCTGTACGGATCACTATATTAAAATCACAGTCTCCATCTAATGTCAGGTAACCGATGGAACCTGTGTACAGATTTCTGCGGTTGTTCTCCAGTTCATCAATGATCTCCATCGCACGATATTTCGGGGCTCCTGTAATAGAACCGCCAGGAAACGTTGCTTCAAGCAGATCCATTATCGTTTTGTTTTCCTGAAGTACTCCCTCGATGTCAGAAACCAGATGAAATACTGTTGCATATTCTTCCACCGTAAAAAGTTCCGTCACTTTGACACTTCCAGGTTTGCACACGCGGTTCAGATCATTCCGCTCGAGATCAACGATCATAAGAAGTTCACTCTTATCCTTCTCTGAATTTTTGAGTTCATTTCTCATAAGGAGATCCTCTTCCAGAGTCTCACCTCTTTTTCGCGTTCCCTTGATCGGACGTGTATTCACATGTCCCTTCTTCATCTTAAGGAATCGCTCCGGTGATGCACAGACAATCTGAAAATCACCGTAATCCATATAGCCGCCAAATGGTGACGGATTGTTTTCTCTCAAATCATAAAAAACATCCAGTGGTTTTTTGTTGCTCTTTACCTCAAGCTGCTGCGTCATATTTGTGATATAGATATCACCTTCGATGATATATCGAATCATCTCATCAACAGCCTGTTTGTATTCTTCTTTTTTAAAATTTGGTGTTATTTCTATATTAAATGATCCGTCTGCGACCTGTTCTTTTTCTAATAATACTTCTGTCAGACGCTTTTCAACAGATTCGATCAGTTTCTCTGCATCTTCTGTAATTCCATTGGCCACCAGAAATGTTTTCTTCTCATGACAATCCTCTATGATATACATGTCATAAAAAACAAGTACTGCATCCGGAATCGTTACCAGATTTTCCTTATGAGATGGTATTTCCATTAATTTCCGCCCGTATTCATACGAAAAATATCCGATTGCCCCTGATAGCATTGGAAGCCCGCTTTTGTTCTGATCTTTATGCTCAGACAGATATTTTTTGAGATATTCCTCAAATGAGAGTTCCGATACCTTCTGCTCATTTATAAAAAATCCATGATCATCTTTTACTAATTTGAGATATGGCCGCGCTCCTATGATTGAATATCTTCCAAGCCCGTTCACAAGAGATGAATCCAGAAACACACAGTCCTTTTCATCCGAAAAATATTTGAACAGTTCTGCTGCTGATCTGTGTGGAGTCAATTTTTTTATCACGCGGTTTATATTATACATCTATTTTTCCTCTCTGTCCATTTTTCGAAACATTTCTATAGATTTTTCTTATATATTTCATAGATTTTTTATTCATTTTTGTTGAATTTCTCTGCGATACAGCAGAAATTTTCTAACAACTCATGACCATATTCCGTCAGGACTGCTTCCGGATGAAACTGTACGCCATAAAGAGGGATTTCTCTGTGCGAGATTCCCATTACCGCTCCATCTTCAGCCACTGCATCTATCCGGTATTCTCTCGGAATACTGTCTTCTCTCACAACCAGTGAATGATACCTGGTTACTTTAAATTTCTCCGGCAGTCCTTCAAATAATCCCGTTCCATTATTTCGGATCCCTGTCACCTTTCCATGCATTGGACGGCTCCCTTTCTCTACAACAGCTCCACAGCAATGTCCCAACACCTGATGTCCCAGACAGACACCTAAGATCGGGATCTTTCCCTGAAACCGTTTCACTGTTTCTACACATCGCACAGCATCCCATGGACGTTTCGGTCCGGGCGAAAGAATGATTCCTTCCGGCTGCATCTTTTCTATTTCTTCTATATTAATCTGATCACTTCTCCTGACCATGATCTCCCTTCCCAACTCCTCAAAATACGCTTTCAGATTGTAAACAAACGAATCATAATTATCGATCATCAAAAACATGTTTTTCCTCCCTCTCCTGCAAAACACGTATAAAAAAAGAGACAACGCACGTGTATATCCATACACACAGTCGTTATCCCTGTCGGTCCGTAATCTGTGAATCTTTATCGTTTTTTATATTTCTTTTTGAAAGATACCTCTATGCTATCATGTCTGCCAATTCTCGTCAATATATATTAGAAATGAATATTTTTTTCAACAAATTACCCCTTTTATATCGAATACATCTATGCTATACTGTACGGGAAATGAATGATATGCAAAATAGGATCATATGCGTCAAGTGTTCAGCGAATGGGGAGTTGTCGCCGAAACGAAAAGTCCGTCTTACGGTATATGATCCGCACCCGTTGCAACAATATAAGAGGATATCTCATATTGTGTAGGGATACGTTTTTCGACATACGTTCTATCACAATTGGAGATATCTTTTTCACTTTAACACACTATCAGCTCGACAAAAAAAAGACAATCTCCACAGTACACGATATCATGTTTAACAGGAGGTTGTTTTTTTAATGGTAGATAAACAGAAAGTAGAACAGGCAATCCGTCTCCTTCTTGAAGGAATCGGTGAAGACACAGAACGTGAAGGTCTCAAAGATACTCCGGACCGAATTGCACGTATGTGTATGGAAATTTATGGTGGACTGGATGAAGAAGCGGATCATCATCTTGCCAAACAGTTTGAAGTAGAAAATAACGAAATGGTACTGGAAAAAGATATTACTTTCTATTCTATGTGTGAACATCATCTGATGCCTTTTTATGGCAAAGCTCATGTAGCTTATATTCCAAATGGCAAAGTGACCGGTCTCAGTAAACTTGCCCGTACTGTTGATGTCTATGCAAGAAGACCGCAAATTCAGGAACGCCTGACTGTACAGATTGCCGATGCACTGGAACGTACTCTGAATCCTAAGGGGATCATGGTAATGCTGGAAGCGGAACACACCTGCATGACCATGCGTGGAATCAAAAAACCAGGAAGTAAAACGATTACTACCGTTACCCGTGGTGATTTCAAGACAGACCGTGAACTTCAGAAACAGTTCCTCTCCATGGTAAAAGACTGATGCATACCGATATGACAAGAGTAAATGCTATCTGGCAGCATCCTCTCTATCAGCAAAATCTGAAAGATCTTATACACCTTGAAGCTGACCGTATCTTCTGCCGTCATACACCGGAACATTTTCTGGATGTCGCAAGACTTGCTTACATATTTGCACTGGAACGAGGACTTGACTGCTCCCGTGAACTGATCTACTGCACTGCACTTCTCCATGATATCGGTCGCGTCAGACAGTATATGGATGGTACCCCGCATGACGAAGCCGGTGTACAGATTGCTGAACAGATTTTATCTGATCTTGCTTTTTCTTCTGCAGAAAAAGAGCAGATTCTGACCGCGATCGGGGAACATCGTTCCTCAAAAGAGGAAACTTCTTCCCTGAGCCGGATTCTTTATGAAGCAGATAAAAAATCCCGTATGTGTTTTCTCTGTCCTGCAGAAAAAGAATGCTACTGGGATCTTTCAAAAAAAAATATGATGATTCAATATTAAAAGGAGAATCTTAGATCATGAAAATCGGAAATCGTGAATTTGATGTAAAAAACAGAACTTATATTATGGGCATCCTGAACGTGACCCCGGATTCTTTTTCTGATGGTGGCAAATGGAATACTATGGATCATGCTCTGATGCATGCAGAAGCTATGATCAAAGACGGTGCTGATATTCTGGATGTCGGCGGTGAATCCACACGTCCGGGGCATACTCCGGTCAGTGCCGAAGAAGAAGCAGCACGTGTCGTTCCGGTCATCGAAGCACTTCGCAAACGTTTTGATGTACCGATCTCTGTAGATACTTACAAGGGAAGTGTTGCAGATGCAGCTGTCCAGGCAGGTGCCGATCTGGTCAACGATGTCTGGGGGCTCAAATATGATCCGGACATGGCCGGTGTCATCGCCAAACATGATGTAGCCTGCTGTCTTATGCACAACAAAGCCAACACAGAATACAATAACTTTCTCATAGATATGCTTGCTGAAACACAGGAATGTGTCAATATTGCCCGAGGAGCCGGAATCAAAGACGAACGAATCATTCTTGATCCGGGCGTTGGTTTCGGCAAAACATATGAAATGAATCTGGAAACCATGAATCATCTGGAACTTTTTCAGCATCTCGGATTCCCGGTCCTGCTCGGAACCTCCCGTAAGTCCATGATTGGTCTTACTCTGGATCTTCCGGTTGATCAGCGTGTAGAAGGCACCGTTGCCACTTCTGTCATCGGTGTCATGAAAGGCTGTGCTTTTGTCCGCGTACATGATATCAAAGAAAACAAACGTGCTATCCTTATGACTGAAGCAATTCTTGGAAGGAATATAAAATAAATGGATAAGATTGAGATCAAAAACCTGGAGATTTTTGCAAACCATGGAGTTTTTCCGGAGGAAAATATTCTCGGCCAGAAATTTGTTATTTCTGCCACTCTTTACACGGATACCCGAAAAGCAGGTCTGACCGATGAACTGACTGCTTCTATTCATTATGGAGAAGTCAGCCATATGATCACCAAATTCACAAAAGAGCATACTTATAAACTTCTGGAGACACTTGCAGAAAATCTCTGCCAGATGCTGCTTCAAGAGCTTCCGCTTCTCAAAATGATCATTCTGCGTGTTGAGAAGCCATGGGCTCCGGTCGGTCTCCCACTCGAAACGGTTGCTGTGGAGATCACCCGCGGATGGCATACTGCCTATGTAGCCTTTGGTTCCAACCTTGGGGACAAAAAAAAATTCCTGGATGATGGCATTCAGGGACTCCGCGATACTCCCTCCTGTGAAGTAGAAGCTGTATCTGAATATTTAGTTACAGAACCTTATGGTGGTGTGGAACAGGATGAATTTCTGAATGGTGTTCTGAAGCTCCGTACACTGCTCACCCCGGAAGAACTTCTGGACCGTCTTCACGAACTGGAGGCGGCCGCAAACAGAGAACGTATCATTCACTGGGGACCGCGTACTCTTGATCTGGATATTCTGTTCTATGATAATGAGATCATAGACACTCCGGATCTTCATATTCCACATATTGATATGGAAAATCGTGATTTTGTCCTGAAGCCAATGGATGAGATTGCTCCTTATTACAGACATCCTGTATTAAACAAGACCATTCATCAGCTTCTTAATGAACTCCTTGCAAAAGATAATCAGTAACTTTTCATTCAAAAAAACTTCTGAGTCCCGGGATCATACTCCCAGGCTCAGAAGTTTTTTTGCTTCTTCAAGACGTTCATAAAATTGCTCATAAAAATCTCTGTTTTCTTCATATGATTTTGTATAAAAACGGCTGAGCACATACATATTCAGATTTTTGATCAGATCCGCATCTTCCGTCTGGTAAAACACTTCCTGTACATCCAGAAGAAACTGATGCCAATCCCATACAAATTTTTCGTATTGTCTGAGGTCCGGTGTGTCGATCCATTTTTTTACCTTGATCTTGGAACGGTTTTTCTTTGCACATTCATGGATCTGAATGATATATTTAAATCCATCTTCCGTATAATATCTTCCCAGTGGAAACAACCGGCAGAATCCAGGACGAATCTCATGTATGGAGCATCTGCCTTCCTTATTCAGGAAAACACATTTTTCTTCTGTTCCACACATTGCCAGATGTGGCAGAACATTGCCATCAGAAATCCCAAGTTCAAGCACACTCCCAATCAGTTCTTCCGGTATTTTCCGGAGACCTCTGCTCAATCGACAGACATCATACGGATCCAGAAGGACAGAATCTCCCATCCCTGTGCAGCAGTCATGACAGCCTTTGCAGTCCTGACAATCTGCTTTGACCATATCATTCGCATCATATAATCTTCCATCTGAAATTTCTTCCAGTGTCACTTCTCTTCTCATAGATTTTCCTCTTTTTACTTATAGTATTTATGCCCTTGCTATTTCTTATGATACAGGACTATAATAGGGAATGTCAATCTGTTGCTGCCAATAATAACCAACAGCAACACAATAATATAATAAAAAACGGAGGAAACTTAAAAATGCGATCTCTCGCAATCTATCTGAAAAATTACAGGAAAGAAAGCATTCTTGCCCCTTTCTTCAAATTTCTGGAAGTTGTGTTTGATCTGCTTGTCCCGGTAGTCATTGCGCAGATCATTGATGTAGGTATCACTGGAAATGATCGCCCGTATATCATCGAGCGATTTTTTATTCTGGTACTCATGGCAGCTGCCGGACTCGCAGTCAGCATCACCGCCCAGTTTTTTGCAGCTAAGGCCAGTGTAGGATTTGCCACAGAACTGAGACAGGCCGTTTACGACCATGTGCAGAAGCTTTCTTACACAGAACTTGATACTCTTGGAACAGATACTCTGATCACCCGTCTTACAGATGATATCAATCAGGTACAGAACGGTGTAAATATGGGCCTGCGCCTTCTTCTTCGAAGTCCTTTTATTGTATTGGGTTCCATGGTCATGGCCTTTACGATCAACACACGTTGTGCATTGATCTTTGTTGTTGCTATTCCGGTGCTTTTCCTGGTTGTATTTGTGATCATGTACCTGAGTATTCCGCTTTTTGGCAAGGTACAGGCACGTCTGGACGCAGTTACAGGACTAACCCGTGAAAACCTGACCGGTGTACGTGTCATCCGCGCTTTTTGTCGCGAAGAAGAAGCCGTCCGTGAATTTGATGCCAGCAATGCTCAGCTTACAAAGCTGAACGAATTTGTCGGAAAGCTGTCTGCTCTTCTAAATCCGGTAACTTATGTACTGATCAATATCGCAACAGTCATTCTGATCAATAATGCAGGACTCCAGGTCAATCTCGGAAATATGCAGCAGGGACAGGTCGTTGCTCTTTATAACTATATGGCTCAGATGATCGTTGAACTCATTAAACTTGCTTCTCTGATCATTACACTAAACAAATCTGCCGCATGTGCAAACCGTGTTGCCGATATTCTCAAAGTAAAATCTTCCATGAATCATCCGGTTTCTACTGCCTCCACTGCAGTTTGCGGCGAAAACGCAGTCGAATTCCATGATGTTACTTTTACTTATGCAGAATCAGGCGCACCCAGCCTTTCCAATATCAGCTTTTCTGTCAAAAGAGGCCAGACTGTTGGAATCATCGGAGGTACCGGAAGCGGTAAATCCACCCTGGTCAACCTGATTGCCCGTTTTTATGATGCGACCAGCGGAACTATACAGATAGACGGGCAAAATATCCAGAACTACAGCCAGCATGACCTTCGTGAAAAGATCGGTGTTGTTCCACAACGCGCTGTACTTTTTAAAGGATCCATCCGCGAAAACATGAAATGGGGACGTGAGAATGCAACAGATGAAGAAATCTGGGATGCACTCACGACCGCACAGGCTCGTGAAATTGTAGAAAACAAAGATGGACAGCTTGATTTCAAATTGGAACAGAATGGACGAAATCTTTCCGGCGGTCAGCGTCAGCGTCTTACTATCGCACGTGCCGTTGTAAAGAAACCGGAATTTCTGATTCTTGACGACAGTGCCAGTGCTCTGGATTTTGCAACAGATGCTGCACTTCGCAGATCTCTCCATCAGCTCAGTGGAAATGTTACCACCTTCCTGGTGTCCCAGCGTGCTGCAAGTATCCGTCAGGCAGATCTGATCCTTGTTCTGGATGACGGTGAGCTTGTTGGAAAAGGCATTCACGATGACCTTATCCGCACCTGCGATACGTACCGCGAAATCTATTTCTCCCAGTTCCCGGAAGAACGTGAAAAATACAATACATCAAATACAGCCGTATCCGTTAATGCTTCGGAGGTGACCTTATGAGCAAACAGAACAAACAGCAGACAAATACGACCAGCATGGAAACCCTCTGGAAAGTACTCCGCTTTATCGGAAAATACCGTTTTCTTCTGGTCCTGAGCATTATTCTGGCAGCTGTATCTGTCATCCTGCAGTTATATGTACCAGTACTTTTCGGTAATGCGATTGACCAGGTAGTTGCCAAACGTGAAGTTAATTTCCGTATGATGTGGTATTATCTCAGCCGGATTCTTGTGATGATCATCGTTTCCAGTGTTGCTACCTGGATCATGAATATCATTAACAACCGTATGACCTTCCGTACGGTACAGGATATCCGTGCAAAAGCGATCCGTCATATTCAGGTACTTCCGCTCTCCTATCTGGACAGCCACAGCACCGGTGATATCATAAGCCGCGTCATTGCTGATACCGATATTCTTTCGGATGGTCTTCTGCTTGGATTCACACAGCTTTTCTCAGGAATCGTTACGATCATCGGAACTCTGCTTTTCATGTTTTCTAAGAATATCTGGATCACTTTGATGGTCATTGTTCTGACTCCGCTCAGTTTCTTTGTTGCAAAATTTATTTCCTCACGTTCCTTCCATATGTTCCGGAAGCAGAGTGATGCACGTGGCCGTCAGACCGCACTTATCGAAGAAATGATTGGAAATCAGAAGATCGTACAGGCCTTCGGATACGAAGATAAATCATCTGGACGTTTTGCCCTGATCAATGAAGAATTAAAAGAATGCAGTCAGAAAGCGGTCTTTTACAGTAGCCTGACCAACCCGTCCACACGTTTTGTCAATAATGTCATTTATGCAGGTGTTGCCCTGGCCGGTGCTTTCATGATTCCTGGCGGTTCCCTAACTGTTGGTGGTCTGTCCGTACTTCTTGCTTATGCAAATCAGTACATGAAACCATTCAATGATATCAGTTCTGTCATCACAGAGCTTCAGAGTGCACTTGCATGCGCGGCCAGAATCTTTGCTCTTCTGGAAGAAGAACCGGAAAGTGCTGATTCCAAGGACACCATCACTGATGTCAGAGGTGAAGTCAACATCGATAACGTTTGTTTCCGCTACGTTCCGGACAAAAAACTGATTGAAAATTTCAACCTGCATGCAGAACCAGGCAAGCGTATCGCAATCGTCGGACCAACTGGCTGTGGAAAAACAACCTTTATCAACCTGCTGATGCGATTCTATGATGTGACCAGCGGTACAATCTCGATTGATGGTCACCCGATCAATGAAATTTCCCGTCATTCTCTGCGTAGCAGCTTTGGCATGGTGCTTCAGGACACCTGGATCAAAAACGGCACTGTCCGCGAAAATCTCAACATCGGTAAGCCAGATGCAACCGATGAAGAAATTATCGAAGCAGCCAGACATTCTCACAGCTGGGAATTTATCCGCCGTCTTCCAAATGGCCTGGACACACGCTTAAAAGAAGACAGTCTGAGCCAGGGTGAAAAACAGCTTCTTTGTATCACCCGTGTCATGCTCTGTCTGCCTCCAATGCTGATACTGGATGAAGCCACTTCCAGTATCGATACCCGAACTGAACTGATGGTTCAGGAAGCTTTTGACCGTCTTATGGAGGGACGTACAAGCTTTATCGTAGCGCATCGTCTTTCTACGATTCGAAATGCAGATGAGATTCTTGTCATGAAAGACGGAAGTATCGTCGAACAGGGATCGCATGATGAACTTATGGCAAAGGGCGGATTCTATCAAAATCTGTACAACAGTCAGTTTGTCAAAGTAGCTGAATAATATTCTCTCAAACATAAAAATCCGTCGAAACAGTTTTATGAATTTTCATACATTCTGTATCGACGGATTTTTTTATTTACAAGTATCTTCTTTTCTGAAGATCAGTTCTGCTTCTGTGCAGCCAGATATTCCTCAGTCAGTGCTACTGCATCACGAATACAATCCAGACAACTGCGAAGTACTTTTCCTGTTTCCACACCTTTCAGTTCCCTGCAAAGATAAGAACCATTCTGTTCCTGGAACTTCTTTACATATTCTTTTACCTTTCTGTAGGTATCACCTTTTGTCAGTCTGCCTTTTTCCGGTTCTCCGACACTGTTTTCCAGTCCGATGATCATCATCATTCCTGAAAGTGCTCCACATACTTCCATCATTCCCATTCCAAGTCCGAAGCCTTCTGCGATCCGGAACATCTCTTCTTCCGCTACACCAAATTCCTGACAAAACGAACAGGCAACTGCCTGTGCACAGTTATATCCCTTATCATGAAATGCAATTGCCATATCTGCTTTTGTACTCATTTTCTTTCCTCCTGCATACTTTATACTTTCGTTTGTTTTTTATCATAACAGAAATATTACAATATATCTACATTTTTTATAACAACATACTGTTTATTATATTGAATAATATTTTTATAAATGGTATAATTATTTTTAATCATATAGTTAAAGGACATATTCTTATGGGCATAACAAATGTGCTGTACAATCGATCGGAATTTCTTGAAAAAGCTCAAGAATTCCTTGATGCATGCGAATCATCTGGCTGGTGTATCATTTCCATCGACATCGAACGTTTTAAATTATTTAATAACTGGTACGGACAGGAAGCAGGGGATATTCTGCTTCAGAATATCAGTCAGTACCTGCTTCGTGTACAGCAGATGAAAGGATACCTGGCTGGCTATTTCGGTGGAGATCATTTCTTTATGTATATTCCTGATGACGAGCAACTGATCAATCTGATCTACAAAACAATTCGCAGTTATATTGGCATCCACAGTCAGAACGAGGGGTTTCTTCCAATCATCGGTATCTACCCCATTACAGAGAAGCATCCGGATACAGCGACCATGTGTAACAATGCACAGCTCGCTGCTTCCGAGATCAAGGGAAATTTTAATAAACGGATCTGTTATTTCACAAATGAGATCATTGATCAGCTGGAAAAAGAACAACAGATGCTCCACGACGTAAAAGTCGGTCTGGAAAACAAAGAATTTACTTTCTATCTGCAGCCCAAATGCAACAGTATCACTGGTGCAATCGTCAGTATGGAAGCTCTCTCCCGCTGGATCAGTCCTTCCCGTGGTTTTGTTTCTCCAGGAGAATTTATTCCATTTCTCGAGAATAACGGTATGATCACTGCACTGGATACTTATATCTGGGATGCAGTCTGCCAGACTCTGGCCTATTGGAAAAAAGATCATCTTTATGTTGTTCCTATCTCCATCAATGTCTCTGTAGCTGACATTGAAACGATCAATGTTCCTGAATTTCTTCAGGATCTTATCATAAAATATGGACTGACACCCGAAATGCTCCTTGTGGAGATTACTGAGACTGCATTTTCCGAAAATAATATCATTGTAAGAAAAACGATTGATCAGCTTCATCAGTATGGTTTCTGTATTCTTATGGATGATTTTGGAAGTGGTTACTCTTCTCTTAATATGCTCAAGGATGCCAATGTCGATATTTTGAAACTTGATATGAAATTTATTGAAATGAATCCAGAAAACCGCCAGAAAGGTATTCAGATCATTAATTCTGTTGTTAACATGGCACACAAACTGGAGCTTCCTATTATTGCAGAAGGTGTGGAAACTCCGGAGCAGATTGAGATGCTTCATTCCATGAACTGTGTTTATGCGCAGGGATACTTTTTCTTCAAACCAATGCCAGTCGCAGATGCCGAGGACCTTCTCAGTAATGTTCCTCATGAACACTATAATCATGCCCACAAAGCTGTTTCAGATGATACTACTGTGACAGAACCAAAATCATCCGTAGAACTTCTTCATGAAACAACGGTTACACATTCCATTTTTAAGATCCTTGCGGAAAATTTCCTGCTTCTTGCAAGACTGAATCTCAGCAATGCAGAATACGAAATCCTCAAAAGAGATTATCGGCTTCATGGCAAGGAACTTGAACTGGAGCATAATTTTGAATTATACAATCGTCGTATTCTCAACGAAAACCTGATTCATCCCGACGACGTAGAATTATACCGTTCAAGAATCACACTCTCTTCACTGCAGGACATTTTCTTTGGTGGCCATAAACAGCTCACCTATCAGTTCCGCCGTTGTTTGGACAATGATTATATCTCTACGACTATGGAATTTCTCGCCGGCAACAAATGTGATGCACAGAATCCATGGATTGTTGTTATCATTCGCGAAAAAACAGTCTGAGACGACATTATCTGAAAACCTGTCCGATTTTTTGTGCATTTGTCTGTACAATTAGAATTGTATCTTGACAGTCCGCGGTAAAAAGTGCTATTTTAACCTTGAAATTTTAAAAATCATATGACGAGGTGTAAAGACATGCAGGAATTAAAACCTATTAAAGAAGGTAAAGTACGTGAGATCTATGATAACGGAGACAGTTTGATCATGGTAGCAACTGACCGTATCAGCTGTTTTGATGTTATCCTTAACAATGAAGTAACCAAAAAAGGAACTGTACTGACACAGATGTCCAAGTTCTGGTTTGATCTGACCGAGGACATTCTGCCTAACCACATGATTTCTGTTGATGTAAAAGACATGCCTGAATTTTTCCAGCAAGAGAAATATACCGGAAAATCTATGATGTGCCGCAAACTGAACATGCTTCCAATTGAATGTATCGTTCGTGGTTATATTACAGGCAGCGGATGGAAGAGCTATCAGGAAAATGGCACTGTCTGCGGAATCACTCTTCCTGAAGGCTTAAAAGAATCCGACAAGCTTCCTGAGCCTATTTACACCCCGTCAACCAAAGCCGAGATTGGTGATCATGATGAAAATATCTCTTTTGAGCAGAGTATTGACCATCTCGAAAAATATTTCCCTGGCAGAGGACGCGAACTTGCAGAAAAACTTCGCGATAATACGATTGCTCTTTACAAAAAATGCGCTGAATATGCATTAAGTAAAGGCATTATCATTGCAGATACCAAATTTGAATTCGGCCTGGATGAAGACGGTAATATGGTAATCGGTGATGAAATGCTGACACCTGACAGCTCCCGTTTCTGGCCGGCAGAAGGATATGAACCAGGCCATGGACAGCCTTCTTTCGACAAACAGTTTGCACGTGACTGGCTGACTTCTCATCCTGGAAACGACTGGACACTACCACAGGAAATCGTAGACAAAACTATCGAAAAATATCTGCAGGCATACAAAATGCTTACAGGCAAAGATCTCGACTAATACAACTTAAAGGAGTGAATTTTACGAGTGGATGCAAGTGACACTTACCAGCTAATTATTCTGATCATATTACTGGCGTTATCCGCATTTTTTTCATCAAATGAAACTGCTCTTATGGCAGTCAACAAAATAAGGCTGCGCGCCCTTGCCGATGAAGGCAACAAACGTGCTGCAAAGGTCCTGGACATTGTTGAGAATCATACCCCCAAAATGCTCAGCGCTATTCTGATTGGAAATAACCTTGTTAATATCACCGCCTCCTCTCTTGCCACTTCACTGGCATACAGTTTTGGCGGATACATGGTGAGTATTGCCACAGCTGCCCTTACTGTAGCCATCCTTATATTTGGTGAAATCACACCTAAGAATTATGCTACATTGAATGCAGAAAAAATCACCCTGCGCTACATTCCTATTCTTAGTTTTTTTATGATGATCATGACTCCATTTATTTTTATTATCAATATGGTGTCACGTGTATTCATGAAATTGCTTCGTGTGGATCCGGATGCAGCTAATAAGGCTATGACAGAAGAAGAACTTCGCACGATCGTAGATGTCAGCCATGAAGATGGTGTTATCGAATCTGACGAAAAGAAAATGATCTACAATGTATTCGATCTGGGAGATGCAGATGCCAAAGATATTATGGTTCCAAGAGTCAATGTATCTTTTGCGGATGTTGATTCTACTTATGATGAACTGATTGATATTTTCCGTGAGGATCGTTTTACGCGTCTTCCTGTCTATGAAAATACACAAGACAATATCGTTGGTATCATCAACATGAAGGATCTTCTTTTGTATGATTCAACCAAGCCTTTTAATATCCGTGATTATCTCCGCAAGCCACATTTTACTTATGAATACAAGGATATTTCTGAACTTCTGGTCGAAATGCGTGAATCTACTTTCAACATCGCCATTGTTCTTGATGAATATGGTGAAATGACCGGACTTATCACCCTGGAGGACATTCTCGAAGAAATCGTTGGAGAAATTCATGATGAATACGATGAAAGCGAAAATGAACTGATCAAAAAGCTTTCCGACCGTGAATATATCGTAGAAGGATCCATGAGTCTTGATGACGTGAATGATCATCTCGGCACTCATCTTGATTCTGAAGATTACGATTCTCTGGGTGGTCTCATCATTGAACATCTGGATCGTCTTCCGGTCGCAGGTGACCAGGTTATTACAGATGATCATATCCGCCTGGTAGTTGAGAAGCTGGATAAAAACCGCATTGAAAGTGTACGTGTGATTCTTCCTGAAGCAACTGAGGAAACAGAATCCGGTGATTCTGAGTCTTCAAAAGAAGTATAAAAAAAGAAGTACTGTTTTGATTTCTTCAGAACAGTGCTTCCTTTTTTATTTTATCAGCATTTGTGTTTTATGCTTCTTTGCTTCATACAGTCGTTCATCTGCCCTGGACAATGCATCTTCCGTGGAAATTTTTTCATCCCTGCACATTACAAAAATACCTGCCGATACAGTCACATAATAAGCGTTTTCACGATCTCCATCCATGCTTCCTTCAGCCGCTCCAGTGAATATCCTGCATTGGCAGGACTCGTTGACGGAAGTTTCTGTGCTTTGATTCCATTCACCGGGTAAATGTATTTATCATACAATTCAAAAGCTTTTCCACCATTTGTATAAATTGCCCGGATATCTGCCGTCGCAAGAATTTCCGACAGATCATTCGGAATCACCTCATGAATACTGGCATCTGAAGAGCCTTCAATCTCACAGCTCTGAATCACATCCCATACAGCAATATGATTCGCCAGAAGCATCTCCTTCTTCTCCTCAATTGTCTGAGGCACTTCATATCCCAGAATCCCGGCAAGTACTTTCCAAAAACGGTTTTGCTTATGACCATAAAAAAATTGCTGTTCTCTCGATTTTACAGATGGAAAACTCCCCAGTATCAGGATACGGGAATTCTTGTCATATATGGGTGCTATTGTGTGTTTTATCATAATAACCTCTTTCTCCGCTCACATTAGAACCATTTTACTGCCATTAGTAAAATGATCTATTCCTCTCGAAGTTCTGCATTCTTATTTTGCCTACATTATAAATATCTGTGTTCTTTTAGTCAATCCGATTATGTCATGTTATATTTTTTACTTCACTTCCTGGTTCCACTCCACACCATTCGTATCTGTCCATGTGTCTTTTCTGTTAAAAATAACACTGTCCATTTCTATCTTCTTTCAATTATTGCTTAATAGTTTAATATTTATTATGAAAAAGCACCCTCGAAACTGTCCAGGCTTTTCAAGAGTGCTTTTCCGGTTACTTGGTCAGCTAAAAATTAAAGAGCAATCTCACAATCCGGTTCTACCTTCTTGCAAGCCTTTAAAACATCTTTCATAACGGTTCCCGGCTCTTTTCCTTCCTCAAACTCCACAATCATCTTCTGTGTCATAAAGTTTACGGTTGCTGCTGCAGACATTATCATAATCGAAAAAGAGGTAGAACATATGACACAAATTACATTGCCACATAATCATGGCGAATCAGCTGATGAGCTGTTTTCTCTGCTTCCTGCTCCACAAGGATTTCAGACATCTGCAGAACTATTCGGATTACTCAGTGATGAAAGCAGACTGCGTATTTTTTGGATTTTATGTCACTATGAAGAATGCGTAATCAACCTGTCTTCCCTTGTTGGTATGAGCAGTCCTGCTGTATCTCATCATCTAAGACAATTAAAAACCCGACGGCTGATTGTCAGCCATCGGAGTGGAAAGGAAGTCTATTATAAAGCTGCTGATACCCCACAGGTTCACACTCTGCATAGATGCCTTGAAAGATTAATTTCCTTATCCGATTCCACAGAGCATCAAACGGAGGTATCAAATGACACGGAAACACGATAAAAATACGGAAGATATTTTGAAAGATATTCCAAATGGAAAAATCATCATAAACCGCCATAACAGTACACATGAAAACACTATTTTCAATAAGGATTTTCGCTATTGCTCCGATGGAAGGGGACTAGTAGATACTTATTCTGTTTTTCCCGGAATTGAACTTTCTTTTAATTATTACTATGCAAATTGTTTTGAATTTCAGCATAGACCTGTCCACTCTGCTATGCAGATCAATCACTGCCGAAGTGGAAGAATGGGCTGGAAAATGCAGGATCAATCCACAATATATTTGGGCCCCGGAGATTTATCTCTCCACACACTGCATTCATGTGCGGATTCTGCCATGAACCTGCCATTAGGATATTATCAAGGTGTATCCGTCTTCATTGATTTGAATGCGCTAACTGCTACACCACCAGACATTCTTTCTGAAGCAGGCATCAACGGAAATAACCTCTACGCAAAATTTTGTGAACAAGCAGGGCATACTGCTATACCAGCCAGCGAGAAAATCGAACATATTTTTTCAGAATTATATGATTTGCCAGAAAGAATGTACTTACCTTATTTCAAATTAAAAGTTCAAGAGTTGCTGTTGTTTTTAGATATGCTGGATTTAGAAAATACAAAAAGATTGAACCAGTATGTTTCTGGGCAGGTGGAAACTATCAAAGAAATTCACAGTCTGATGACATCCGACCTAAAACGCCACTATACTATTGAAGAGTTGTCAAAACAGTACCTGATGAACACCACTACTTTGAAATCCGTTTTCAAAGCAGTCTATGGAATGCCCATCGCTTCTTACATGAAAGAATACCGTATGAAGTCGACATCGAATATGCTGTTGCAGGAAGATAAATCTATTTCGGAAATTGCCGCCGCTGTGGGATATAAAAGCCAAAGTAAATTTACATCGGCTTTCCGAGATATATTTCAGATATTACCTACTGCATATCAGAAACTGTATCGTAATCAATAATTTTAATACAAAACTGCACCCACAATATCCCTGAGTGCAGTTTTGTATCAATCAATATTCTAATGTTTCTCCATTAAGTAGAATATCAAGAACAAATATCACTTGGAAAGAAAGCTGTTGGTGGAGTTTTGTTTGGATTATTTAGTTCCGATATAAGAAAAACTATGCATTGTAAAAATTGTGGATATAAGTGGTAATAGGAGAGAAGAGAAGTGAGAAATTGCTACTCTTTAATTTGTATTGATAACAACACAAAATGTATATACATATGTATATAAAAACTAATACTTAAGTATATACAGCATATTTATCTAAATTGACTTCTATCATGTGATAATAAATAATTATATTCTTCGATAGAAATTCTTTGTTCTACAGTCCATGTATGAAATGATATATTGTAACATAAACAAAAATATCGCTTTCTATTGTACATATATGTGCTACACAAAAAGGCCCGCTGAATACGGTCATCAACTGAATTTTCTCTTTCAACTGTCAATGATTCCACAGTTATGATTTCACCTAGTCCATTTTTAAAACGGCACCAGCGTGGATGTATTTGTCCGTTCATATCAAAAACTGCAGATACTTGTGCTTTAAAACTGTCATTTTCCATTTGACTACCTCTTAAATTTGTTAGTTTAATAATTCATTCTGATTATAGCACATTTTGACCCAAGTAACAAACAAATGTTCCCTATTTATAATACATAGTGTCATTTAAACTTATCAACTAATCAGTTTATTAAAATATGTTATTTTATATTGATTTATAGTTATTCTTACACTATAATAAAAAGCAAATATAACTATAGTTAAATTGATACAACGAAAGGCATTTATATGGGAAATTACTACAGCTACAAGCGTATATCAACAGACACTGAACGACAAAACTTCAACAGACAGATTAAATCGCTTGAGAGATATGCAAAGGACCATGACATAGAATACCTGATAGATTTTACAGAGGAGAAATCTGCCAAGAATTTTACGGACAGACCACAGTTCAAGAAATTGGATAGATTGTTGCAGGCCGGAGACACAGTTGTATTCAAGGATCTGTATCGTTTTACCAGAGAAGCAGAAAATGGCTATAAGAAATATATGGAATGGCTCGACCGAGGTATCAACATGGTATTTCTTGATAATCCAACTGTAAGCAGCGACTACATTCGACAAATAATGACAACAGCCGAGCAACAGGACATTGTAACCAAAACAGCTATGGAAAGCATTATTAAGCTTCTGATCATAGTGGAGCTGGACAGAGGAGAGAAGCAGCGTCTCTATATATCCCAGTCTATTAAAGATGGAATTGCTGCAAGCAATAAGAAGAGTGGAAGAAAACCAGGCCAGCTTGATAAGATGTCTGATGCTCTCAGAGAGGATATTTTGAAATATTTATCTGATAGGTCTATCAAACAAGTGGATTTAATGAGGAAGTATAATATAAGTAGGAATACGTTAAAAAAATATATTTCTTTAATACAATAAATACATTTCTCCTCGTATTATATAGTAGTAGTTTTTATAGACCCTCTCCAAGGTCTTTACAACTATTAGGTCATAGTCCATTCAACCAAAATGACTTATGATGTATAACGTAAAGAGGAGCTTTTAGATAAATACGAAGCTGGTCTTGATGCTCCATACGAGGATTTATCCGATATCGATAATTTATCCGATGAAGAACAATCTGCAATGATTACGGAGCATAAAAAACGCATTTCAAATGTATATAATAAGATTCAGAAAGAAAGGGAAGCATTTATGAAAACAGTCGGCTAATGTAGTCTTGTACATTTTCTTTACTAATGTTATTATAAAAATGTGAGTGGGAACGAAATAGCACTCACTATCCCTTTTTTCTACTGGCTATACACTTATTATACGAGGAGACCTGTTATGAAAATACTAATTGTAGATGACGAAGATATCCAACGTCAAAAACTTGTTCAGCTTATTTCCGAAAGCCCGCTTTCTTTTTCTGATATTTTATGTGCACCTGAGGTACCGACTGCCATAGATATAATTGAAACCCATCATCCTGATATCGTGCTGTCTGATATACGCATGCCGGTAAAAAACGGACTTGATCTGGCACAGTATGTTAAAGAAACATATCCTGAAATACTGGTGATTTTAATTACAGGTTACTCTGAATTCAAATATGCCCAGGCTGCCATCCGGTATAACGTATTTGATTATATTTTAAAGCCTATAGATGCTGAATCAACATTGTCCTGCATACGCCATGCAATAGCAAAACTTGAAGCTGCCAGACGCAGGGAAAGTAACTATGAAGTTCTTCGTAGCTACTTCAATGAAAATGAATCTTATATCCAAAAACAGTTTTTACAGGAGCTGCTTTTCTGGTCCTCTCCTATGTCTGAAGATCAATTACTTGTGCAGAAAAATCTGCTTCACATAGATATCAGGGACTTCCGGCTCGTTGTTATCAAATGCCATTTTTACATTGATTCAATTTCTAATCAGATTGAAGAAAAATACTATTATTCCCATCTGGCAGAATTAGCCATAAAAAAGCGGGACAACAAAGGTGCCTCCCGATAAGAAAACATCGTGGGGCAAGAGAGAAACGGTATAGCTTCGGCTATGCCGTTTTTCTCATTCTTGCCTTGATGAAGTAACTTTCGATACTTCCAGGGCTCCAATGCCCTTATAGTAGATGTCAATTTCCTGGGTGCGGTTCTTGCCCTTTGGATCGCTGGCGGCATGGACAACGATCTTCTCGACAAACTCATGTAAGATACATGGGGTTAATTCAGGAATTTCCGTATACCGTTCTACAACGGAGAGAAACCTTTCCACATTGGCGCTTTTTTGTTCCTCTGCTTCGATTTCATCACGGAGAGCAGCCGCTACATCTTGAAGCTGATGCTGCTCTTTCTCGTAATCGGTAGAGAGCTTTTGAAAACGCTCGTCAGAAAGTTTTCCCGAAATAGTATCTTCGTAGAGCCGCTTGAAAATGGTGTCCAGCTCTGCAATCCGCTTTTCGGCATCGGCCAATGTTTTCTGCCGTTTTGCCAAATCTTGGTTACGTTGGCGCATATCCGCATCCATGACCATCTTCACAAAATCGTCTTTGCGCTGTGATGCGAAGGAAACGATCTCGCGCAGATTTTGCAGAACCAATTCTTCCAGGATAACAGTTCGGATAGAATGTGTCTGCCCACATACATCACGGCTTTTCCGATAGCCGGAACACAGATAGTATTCCTGATCGCGCCGGAAATTGGTTGCCCTGCATTGGTACATAATGGAGCCGCAGTCGGCACAGAACATCATGCCGGAGAACATACCCATTTCTCCCATCTTTGTGGGTCGGCGCCGCGTCTGCCTTGCGAGCCTTGCTGCATCGGCAATCGCCTCCGTCCAGATGGCTTCGTGGGTATTATCAAAAATCTTCCATTCGCTTTCTGGATTGTGCAAGGTCTTTTTACTCTTGTAGGATTTTTTACGGGTTTTGAAATTAACTGTGTGCCCCAGGTATTCACGCCAGCGGTCCATGATGTCGGCAATCGTAGAAGAATCCCAAGCGTAAGGAGAACCTTTCTTTGTGACATTGGTTGTTCTGCCCTTGCTCGCATAGTAAGCAGCCGGAGTAAGAATTTTTCTTTCCGTCAGTTTTCTTGCAATCTGCGAGGGTCCCAAACCATCCATGATATAGAGACCAATTTCATAAACTACCTGGGCGGCTTCTTCATCCTTCACCCATTGCTTTTTGTCATCAGACGATTTCATGTATCCATACGGAGGCAAAACAGTCAAATGTTCTCCTGCATTGCCTTTCACTTTCATAACGGCACGGATTTTTTTGCTGGTGTCTTTAGCGTACCATTCATTGATGATATTGCGGAAGGGCATAAACTCGTTGTCACCCTGAGTGCTGTCCACACCATCATTCACCGCAATAAAGTGAATATCATGTTCGGGAAACATGATTTCCGTATACATGCCGACTTGCAGATAATCACGTCCGAAACGTGACATATCCTTGATGATGACCCTCTTGACAAGGCCAGCCTCAATGTCTGCAATCATCTGCTGAAAGCCTGGGCGGTTGAAGGTCGTACCTGAGATGCCATCATCAACATAGAATTTGAAATTGCTGTATCCATGCTCACGGGCATACTTTTCCAGGATTTTTTTCTGGTTTACAATGCTATTGCTGTCACCCTGCAATTCATCATCACGGGATAAGCGACAATACAAAGCTGTAAGTTCTTCGGAGCTCATAGCCGTGTAAGGGAATTGAAGCGCGGCAGCGGTGTTTGACTGATAATACATAAATACCTCCTATCTGGCAGTCAAACACGATATTGAAGTCCAACTTCATTATACCGCGCTTTCTTTTCCCTGTCTGCCTGTTAAGAGGTTTTCAAGTCACAGTTTGTTTCTGAACATCGGCTTTTATCAGGTTCTCCAGTTTGGAGGCTATCGTCTGATTTCCCGTTTGAGGGAAAAAAGAATTGACGATAAAGGTCGTGTTGCCGATCTTCTTTTTGCTCCGCATAGGCGGGGCATATTTATTTTCAGATTGAATTTTCTGCATAATAAGGCCCCTTTCATGCCATTTCATTAAAACCATAAAAGAGGCAGAAAACGGACGGCTGCTGGCCGCAGCTCCACGGGAATCTCACCCCGGCCCATGCTGATGGGTGCGCCGCGCAATGCTTTGAGGGCGTTCAACGCGGGAGTCTCATTATCCTGTCTGCGTATCCTCGCCCACAGGCTGCCACACCTGTTTTGCGGCCTGGTTTTGTCGCTCACCTGTTTGGTAGGGGTCCCGTCCTGCGGACTTGCAACAGGGTCATGGCGCACCGGCCGACCGGCTCCACACAGACAAATTGTATCCGTCTGCCTTATTCTGCCCGAAGGCTTTCTTTGTCAAGGAACAATAAGGCTTTGTCAGCCTGTAAAAACATACCGTTTCCGATATGCTTTTACGGAACGACAAACAGCCCATAACGGGAAGCGTGGAAAGGGGTATACGCTCCCCGCATGGGCTTAAAGAGTTAGCCTACATGAAACGCAAGAGTGCGGGTAATAAGGCGCACTTGCAGCCTGTTACGCATTTCTTCGTCCACATAGGAGTAAGTATTGCCCGCGTCGTCTTTCAACGTTCGGGTACAAAGTTTCGCTATGTAACCCTCATAATGCTTCAAGATCGCGCACATGGCGTTTGTGTCGCCGTTTGCCGCTGCGGAAATGACAGGGAACGGCAACAGATTTTCAGA